>Ga0256839_1001491_pt1 | contig 28327 bp, 27 predicted proteins | sample 354166metaG_FD_185968 | JGI IMG/M metagenome (GOLD analysis project Ga0256839, IMG submission 185968) | Hydrothermal vent microbial communities from Mid Atlantic Ridge, Atlantic Ocean - 354-166 | ecosystem: Environmental > Aquatic > Marine > Hydrothermal vents | place: Atlantic Ocean: Mid... | reverse complement strand
CCTTTGAAGTGCGGCTTTTCATCAACACTCCCTCTGACACCACTGCTGTTGTGTACGACGGCGCCAAAAAGGACTCCTCCAACTTTTTCCAGGAAAAAAGCTTTGGGCCTTATCTTATCTCTCCAAAACAGGGGGATGGCAGAATCTCCATCCGCTTGGGCCAGAAAATCCAAAACACTGTGGGCCAGGCAAGCATCCTGCGCGTCCACATCGCAGAAATCACCTCAAGCTCAACCTACACCTTTGACCCCCAAATCCAAGCCTTTCGCACCTCCCTTGTAGTCTGGGGCGGGGTGAGAGAGGAGAAAAAAGATTGGAGGGACAGTTCTCGGGCCGATTTGCCCTTTCGGCCCTGTTAGGGCATAATAGGCACCAAACAAACGTTTGGTGGAAAGCCGATCGACCCACAATTTGTCGTCCCCACGACCCACTGAAAAGACCACAAAGGAGTGAGCCCATGCCGAAGCCAATCCGTCGCGTGGCCGTTCTGGGAGCCGGCACAATGGGGGGCGCCATCGCCGCTCACGTGGCCAACGCCGGCATCCCCGTGGACCTGCTGGACATCGTGCCCACCTCCCTCACCCCTGAGGAGCAGGCCAAGGGTCTGACCCTGGAACACCCGGACGTGCGCAACCGCATTGTCCGCCAGGGATTGGAGCGCGTCAAGCGCAGCGACCCGCCCGCCCTCTTCACGCCCGAGGCCGCAGAGCTCATCCGCATCGGCAACTTCGAGGACCATTGGGCGCGGCTGGGCGAGGCCGACTGGATCGTGGAAGCCGTGGTGGAGAAGTTGGACGTCAAACGCCAGCTCATGGCCCGCGTCGAGGAGGTGCGCAAGCCCGACGCCATCGTCAGCAGCAACACCAGCGGCATTCCCATCCACCAGATCGGCGAGGGCCGCGGCGACGCCTTCCGCACCCACTTCCTGGGCACTCACTTCTTCAACCCTCCCCGCTACATGTACCTGTTGGAGGTCATCCCCACCCCGGACACGGCGCCGGACGTGGTCGAGCGCATCACCCACTTCGCCACCCACATTCTCGGCAAGGGCGTCGTCGTGGCCAAGGACACGCCCAACTTCATCGCCAACCGCATCGGCACCTTCGCCGGTCAGTACCGCCTCCACTACGCCCTGGAACACGGCTACACCGTCGAGGAAGTGGACCGCCTCACCGGGCCGCTGATCGGCAATCCCAAGACGGCCACCTTCCGCCTGGCCGACTTCGTGGGCATTGACGTGTGGGCCTACGTGGCCGACAACCTCTACAAGGCCGTGCCCGACGACGAGATGCGGGATTACTTCCGGGTGCCCGAGCCCGTGCAGGAAATGGTCTCGCGGGGCTGGGTGGGCAACAAGGCCGGCCAGGGGTTCTACAAGCGCGTGGTAGGTGAGGACGGCAAGCGCCAATATTGGCCCATCAACTTGAAGACCTTGGAATACGAGCCACCCCAAAAGCCCCGCTTCGAGATTGTGGCCGAAGTGCGCCACATTGAGGAACCCGGCGAGCGCTTCCGGCGCATCTTCGCCCGCGCCGACGAGGACCGAGCCGCCCGCTTCGTGACCGACACCACCCTGGCCATGCTGGCCTACGCCAGCCGGCGGGTGCCCGAAATCGCCGACACCGTGGTGGACGTGGACCGTGCCATGCGCTGGGGCTTCCGCACCGAGTGGGGCCCCTTTGAGCTGTGGGACCTCATCGGCACCACCCACGTGGTCGAGCTGGCCGAACAGCGCGGCTACCCCGTGGCCGCCTGGGTCAAGGAAATGGTGGCCTCCGGCCACGAGAGCTTCTACCGCTGGGAGGCCGGCGACCCCGTGGCCTACTACGACCTCCGCCACAAGGCGTACCGCCCCATCTCCGACGACCCGCGGGCCATCACCCTGAACAGCCTGCGGCGCGCCGGCCGGGAGCTGGCCCGCAACGAGAGCGCCAGCCTGCTCGACCTGGGGGACGGCGTGCTCCTGCTGGAGTTCCACGCCAAGATGAACGCCATTGACCCCCAAATCGTGGAGCTGGGCTACCGGGCCCTGGAGCTCCTGGAGCGGGACGAGTGGGTGGGCCTGGTGGTGGCCAACCAGGGCGAACATTTCTCGGCCGGCGCCAACGTGGCCTTCATCGGCATGGCGGCCACGGCGGGCCAGTTCGACCAGATCGAGGAAGCTGTGCGCCGGTTCCAGGGCCTGATGATGGGGTTCCGCTTCGCCCCCAAGCCGGTGGTGATGGCCCCCCACGGCATGACCTTGGGCGGGGGCGCCGAGGTGGCCATGCACGGCGACATGATGGTGGCCTCGGCCGAGACGTACATCGGCCTGGTGGAGCTGGGCGTGGGGCTCATCCCCGCCGGGGGCGGCTGCAAGGAGATGCTCCGCCGCGTCGTGAGCCCGGCGGCCCGCACGGAGCACGCCGACGTGCTCCCCTTCCTGCGCCGGGTCTTCGAGACCGTGGGCATGGCCACCGTGGCCCGCAGCGCCGAACACGGCCGTGCCCTCGGGTTCTTGGGCCCATGTGACCGCGTGGTGATGAACGACCGTTTTCGCATCGGAGAAGCCAAGAAGGCCGTGCTGGAACTGGCCGACCGGGGCTACGTGCCGCCGGCGAGGGAGAGGGCCCGCGTCTACGCCATCGGGCAGCGGGGCTTGGGTGCCCTCTACACGGCCATCCACGGCCTGCGCGAGGGCCACTACATCAGCGAGTACGACGCCCACTTGGGCCGCAAGCTGGCCTACGTGCTCTGCGGAGGCGACCTGAGCCGGCCGACGTGGGTGCCAGAGCAATACATCCTCGACTTGGAGCGCGAGGCGTTCCTCTCCCTCTGCGGCGAGCCCAAGACACTCGAACGCATCGCCCACTTGCTCCAAACCGGCCGGCCACTGCGCAACTGATCAACCCGGGCCAGAAAAGCCCCCGAAATCGCGAGGAGAGGTGAAGCAATGAAGACGCGCGAGGCTGTTATCGTAGCTGGCGTACGCACGGCTGTGGGCAAGGCACCGCGTGGCTCCCTGCGCACCAAGCGGCCTGACGACCTGGCGGCCGACGTGCTCAAGGGCCTGTTGGCCCGGGTGCCCCAGCTCGACCCGGCCGAGGTGGACGACGTGATCATGGGCTGCGCCATGCCCGAGGGCGAACAGGGGCTCAACGTGGGGCGCGTGGCCGCCATGCGGGCCGGCTTGCCCAACGCCGTGGCCGGCATGACGGTCAACCGCTTCTGCTCCAGCGGCCTGCAAACCATCGCCCTGGGCACCTTGGCCGTGGCCGGCGGTTTCGCCGACGTGGTCATCGCCGGGGGCGTGGAGAGCATGAGCATGGTGCCCATGGTGGGCCACTACTTTGCCCCCAACCCCTACCTGGCCGAACACTACCCCGAAGCCTTCACCAGCATGGGCCTCACGGCCGAGAACGTGGCCGAGAAGTTCGGCATCAGCCGCGAGGACCAGGACGAGTTCGCCCTGCGCAGCCACCGCCTGGCCATCCAGGCCATCGACGGGGGCAAGTTCAAGGACGAAATCGTGCCCGTGGAGGTGGAGCGCGTGGAGGTCACACCGTCCGGCGAGCGCGTGCGCACGACCACCACCTTCGACACGGACGAGGGCCCCCGGCGGGACACGAGCCTCGAAGCTCTGGCGCGGCTCAAGCCCGTCTTCCGCGCCGACGGCACAGTCACGGCCGGCAACTCCTCCCAGACCAGCGACGGCGCCGCGGCCGTGCTCATCATGACGCGCGACAAGGCCGAGGCCTTGGGCCTCACGCCGCTGGCACGGCTGGTGAGCTTCGCCGTGGCCGGCGTGCCCCCCGAGATCATGGGCATCGGGCCTGTCGAGGCTGTGCCCAAGGCCCTCGCCCAGGCCGGCCTCTCCCTCGACGACATCGACCTCATCGAGCTCAACGAGGCGTTCGCCGCCCAGGCACTGGCCGTGATCCGGCAACTGGAGATGCCGCTGGAGAAGGTGAACGTCAACGGCGGGGCCATCGCCCTCGGCCACCCGCTGGGCTGTACCGGCGCCAAGCTCACGGTGCAGATCATCAACGAGCTGCGCCGGCGCCGGGCCCGGTGGGGCCTGGTGACCATGTGCATCGGCGGCGGCATGGGGGCCGCCGGCGTGGTGGAGAACTTGGACCTATAACCGCAAAAGGCCCCCAAAACGAAAAGCCCCCGCTGTCACGCGGGGGCTTCTTTCATGAAATTGGCCGAAGGGTGGCTCCACGAACTCACCCCTCATCCCTCGTCCCTCACCCCTCGTCCCTCACCCCTCCTTTCCTGCAAATTGGCCGAAGGGTGGCTACACGAACCGCAGCGCCCCGAAGGTCAACCACCGGCTGGCCCACTGCCAGAGCCGCTCCCACTGTTGGACCAGCAGGCGCACGGCCTCGTCCGTGGCAAAGTCACCCGAGAGCTGGTGCAACACCTCTTCCACCAGCGTGCTCAGGCCGAAGACGAGGGCGTCCAGCTCCACGTGGTAGAGCATCTCGTTGGGCGCCCATGCTCCCGAGAGCCCCCCGGTCTCCGGGGGATAGGGTGCGAGAGCGATGCGCCGGCCGTGGCGCATCACTTGGACGGGCTGGTGCAACGTGGGGATGAGCCACTCATCGTCTTCGCCGTGAAAGAGGACGATGAGGGCGTGCAACAAGTGCATGAGCTCAGGTCCCAGGGGCCCCTCCAACACCACCCGTCCCGGCTTCCCGGCTTCATCGATGGCCTCGATGGAAAGACGCACCATCACGTCGTTGAGAGGGTGCTCGCCGAAGCGGCGCACCACTTCGAGGCGGAGAGGTCCTGCCGTAATTGCGCCCACACTGCCTCCTCATGGACCGGGATTCACGCGCGCACAGCCCAACCGGCAAGGCAACGGCCAGGCGCGCTGACAGTTCCTATTGTACTCCTCGCCGCACAAAGGGCAAAGTGACACACAGGATCGCGGGGGGCACAGGGGCGGTCAATCCACCCGCGAATCGTTCAAGTGGCCCACTAGGGCCTCCAGCCCCAACAGGTAGCTACGCCACCCAAACCCGCAGATCTGCCCCAAGCAGACCGGCGCCAGGAGAGAACGGTGGCGAAAGGGCTCCCGCGCGTGGATGTTCGACAGGTGGACCTCGACCGCCGGCAGGCCCACGGCCACGATAGCATCGCGCAGGGCCACGCTGGTGTGGGTGAAGCCGCCGGGATTGATGAGGACGCCGTGCGCCCACGTGCGCGCCTCGTGGAGGGCGTCGATGAGCACGCCCTCGTGGTTGCTCTGGAGCGCCCGCAGTTCCACACCCAGCTCACGGGCGCGCGCCTGCAGCCGGGCGTCGATCTCCTCCAGGGTCATCGCGCCGTAAATGTGGGGCTCGCGATGCCCGAGCAAGTTCAAGTTGGGACCGTGCATCACCAGGACTCGCCACGTGGCCATGATCTGCTCCTCCGTTCCACCTGCGCTGCCGGCTCACTGCAACCGCTCCAGGCCGAGCACGCCGGGCGACGTGTCGGCGAGCAGCAGGTCCACCGCCCGCTCGGCCACCTTCAGGCCCAACCCCATGCCGTGACCGTTGAAGCCCACCGCCACGACGGCCCCGCGCGCGCCGGGGAGCCGGCCTACGAGCGGCAGGCCGTCCGGGGTGAACCCCATGACCCCGCTCCAGCGCATCGTCACGCTCTGCGCGGCCACTTCTGGAAAATAGCGCCGGAGGAAAGTGGCCAGCTCCCCTTGGACGCTGTGCGTCACCCGGTCCTCCCAGCCCACCTCCTGCCGGCGGAAGCGCCGGCGGCCGCCGCCCAGCAAGAAGCGCCCGTCATCAAGCTGGCGGAAATACTCGTAGCCCCAGTTGGCGTACCCGGCGCCGTCGAGAACGCGCTCGGCCAGGGGAGCCGTGACGAGCACTTGGCCCCGCACCGGTCGCACCAGCTCCTCCAAGGCAGGACAGAGGAGCGGGGCATAGGCGTTGAGGGCAAGCAGCGCGCCACGGGCCTCCACGTCGGCGCGGGAGCCACGCACGAGCACGCCGCTCTTCCGGGGCACAATCTCCCAAATCTCGTTGTGCTCCACGAGCGTGGCCCCGCTGTGGGCTACAATGGCCCTCACCAGCTCGACCGGGTGAACCACGCCGTCATCGGGGGTGTGCAGGGTGGCCTGAAAGCCCCACCCCCACGGGTCCCCCTGCCGGAAGAGGGCCGGGAAGCCGTCAGCTTCCATCGCCCGGGCCGCCTGTGCCAGCGCGCGGGCCTCCCGCCGGCTTCCGGCCAGCCGGTACGCGCCGCACCGCTTGGCCGGCACGCCGAACTGGCGCGCCAGGGCCAAGGCCAGTTCCCTGGTCTCCACGCTGAGCTGCCACATCTCCCTGGCCACGGGACGGCCATACGCCGCCACGGCCTCGTGGTAGAGCTGCACCAGGCCGCTGAGGAGAAAGCCGGCGTTGCGCCCACTGGCTCCGGCCGCCGGCTCCCGGGCGTCGGTGAGCACCACGTCGGCCCCCGTTTGGGAGAGGCACATGGCCGCATAGCTGCCCACGATGCCCGCCCCGACAACCACGTAGTCGGCTGTCAGGCGCTCCACCTCGCGCCGCTGCCAACAGGATACGGTCATGGAGCGCTCCCCCGTGACTGCGCGTTGGGCACGAAGAGGGGCTGGCCAAACTGCTCTCGGCCGTACTCCCCGATAAGGGCCTGAACGGCGGACGACGTGAGGAACTCGGCGAAGGCCTTGGCCGCCTCCGCGTTCACGGCGGGATGGCGTTCCGGGTTGACGACGATGACGTGATAAGGGTTGAAGAGCACCTCTTCCCCCTCGACCAACACCTCCAAGTCCACCACGTCCCGCAGGTTGAGGAACGTGCCCCTGTCGCTCAACGTGTACGCCCCCTTCTCGGAGGCAATTTTCAGAGTGGCCCCCATGCCCTGGCCGCTCTCCTGGTACCAGGCGCCGCCGGGGGAGATGCCGGCCAGCTCCCAGAGGGCGCGTTCCTTCTTGTGAGTGCCGGAGTCATCCCCCCGTGAGAGAAAGAGCGCCTCCGCGCGGGCAATGCGCCGCAACGCCTCGGCCACCGCCTCTCCGCGCACGGCCGCCGGGTCGTCCGGCGGCCCCACGAGCACGAAGTCGTTGTACATGACCGGCCGGCGCTCCAGGCCGTAGCCCTGGCGCATGAACTCCTCCTCGGCGGCCGGCGCGTGGACGAGCAACACGTCGGCGTTCCCCTCCCGCCCCATGCGCAGGGCAGCTCCCGTGCCCACGGCAATTACCTTGACTTGAACGCCCGTCTGGGCCTCGAAGCGGGGCACCAGCACGTCCAAGAGGCCGCTGTCGCGCGTGCTGGTGGTCGTCGCCAGGATGAGCACGTCGCCCTGGGGAGCCGTGGCCGGGCCCAGGCGCCCACACCCGGCCAACGCCAGGAGGACAACGCCGAAGAGGACAATCGATCCAAGCCGTGTGGTCAGCCGGACGTGCATCCCTTTCCTCCGCGTCGAAAATAGTGACGAGAGCGTGTCCCCTTGGTTGCATTCCGGCCGGGAAACAAAAAGCACCGCCGAAGCGGTGCTCTTTGCTCATGCACGGCCCGTCTTAGACACGCCGCACGTTTGCCGCACGTGGCCCCTTGGGGCTCTGCTCGACGGTGAACTCCACGAGCTCACCCTCTTCCAGGTTGCGGTAGCCTTCACCCTCGACCGCGCTGTAGTGGACGAACACGTCACGCCCACCGTCCTGCGGGGAGATGAAGCCGAACCCCTTCTGACTGTTGAACCACTTGACTTTGCCGAGTTGGCGCTCGCTCATGCGAAACTCCTTGTGAAGAACTTAACGGGTTGGTCATGTGCGGACGTAGTACGTGCGGGCGCTCAACAAAAAGACCAGCGCACGACGCGCTGGCGGTGTTACGTGAACGTCACGGCGAGTACTGCGTCCTGCGTGAAGAAGTATACCACGTTTCCCCGAAGTGTCAAACGCCTTGACGCCGCGTTGACACCGCCACCGAGTGCGAGTAGAATGGAGCCCACCAACCCGGACGAGGAGGCCCCCTGTGTCCAAGTGGCAACACTACCACCGTCCCCGGCACGTCCCCGAGGCTTTGGACATCCTCGCCCGTTACCAGGGGCGGGCGCGGGTCGTCGCCGGGGGGACTGACCTGTTCGTGGAGCTCCTGGAGAGACCGCCCGCCTTTGAGGCCCTGGTGGACATCACCGCCATCCCCGAACTGCGCACCATCCGCGCGGACGGCCCCTGGATTGTCATCGGCGCGGCCGTCACCCACGCGGAGATCGTCGCCTCCGAGCTGGTCCGCCGGCACGGCACGGCCCTGGCCGAGGGCTGCTCGGTTATCGGGGGGCCCCAAGTGCGCAACGTGGCCACGCTGGGCGGGAACGTGGTCCACGCGCTGCCGGCCGCGGACGGCACCATTGCGCTGCTCGCCCTGGACGCCGAGGCCCAAGTCGCCTCCCCCGGGGGCGGCCGGCGCTGGGTGCCCCTCCCCGAGCTCTTCCTGGGGCCGGGCCGTTCGGCCGTGGACGCCACGCGGGAACTCCTCACCGCGCTCCGCTTCCGCGCCACGGGCGAGCGGGAGGCGTCGGCCTTCGGCCGCGTCATGCGCCCCCAAGGCGTGGCCCTGCCCATCCTGGCCGTGGCCGTCACCGTGCGGCTCGACCACTCAGGTCAGCGGATCGAGAGCGCCCGCGTGAGCTTGGGCCCCGTGGCGCCGGTGCCCTTCCGCGCCCGCGGCGCCGAATCCCGGTTGTGCGGGGCCCCTGCGGCCGAGGAAAGTTACCGGCGCGCTGCCGAGGTCGCGCTGGAAGAGTGCTCGCCCCGCACGTCCCGGCACAGGGCCACGCGCGAATACCGGCAGGAGATGATCGCCACCCTGCTCCCCCGCGTGGTGGAGGTGGCCGTGGCCAGGGCGCGCGGCGAGGCGTGGGCGCGCCCCCGCTTGGAGGCCACGGATCACTTCTCGTCCTTTGGAGCCTGGAGAGCGCCGAGTTGAGAGGAGGAGAACCGTGCCCACGCTGCGCATGACGGTGAACGGCCGTCCGGTCGAAGTGGACGTGGCCCCTGACGACTTCTTGGCCCACGTGCTGCGGTATCGCCTGGGCCTCACGGGCACCAAGATCGGCTGCGAGGAGGCCGAGTGTGGCGCCTGTACCGTGTTGGTCAACGGCCACCCGGTGGACTCGTGCATCTTCCCGGCCATGAAGGCCCAAGAGGCTGAAGTGATCACCATCGAGGGGCTGGCCGCCAACGGGGAGCTCCACCCCCTCCAGCGGGCCTTCGTGGAGTGGGGGGCCGTCCAATGCGGGTTCTGCACGCCCGGGATCATCATGACGGCCAAGGCTCTGCTCGACCGCTCGCCGGCGCCCACGGAGGAGGCCATCCGCGCCGCCCTCAAGGACACCTACTGCCGCTGTGGGTGTTACCTGGAGATCGTGGACGCCATCCTCGTGGCCAGCGGCCAGCCCCCGCGCCACACCGCCCACAACGGGCGCCCGCCCACGAGCCCCAAGGCCCTGCGCGCCGTCGGCCGCCCTCTCCCCCGGCCCGACGCCGTGGCCAAGGTGACCGGACAGGCCAAGTACACCGACGACTACTCGTTCCCCAACATGCTCTACGGCGCCACCCTGCGGGCCGCCCACCCCCACGCCCGCATCGTGCGCGTGGAGACGGCCCGCGCCAGGGCGCTGCCCGGCGTCCACGCCGTGCTCACGGCCGAGGACGTGCCCGGCGAGAAGCACCACGGCCTGATCTTCGACGACTGGCCCGTGCTCTGTTATGACAAGGTGCGCTACGTGGGCGACGCCGTGGCCATCGTGGCCGCCGAGACGCCCGAGATCGCCCGCCGCGCCCTGGCGCTCATCGAGGTCGAGTACGAGCCCCTGCCGGCCGTCACCTCCCCCCAAGAGGCCCTCGCCCCCGGCGCGCCCCACGTTCACGAGGGGGGCAACCTGCTCAAGCACATCAAGGTGCGCAAGGGGGACGTGGAGGCCGGCTTCGCCCAAGCGGATGTCATCGTCGAGGGCGAGTACCACACGCCCATGTACGAGCACGCCTTCCTGGAGCCCGAATGTGCCATTGCCCGCGTGGCCGAGGACGGCAAGGTGGAGGTGATCGTGGGTTCCCAAATTCCCTACGAGGATCGCCGTCAGATTGCCAGGTGCTTGGGCGTGCCCGAGGAACAAGTGCGGGTGAAGGGCGCCTTCATCGGCGGGGGCTTTGGGGGCAAGGAGGACATCGCCGGCCAGATCCACGCCGCCCTGCTCGCCAAGGCCACGGGCCGGCCCGTCAAGGTGCTCTACAGCCGGCAGGAGTCGCTCCGCGTCCACCCCAAGCGCCACGCCACGTGGATCCGAGTTCGCCTGGGCGCCACCCGCGACGGCCGGCTGGTGGCCGCCGAGGTGAAGATCTTGGGCGACGCCGGCGCCTACGCCAGCCTGAGCGACAAGGTGATGACCCGCGCCGCCACCCACGCCACGGGGCCATACGAGATCCCTCACGTCAAGGTGGACTGCTACACCACCTACACCAACAACCCTCCGGCCGGGGCCTTCCGGGGCTTCGGCGTCACCCAGTCGGCCTTTGCCATCGAGTCCACCCTGGACGTGTTGGCCCACACATTGGGCGTGGACCCCCTCGAGCTCCGGCTGCGCAACGCCCTGCGCCCCGGCGCCGTCACGTCAACGGGCCAAGTGCTGCGCGAGAGCGTGGGCCTGGTGAGCTGCCTGGAACAGGTGGGCGCACACGTGCGCTCCGAGCGCGGGGCCGAGTGGTGGCGCCCCTTCCCCAACCCCGCCGATCCGGCCCGCGTGCGGGCGTGGGGCCTGGCCGCCTGTTACAAGAACACGGGCCTGGGGGGCGGCGCTCCCGACCGGGGCGCTGCCGAGGTGGAAGTGCTGGAGAACGGCCGGGTGGTGGTGCGCACGGCGGCCGCGGAGATCGGCCAGGGGCTGCCGGCCGTGCTGGCCGCCATCGTGGCCGAGGAGCTGGGCGTGCCCTACGACCAGGTTGACGTGGCCCTGCCCGACACCGACACCACGCCCGACGGCGGCCCCACCACGGCCTCCCGCCAGACCTACATCAACGGCAACGCCGCCCGGATGGCCGCCCGCCGCGTGCGGGACATCCTGGCCTGGGCCACCTGCGAGGCGCTGGGCGCCCCCCAAGCCGAGCTGGACTTCCGCGACGGCCTGATCGCCGCGCGGGGCCACACCGTCTCCGTCGGCCAGGCCGCGCGAATGGCCCGCGAGGCCGGCCGCCGGCCGGTGGCCCGCGCCCGCTTCGAGGCCCCGCCCACACGGCCGCTGGGCCAAGGGGGTGACATGCACGTGGGCTTCTCCTTCGGCGTGCAGGCCGCCCTGGTGGAGGTGGACACCCGCACGGGCGAGGTGGCCGTGCTCAAGGTGGTCAACGCCCACGACATCGGGAGGGCCATCAACATGCTGGGCCTGTTCGGGCAAATTCGCGGGGGCATCATCATGGGCATCGGCAACGCGCTGACCGAGGAGTTTCCCGTGGAGGGAGGAGTGCCCTTCTGCACCACCCTCTCCCGGTACAAGATGCCCAGCATCCGCCACGCCCCCGAGATCGTCACCTACCTGGTGGAGGACGAACTGCCCTCCGGCCCCTACGGCGCCAAGGGCGTGGGGGAGATCGCCAGCATTCCCACGGCCGCGGCCGTGGCCAACGCCGTCTACCACGCCGTGGGCGTCCGGGTGACCAAGACCCCCCTGGACCAGGAGTGGCTCCTGCGGGCTCTGCGGCCCAGGAAGGACAGCCCCTCAGCCGGCCCACGCCATGACAGTGGCCACTAGGGCCACCAGGGCAATGAGGAGCACGCCGTACCCCAAGGCGGCCCGGAAGACGTGCCCCTCCTCCCCGGCCAGGCTGGTGGTGCTCACGCCCACGATGAGCTTGGCAGGCGCCAGACTCGACCCGAGGGCGCCGCCGCCCGTCTGGGCGGCCAGGATGGTGGCCACGTCGAAGCCCAGGAGGCGGGCCATCTGCACTTGGAGGGGGCCGAAGACCACGTTGGAGTTGGTGTTGCTGCCCGTCATGAAGGCGCCCACCGCGCCGATGAAGGGGGCCACAGCCGGCAAGTAGGCGCCCACCACGTCGGCCAGGGTACGAGCCAGGGTGAAGGTCATGCCGCTGTGGTCGAGCAACAGGGCCATGCCCACCATAGCGAGGATGCCCGTGGTGCTGCGCACGCCACCCCGCCAGACGCGAGAGGCCACGCGCCGCGCGGCCCCGGGCGCGTAGGCGCCCCGCCGGGCGTAGAGCAGGGCCGCACAGAGGGCCGCGAAGGTGATCAGGGCGCCCGCGTGGCCGAAGAGGCGAATGGGCCGCGCCGGGCCGGCGGCCACGCGCCAGCCCCGCTCTGTGGCCACGGCCGGCAGGTTCACCGTGATTTGCACCCGGTCGAGCCCCTCTTGGAGCCCCGGCACCAGGGCCACGGTGACGAAGACGACCAGGAGGATGACGTAGGCAGCCGTGGCCCACCGCAGGGACATGGCCGGCTCGCCGTCGGGCGGGTCGCCGTCCCCCCGGAAGGGGCGCCACGCTGCCAGGCCGCTGCCCACGATCAGGCCGGCCAGGCCGCCCCCGAAGGCGGAGAGGTTCCAGACGCCCCCCACGGCCATGCCGTACTGGACGGCCCCCATCACCCCACCCACCACCAGGATGAAGAGCAGGCCCCGCACCACGCTGCGCCAGCCGCCGGCCACGTGGGCCGCCACGGCCCCACACCCCACACAGGCCACGCCGAGCACCAGGGCGCTGGGGCCGGCCAGGAGCTCGGCCGGAAGGCCTGTCACCGCCAGCAGGGCGTAGAAGCTGGAGGCCACGCTGCCGAAGGTGACCGCCCAGCCGTGGGCCAAGGTGGTGCCCACCACGGCGGCCGTGGGCGTGAACCCCAACCCCATCAACAGGGGGGCCACGACGGCCGTCGGCACGCCGAAGCCGGTGACGCCCTGCAGGAAGCTGGCGAAAGCCCAGGCCAGCAGGAGGAACTGGATCAGCCGGTCCCGCGTGAGGTGGGCCACGTGGACGCTGATGGCCTTCACGGCGCCGGCCTCGTCCACCACGTGGTGGAGCAGCAGGGCCGGCCAGATGATGTAGAGGACGAAGAGGCTGAGGAAGAGGGCACGCACTTGGGAGACCACCACCACGTCAACGCCGGCCCCAAACCGCCCGACGGCTACCACGAGGGCCACCAGCCACCCGGCCACGCCGGCCCGGAAAGCGCTCCACCGGGCTCCGGCCATGAGCACCAGGACCAGCACAATCGGCACGCCGGCCAAGACGCCGTCCAACCACGTGGTCTGCATTGCCTGCATCGTCGCCCTCGACAGTCATCCTCCTGGGTGTTCGACGACCTCCACCAGGCGCAGTGCCCCGTCGTACACGAAGCGGGCCTGGTAGAGAGGACGGGTCAGGTCGATCACACGGGGGAAGAAGACTTTGTCGGCCTCGGGCATGGGCACGTGGCGGGCGGCGTCGAGGGACCACCAGCGCAGCTCGCCCTCCCGTTCGTCCGGCCGCAGGCTCCCCTCGAAGGTGGCGGTCACGTAGATGAAAAGCAGCCACTGCCAGTCGGGCCGGGGAGAGGTCTCCGTCACCAGGCCGCGGAGGCGGAGCCCGTGGGCGCGGAGCCCCGTCTCCTCGACCAGTTCGCGAAGAGCACACTCGTAGGGGGACTCGCCCGGCTCCACCTTGCCGCCCGGCGCCACCCAGAGCCCCAAGTTGGGCTCCTTGCGGCGGCGCATGAGCAACACGCGGTGGTCTCGGAGGCAGTAGATCAGGGTGCCCAAGGTGGGCGTCGGGCGGGTGCCGGCGCTTCTCATGGGCGGCTCACCCTTGGTCTATCGGTTCCACGAGGCCCGTCTCCAAGACGTAGACCGCCGGCACGATGAGCACTTGGCCGGTGCGCACCAGGGTCTGGAGGATGGAGCTGCGCTCGGTGAGGCGTTGGGCCATGATGAGCGCATTGTAGCGCACGGCCAACTCCATGACGCGGGCGCTGTCACCATTTGCCTCGAGGCGGGCCCGGTCCACGGCCGGCTGGATGGCCGTGGCAATGGAGGAAAGGGAGAAGGAGACGAAGCGGTGGTGTCTTCGTCCCTCCAGGGCAACCTTGACGGCGCCGCAGTCGGCGTGGCCCAACACGATCACGAGGCCCGTCTCCAACGCCGTCACCGCGTACTCGACGCTGCCGACGACGGCCTCGTCCACCACGTTGCCGGCCACGCGCACCACGAAGAGATCGCCCAACCCTTGGTCGAAGATGAGTTCCGGGGGCACGCGGGAATCGGCACAGCCGATCACCGTGGCGCGGGGCGTTTGCCCTTGCGCCAACTCGGCCCGCCGCCGGGGCGACTGGCGGGGATGGCGGGCCTGGCCTTCGGCGAAGCGCCGGTTGGCCGCCAAAAGCGCGTCGAGGACCTGCTTCGGCGAGTGCCTCGTGCTCACGTCTCACGCCTCCGCTGAGGGGCGAAAGCGCTGCTTTTCTTCCCAAAGGCGCTCGGCGGGGACGCCTTGCTCGAGCAGGTACTCCTCCAGCCCCTTGAGTGCCCCGGTGGGGCAGACGCCCACGCAGTTGCCGCAGAAGACGCACGTCGTCTCGGGCATGGGGGCGCCGAAGAAGGTGGCGATGTGGGTGTGAAAGCCCCGCCGGCCCAAGCTGAGGGCGTAGGTGAACTGCATGTCGTCCCCGCAAGCCTGGACACACCGCCAACAGAGGACACACTTGTCGTAGTCGCGCACGTAGAAGGGGTTGTCTTCGTAGACGGGGAAAGCACGCCGCTCGCCGTCGGCAAAGCGATGGGGATCGGCGCCGATGGCTTCGCCCAGCGCCAGGATCTCCGGCGCCTCGCCCAGGTCCACGGCCGAGTGGAGCAGCTCGAGGATGGTCCGGCGGGCGCGGCGCACCCGCTCGCTGTCGGTGTGGATGACGGCACCGTCCCGCACCCGGGCGACACAGGCGGGAACCAGCGTGCGCGCGCCCTCCCACTCCACCACGCAGAGCCGGCAGACGGCCGGCGGGGTGAGGCGGGGGTGGTAGCAGAGGCGGGGCACGTGGAGGCCCACAGTGGCCGCGGCCTCCAGCACCGTCATGTCGGCCGGCACGCTTGTCTGCCGTCCATCAATGGTCACCGTCACCTGCCGATCCATGTGTTCCCTCCGGTTTCTCGGGGCCATTGAGCCAGGCCAGGGCGCTCAGGAGCGCGTTGGCGGCCGTCTGGCCCAGCCCACAGATAGAGGCCTCGCGCATGGCGTGGGCCACATCGTGCAGGCGTTCCACGTCGTCGGGGCGGCGCCGGCCGCCCTGCCATCGCCGCACGATCTCCCACTGCCGGTAGGTGCCGAGCTGACACGGGTAACACTTGCCACAGGATTCATGGGCGAAGAAGCGCGTAATGCGCTCCACCACGGCCAACATGTCGGCGGAGCCGCCCACGACGATGAGGGCGCCGGAGCCCAAGGCCGCTCCCACGGTGCTCAGGCCGTCGGGCGTGGCCGGGGTGTCGAGTTGGTCGGGCGCCAGGAACGTGCCGGCAGCTCCGCCCACCAAGACTGCCCGGATTTCCTCCCGGGGGATCGCGCGCTCGACGAGTTCCCGTAGCGCCACGTTCATAGTGGCCTCGTAGACGCCCGGACGGGCCACCGCGCCGCTCAGGCAGAAGAGCTTGGGGCCCGGCGCCTGCTGCGGCCCGGTGCTCCGGAACCAGGCCGGGCCGCGCGCCAGGATCAGGGGCACGTTGGCCAGCGTCTCGACGTTGTTGATCACCGTCGGCCGGCCGAAGAGGCCCTGCTCCGTGGGAAAGGGCGGCTTCTGGCGGGGCATGCCCCGCTTGCCCTCGATGCTCTCGAAGAGGGCCGTCTCCTCGCCACAGACGTAGGCGCCGGCCCCTCGCCGCAGTTCCACGTCGAAGGTGAAATCCGTGCCCAGGATGCGCTCGCCCAAGTAGCCGGCCTCGCGGGCGGCGGCCACGGCGCCGGCCAAGCGCCGGTGGGCGGCGTGAAATTCGCCCCGCACGTAGATGTAGCCCCGGGAGGCGCCCACGGCGTAGGCGGCGATGGTCATGCCCTCCAGCACGGCGAAGGGATCGGCCTCCATGAGCAGCCGGTCCTTGAAGGTGCCCGGCTCGCTCTCGTCGGCGTTGCAGACCACGTACTTGGGCTCCGCCGGCTGGCGGGCGGCGCTCTCCCACTTGATCCCTGTGGGAAAGGCGGCCCCGCCACGTCCTGTGAGGCCCGACGCCTTTACGGCCTCCACCACTTGAGCCGGGGTGCGGCGCAGGGCCTCGCGCAGGCCCAGGTAGCCGCCGTGGGCCTCGTAGTCGGCCAGGCTCGAGGGGTCCACGCGGCCGACGCGCGCGAGCAACATGCCCTCTCCTTCCAGGGAAAAGGCCGGCGGCGGAGCCGGGTCGGCGTGGGCCGTGTGGGGCAAGGGCTCACCGGCCCGCAGGCGGCCGAGCAGCTCCTGTGCCCCTTGAGCGCCGAGCGGGCCGTACACGTGGGCGTTGATCATGAGGCACGGGGCGCGTTCGCAGTAGCCCAAACACGGGTGGAGCTCAAACGTGACCAGGCCATCGGGCGACGTCTGACCGGGCTCGACGCCCAAGGCCGCACGGCAGACATCGGCAAGGGGAGCGCTCCCGTGGCCGTAACAGGTCACATCGTCGCAGAGGCGCACCACGTAGCGTCCCACGGGCTCGGTGTAGAGCAGGCTGTAGAATGAGGCCACGCCGTAGACGTCGGCCAGGGGGACGCGCAGAGCTCGGCCGATCTGCGCGCAGAGCGCGGGCGAGAGCCAACCGTGACGCTCCTGGGCCTCGATGAGGCACGGGAGCAGGCCGCTGCGCCCGTGCTCGCGCCAGCGGGCCAGAATGTCACTCACGTCGGGCTCGTGGGCGTGGGCCATCAGGATTCCCCCTTTGCCATTTCCTCCCACCGTACACCGGGTGAAGTGCCCGCCGCATGACTTCTACTCGCGTTGGGGTGGGGCTTCTTCCTCTTGGGCGTGCTCGTTGCGCAAGGTGTCGAGCTCCTGGCGGAGAGTCTCCACCCGTTCCTCCAGTTCCATCAGCGTGTCCTGCAAGTTCTGGAATTGGTTGACCTCGAGGAGCACGGCCACAGCCCGTCCGTACTGGGTGATCACGAGGGGCCGCTGGGTCTCGCGAATTTTCTTGATCACTTCCGCTGCCCGGAGACGCAGCTCCGAAATGGGCAACACATCCTCGACCAAGTCGATTCGAGTGGTCATCACCTATCCTTTCGCACAATTGGCATGACCTTCGAGGACGCGGGGGAAAGGCGCACACGAGCTTCCGAGGCCACGCGCCCCCCACAGCCGAAGAGATGGACAAACCATTGGCACTTGGATTGTAACATGAGAGGTGGGAGAGTGTCAAGAATTTTGTACACTCTTTGGTTAATTTTTTCACCGGTGGACAAGGAAAGGTACTATCTTTGGCAAACCCGACGGGGATCAGGGGTCCACATCGGGCGGAGGGTCGATCTGGTAGCGGTCGGCCACCTCGTCGAGATGGCGGCGGAGGGTGCGGCGGTACCGCCGTATGACCCAGCCGACCATGATGCCGCCCACGATGACCCAGACGGTGACCAGGCCGGCCACGGCGGGGTCCACCCGGCCGGCCTGGTAGGCCACGAAGACGGCGATGATCCAAATGGCGGCCAGCATGTAGGCCAACAGCTCCCACAACTCGGCCCGGCCCACCTGCCGGCTCAGCCGACGGCGTTCGGTCTCGTACATCTGGGTTTTGAGCCACTCCTGGAACTGACGCTCCTGTTCGTCCATGGTCTCTCACTCCTGCTGGTGTCGCAACAGAGTTTCGATCTCCACCGGCACGAAGAGAGTGTAGTCGCCGCTGTTTTGGGCGATCATCTCGCGCACCAGGGAACTGCTCACGAAGAGCTCCTCGGAGTCGGCCAGGAGGAACATGGTCTCCAAGTCGGGGGCCAAGCGGGCGTTCATGTTGTACTGTTGGAACTCGTTGCGAAAATCGTCCACGTTGCGCAGGCCCTTCACGATCACCTGAGCGCCCCGCCGGCGCGCGTAGTGGACCAGGAGCTCCTGGGTGAAACTCTCCACCCGCACGTTGGGAATGTGGGCAGTGGCCGCCCTGATGATGGCCACCCGCTCCTCCACGCTGAACATGGTGCGCTTGCGCGGGTTGTAGCCAACGGCCACGATGAGGACGCGGAAGAAGCGGGACGCGCGCTGAATGATGTTAAGATGGCCGTCTGTGAGGGGATCGAAGCTCCCTGGGTAGATGGCAACCACGGTTCGCCTCCCATCTCCGGCTTGGCGTCCGGCCCGCCAGCCGGTATAATATCCCTGCCGGCAGGTTCTCCTGCGGCCGGGAAGGTAAGGACAGCCCCAAAGCCCCAGACGACGCGGAGACACGGGCTCTTCATTTTGTGCCCTTTCCCCGAAAAAAGCAACTGTGGCTCTCGTGCTTCTGCGACGCCGGGCAATTCCGAAGAACTCGAACTCTCCAACTCAGTGTGGTGAGGCATAGCGTCGATGGACATCAGCACGATTCTCCTGATCGTGGCCGGCATAATCTTTCTCATCTGGCTGTGGGGGCTCATCAAGCGGGTGGGCGGGCTGCTGCTCCACTTGCTGGTGGGGATTGCGCTGTTGTACGTGGTTTACTACGTGCTCTCGGGACAGTCCCCCCTGTTGTGAGGGGCGTGGAAGCCCCCCACTGCCATCCCGGTGACATCACCGCCAAGGTGTGATGTGGAGGCCCACTCATGGCACCCGAACAGGCCGCCTCTCTGTCTACTTTGGAGCAAATGGTGGACCGGCTGGAGGAGTACCTGGACGACGAACGCCTCTTCAAGACCATCACCGTCCACACGCCGTCCGGCGAGCGCTTGGTCAAGCTCACCCTTGGCGCCGTGCTCGACCGGCTGGGGGGGCTGACACGCCGGGCTCGCTCCCCGGAGGAGCGCCGACGGCTGGCCGCCCTGGCCGAGCAGCTGGAGCACCTGAAGGCCCGTAGGCCCGAGGCGTACTACCACAAGCTGGCCCGCGAGCTGAAGAGTTACGTGGACTCGTGGCGCTGGTTCATCCAGAGCTGCGAGGAGGGCGACCGGCGCTGCGCCCAAGACTATCCCTTCGAGGTCACCACCCGCCTGCGGATTCAGCGCCTGCTCGACGAAGGGGCGGGCCACCCCGAGGTGGAAGCCCTCCGCCGGCCCGTGGACGAGCTCGACAGGCGCCTGCGCGCCCGCTGGCAGCCGGGCCCCTTCGTGCTCAAGGGCGAACCCTCCGACCAGTATCCCCCGGAGCGCTACTGGTGGCTCTACGGCCGTCCGAACGCAGAAGGTGATTGACCAACGGCAGGTGCCTGACAAGTTCTCCATGACCAAATCGCTGGCCAGCGTCATCGTGGGCAGCCTCTTCCTGCGGAGTGCCAGCTCGGCCACCGGGGGGATGGTGGCCCTCTTCTTGGCCTATGTGGACCAACACCGCTTTCCCGTCTCCGCGGTCGTGGTGGGCTTTGTGGCCGCCAGCTTCTACGCCACGGAGCTGATCGGCGCGCCGCTGGCCGGAATGGGCAGTGACCGGTTCAGCCGCCGCCTCTTCATGGCCTTGGGCCCCTTTCTGGGCCTGGTCGCCGTGGAGATCACGGCCGGCCTGCTGTTCATCCCCCCTGGGGCGCTCCTGTTGGCCCTCCTCTTCCTCACCCGCGTTCTGGAGGGGCTGGCCACTGCTCTGAACGCGCCGGCCACGCTGAGTTACATCTCGGCGGCCACATCGGGCCACGCCGGACGGCGCGGGCGCGTCATCGCCCTGTTCGAGATGTCCAGCTTGGGGGGCATTGCGCTGGGATACTTGGCCGGCGGAGTGTTGTGGGACACGTTTCAGATGACGGGCTTCGCCCTGTTGGGCATCCTCTACTTGGTCAGCACACTCCTCTTCTGGCAGGGCGTCCACGAGCTGCCCCGCCGCGCCGGCGAGGAAGAGCCCTCTCTGGGGGAGCGCCTGCGCCTCCTGACCAACCCGGCCGTCCTGCGCCTGGCGCCAGCCTGGCTGGCCGTGAACGCCATCGTGGGCCTCTGGTTCAGCCACGCCCCCTTCCAGATGAGCGGGGCCGAGCGCTTCCCGGGCCAGTCGCTCTCCGGGGGCTTTTCGGGACGGCAAATCGGCCAGGCTTTTGCCCTCATCATCCTGGTCTTCACGGCCGGCATCTACGTGTGGGGGCGCACTTTGGGCCATCGCCGGCGCACCACCGTGATGCTGTGGAGTTGTGGCGGGCTCGTGGTGACGGCCCTGGCCGTGTTGGCCATCAACCACACGCCGCCAGCCGCCTCGGGATGGGTGTTGGCGTGGATGGGCCTGTTGTTGGCCGGCGTGCTCGTCACGTCGGGGTTCACGCCGGCCGCTCTCACTTACTTGGCGGACATCAGCGAAGCCTTTGCCTCTCACCGGGGGGCCATCATGGGCGTCTACAGCGTGCTGTTGGCCTTGGGCCAGCTCATTGGCGGGTGGATTGGTGGCCCCTTCGCCCACTGGCGGGGGATCGACGGGATGCTCCTGCTGACCTTTGGCCTCATCGGCATCACGGCTGTGGCGGTCCTCCGCCTGCACGCCGTGCCGGAGCCAATACCCCCACAGCCCGCCGGGACGAGCCTCCGGCTCCGCCGTGCTCCCGGAGAAACGCCGTACACGCCCGATTCAGGAGGGAGAGCCCCATGATGTGGGATCACCAACGGGAGGAAACCCTGCGCCACGCTCTCTGCGAGGCCGGCCGCCACATGTGCCGGCACGGGCTGGCAGTCGGCAGTGACGGCAACGTGAGCGCCCGCCTCGACGAGCACCACATCCTCATCACGCCCAGCGGCGTGAACAAGGGGAACATGAGGCCGGAACATCTCCTGGTGGTGGACTTGGAAGGGGAAGTCCACCGGGCCGACGGCCCAGCCAGGCGCCCGTCGTCGGAGATGCCCATGCACTTGGAGGTCTACCGCCTGCGCCCCGATGTGGGCGCCGTCATTCACGCCCACCCGCCGATGGCCATTGCCTGCACGCTGGCGGGCATTTCGCTGGCGCGTCCGGTGCTCCCCGAGGTTATCTATCACTTCGGCGCCATTCCCACGGCGCCCTACGCCTCGCCGGGCACGCCCGAAGGGGCAGCGGCCATCCGGGAGCTCATCCGGGAACACGACGCCATCCTGCTCGACCGCCACGGATCGTTGACAGTGGGAAGGGATGTGGCCCAAGCCCTCGTGCGGCTGGAGTGGGTGGAACACGTGGCCAAAATCCTGCTGGCCGCTCACGCCTGCGGCCCCGTGGACGAGCTCCCGCCGGAAGCCGTGCAACGGCTCCAGGAGCAACGCCAGCGGGCTCAGGGAAAAGGATGAGGCCGGCTCACTCGCGGCGACGGGCCGTCTCGGCCCGTCGCCTGGGCCGGACGCCCCCCTGTTCCTTCAGGGTGTTCAGGCCGTTCTCCACCGTGCGGAGAATCCGGTACAACTCGGCTTGCAGCCCCTCCAGCACCTCCATTGCGTACTGGTCAGCGCCCTGGCGAACCTCCTCGGCTGCCCGAGCGGCCTCGGCCTCGATCTCCTGGGCCCGGCGCCGGGCCTGTTCCAAGATGGCCTGCTCCTCCACCATCTTCTGGGCCTGGAGGCGTGCCTCGGCCACGATGCGCTCGGCTTCCTGGCGGGCTTCTGCCAGGATGCGCTCCCGCTCCTGGAGAATGCGCTGAGCCTCCCGGATCTCGTTGGGGATGGCGATGCGCATTTGGTCCACCAAGTCCAAGAACGCCTCCTCGTCGATGACGGCGCTGGAGGTGAAGGGCACGCGGAACCCCTCGTTGAGCACCTCTTCCAACCGGTCGATCAAGTAGACGATGTCGGCCATGCCCGCCTCCTGCCCATTTTCACGGCAGTTCACACTGTTCGGCCCGGTACCTGGGCTGATCGCGCCAAGCTCATCCGCCCCCTACCCGTCCTTGAGGGAGATCACGTTGACCTTGTCCTCCCCGTCCTTGCCCAACGCCTCCAAGCGGCGCTTGAGGGCCTCGACCACGTGGGGGGGAACGAAGGGGGCCACATCGCCGCCCAAGAGGGCGATCTCCTTGACGATGCCGCTGCTGAGGTAGGTGTGCTCGATACTGGTCATCAGACAGACGAAATCGATGTCCGGGGCCAATTCCCGGCTCATGAGCGCCATCTGGAACTCGTGCTCGAAGTCGCTGATCACGCGGAGGCCGCGCACGATGGCCTGCGCGCCGATGCGGCGGGCACACTCCACGGTGAGCGAATCGTAGGAGATGACCGAGATGTTGGACGCGCGCTCGACGGCCTGGCGCACCATGTGCATCCGCTCCTCGACGGAGAAGAGGAACTTGCGGCCCGGCCCGGCGTAGACGCCGATGACCAGGTGGTCGAAGAGCCGGGCAGCGCGCAGGGCAATGTCAAGCTGGCCGTTGGTGATGGGGTCGAAGGTGCCTGGATACAGGACTTTGGTCACGGTCCACCTCTCTGCTCTGGGGGCTACGTCGTCCTCGAGACCTGTTCCTCGTGGCGATAAAGGGCCACTCTCGTGCGGCCGTAGCGGCGGTCGCGCACTTTGCGGAAATGTGCTACCACTTCGGGCAGCCCGTCGAGCTCCCGGGGATATTCGACGATGACCACCGAACCCGGCCCCACCAAGGGTGAGCGCAACAGGCGCGGCACCAGGAGGCTGTAATCCACGGCCTCGTAAGGGGGCGTGGCGCTCACAATGTGGTAGGGCAACGGCTCGCCGAGCATGTCCGGCCGGCGCAACACGCTTTCGACACGAGCCCGGAAGACGTGAGCCCGTGCCTCGAAGCCGGTACGCCGCAAGTTCTCCCGGATGATGCGCACCACGCGCGGGTCCCACTCCACGAAATCGGCGTGCTCGGCGCCCCGGCTCAGCGCCTCGATGCCCACGGAGCCCGTGCCCGCGTAGAGGTCGAGCACGCGCGCGCCCCGGAGAACGTCCAGCGCCTCCAGCATGTTGAAGAGCGCCATGCGCACCTTGTCCATCATGGGGCGCACGTCCAAGTGGCCGGGCGAGGCCAGCCGCCGCCCCTTGGCCACGCCGGCAATCACGCGCACGGACTTCCCTCCTCAGCTCAAGTCAGTCTGTTTCACTCGCGCCCAAAAGCGTTCCACGTGCTTCCGCAACAGGCGGTGTTCGGGGTGCTCCAGCTCCGGGTCCCGTTCCAACAGCATTTGGGCGGCCCGGCGGGCCAGGTCGAGCGTGCGGGTGTCGCCCAAGCGGGCCACGCGCAGGTCGGGCATCCCGCTCTGGCGAGTGCCCAGGAACTCACCGGGGCCCCGGAGGCGCAAGTCCTCCTCGGCCAGCCGAAAGCCGTCGTGGGTCTCGGCGAGGATGTGAAGGCGCTCCTCGCCCTCCGGGCTCAGCGTCTCGTCCGCCAGGAGCAGGCAGTAGCTCTCGTGGGCGCCGCGCCCCACGCGGCCGCGAAATTGGTGCAACTGGGCCAGGCCGAAGCGGTTGGCGCTCTCGATGAGCATGACCGTGGCGTTGGGCACGTCGATGCCCACCTCCACCACGGCTGTGGAGACCAGGATGTGGAGCTCGCCCCGGTAGAAGGCCGCCATGACCGCCTCCTTTTCGTCGGGGCGCATACGCCCGTGGAGCAGGCCCAGGCGGAGCTGTGGGAAGACCTCGTGGCGCAGGCGATTGTACTCCTCGACGGCCGCCTTGGCCTCTACCTTGTCACTGCCCTCCACGAGCGGGCAGATGATGAAGGCCTGGCGCCCCTGTTCGACCTGAGCTTGAATAAACCGGTAGACGCGCTCGCGCTCGCGGGGCGTCAGGAGCACTGTTTTGACCGGCCGGCGGCCCGGCGGCAACTCGTCGATGATGCTCAGGTCCAAGTCACCGTAGATGGTGAGCGCCAGGCTCCTGGGGATGGGCGTGGCACTCATGACCAGCACGTGGGGGTTGTCCCCCTTTTCCCGCAGGGCCGCGCGCTGGCGCACGCCAAAGCGGTGCTGTTCGTCCACCACGGCAAGGCCCAAGCGCGCGAAGGTCACCCGCTCCTGGATGAGGGCATGGGTGCCCACCACAATGTCCACCTCGCCGGCGGCCAACTGCTCGCAGACGGCTTCCTTCTCGCCGGCGGAGAGCCGGCCGACGAGCAAGGCCACGCGCACGGGCCGGCCGTCGGGGAGCAAGGGGGTGCCCTCCGGGTTGAGCAACTTGGTGAGCGAGCGGAAGTGTTGTTCGGCGAGAATTTCCGTGGGGGCCATGAGCGCCCCCTGATAGCCGGCCGCCACGGCCACGAGGAGGGCAGCCGCGGCCACGACGGTCTTGCCCGAGCCCACGTCCCCCTGGAGCAGCCGGCTCATGGGCGCAGGCCGGGCCATGTCCTCCAGGATCTCGCCGAGGGCCCGCCGCTGGGCACGGGTGAGCTCGAAGGGCAAAGCGGCCTCGAAGCGGCGCACCGCGGCCTCGTCCGCCACGATGGGCGCTCTCGTGAGGCTCTTCCACTGCCGGCGCTGCTGCAACACGCCGATCTGGAGCAAGAGCAGTTCGTCGAGGGCCAGTCGCTGACGCCCCCGTTCGGCGGCCACGTCGTCGGGCGGGTTGTGGACGTGGTGCAGGGCCGAGGCCAGCTCCAACATGCCCAGCTCGACCCGCAGCCACCGGGGCAGGGGGTCGGGGATGGTGTCGAGGTAAGAGGCGAGCGTCTTGCGGATGAGGGCCCGCAGCCACTTGATGGGCACCCGCTCGGTCAGGGGGTAGATGGGGATGAGGCCGCCAGTGTGGAACTGGTGCCGGTCCACCGGCTCCCACTCGGGGCTCTCGAAGACAAGGCGCCCCAAGTACTGGCCCACACGCCCGCTGAGGCGTATCGGGCGGCCCGGCGTGAGCTGGCGCATCAGGTGGGGCTGGTTGAACCAAGTGGCTTGGACGACGCCCGTGCCGTCGCTGATGAGGGATGTGATAATCAGCGTGCCCCGCCGTCGTCCCTCGCGGCTCTGGGTCTTCTGCACCACGCCGGTGACGGTCACCGTCTCGCCGTACATCAAGTCGCTGATGGGCTTCATGGTGCGGAAGTCGTCGTACCGGTGGGGCAAGTGGTAGAGCAGATCGCGCACCGTCTCGATGCCCAGGCGGCGGAGGTGGGCAGCTCGCCGCTCGCCCACGCCCGGAAGGTAGCGCACGGGCTCGTCCAGGCGAGCGTCGAGCGCGAGCAGGCGCTCGGCCTCCGCTTCGGTGATCTCCGGCGTTTCTTCCTCGGCCGACGGGGGTTCAGGCTCTGCCGGCGGAGCAGGCTGTGGGGCCGCTGGCGCAGGGCGATGGCGTTGGGCACGGCGGCGAGGGTGGGGCCGGTGTTCCCGACGGCGGCGGGCCGGCGGGCGCGGCTTCGACGTCGGGAGCTCGTGGCCCAGCTTACGGAGCACGCTCTCCACAGCATCGCGGCGCTCCTCCGGGGAGAGGGCGGCGTAATCGCGCAGGCGCGTCATCACCTCGTCCACGAGGAAGATGTCGGCGCGGTGTCCGCCGGCGCGCATCTCCTCGTACCAGAAGGTGAGAAACCCCTCAATGCCGCCGATGACAGCCGTGTTCGTGAAGCCGCGCTCGGCTTCGAGTTTCAGAATCTTGGCCAGCTTGTCGTGGAGGGATTGCATTTTCAGCTCTCTTCCGGCTCGGACCTCACGTCGTTCGTCGGATCAGGCAGACGCCCACGGCACCCGGGCCGGCATGCGTGCCCAGCACGGCTCCGGCCGTGGCGCGAAGGCACGCCGCCTCGGCCTTCAGGTGCTCTTGGACGAGCCGGGCCAACGTGCCGGCCAGGTCAGGGGCGTCTGCGTGGACCACGGCCACCCCGAGCGTGTCGTCGGCCAGGAGCACCCGGCGTGCCAGCCAGTCGAGGGCTCGCCGACGGGTGCGCTCCCGGGCCACCAGGTCCACGGAATTGCGGGCCACCCGCAGGATGGGCTTGATGCGCAGGGCTGTGGCCACGGCGGCCACCACGCGGTTGACGCGCCCACCCCGGCGGGCGTACTCGAGCGTGTCGAGCATGGCGTAGGTCTCCGCGCGGGGTGCCAGGCGCCGCACGTGGCCGGCCACTTGGGAGAGGGCCATTCCCCGGCGCGCCAGGCGTGCGGCGTGCAGGGCCAACAGGCCCAAGGCCATCGAGGCCGTGCCGCTGTCCACGACCTCAACGGGCACATCCGCGTGGCGGGCGAAGAGGCGAGCGGCGTTGAACAGGCCGCTGAAGCCGCTGCCCAAGTGGACGGCTACCACGCCGGTTGCCCCTCGCGCCCGGGCCTCCCGGTAGGCGGCCTCGAAGTCCTCTCCCCGTGGCAGAGCCGTGCGGGGCAGCACGGGCGACGTGCGCAGCCGGCGGAAGAACTCCTCATCGGTGATCTCCACGCCTTCACGGAAGCTCTCCTCTCCGAACGTGACCTGACAGGGCACCACGAGGATTCCCTGTTGAGCGGCCACATCGGGGGGCAAGTCGGCCGTGCTGTCGGTGATGACTTGGATCATCGCCCGGTGTCCTCGCGCGTTCGCCACGGGGTGGCCTGTGCCTCTTGACAGAGAGAGGGCGTGCCTGCGCACGCCCTGCTCGCACGACCTCTCTGGGACACTCTACCGCTCGGGGAAGTGCCCGCAGCCCACGCGCTTCACCGTCACTTGGCCACAACGGCACAAATGCCCACAGCCCCCGGCCCCACATGGCTCCCCATGGCCACGCCGGCCTCGGCGATCAGGATGTTCTGGCGCGGGTGGATGTCGGAGAGCATGTCGGCGAGCTGGGAGGCCACGTCGGGAGCGTGGGTGTGCATGATGGCCACGTCCTCGAAGGGGGCCAGCTCACGGGCCATCTCGGCCAGGCGCTCCAAGGCCCGCCCCCGCGTGCGCACCTTCTCGAGGGGCACCACCTTGCCCCCCTCGATCTGCAAAATGGGCTTGACGTTTAACACCGTGCCCAGGAACGCCTCGGTGGAGCCGATGCGCCCGCTGTAGCGCACGTAATCCAGCGTCTCCAAGAAACTGGGGATGCGCAGGCGCGGGATGATGTCGTGCACGATCTCGACAATCTCTTCCCGCTCGGCCCCCTGCATGGCCGCCTCGGCCGCGGCAATGGCCAACCACCCCAAGCACATGGAGACATTGTGGGAGTCGATGACCACGATGCGGTCCGGGGCCAGCTCTTGGGCGGCCAGCCGGGCCGAGTTGAAGGTGTTGCTGAAGGCGGCCGAGAGGTGGACGGAGATGATTTCGTCACCTTCTTCAAGGATCGGCCGGTAGACTTCCATGAAATCGGCAGGGGAGGGCGCCGACGTTTTGGGCAGGTTGGGGAGCTCGGCCTCCATTCGGGCGTAGAACTCCTCGTGGGAGATGTCCACGCCTTCGCGGTACACGTCGTCGCCGAAGTGGATGTAGAGGGGCACGACGGTGATGTCGAGCACATCCACGATCGGCTGCGGAAGGTCGGCCGAGCTGTCGGTCACCACACGAATCCCCATGCGCTCCACCTCCTCTGGCAGGGGCCCAAAATTGTCCTCGCCCTACTTCGCCACCACCCCACAGAACCCGACGGCGCCCGGCCCGACGTGGCTGGCCATGGCCACGCCTGCCTCGGCAATGACGATGCGGTGGCGTGGGTGGAACTTGCCCAGGTGCTCGGCGAGTTGTTCGGCCACGTCGGGCGCGCGCGTATGCATGATAGCCAAAGACTGAAAAGGGGCAAGTTCGTGGGCCATGTCGGCCAGGGTTTTCAACGCCTGCTCGCGCGTGCGCACCTTGGCGAGGGGGATGGCCTTGCCCCCTTCGATGTGCAGCACGGGTTTGATGTTCAGCATGGTGCCCAGAAAGGCCTCGGTCGAGCTGACCCGGCCGCTGTACTTGACGAACTCGAGCGTCTCCAGGAAGCTGGAGATGCGCAGGCGTGGGATCATGTCCGAGATCATCTCGATGATCTCCTGCCTGGACTTGCCCCGCCGGGCTGCCCTGGCCGCCTCGATGGCCAGCCACCCCAAGCACATGGAGACGTTGCGCGAGTCGATCACCGTCACGCGGTCGCGTCCCACCCCGAAGGCCGCCAGGCGGGCCGAGTTGTAGGTGCCGCTGAAGGCGGCCGAAAGGTGGACCGAGATGATCTCGTGTCCCTCCTGGAGAATGGGCTGGTAGACCTTCATGAAGTCGCCGGGCGATGGCGCCGAGGTCTTGGGCAAGTTGGGCGCCTCGGCCTGAAGGCGCTCGTAGAACTCGGTGGGCGTGATGTCCACGCCTTCCCGGTACACGTCCTTTCCGAAGTGGATGTAAAGCGGCACGATGGTGATGTCCAACTCGGCGGCCACGTCCTTCGGAATGTCAGACGAGCTGTC
>Ga0256839_1001490_pt1 | contig 28328 bp, 25 predicted proteins | sample 354166metaG_FD_185968 | JGI IMG/M metagenome (GOLD analysis project Ga0256839, IMG submission 185968) | Hydrothermal vent microbial communities from Mid Atlantic Ridge, Atlantic Ocean - 354-166 | ecosystem: Environmental > Aquatic > Marine > Hydrothermal vents | place: Atlantic Ocean: Mid... | reverse complement strand
TACCCTCAAATTTGGGTCATGCTTAATCTTTGGCTCATCCTGTATTTTGTATATAACATGTTGTTTTACACTATTTTGCAGTTCATCAGCCCTGCGGGCGAAAAATTCTTATGAATTTTTCGGGTTAATGGAAGTTTTTTAACCTGTCTGTTTCCCCCGGTACAGACGGTAGTCATCCGGGGTGTCAATATCAACAAAAAAATGTTCGCTGGTAACAGGCACCTGCACTACGGAAACGCTATTGGCTTTTACTACCGGTTTGCAGCCATCACCGGCAGGCGCAGCCAGTAGTTCCTCCTTAAAATGACGCGAAAACAGGACGGGATTACCCCTCATCCCTTTCCTTACGGGTATAAGTATTGATTTGTTTTTTATGGATAAATAATTATTAATCAATAAATTATAATCTTCCGATTGTAACAAAGGCATATCCGCCAGGCAGATAAGGTAAGCCTCAGCCTGGGGGCTGGCATGCCGTATCCCCAACTGAATAGAGCCGGCAAGTCCTGCCTCGGCCCGGGGGTTAACAAGTACCTGTAACCGCTCACGGTTGGCAATGGTGCCGGGTATCCCGGGGGCCTTGCCGGTAACCAGCAATAGTTCACCTGCCTTGCTTTGCTGCAGGTTGTGCAGCACGGTGCCCAGAATAGTAGATGCACCATAGGGCAGCAATAATTTGTTTTGCCTGCCCATACGGGTAGAAAAACCGGCTGCTGGAACAATGGCTGCGATCATGGTGCTAAGTTAGCAGGAAGAATTGTAAATTCACCTGCCTGCAAACCGTTAAGCCTTGCCTGGGGATGGTTTATCATATTCTGTTGACGAAAAAGGCATTTTGTTTGTAGCATTGACTATCAATTTAAACTACTATCCCTATGCATTACCTTTTGTCGTTTATCGGAGTATTAACCTTTTCTTTTGCCGCTGTTGCCCAGGAAAAACCCTACTTTACCAACCTGGATGTATTTGAACTTGAATGGGCCGCCAATCCGCAGATTTCGCCCGATGGCAGCCTGGTGGTTTATAACCGTCATGGCATGGATATCATGCATGACCGCAGGCAGTCACGGCTGTGGCTGATGAACAGAGATGGCAGTGGGCACCGCAAGCTCACGGTATTCGATAAAAATGAGGGCAGCGCCCGGTGGTCACCGGATGGCAGCCGTATTGCCTTTGTTACCGCTACGGATGTGGGGGCGGAAATACATGTATTCTGGGTATCATCGGGTCGGATGGCCCGCATTACCTCCCTGGAGCGCCCGCCCCGGGGGTTGCGCTGGTCGCCTGATGGCAAGCAAATTGCCTTTGTGATGCTGGTGCCGGAGCCGCAACCCTATTTGGTTAAAGCGCCAAAGAAACCCAAAGGCGCCCAATGGGCCGAACCTCCCCGGGTAACTACCCGCCTGAAGCATGAAGCCGATGGGACCGGCTATACCGAGCCGGGCTATGCCCAGATTTTTGTGGTGCCGGCCATTGGCGGTACCGCCCGGCAGGTCACCACCGGTGAATTCCAGCACAACCGGGCCCCGGAGTGGTCGAAAGATGGGCGGCAATTGTTTTTTGCTGCCAACCGTAACCAAAACTGGGCGTATGAAACACGCAATTCGGAAATATACAGTGTAACCCTTGCTACCGGGAAAATCACCACCCTTACCAACAGGAACGGTCCTGATTTTGGCTTGGCAGTATCCCCCAAAGGCGATAAACTGGCCTACCTCGGTTATAATGACAAGGTGCAAACCTACCAGGTCAACCACCTGTACCTGATGGATGCCGATGGCCGCAACAAACAGGAAATCCCGCTCAACCTCGACCGGAGCCCCTACAACCTGACCTGGGATGCCAAGGGCCAGGGCCTGTATTTTATGTATGATGACCAGGGCAACAGCAAAATAGGCTACGTTACCCTTAGGGGTGATTTCAAAAAGATAACAGACAATGTTGGCGGTACGGTAATTGGCCGGCCGTACAGTGGCGGTTCTTACACCGTAAGCCAAAACGGCACGTTGGTTTATACACAAACAACCCCGTATCACCCTGCCGACCTTGAATTAATCGACAAAGGGACAAGGATAAGGCTGACACGCCTGAATGCTGATTTATTGCCCTACCGCCAACTGGGTGAAACCCATGAACTGTGGTGGACGTCAACGGTTGACCAGCGCCAGCTCCAGGGCTGGTACGTAACCCCGCCAGATTATGACCCCGGAAAGCAATATCCGGTTATTGTAGAAAACCATGGCGGCCCGATAGCCAATTATGGCGACCGCTTTAGCCCGGAAATACAATTACTGGCGGCTGCCGGTTACGTGGTATTCTACCCCAATCCGCGGGGCAGTACCAGTTATGGCGAAGAATTTGGCAACTTGCTCTACCATAATTACCCCGGGGATGACTATCAGGATGTAATGGATGGGGTAGATGCCCTGATTGCCAAAGGTATTATTGCGGCCGACAGCCTCTACGTTACCGGGGGCAGTGCCGGGGGGATTATGACAGCCTGGATAATTGGCAAGACCGGCCGCTTTAATGCCGCAGCGGTAGTAAAACCGGTAATGAGTTGGTACAGCAAAACCCTGGTGGCCGACAATTATTTCTACTATTATGATTACCGCTTTAAAGGCAAGCCGTGGGAAGAGCCGGAACATTATTTAAAATATTCACCAATCTCGCTGGTGGGTAATGTTACCACCCCCACGCTGGTGATGGTGGGTATGAATGATTTACGCACCCCGCCATCGGAGGCCAAGCAGCTTTACCATGCCCTGAAAGTGCGGCAAATACCTACGGCTTTGGTGGAAATTCCGGGGGCTTCCCATAACATTGTTAACCGCCCCAGCCAGATGATTGCCAAAACAGACCACATCCTGGCCTGGTTTGCCAAATACAGGAAGTAGCCCCCGGCTTAAACATCAAAATCAACCTGGCGGATTTCCGGCTGGCCTTCCACGGCAAAAGTAAAGATGTCGTGGCGGGTATAGTGGCCGTTAACATCAAAATCCATTTTGCTGCGGATTATTTCGTCCAGATCGATTTCCGCGGTAAGCAGCCCTTCTTCATCATACAAGGGGCCGGCCAGTACCTTACCGAGGGGCGAGATGATGGTGCTGCCGCCCCGCGACAGGGTATGGCCACGGTCTGTGGGGATGGTTTGGCGCAGGTCGTCAGGGTAATCGTCCTGGGTGAAATACTGATTGCAGCCAATAACATAGCAGCGGCCTTCACAGGCCACATGCTCCATGGTTGACTGCCAGGTGTCCCGGGCATCGGCTGTGGGGGCGAGGTAAAGTTCAACCCCTTTGCTGAACATGGCCATGCGGGCATGGGGCATATAATTTTCCCAGCAAATCAGGCCGCCAATTTTGCCGAGGGGCGTATCAAAGGTAGTTAGCGTTGTGCCGTCACCTTCACCCCAAACCAGCCGTTCGGCAGCCGTAGGCTTTATTTTACGGTGTTTGCCGATAAGTTCGCCCGTAGGGGAAAAGTAAAGCAGGGTGCAGTACAGGGTTTTGTTGGTGTCATCGCGTTCGGTAATACCCATAACCAGAAAGAGGTTGGCCTCTTTGGCCATTTGGCCGAGGCGTTCGGTATGCCGGCTGGGTACCTGCACGCTGTTCTGCCAGTAACGCTTATATTGGTCACGGCCGGCTTCGGTACGGCTGCCAACCACGGTACCAAAGCCCAGGCCACTGGGGTAGCCCGGGATAAAAGTTTCGGGAAAAACCAGCAACTTAACACCTTGCCCGGCTGCTTCCCTGATAAAGCCAGCGGCTTTGTCTATGGTTTTTTCAAGATCAAAAAATACGGCTCCGGCCTGTACACAGCCTACTTTAAATTTGTTGATGCGCTTCATGTTTAATTCTTATTGGTGTTGACAAAAATAAACTTATTACCCAATGTTTCTAAGTACCCGGTTTTGCCCGTTTCGTTCAGGTGAAAGGTGAGCATAGCCTTGCCATACCATTTGGTGGCAAAGATGACCCGGTAGGTATCGTAATGCCAGTGCTCCAGGCTGCCGGTTACAAAGTTGTTCAGCGTAAACTGCAGGCCTTTATCGCCCTCGCTGATGGTGATGGTGCCGAATTGTGGGTTTTGGTAGTTGCCAACAATCATAGCCGGGGTTAAGGCAGGGGTGGTGCCGTTCACTCTTGGGGGCTCTTCCTGCACCGCACCTGCATGTAATTCATCATAGAGGGTTTTAAAATCACTACTCCAGTCGCGGGTGATCTTACCGTCAATGGCCAGGTCGAAAACGGTGTACATAATGGCATGCCGCAACTCTGCATGATCGAGGTTGCCCATTACATATACGCCTACGTTCTCTTCCGGCAGGAGCCCGGCCAGGGCCACCATGCCCGGCAGGCTACCGGTATGAAACTGCACCATCCGGCCGCGGTAATCATGCTGAAACCATCCCAGGCCGTAGGTAGTCCAGTGTGGCCTGGTCAGCGCCATGGTGGGATAAAATTCCCCAGGCGGAATAATTTGCTGGGGGGTGAACAGCTCGTTAAAGCTGGCGGGCCGGATAAGGGTATCCCCGTTAACCACCCCCTTATTTAATAGAAACCTGATCCATTTACCCATATCGCTGATGCTCGACCACATAGAGCCGGCCGGGCCAATCGCATCGGCTACGGCCTGGGCAATGCCGATAGTCCTGCCTTCGTAGTCTACGTGTGCCCGGGCAATATTTTGCTTGTCTTTAACCGATGCATAGAACGGATAGGTTTCCAGCATGGCCAGGGGGGCATATAGCCTTGTCTGCAGGAATTCGCCCCAGGGCAGGCCCGAGGCCCTTTCAATTACCCGGCCTGCGGCCAGGTACATCAGGTTCTGGTAAATAAAGCCGGCCCGCAGTGAGTAGGAGGGCTCCACTTCGCGCATCTTATACAGGGCGCTGTCACCACTGATTTGCATCCAGCTCCACAGGTAGTCGGTATTGCCGATGCCGGTACGGTGGGTAAGCAAATCACGGATGGTGATCTCGCGGGTGATGTAGGGATCGGAGAGCTGAAATTCCGGCAGGTAATCGATGACGTGGTCATCCCAGTTTACCTTGCCTTCATCTACCAGCATGGCCAGAGCTGCGGCTGTAAAGGCTTTGGTGGTAGAAGCACAAACAAACAGGGTATGTTCATCTACCGGCCGGGGGTCGTCCAGGTTACGGACACCATAGGCTTTGGTAAAGACAATTTTGCCGTCTTGTACCACGGTAACGGCCAGACCCGGAGGGTGCCAGGCTTTCAGCGAGGATGTAATATAGCTATCGAGTTGTTTGACTTGTTTGGGCGTTATTTGCGCGGCAGCCGTCAGGGCAGCGGCCAACAGCAGGGCGAGGGCAGGCAATCTTGTCTTCATAGCGTAGCATTAAGGCCGGCAAGTAAACGAATATTGGCCGGTAATGCAAGGCCTGATTTGATTAGTGGTGGCCCGTCTGAGCGATGCTCTTTGGCTATCCGGCCGGTAAAAATGGCTTTTTCTGTGTAATTTTGTCTGTATAGCTTAACGCATGGCCTTTATCCTGTTTATTATCCTGCCCTGGTTAGCGGCCCCGTCAACAGCCGGTAACCATGCTGTATATGTGTCGGTGCTGGAGATAAAACAGGCGCCAGGTGCCGGGGCCGAACTGAGCATCAAGGTTTTTACCGATGACCTGGAAGATGCCGTTTTTAACCAATCGGCCCGGAGAATTGACTTACAAAATGGCGATTGCAGCCGTTATCATGAGGAGGTGGCCCGTTATTTCCGGGAACACCTGCAGTTGGTAATTAATGGCAAGACGATGGCTTACGACTATTTGTCCTGCGAGATTAACGATATTTCGGTGTGGTTTACTTTTCACCTGCAAGCCCCGGATAGCTGGTCGGCAATAAATGTTAAGGCCGATTATCTGATGGAGCTATTCCCTACCCAAAACAACATCGTCAGCATAACCTATCATGGCCACAAGCGTATGTTCCGGTTGCGTAAAGGCGCTACTAAGGCGGTGGTAAGTTTTTAATGCAGGACTGGTAGCGGTTATTTTTTGGTGAATAAATCGAGCAGAACGCTGGTATTTACCGCTACCGCAGTTTTTATTGACGTTTCCGGTGCCGGAAAATAGTAGGGCGAATGCAGGCCGGGTACATTGCCGGAGGCCAGCCTTTCGGCCGGGGCAGTGCCCAACCAATACAATACGGTAGGTACTTTTTCTGCCGTCTGACCGTACATGGAAAAGTCTTCCCCCACCATGAGCGGTTCGGCATACACCACGTTGTCTTTGCCGATTACCTGGCTGGCAGCGGCCGTCATGATGTCCACCAGGGCTTCGTTATTATAATTGGCCGGGGTAAACTCATCGGGGAAGGTAATCTCCGGCAGCAGGTCGTCCGGCACTCCGCTGGCTTTCGCCACTCCGTAGGCAATCTCCTCGATGCGTCTGTGCACCATTTGCCGAACCTCTTCATTAAAAGTGCGCAGGGTGAGCTTCAGGGTAACATGGTCGGGGATGATGTTGTGTTTGATACCGCCTTCAATAGCGCCTACGGTAATCACGGCCGATTCGGTGGGCTTAAGGTTACGGCTGACAATCGTTTGCAGTTCCATGACCATCATGCTGGCGGTAACCACCGGGTCTATCGACATGTGCGGTGAGGCCCCGTGGGCACCAACCCCCTTTACCAGGATATCCACACTTTCGGTGGTGGCCATGGTGTAGCCTTTGCCAAAGCCTACCTTGCCGGTTTCAATGGTGGGGCTGCAGTGCATGCCCATGCCGTAGTCGGGTACACCAAATTTTTGGTAGAGGCCAGCCTGCAACATCAGGCGGGCGCCTTTGCCTATCTCTTCGGCCGGCTGCCCGATAAGCATCAGGGTGCCGTGCCACTGGTCTTTCATCTTCACCATTGCCCGGGCGGCACCCAGCCAGGAGGTCATGTGCATATCGTGGCCGCAGGAGTGCATGGTGCCTACTTCCTGCCCGTTGTATTGGGTGGTAAGTTTGCTTTTATACGGCAGGCCGGTTTTTTCATACATCGGCAGGGCATCCATATCGGTGCGGTAAAGGATGGTAGGGCCCGGGCCGTTTTTTAAGATACCCACAATGCCATAACCGCCAAAGTCCTCGGTTACCTCAAAGCCTATTTTACGTAGCTCGGCTGCCAGGGTGGCGGCCGTTTCTTTTTCCATTAGCGAGATCTCCGGGTTTTCGTGCCGGTCTTTATAGAATTCGAGCAGGTAGGGCATATCTTCGGCAATAAGGGCCTGCAAGGCCGGGGGTTCCGTGGCCCGGGCAACGAAGAAACTACTGCTTAAGCAAAGGAAGGTAAGTAGGGTACGCATGGTATTTTGGTAATTTAATACGCCTGCAATATACTAAAACCCAAAGGTGTTATACCCCCTGCTGCAGCGGCATTTGCTTATTTTCTTGATTTATTGCAAGTATTTCCCCGAAAGTTTAGCAGCAAGTCATCAGTCAACTGGCTTTTTTCACCTTTTTATCTTTTTTTCCGGGCGCAATATACTGTACCCCTTTCTGCCGCAGCAGGTCGTTAAAGCTGCCAATATCTTCGTTGATGATGCTTTTCACTTCCTGTGCTGCCTGCTGCCACCGGCCAAGCAGTTCATGGGCCAGTTCCCGCTCCCCGGCAGTAACCGGGGGAATGTTGCCGTCAATGGTTTGCAGCAGGTTGTAGAGTTGCCGGTCGAGCTTGTTGCGGTAGTTGATAATGTCCTGGAAGGTTTCCTGTTTGGGGGAGATAAGCTGGTCTTCAACCGAATTTATCTTCTCGATAATCTCTTCCCCCAGATCGTTCACCTCCCGGTCGTCCGGCATACGGCCGGTCATCCGTTCAATTTGCTCACGCACTTCCTGTAAATCATCCAGGCCACGGTAGAGGTTATCTACTTCCTTATAGAGTTGCTTAACCAGGGTTAATTTTTCATCATAGGCTGCTTCCGGTACTTCATCGCGTGGGTCGGCCCTTACCTGCACCGGCTGTTGCAGGGTGGTTTCGCCATAGGATAGTTCCACAATATAGGTACCCGGCCCAACCGTATAGCCGGGCAACTCTTTATTGGGCCCGGCCGGCATTACCCCGTCAGAGGCCTTGATCGGTTCGGTCTTCAGGTCCCAAAACAGGGCGTTCATGCCACTTTGTTTAGCGGCTTTATGGTTTTCCTGTTTTTTCCCGGAGGCATAGCTACGTAAGACATGGCCTTGCTGGTTTTTGATGGTAATCACCAGTTCGGTTGAGTCGTCTGCCGCCACTCGCTGCAGGTAGTACTTAATGGCGGCCCCGGGGGTAGGGTTGGTGCCGGCATGAGGTATTTTGGCCGTGCCGATGCTTTGCGTAGTATAGGCCGGGCGTGGCCGGTAAAGATATACTTTACTTTGGGCTACCGTGGCATTAAGTTGGTGCAGCGGGGTCAGGTCATCCAGTATCCAGAAGCCGCGGCCGTGGGTGGCGGCCAGCAGGTCGTTATGGTGTACTTTAAGGTCGGTAATGGGTACCATGGGCAGGTTGAGGTTCATTTTCTGCCAACTGGCCCCGGCATCAAAGCTCAGGTAGATGCCCCTTTCGGTACCGGCATAGAGCAGGCCTTCCCGGGCCGGGTCTTCGCGTACTACCCGGGCATAGGCGCCTGTGGGAATGCCTTGGTTCAGGCGCTGCCAGGACTGCCCGTTATTGGTGGTTTTATAAATGTAGGGGGCAAAATCGTTGAACTTATAACGCATCAGGGTAAGATATACCGTGCCCGGATTATGCGGGGAAACCTCGATGGAATTGATAATCCCTTCCGGGCCGGGGGACACCTCCTGCCAGTGGGCCCCGCCATCGGTGGTATGGTGTACCCGGCCGTCATCGGCCCCGGCCCAGATGACCCCGGCATCATGGGGCGATTCGGCCAGGGCCATCAGGGTATGGTAAATTTCGCCCCCGGCTGCTTCATTGGTAATAGGGCCACCCATCAGCCCCAGGTGGGTGGTGTCATTGCGGGTAAGGTCGGGTGAAATCACCTCCCACTTATTGGCCCGGTTAACAGATTTATGGATGACATTGCTGCCATAGTAAATCACCTTGGGGTCGTGTTGCGATACCAGCACCGGGGGGTTCCAGTTATAGCGGAACTTCATCTCATCAGAGGGCTCACCCAGGTCAAATACCGGATAGGGCTTCACCGCCTTTTGTTTGCCGGTATGCAGGTTATATTCGTCAATCATGCCGGTGATGGTGGTGGAATAAATATAAGTAGGGTCATCGGGGTTGAAGGCCACATGGGCGGCCTCGCCACCGCCTACCCCGGCAATCCAGTCTTGCCAGTCGATAGCCAGGCCATTGGCGGCTGCAGGTGTGGCCAGGGTGGTGTTGTCTTGCTGGCCGGCATACAGCCAGTAGGGGAAACGGTTGTCGGCATTTACCCGGTAAAATTGCGCGGTAGGCTGGTTACGCTGGCTCGACCAGCTTTTGCCACCGTTCAGGCTTACATTGGCCCCACCATCGTTGGCGTTGATCATCATCAGCGGGTTGTCCGGGTTAATCCACAGGTCGTGGTTATCCCCGTGTGGCACCGGCACCTGGGTAAAGGTTTTGCCCCCGTCTATCGATTTGTTGAACGGGGCGTTGAGTACATAAACCACATCCTCGTTGCCGGGATCGGCAAATACGTGCATATAGTACCAGGAGCGCGTTTGGATGATACGGCTGCTGTTGACCAACTGCCACGAACCGCCACCGTCATCAGAGCGGTACAGGCCGCCTTTTTCGGCCTCAATAAGGGCATAAACACGTTCGGGGTTAGCCCGCGATACGGCCACCCCGATTTTGCCCAGGGTGCCTTCGGGCAGGCCTTTGCTTAGTTTTTGCCAGGTTTTGCCGGCATCGGTGGTTTTGTAGATGCCACTGCCCGGTCCGCCACTGCGGATAAACCACGGGGTGCGCTGGGTATCCCAGTAGGCGGCATAGAGTATGCGCGGGTTGTTCATATCCATTGACAAATCACTCACACTGCTGTTATTATCCACAAAATGCACTTTTTCCCAGGTTTCCCCACCATCGGTGGATTTATATACCCCGCGGTCGGGGGTGGGGGCGTAGGCGCTGCCCTGGGCGGCTACATAAACTATATCGGGGTTGGCGGGGTGGATGCGGATGGCTGAAATGTGCATGGTCTTTGCCAGACCGGTATGGTGCCAGGTTTTACCGGCATCGGTGGATTTATAAACGCCATCGCCATGGGAGGTCATTACCCCGCGTACACAGGCCTCACCGGTGCCCACATAAATCACGTTGGGGTCGGATTCAGCCACACTGATGGCGCCAATGCTGGTGGCATTAAAGTAGTTATCGGAGATATTTTGCCAGTTAATACCGGCATCGGTGGTTTTCCACACCCCGCCCCCCACGGAGCCGAAGTAAAAAGTATAAGGCTGGCCTTTCACACCCGTACTGGTGGTTGAGCGTCCACCGCGGTAGGGGCCGATACTCCGCCAGGTCATGGCATTAAACAGGCTGTCATCGTAGTGCATAGTGGCAACCCGGGGGCTGGGTTTCTTCTTCTTCTTACGTTGGCTGTAACCATTAATACTGATGATCAGACTGAGAACTACCAGGGATGTTAAGCGCAGGTTCATAGGTATTTGGTTTTACATTAGCGTAATGTCTAAACTAATCATAAAATCAAAATAAACCTGGGGTATTGGATAAATGGTAAATAACCTATGTGAGCAACCTATTTATCCTGTCAAACAAATGACCGGCAAAAGGGGCCGGTCATTTGTTCTCCGGGTGGCGGGGCGAATTTTCAGGTAAGAGAATTATAGTTTGGCCTCAGCGAGGTGCTCCGAGACATTGCCGGGGGTAATGCCGGGGTGGTCATGTTCACCCAACTCTTTTATCCGGATTGTTCGTGGCGAGAAATATATGGCAGGCTTCAATACACCAGCCACATTGGGTACACAGGTTAGTGGCCGATGTGCCTACCAGCCGGTTATCAGGGTGGTGCCGGGGCCAAAAGAGGTATATTCAAACAGCCCGCCAACAGCGTTCTGGTCAATCTGGTTAACCTGTTTGCGTTGGTCGGCCAGTAGATAAACCGGCAGCTCGCGTGTTGCCGCCAGGGTAACCAGGCTTCGTGAGCCCACCTTGTTAACAAAGCCTGCCAGGTCGTATTGGTCCACCCCCAGCACCACGGCATCTACGTCCGGTAGAGCGGTGCCCACCTGTTTATCGGCCACCAGGTTAACGATCAGGCCGGCTTCAGCCAGGGCAGCGGCCTGTAGCCGGCCCTCGCCCCCCGGGGTAGATTCGGTTTGAACAATAGCCGGACAACTACCTTTTCTTTGCAATATGCTGAGCACCCCGATAACCGTTTGACTATGGCTATGGGTTAACAGGGTTGCTTTTGGTGCCGGCAGCAGCCCGGCTAGTTGCCTGGCAATTATTGCCGGCAGATGGGCATACTTGTCGCGGTAAGCCCGGATAAACGCCCGCCAGTCATCCCCGGAGGCGGCCAGTCCTTCGAGAAAATGGTGCACAATACGCATGGCGGGGTCTGTTTCTTTGAGCTTTTGCAGGGCCAGACGAAACTCTTTCCGGGTGAATTTTGCGGTCAGCAACTCTTGCATAATGTCTTCCAGCAGTTTACTAGAGCCACTGCTGCGGTCGTTGGTTATTTCGGCTATCCGCTGTAAAAACCCTGCCATACCCTTGCAAAATGAAGGTTTATATCCTTAAAATCCTACCCTGTTTAATAACGATTTACAGAGGGTCGGATGATAAATAAATTTTGTTTTTATTTGAGTTTATATGAAGAAAAGATCTTGGCTTGCCAACTTTTTAATTGGCCCGGCATGGATAGAAGACCGGGTACTGTATAAACAGGCTATTTTACGGGGTCAGTTAGGGCTGCTGATCATTGGTATTTGTTTGTTTTACCTAATTGTTGACCCCCTGAACGCTATTTTTTCGTTTATCCCCTGGTATGTCGCTGCCTTCTTTGTTGGTACTCTCGTAATTTACCTCAACAGGAGGGGAAAATACGCCATAGCCTCCTCGGTATTATTGATTTTTGCGAATTTATTGGTGTTTGTTATTGCCGATGTGGGCAACCCGGAAAGGGGCGTGTTTCTGTTTTTTATTGTAACAGCCGTTACCGGTCTGGTACTTTTTTATCACAGTAATCTGAATTTAGGCATAACCTTTGTTGTCGTGAGCATAGTGCTGGCCATGCTGGCTTATTATTTTGACCTGCACCTTTTTGAACAGTTGCCGGACGATGGCAAACTGGTACAAATTAATTTTACAGCCAATTTTATCCTTGGCATTGCATCGGCTGTTTTGGTAGTGCTGTTCATCATTAAAAGAAATAACGAATCGGAATGGTCTCTGTTGAAAAAGAAAGAAGAATTAGAAGCATTAACAGAAGAATTACAACAAAAAAACTCTGCCCTGGAAAAGGCCAACAAGGAGCTTGATAGCTTTGTGTACAGTGCCTCGCACGATTTACGCGCCCCGCTAAGTACCCTGCTTGGCCTGATAGAAGTGATTAGGATTACCGACAGCACGGATGAGTTGCCCAGCTACCTGGAGATGATGACCAGGCGGATTCATGATATGGAGGGTTTTATTAAAGATGTTACCGACTATGCCCGCAACTCGCGCCTGGGATTGGCCAGGGTACAGTTTAATCTGGCTGCTTTTATTGATAAGCTTATCGTTAATTTTGATTTGGAAACAACGGGTACCGGCTTGCAGATAACCCATGATATAGACCCTGAAATAGTAGTTAACACCGATCCCAACCGGCTAAAAGTAGTTATTAATAACCTGCTGAACAATGCCATTAAATACTTCGACCCCGGTAAGGAGAAGTCGTTTGTGCGTCTTTCGGCCACCCTGGAGGATGGCGATTGCACCCTGATTGTAGAAGACAATGGCATTGGCATTGCCTGGGAATACCAGGATAAAATTTTTGATATGTTTTTCCGGGCCACGGAGCAATCAACCGGTTCCGGCCTGGGGCTGTATATCCTCAAAGAAACCCTCCACCGAATTGGCGGACGGATCAGCTTTCAGTCGCAACCCACCCGGGGAAGTAAATTCGTGGTAGAGTTCCCGGCAATATAAATAATTGGTTTGTAGCGGCTTTTGCGATTAATCTGCCTATCTTTGCAGCTCATTTAAGAAAATCCCTTTGAATAATTTTAGTAAGTTAGGGCTGTCGGCATCGGTTGTCGGGGTCCTTGAGCAACTTGGGTTTGATACCCCAACCCCCGTACAGGAGAAAGCCATTCCCATGTTATTAAGCAAAGACCCGGTAGATTTTATCGGGCTGGCGCAGACCGGAACCGGCAAAACAGCGGCTTTCGGCCTGCCTTTGGTAGAGCTGATAGATGCCGGGAACAAAACCACCCAGGCACTGATTATGGCACCCACCCGTGAACTGGGCCAGCAAACGGCCAAGCAGTTGGTGGATTTTTCGGCCGGCAACAAGTCACTTAATGTTGAGGTAGTCTATGGCGGGGCCGCCATCACCAATCAGATAAAGGCCCTGAAAAAGCCCACCCAGATTGTGGTCGCTACGCCCGGGCGGTTGCTCGATTTGATTAAACGCAAAGCAGTTAACCTGGAAAACGTACGCTATGTAGTACTCGATGAAGCCGATGAGATGTTGAATATGGGCTTTAAGGAAGATATCGACAAAATCCTGTCTTTTACCCGGGAGAACCGCGCCACCTGGCTGTTCTCGGCCACCATGCCGGCCGATATACGCAGGATTGTGAACAAGTACATGGACTCGCCCCTAGAGGTGGCCATTAATACCAATGAAAAAAGCAATAAAGACATTGCCCACAAATACGTGGTTACCAAAACGGCCAACAAGATTCCGGCCCTCAGGCGTTTTCTTGATATCCAGCCCGATATGCGGGGGATTATGTTTTGCCGCACCAAGCGCGAAACCCAACAGATTGCCGATGAGCTGGGCAGCCTGGGCTATGGGGTAGAAGCCCTGCACGGTGATTTATCGCAGGCGCAACGTGATGCCGTGATGAGGCGCTTCAAAACCCGGTCTATGCAATTGCTTATTGCCACCGATGTAGCCGCCCGCGGTATTGACGTCAACGATTTAACCCACGTGTTCCACCACAGCCTGCCCGATCAGTTGGAGAGCTATACCCACCGCAGTGGCCGTACCGGCCGGGCGGGAAAAAAGGGAATCTCGCTGGCCTTTATCAACCCGCGCGAGGGCCGCAGGATAAGTGAACTGGAACGCAAAATAAAGGTAACCTTTGAACGCATCGATGTACCCAGTTATGAGGAACTGCGCCAAAGCCGTATAAATAACTGGGCCAGCCTGATTATCAACACTAAAATTGATGCCCAGGCCGATGGTATCCTGGCTTCATTACATGGCCAGTTTGCCCATTTGAACAAAGAAGATATTCTTAAGCGCTTGATTACCACCCAACTGGACCATATCACTTTGCAAAATGGCGAGGAGGAAGATTTGAACGAAACGGCCGGCAGTAAACCAGCCACGAGAAAGGCCGGCTTTAACCGTTATTTTATTAATATCGGTATGATTGACGGGGTTACCAAAGCCGACCTTATCCACTTTATGGCCGATGTATCCGGAATTAACCGCAAATACTTTGGCGATATCAGCATGCAGAAGAACTGTGCCTTTGTTGAAGTTGATGCCCGCCATGATAAAAAGCTCAGCGAAAGCTTTATCGGTATTGAAATCGAGGGCCGCAGCATCCGGGTAAACATTGAGGAGGAAGGCAGCAAAAACCGGCCTGGCACGTACAGCCCGAGGCGCGGGGGCGGCAAATACCCTAAGTCCCGGCAATCGTACCGCAGGGCAGGGCAGAGGCGCAGGCGGTAATTACGGCTGCGTCCGGTTACCTTCAGGTTCGGTGCCGGTATCCGGCAGGGAGCCTCCTCTAAGGCACAACTGTTCCCAACGGGGGATGCTGCCGGCATCGCCTTCGCGTAGCCGCTTGTGCTTCCGCTAAAGCTTCTGCGACACGCGGGCGGCAGAGCATGGCCGCCAAGCCGGGTTCGGCCGTGCCTCCCGCTCCAAGACACTTCCTAATGGGGGAATCTTTAACCCGAAAAAGCTCAGCTCTTCTCAGCCACAAGACACCTCTCCATGCGGGCCCGGTATGCCAAAAAGGAGTGCGGGCTCAGCAAGGTAAAAAAGAGGGGTACAAACGGTAGCCAGGCGCAGCCAGGGCTATAGTGACTCCAGATTTTTAATAATCGTATCCAGGCTCACCTGCTCATCTGTGTGCTCCTGTACCTTCTCCAGCGAGTGGCGCAACGCATTCATATGAAAATTGATTTCATCCTGCTGTCCTTTGTAGGCTTTCAGGGCATCAATAACGGCTGCAATGGTAATGCTGGAAGTGTCTTCCGGGGTTTCATTATAGGCCTTCAGGTCTTCAATAATGGCATTGAATATTTCATTCTCCGGCATATCCACGTGCATAGCCTCGCCCTTATTGCGTAAAATATTAAGCTGGATATATTTATTAATCAGGGATATTTTCGATTGCAAAGGAATATAAGCCATAATGCTGAGATTTTAAGTTTACTATAAATGTAAAACAGGGTCTGCCTTATTTTGCTATACGGATTAAAATTACAAAAGATATTCCTGCTTGTCCAGAAAACCAGGCAGAATTTTTATGGCTTAAGAAAACACTTTGCCCACATTAATCACGCTATCTTACCGCCTGTAAGCCCTATAAGGCAACGGTGAATATTCAAGTCAACCCTGGTCTATTATTGCTTAAATTAAGCACAAAACATAAAATCTTCTGTATCATGGCAAGGCTTAGCCTGCGCAGCTTCTTTCGGTTGTTTTGTGGTGCCAGCATGACTTTCCCTTTCCTGGCCGGTCTTTTGGCCCGAATAAGGGGAGGGGCTAATGTTCAAGTAAGGCAGCTATGGTAGCCGTGAAGAGGGTCAAAGGCGAGGTAGTCAAGATGGCTATTGCCCGCAACACCCCGGATGCAGGCCCGCGGCACCTTTAAACTGATGTTTATAAACTGGTGTTTAACCGTTTGCCCGAAATGAAATGATTTATTTTAAATGGCTATAGGAAAAATAAAAAACTGTACTACATTTGCCCGCATGAAACTAATCAAGAAAACAAATTGGTGGTGGCCCTTAGCTTTTTCCCATAGAGAAGAAAGAGGGTAGCCCTGTATATAATTTAAACGATAAACCGGCTTGCTGTTCTTCTCAGCAAGCCGGTTTTTTTTGTCCCGATATGATAACAATTAATACCAATATCCATCATCAACTGGCCGACTTTACCACCCCGGTAAATGTACTGCTGGCCGTACGCGAAAAGTACCCGGTAACCCTGTTGCTTGAAAGTTCCGACTACCAGAGCAAGGAGAATAGTTTTTCTTTTATCGGCTTTGCCCCCATAGCCTCGGTGAAGGTTAAAGAGGGCCTGTTTTATACCGGCCCGGGCCCCGGGCAACCCCTTGACCTGGGCTCCAACAAGCTTACCGATAAGCTTAACCATTTTATGCAGCAGTTTAATTTTACCACCAACAACCAGGAAGTACGTCAACTGAACGGCTTGTTCGGCTATGTAAACTTTGAAGCGGTAAAATATTATGATAGCTACCGGTTTGCCGAAGAGAAAACTGAAAACCTGATTCCTGATTTGCAATTTCATTTTTTTGCCTACCTCATCGTTTTCGACCACTACAGCAGCCGCCTGACCATTATTGAAAACCTCACCGAGGGTCAGGAGTCGAAGTTGCATGAGATTATTTCGTTGGTCAATAAACCCACCCGCTCTATTTATGCCTTTGCCCCGGGCAGGTTAACCGCCAATATGCAGGATACGGACTATAAGCAAATGGTAGCCAAAGCCAGGGCCCACTGCCAGCGGGGCGATGTTTTCCAACTGGTGCTTTCCCGTAAGTATTATCAGGAGTTTACCGGGGATGATATTAATGTGTACCGGGCTTTGCGGGCCATTAACCCCTCACCGTACTTGTTTTACTTTGATTATGGCGATTTTAAGATCATGGGCTCATCACCGGAGGCCCAGATTGTAGTGCGGGGCAGCCGGGTAGAGATTCATCCCATTGCCGGCACCATGAGGCGCTCTGGCGATAACGAAGCCGACAACATTACCGCCCGTAAACTGGCTAACGACCCCAAAGAAAATGCCGAACACAATATGCTGGTTGACCTGGCCCGCAATGACCTCTCCCGGCATTGTGAGGAGGTGCGTGTATCGGATAACAAGGTGATCCAGTATTTCAGCCATGTTATTCATCTGGTATCCAAAGTGGTGGCCAGCAAGCCTACGGAGGTAAGCTCCTTTCAGGTTTTTGCCGATACCTTTCCGGCCGGCACTCTGTCGGGGGCACCTAAATATAAGGCTATTGAATTGATTAATGCTTACGAGCCGCAGGAGCGGGGCTTTTATGGCGGGGCCATCGGCTACGTCAATTTCAATGGCGATATGAATATGGCCATTACCATCCGCAGTGTGTTATCCAAAAACCAGGTAATCCACTACCAGGCAGGGGCAGGCATTGTGGTTTCTTCAACAACAGAGAGCGAACTACAAGAAGTGAAAAATAAACTCAGGGCCATTGAAGAAGCGATTAAAATGGCCGCAACTATTTAAATGATGAAGAAAAAAGTACTTATACTAGACAATTACGACTCCTTTACCTATAATCTGGTCTATCTGGTAAAGAAAATTACCGGCACGTCCCCGGCTATCCTGCGCAATGATGACCCCGCCCTGGATGACCTTACGGCATTTACCCATATCATCCTTTCTCCGGGGCCGGGAATTCCCTCCGAGGCCGGCCGGTTACTCGAAGTTATCAAGAATACGGCCGCAGATAAGCCCATGTTGGGGGTATGCCTCGGGCACCAGGCCATAGCCGAAGCCTTTGGCGGCAAGCTGGTTAACCTCGACCAGGTTTACCACGGAATCAGCGATACTATGCGCATCACCAAGCTCAATGAACCCTTGTACGGGGGGATGACCGATATTTTTACCGCTGCCCGCTACCACTCCTGGGTGGTGGAGCAGGCATCCCTGCCCGAGGTGCTGGAAGTAAATTGCCAGGATAAACAAGGCCAGATCATGGGCCTTACCCATAAGGTCTATCCGGTAAAAGGCGTGCAGTTCCATCCAGAATCTTACCTCTCGGATTTTGGCGAAAAAATTATTTATAACTTCCTCAATTTAAATTGATTACGGATACTTGCTATAATTAATAATGAAAGAAATATTAAACCAACTTATCAATCAGCAACCCTTGACCAAAGTGCAGGCACAGGAAATTATGCTGCGCATGGCCAATGGTGATTTTTCGGATGTGGAGATAACGGCATTTTTAACCACCTACCTAATGCGACCGGTATCGGTGGATGAACTGGCCGGTTTTCGTGATACCCTGCTGGAGCTGGCGGTGCCACTTGATTTTGGCGACATAACAGCCATAGACCTATGTGGCACCGGAGGGGATGGCCGGGATACGTTTAATATTTCCACACTTACGGCACTAATCGTGGCTGCGGCCGGTTATAAAGTGGTAAAACATGGCAATTATGGTGTGTCTTCCGTCTCCGGTTCTTCCAATGTTCTGGAGCAGTTGGGCTATACCTTCAGCAACAACCAGGATACCCTGCAACGACAGGTGGAGCAGCACAATATATGCTTTTTGCATGCTCCGCTTTTTCACCCGGCCATGAAGGCTGTGGGGCCCGCCCGCAGGAGCCTGAAAGTCAAAACTTTTTTCAACCTTCTCGGGCCGCTGGTTAACCCGGCATCACCCAGCCATCAACTGGTGGGGGTTTACGATCTGCAAGTGGCCCGTTTATACCAACATTTCCTCCAGCAGGTTGACCGCAGCTTTCGGATAGTGCATGCCCTGGATGGGTATGATGAGGTAGCGTTAACCGGGGAGGTAAAAGTGATTGGCAACCAGGAGGAAACCCTGCTGGCCCCGGCCGACTTCGGCTTGCCGGTTTATGCCCCTGAAGACTTGTATGGTGGCAAAACCGTAGCGGAGGCCGCCAGGATTTTTGTTGCTGTAGTCAGCGGGGAAGGCAGCCGGGCACAGGAAGATGTGGTATTGGCCAATGCCGGCCTGGCTATCCGGTGTCTGCAGCCGGCCACCCCGCTGGTAGATTGTGTAGCCGAAGCCCGGGAGGCCCTGCAATCGGGCAAAGCGCGGCAACTATTAAGTGCCATTACCGGATAGTAATGATGATAAACACTAAAATCCAGGGACTAACTAAACCTGCTGGCCATCTATGCATGATATTTTAACACAAATCGTATTCCATAAGAGGCGTGAGGTAAGCGACTGCAAAAAACGGGTGCCCCTGGGCAAATTAAAGCAGCAGGCCGCCTACCACCGCGTGACGTTTTCTTTACAGAAAGCCCTGCTTGCCGGTTCCGGGGTAATAGCTGAATTCAAACGGGCCTCACCCTCAAAAGGTAGTATCAAAGAAAATGCCGACACGGGAAAGATTGTCCGTAGCTACCGGGAAGCCGGGGCGGCAGCCATATCGGTACTCACCGACAGGCATTTTTTTGGGGCTGCCGACAACGATTTACCGGCCGCGAGGGAAGCCGTGGCCCTGCCTGTATTGCGCAAGGAATTTATTATTGACCCCTACCAGATCTACGAGGCCAAAGCCCTGGGGGCCGATGCTATTTTGCTGATTGCCGCCATCCTATCCCCGGCCGAAATCAGGGATTTTCAGCACCTTGCTACTGACCTGGGCCTGGAGGTATTGGTGGAGGTGCACCATGCCGAAGAACTAACTAAACTTACCGGTGAAGAGCAGCTTATCGGGGTGAATAACCGCAACCTGGAAACCTTTACCGTTGATATTGCCACCTCCCTAAACCTGGCCGGCCAGTTGGGCGGTGTTGTCAGGGTTACCGAAAGTGGCCTCGGCCCCGGCACCAATCTGCAGGCTTTAAAAACTGCCGGCTATCAGGGGTTTTTGGTGGGGGAGAGCCTGATGAAGGCCACGGACCCGGGGCTTGCCTGCAAATTGTTTATTGATCGCCTTAAACAACTGCAACCATGAAAGTAAAAGTATGTGGTATTACCCGTGCCGACCAGTTTAATACCCTGGCGCAAATGGGGGTTGATATGATTGGTTTTAACTTTTACCCCTCCTCTGAACGGTATGTCAGCAACCAGATTGCCGGCCTGTCATCGGCTACCGTTACCCACAGGGTGGGGGTTTTTGTTAACCCCTCCCTCGATGTTCTGGGAGAAAAAATAACCACCCATAACCTGGACATGGTGCAGTTGCATGGCGATGAACCCGTTGATTTCTGCCGGCAGGCAAGTAGTTCTATCCCGGTAATTAAGGCTTTTGGCATCGATGAAGCCTTTGATTTCAATGCGTTACAGCCCTATGCGGAGGTTGTCAGCTATTTTTTGTTCGATACCCGGACGGCTGGCTATGGTGGCTCCGGCAGGAAGTTTAACTGGCAGTTGCTGGCCGGTTACCGGCTCAATACCCCTTTTCTTCTTAGTGGCGGTATCCGTTTAGCGGATATTGCCGGAATAAAGAAGATAGCCCACCCGCAACTGGCCGGTATAGATGTTAACAGTGGCTTTGAAATAAGCCCGGGCGTTAAAGACCTGGCAAAAATTAATGAAATGATGAACTTACTAAGCAATGAAAAATCCGGATAAAAATGGCTTTTACGGTGAATTTGGCGGTGCCTTTATTCCCGAAATGCTTTACCCCAATGTGGCCGAATTACAGGACAACTACCTGGCCATCCTGCACAGCGATACGTTCCGGGAGGAATACCGTAAACTCTTGCGCAACTATGTCGGCAGGCCGTCACCGTTGTACGAATCACCCTGGTTATCGGCCCGCTATGGGGCCAGAATATTCCTCAAGCGCGAAGACTTGAACCATACGGGTGCCCACAAAATAAATAACGCCATTGGCCAGATATTGCTTGCCCGGGCCCTCGGCAAACAACAAATCATTGCCGAAACCGGTGCCGGCCAGCATGGGGTGGCCACGGCCACAGCAGCGGCCCTGATGAGCATGGACTGCAAAGTATTTATGGGCGAAATTGATATGGCCCGCCAGGCGCCCAACGTAGAACGGATGCAGATGCTGGGCGCTGAAGTACTACCGGCTACCAGCGGCAGCAAGACCCTAAAAGACGCCACCAATGAGGCCATCCGCTATTGGATAAACAATCCCGGCTCATACTATTTAATCGGCTCTGTGGTAGGCCCGCACCCATACCCCGACCTGGTTACCCGCCTGCAGGCGGTTATCAGCGAAGAGATTTCCACCCAATTAGAAAATAATTTTGGCCAGGCTAAGCCCGATTATGTGATTGCCTGCATCGGTGGCGGCAGCAATGCAGCCGGGGCTTATTACCATTTTATTGACGATAGCGAGGTGCAACTGATTGCCGTAGAAGCCGGTGGCCAGGGTATAGCTAGTGGCAAATCGGCCGCCACCAGCCAGTTGGGCAGGATGGGCATTATCCATGGCAGCAAAACCTTGTTAATGCAGGATGACTATGGCCAGATTACCGAACCGTACTCTATTTCCGCAGGCCTCGACTACCCCGGTATCGGGCCGCTGCATGCCCACCTGATAAAGACAGGCCGGTCGCAGGTTTATAGCATTACCGATGAAGAGGCCCTGGCAGCCGGCATGGTCCTAAGTACACACGAAGGCATCCTGCCCGCCCTGGAGTCGGCCCATGCCCTGGCCGTGCTGGAATATACGCGGTTTAAGCCAGAGGATATTGTGGTTATCAATCTATCCGGCCGGGGGGATAAAGACCTGCAAACTTATTTACAATACCACAAAAACAAGCATAAATGAATATCAGACAAGTTTTTGCCGCAAACCCTGAGGGGCTGCTTACTATTTTTTACACAGCCGGCTATCCGCAGCTCGACAGCACCGTGACGGTTGCCCGGCACCTTGAGGCGGCCGGGGTAAAACTGATAGAGATAGGTATGCCGTTCTCCGATCCCCTGGCAGATGGGGTGGCCATCCAGCACAGCAGTGAGGTAGCGTTGCGTCATGGCATGAACCTGGATATCATGTTTAAACAAGTGGCAGAAATTACCCGCACCACAGGGCTCACGGTGGTGCTGATGGGCTACCTGAACCAACTGCTTACCGTAGGGGCAGAGAATTTTTTGCAAGCCTGCCGGCAGGCAGGGGTTAGTGGCCTGATTATCCCGGATCTGCCCATGGATAGCTATGCCGCAGAATATCAAGAACTGTTTCACCGGTATGAAATGGCTATATCCTTTTTAATCACCCCGCGGACCGGGGAAAAACGTATCCGCCTGGCCGACCAACTTAGCAGCGGTTTTCTTTATCTGGTAGCCGATAATAGTATTACTGGCCGGGAGGAAGGCCATTTCAGCAATAATCAAATAGCTTATTTTCAACGTATTAAAGAAATGAAATTAAGCTCACCCACCCTCATTGGCTTTGGTATTACTACGGCTGACCAATATTTTTTAACGAAAAAATATGCAAATGGCGCGATTATTGGTAGTAAATTTATCAGAAAGTTGTCAACAACCGGAGCGGTAAGCAGGCAGGCTATTGCCGGCTTTATCGAATCGGTCACCCGAAACTGAGTGCCCTTTCCGGGAATTGTTGGTAACGAATGTTGTTCATGTTAAACCAAAACACGATGAAAACAAAACCAGTTAACCCCCTGCAATTTCCGGCTACCGGGATAATCCTCCTGTTTAGCCTGCTGCTCAGCCTGCCCGCCCTGGCCCAGGAGCGCAACAAAAGGCAGACCGAGAGCCTGCTTACGGCCCGTAAGTGGACACTGATGGACGTCAAAAAGAAAAAACTGACCAAACTGAAGAAAATGGACGGTTTCCGCATGGAAGAAGGCAACGAAATGTCCTTTTCCATCGACCACAAATTCCGCTACAAAAATAACGATTACGAATACATGTCGGGTAAGTGGGTGCTGGACGGCAAAAAACTGTTGCTGGTGCATGATGCCCGCGATGCCACCAACCGGCTGAACAACAGCCATCTGAAAATCATCCGCCTGACAAAAACAGAACTGTATGTTAAGCGGATGGACAAGCCAAAAGGAAAGTTAGTTTTCAAATAAACCCCATGCTGATGACAACGTTGAAACAAATAACCGGTTTGGTCTTTATGGTGCTGTTGGTAGCTTCATGTGCCACCCGAAAAGTTACCCGGGTTGACCCGGCCGAGCAGATTGACCTCAGCGGCCGCTGGAACGATGTTGACTCCCGGCAGGTAGCCGAGCAAATGATGCACGATGCGTTGAGCAAACCCTGGCTCGAACGTTTTACCGGCCGGCAGGAACGCCCCCCTGTAGTTATTGTGGGGGTGGTGATTAACCGTAGCCATGAACATATTGAAGCCGAAACGTTTATCAAGGATATTGAGCGCGAATTTGTTAATTCCGGCAGGGTACGGGTGGTGGAAAATGATTTCTTCCGCGAAAAACTACGCGAAGAGCGGGCCCAGCAACAAGTAAATGCTTCGCTGGCTACCCAAAAACGGCTGGCGCGGGAGTTAGGGGCCGACTTTATGCTGTTGGGCACCATTAACTCCACTGTTGACCAATACCGTAAAGAAAAAGTGGTCAACTATAAGATTAACCTGGAACTGGTCAATCTTGAATCGACAGAGAAAGTGTGGATAGGGGATAAGGAAATAAAGAAGTATATCAAAAACTAATTTCCCCGGGCATGTTGATACCCTTATGAAAAGGCTTGGGATGATTTTGCTGATCCCGGTCATCGTGGCCGGGTGTTCAATGCCTACCTTTTACCAGCGGTTCTACGACTTTAACCACTTAGTAAGCGATGGCAACCTTGCCAAAGCCGAAGAAATGCTGACCAGGCAGGCCCCGAGGATGCAAACCGGCAGGCTCAGGTTTTTATATGAGGTGAATGCCGGCCTGGTGCTGGCCATGCAGGGCAAGTTTAAAGAAAGCAACGCCCATTTTGAGCAGGCCGATTTGTTTGTGGAAGATTTTCGTAAAAATGTCCTCGAGGAAGGCTCGGCCCTGTTGTTAAACCCTAACCTAACCACCTACCGGGGCGAAGACCATGAGGTGCTGATGATTAACTACTACAAGGCCCTCAATTACCTGCAAATGTACGATTACGAGAACGCCCTGGTTGAAGCCCGCAGGATGAACCTGCGCTTGCAGGCCCTTAGTCAAAAATACCAGTCAGGCAATAAGTATAAGCGCGATGCCTTTATTCATTTGCTGATGGGCCTTATTTACGATGCCAGCGGGGAGTATAATAATGCCTTTATTGCCTATCGCAACGCCTTAGAAATTTACGAGGATGATTTCAGCCGTTTGTTTAACCTGCCTGCCCCGGCCCAACTGCAGCAAGACCTCGTGCGCACGGCTGATTTGTCGGGCTTGTATGCTGAAAGGGACAGGTATATTGAACAGTTTCAGCTTAATTATACCCGGCCATTGCCCGGGCAGGGCTGGCTGGTAATGCTATGGAATAACGGCCTGGGGCCGGTTAAGGTAGAAAGTGGACTTAACTTTACTATTGTTTATGGCCATGATGGCCGGGTTACCTTTGTTAACCGGGAGTATGGCTTGTCGTTCCCGTTTTATCTTGACGAGGAACATGATTTAAACGGCCTTACCTGGATAAAAGTGGTGTTCCCACGCTATGTGGAGCGGCCGGAGATGTTTGTCAGGGCTGAGTTGGCCACACAGGGTAGGGTATATAGGTTTCAAAAAGCCGAGGATATCAATGCGATTTCCTTTAAAGTGCTGGAGGAGCGTAGGGTGTTGGAATTGACCAAATCGTTGTTGCGGGTAGCCCTTAAACAGGCTGCGGCCGCCCAGGCCGGAAAGGAGAACGAGGGCCTGGGCACTGCCCTGAGCATAATCGGTTCGCTGACCGAGAGTGCCGATACCCGCAACTGGCAAACCCTGCCGCATTCAATTTACTATACCCGTGTTCCCCTTACCGCAGGAAACCATGAATTAGAAATGTTGTTGTACTCCGTTAATGGCCAGCGTCTGAAGCATCCTGTTGCGGTGAGTGTCAGGCCCGGTCAAACCAAGGTCTATCCGATAAACACGATGGCCACTACTTTTCATCAACTGGCATCTTACCCCTATTAGTCAATCAGGGGTTAACATGGGATCCGGGGACATCAGCCCTGCGGGTAAAAATTCTGATAAATTCTTCGGGCTAACGGATAAATAAACTTAAATTTATTGTTGATGAAATGTATTACCGGTAAAAATGGCTACTATCGGGAAGAAGAGGCGCAGGAAGCCCTCATCCGTTCGCATATCCGTTTCCCCAAAGCGGCTGTCAGCTACTATTTGTGCCCTGATTGTGGCGAGTATCATCTCACATCGCAAGGGGAGGAGCATCCGTTGTTACGCGACCCTGAAGTAAGGCAACGGATCAGGCGCGAGCAACAAGCGCAGGAATGGCGCGAACGGTTTAGGAGGTAGCCTTAAATCCCCAATTCTTCTTTATGTTCCCGCAACACATCAATAATAAATTGTATATGTTCGGTTGGGTCAACGCCAAGCAGCTCTATGCCGGCCTTAATCTCGTTGCGGTCAACTTTGGCGGCAAAGCCGGCACTTTTCAGTTTCTTTTTTACCGATTTAGGGGTCAGGGTCGCTATGCCTTCCGGCCGCACATGGCAGCAGGCAATGATAAAGCCGGTCAGCTCATCACAGGCCAGCAGGGCTTTGTCAAGGGTGGTTTCGTAGGGCACGTTCCATTTGGTATAGTGGGCCGAGATGGCGTGGGCGATTTTCTCTTCGCCTTTTTCACGCAGCAGCCTGACGATGCGTTGGGGGTGTTCTTCCGGCCAGGCTTCGTAGTCGGCATCGTGCAACAAGCCGGCCACGGCCCACTCTTCAGGGGTTTCGTTGTACCTGGCAGCATAGGCCTCCATCACCAATTCCACACTGCGGGCATGGCGCAGCAGGCTGTCGCCTTTGGTCATTGAAGTGAGTATTTCCCTGGCTTCTTCCCGGGTCATAATGATAATGGCAGATACAGTTACAAAGCCCCAAAATAAGGAGAAAACTTGCCCGGATAGCGTATTTTTCCGGCAGGGGTATAAAAAAAGGATACCCGGTTGTTATCGGGTACCCTTTTGCTGTAAAACCGGCAGGCCTTACTGTTTAATTAACTCAAGCTTAATATTGATTTCAACATCTTCACCTACTACTAAGCTCCCATGTTCGGTTTTACTGTTCCAGGCTATGCCATAGTCCATGCGGTTTAACGTTCCGCTCACCCTAAAGCCAACCCGGGTATTGCCATAGGGCCCCACCACCTGGCCGCCATATTTTACCGCCAGGGTTACCGGTTGGGTTACGCCCCGCATGGTAAGGTTGCCTTTGAGTTCATAGTTGTTGGCCGATGTTTGGCGGAATGAGGTGCTGACGAAACTGATTTCAGGATATTTTTCCACGTAAAAGAAATCTCCTGATTTCAAGTGGCCATCCCGCTTATCATTATCGGTATTAATGCTGGTGGCATCAATGGTGAAGCTGATACGGGCATCGGTAAAATCTTCCTTAGCGGCTTGCATACTGCCTTCAAAGACCTTGAACGTGCCATCCACATCCGAAATTACGAGGTGGGCTACTGAAAAATTCACTTTCGAGTGCACCGGGTCAACTACCCAGGTGGTTTGTGCCTGCACAGCACCGGCCGCTACCAGGGCCATTAGCATACTACTTAACTTCTTCATCTTGTTATTGTTTTAAGGGTTGGTAAATTTATTTGCTGTAATAAAATTTTTCGTAAACTATTTTACCGTTTTGCCAGCGTTGTACTGATAGCTGGTCATAGTTCCGCGTACCCCAGTCACGGTGGTCGAAATCAAAATGCCACTGAACAACCGCCAGGTCATCGTTATAAATAACCTCCTTCACCCGGGCACCCCTGAATTCGGTGATACCGTTAACGAAAGCCTCTTCATTCAGGCGGTTGGCCGCCTTACCTTGTACCGGCTCGTTCATGTTTTCCTGCATCACCACATTGTCGGCATAAAACTTGTCGAAGGCCGCCAAGATCTCGCCTTGTAAGATCATTTCATTTAAGGCCGCCACATTTTTTTTAATTGTTTCCATAGTAAAAATGTTTATTGCTAAATAATGTACTATGCAAAGTACGTTTACCGGGGGTTCCTCTGCATTCACCTATGTTAATAAAGGCAGGGTTACGCCCAACGCTTAAAAATACCGGCTGTTTACGAACGTTTTTTGGCAAGATTACTTCTGATACGGCTCAGCGACTGCGGCTTAATGCCCAGAAAGGAGGCCAAATAGTGCTGGGGTACGCTGTTGGCTATTTCAGGTTTCTCTTTGATCAATTTAAGGTACCTTTCTTCGGCTGTTTCGCTATAGATATTCGCTATCCTGCGTTGCAAGTGGATAAACGCATTTTGCACCAATAAGCGAAAAAACCGCTCAAAAACCGGTATTTCAGTACAGGCACGGTCAAAGTTCTCTTTGGTCAGCAGCAATACATCGGCATCTTTCATGACTTCAACATTATAGGTGGTGGGTTCTTTGGCGAGGAAACTATACAAATCGGAAGTCCAGTGCCCGGCAATGGAGATCTGGATGACATGTTTCTCCCCCTGGGCATCCAACGAATAGGTGCTCATCACCCCGCTGAGCAGAAAAGCTATGTGGCGGGCAACCCGCCCCTGGCGCAGAAAGAAATCTCCTTTTTTATATTGTCTCCTCTCGGTAAAGCCCAGAAATTTATCAATTTCGGTTTGGTTGATGGCGACTTTAAGCAAAAGATGCTGGCGTAAGACGGCTAATTTTTCTTCCATACCGGCAAATATACATTGCCGATGGGGTATGAAGCTGGCCCGGAACTTGCTAATTTAGCGTAAGCAACCACAGCAAAGATGAAACCCCAACTGGCCGACATACTGCCCGAAATCAAATTTACCACCTCGCGCAGTGGCGGCCCGGGCGGCCAACATGTGAATAAGGTAAACACCCGCGTAACCCTGCGCTGGCCAGTATATAACTCAACTGTGCTTAGCGATGAACAGAAAGCCATCATAGCGGCAAAACTGTCCGGTTACCTTAACAACGAAGGGGAACTGCTGCTTACCGCCCGCGAAAGCCGCTCCCAACAACAAAACAAAGAGTCCGCATTACAACGTTTGGATGACCTGCTGACCCGGGCCTTCCATAAGCCTAAGGCCCGTAAACCCACCCGGCCCACCCGGGCTTCGGTAAAGAAGCGGCTTGAGGCCAAAAAGAAGCAAGCCGAGAAAAAG
>Ga0256839_1001489_pt1 | contig 28341 bp, 21 predicted proteins | sample 354166metaG_FD_185968 | JGI IMG/M metagenome (GOLD analysis project Ga0256839, IMG submission 185968) | Hydrothermal vent microbial communities from Mid Atlantic Ridge, Atlantic Ocean - 354-166 | ecosystem: Environmental > Aquatic > Marine > Hydrothermal vents | place: Atlantic Ocean: Mid... | reverse complement strand
GTCCGGCCTGATCGGCCGTCAGTTCGACGACCAGGTCGTAATAGCCGCTCTTGGTGACCAGGAAGCTCCGCGCCACCTCCCCGGTGCTCGTCAGGACCCGGCCTCGACTCGTCGGTCGTCCGCCCCGCAACTCGTTCGTAGCGTAAGTCTTCACCGGAGGTGGGGGAGGAATGGAAACCACGCGGCTCACGGCAATCTCTGCGCAGTCCAGGTACTTCTCCAGCAGTAAGGGGGTCAGCGTAAGAACGTCGGCCAGATTGTCAAACCCTTCGCCCACGTCGTCCGCAGGGAGCCGGTCGCGGAAGTCGATCTCGATGCCAAGCAGATCCCTGATCGTGTTCGTGTACTCCACACGGTTGAGCCTGCGGAGAGTTACCCGGCCAGGATCCACCGTGCCACATTCGACCCCGAAGATGTACCGTTCGATCCATTCCAGGATCATGCGGGCTTCTTCGTCCGAAGGCTGGGGGCTGCGCGCCGGGGGCATCCGACGCGCATCCACCATGTCGTAAACCAGCTCCCACGTGTCGGGATCGGCCAGAGCCTGCCGCGCGAAGCGGAACTTGGAGAGGTCGATCTCCGCTTTCGCCTTTGGGCCCGAGTGACAATCGTTGCAGTACTTTTGCATCAACGGAGCGATCTGACGGTGGAAAGCGCCTCCGTCGGGATCCGGCTCCTTCGGTCGCTCCTGGGCGTCAACACGTGGACCGGCCGCAAGAGCCACGAGCGCGCCAAGCAGCGAGGCTATGGCGTTGGTCCAGAACGATCGGCGCATGCCAGTCTCCGTGGGAAGGCAGAACCGACGGCTTCAGGCCGACTACGGGGCGGGCACGAATCTGCCGTACGTTGAAATATAAAGCTCCCTTTATGCTAGCCTCAGGAGCTCCGCTCGGCAACTGCGCCTGCTCGCGACCGCGGAGCAGAGGCCGTGCTGGGCACGCACTGGGGTGGGCGAAAACGTTGGAAGCGGCGGCATGGAAACGCCGTTAGGATACGCGTGGGGAGCGGTTGCGAGGCGAGGTGGCGATTCGCAGAGCGGCCTGTCGGTCGGCGCGTTCGCCGGCGCAGAGCCGGTCCATCGAGCTGGCGAGGAAGATCATGCGAGAGATTCGCGTCAACGAGGAGCTCCGCGACGTTCTGCTCCACGAGTTGGATCGGCTCGAGCGGCCGATTCCGGACAGCGTCGTTTCCGATCTGAGAGCGGCGCTTCGCCAGGGAGTTGTCCGCCGCGAGTTGCTCGAGGCATTGGGAACGTTAATTGAGGTCGGCTACCGGACGGGCAGGGTGCGCGCCATCCACGGCCCTCACGCCGAGATGGCTCTGCTTCGCCTTTATCGTCACACACCCCAGGGACAGGCAGTGCTGGAGAGCTTGAACCCGCTCAACAAGGGCCTCGAAGGGCTGGTCGGGCAAACGATCGAGGGGGTTAGCGTTACCTTAGCGGGTCCGGGCGCCTACGACATCACGATCGAAACCGACCGCTGTCAGATGCGGATAGAAGTCTCCCCGCGCGGTGCTCGGGTGAAGTCCGTCGAGCTTGGCTTTTGAGCTGTGTTTCCTGCGGCGTGAGGGAATGCTGGTCGGACAGTTAGGGGGAGAACGGTCGAACCCAATGGGGAAGTCGCTACGGCGCGGCAAGTCGAACCGGCGGCGGGCAAACGGGAAAGGCGGTACTTCGTCGCGCTGCCGACGGGCGTCGGGCCGCTTGGCTCCTGGGGGCGGAACCGGGGGCGTGGCCTTGCCGCGCCGTCCGGATCTCTTGAGCGCACAGGTAAACCGGTTTTGATCGGCCGTGCAGTTCTGCGGGGGGCCGGAATGCGCGCTGGCGTGCTGATCCCTCCGGGAGCGTGCCGAGATGCTCGAGGGCCCCTTGGCCGGCGCGGCGCCCGTGGTCGCTGCCGGAGACGAAAAGTCGTTTAGTATCGTAGTCGTGGGAGGCGGTACCGAGCAATCAGGTCGGTGGTGGTGACGCAGGCCGTGGGCGGGTTGGGGCAGCGGTTGGTCGTTTCACGGCACACGCGGGAGGGTGTTCCGCAGGCGGTCCGATAGCATGACCGGGCTCCTGTGCGAGGCGGTGCCCACTCGATCTGGCACCGGCCGGATCGGTTTGCCCGGAGCCCGCCGGGAAGGCGGTTTTCACCCCAAGATGCGGCGGCCGCACAGGCTCCGATAAGGGATTGACAGCTCGGAGCCATGTGGATAGAAGTGAGTGGTAGGGAGACTTGGAGCGAATGTCATGGGCCGGTCGCCACGGTTCGTTCACATCATCGGCTGTCGTTGGTGGGTGCATGTCTGTCTGTCTGTCTGTCTTGGGTTGTCGGGTAGCAGGTAACGACGGGACGGACTACGAAGGCGTGTTGACAGATGATCCGCTTGGCTTCGTGCGGTTGGTCAATGCGCTTGTCCGTGAGACGGCGTTGACAAATGAGGCGTCGGTCACGGTTCATTACGTATTTGTGAACGACGGGCCGGAGGATGTGATCGTCCGTTTGGCGGAGGTGCGTCCTGCGTGCTGCGTCATGGACGACGCGGAGGGTCCTATCGTCGTGCGTGCCGGCCGGGCAGAACCGTATGGGGTGCGGGTCCGGGTACCGCCGCATGCCGAGACCATGGCTGGCAATTGCCGGTTCGTGGTTGCACCCCTGGACCGGTTTCGTCGTGTCAGTCCCAAGTCGCTTCCCGCGCGGTTTGAGGTTTCCGTTTTGGAGCCGGTGGAGCTGGTGGGCGCGGAGGCGGACCCGAGAGTACTTGCGGCTGGACTGTGTGGTGAGACGGTGCCGGTGGAAGCGCAGCTTTGCGCGCGAGTCTTGAGGAATGCGGAGCTACGCGAGGAGAGTGCCGCGTATGATCTGAGTCTTGTGGGGGCCAGAGGCGAATTGAAGGTCGAGGAATTCTTGGGCTGCGGGGCTGTGGGGTCGCGAGTTGTAGAGTATCGGTGGCGGGTGCGTGGGAGAGTGGAGCTTCCGACGGTACCGGGGACGTCGCCTCCGGTGGACGTTGTGGTACGATCGGGTGGCGCGGAGTTTGGTCGTACCTGGCTTGTGCTACAGGCGGATTCGAGGTACGAGCTTGAGCCGCGGTCGGTGATTTTGAAGTGCGATAGCTCGTCCGGTGAGCATCCCTTTGTTGTAGTGGTGCGGGATCGGGACGGCCTGGGCGTGGTCGTGACGGAGGTACTTTGCACGGGGCCCGTGGAGGTTTCGCTGGAGCGGAGCGAAGAAGGGGCGTGCTTGGTACGCGGCGCGTTCGAGTGCCGCGAGGATGTTCAGAGCTACGCCGAGATCGAGCTTCATTTCGAGTCGGAGAAACAGCGACTGGTTACGATACCTGTGTTGCACCTGGGCGTTCGGGAACACTCGGCGTTGGTCAGGGAGAAGGGAGCGACATCCGCGCGCTGAAATGGGACGCGCGGGGAGTTAGGGTGATGTTTTCGGGGCAGTTAGCAGCGCGTTCGAGTTTCGAGCATCGGCGGGGAATCACCCTTGTTGAGGTGCTGGTTGTTCTTGGGGTGCTGTTGATTCTGGCGGGATTGCTCTTGCCCGCCTTAGGGCGGGTGCGGGCGACGGTTCGGCGGCTACGGTGTGCGGCGAATCTCCGCGAGTTGGCCTTGGCCACCATCCAATACCACGATGCCATGGGGTGCATGCCGCCGACGGATCTGAGTTGGTGGGGGTACATACGTCCGGGGCTTTCCGGCCCTCCGGCCCACAGGCACTACAGTCCCCACGCGCATCTGCTTCCGTGGCTGGGTGAAGGACCGTTGTACAACGCGATTAACTTTCTGCTGGACGAGTTCAGTGTGATCCCCTTTTTGAAGGATACATACGCCTTTCGGGCAAATCAGACGGTGCTGCAATCGCGCGTGGGGGTGTTTGTTTGTCCGGCGGATGGAGAGGCTGGCGTGGGGCCCTGTTTGTCCTATCGGGGGAATATGGGGCTACTGGATACGTTTGCGACCCGGCGCGGGTGGCCGGACAGCGGGCACGGGATGTTTCGTTTGCCACCGATCACGTTTGCGGAGGTGCCGGACGGGTTGTCGGTGACGGCGATGTATGCGGAGCGAGTAGTGGGCAAGAGACAGGGGGGGCCTTTTGGGGAGGGTCTGGATCCGATGCGGAGGGCGATGCTGAGGGTATCGACGGGTGGGGATGTGCCCCGTCGGGCGGATCGCTGGGTGGCGGTTTGTGCGGTGGCGAGCGGTTCGGTCGGCGGGGTGGGATGGCCGGATTGGCTGGCCGGTCGCTACTGGCTGCCCACATCCGGTCGGTTTGCGTTGTATAACCACGTTCTTACGCCGAACGCGGCGATCCATGACTGCTACGTGGAGTACGACTGGGGAGCATTTAGTGCGCGCAGTATCCATCCTGGTGGTGTGGTGAATGTGGCCTTCGGGGATGGGCATGTCCGCCCGGTTTCGGCTACGATCGACCGAGCTGTGTGGCGGGCCTTAGGCACGCGAGACGGAGGCGAGGCCGTGACAGAACAGTGGTGAGCAGGGCATTTTCGGGCTTCCCGAGTCGAAGCTGTGGATTACGGCAACCAAGGGAGAGTGACGTCGGCTCCGAGTGCACACTGGTTATGGAAGCTGGTTCAACGCGTAGCGGAGGTGTCACGATGTTTTCAGTAGCAAGGCGCCGTATCTTGTTTGCTACCGTCTTCGCCGCAGGCAGCGGGCTCATGTTCATCAGCATCTAGCGCCCAAGCCTTCCTGGCGAACGGCTGGACCGCCAAAGCCTAGCAGTGCTACGGGGCGGCGATGCCTACGTTAGCGAGCGAGTTGAGACATGCGACTTGAGAAATTACTTTGTACCCAATTGCAAAGCTCCGGGCGACCCGTGCAGCAAGTGCAGCGTGAGTTCCGGCGGTAATCTGGTCTACGGTGGCGCGGGCCAAGGCTGGAGGGTGGTGGGCTGGTACGACTGCGGCGTTGTAGAACGTGGTATTTGCGACACGAACAACGTGTGCAGGTGGACCACGCCGACGCTGACGCAGTGTCAGGATTTGCTACTGGTGGAACGGCAACCTGTGGCGAAGCGCCCGAACTGATTGCGCTGCTGTCATCGTGGTGCGAGCTCAAACGCGGAACGCCGTATGGAGGTCCTGTTATGCGGCGCCCTCGATGCGCCATGGGCAGGGACCCGCTGGTTTGGGCGGGCGCAACTCTCCTACTGCTTTGCACCTGTATCAATCGCGTGACGCCTGCCGAGCAGTCCCCGGCGGCGTGGGCCATCTTGAAGCAGGTGGCCGACGCATACCGTGATGTCTACGACTTGCGTTTCGGGTACGACGCGTGGGTTGATTACGGGGATGACGGTACGGTCGAGGCTACGCTGACAGGCAAGTTTCTCTTTCGGCTACACGAGCAGGCTTTCGTGCAGGAGACCAGGTGCCATTACCCAGGCGGTCGGCCAGACGTGCACTACATACTGAGCGCCGTACGGGGCAGGCACTACATGTACAAGAAGGAAGCGGCAGAGGTGCAAGGCGTACTGTATCGTGGCACGTGGAGGATGCCCACATGGGGCGCGGGGGCCGTCGCGCCGCTTTTCGACCCCCTGTTGCTGGACAGAGAAAGCTATGTCGCGTTTCTTGTGGGGTACGAGCGGATCGGGTTGCGTCAGTGTGCCCATGTGTTGGTTGTTTGGCGCCGCCTGGTGAGTGAGCGGCGCTACCGGGAACTGCTCGCGATGGCCGCCAGGGGAGACGCTCCGGATGAGCGTTTTGGGGCGAACTACTGGGTGGATACGCATCGTGGGGTTGTGCTTAAGTACGAACTTGTGGCATATTCGCGTGAGCCGGGCAACGAGCGTTCTGAGCTGACGGTGCGGGTGACTCGAGCTACTGATGTGCGCCGTTTTGCCAACGAGGAAGTGGAGATCTGGCTGCCGGTGGAAGTGGAGGAGATGGTGGCGCCATTTTGGCGCTATGGTCCGACGGGGAAGGTGCTGGTGACACGAGGCTACAAGAAACGGACGGTGGTTGTTCCCGATACGGTGGAGATCAACCCGCGCGCGGGGGACGATGCTTATGTGATCGAGCCACCCCCAGGTACCCGTTTGCAGGAGGAGGTTCGGGATGTGGAACGGTCCGAACGGGTCGGGAGGAATCCGGCGGAGGACTTCTCGCAGGTGGTGACGGTGACGAGGAAGATGATCGAGGAGGCCGAACGGCAATTACGGGAGCATGGGCTAGAGCCGGCGAGGCCGCGGAGCTGGAACGGGTGGGCTATTGGGGTGCTTACGGCGGGGGCTGTATTGATTGCCTTTGCTTTGTGGCTACGGAGGGCGACGAACAGTTGAGCGTCAGGAGAGGAACACCGCTGGGGCGGCACGTGGAATGCTCATCGGGAACCGTCGTTGGGCCGCTTGGCTTGCGCGGTACCGTCTTGCGGTCGGAACAGCCGAGTTTAGGGTAGGGGCCGTGATGGCGCTTTGTGCCGTGGGTGCGTACTTGGCCAGTGTTGCTTTGTTTGCTGGCTTTTGGGCACGGCCGGCGTATGGGCAGGTTGTACGGTCGCGTCTGGACCTGCGGGTGAACTGCGGGGTGCGGAGCCTTTACATTTTGGGCACCTGCCTGGGGCGGCAGTGGACCTTCACGGAGGTATGTGAGGCGTTCGCGAGCGAGCCGACCGCGCTCGATGTGTCCGTGCAGGAGGTCATTGACGCAGCCAACCGGCTAGGGCTGACGCTGGTCGCGCGACGGATGAACGCTCGCGAAGCGGCGGGGTTGCGTTGCCCGGTGATCGTGCTGATCCCGCCAGGCGACGGGGAAGGAGTCGGTCACTTCGTCGTCGCGCGCCCCGTGGGAGATCGGGGGGGCGTGTGGCAGGTGCTTGATCCGGACGCCACGCCGATGCTAACGTCACCGTATAGCTTGTTTGGTCGCGGCCGGTTGGTTGTCCTCGTGCCTGTGGACCAAGGGGGAATTACATGGGCTGTGGGGTCGATCGCGCTGCTGGTCGCGTCGGTTGCGATTTTCGCCATGTTGTGTCGGGAGCAGATCGCGCGCGGAGTGCTTCGCACGTTCCGGGCGACGGCCTAAGCCGGGATTAACAGGCTGGGGACGGCGTGCTTGCGAACTGGGCGAAGCCACGCGGTGTGGGTGCACCGCAGTGGCGAACTCCGATCTGCAGGCTGGGCTCATCACCGTTGGGGAGACCGACTGAGCCTGGGGATGCGGTGCGTGTTCGCGGGCCGCGGGCTGGGGCCGCTGCGACCCCTGGGCCGACCGAAGCGAGCTCGGGGTACCGCTCAGGCGACCTCTCCCTGCGCGGCACGCTTGCCGTCGATACGACATGAGGGGACGCGATCGCGCGAAGCGCCGCACAGGGGGCCCGCGCATCCCGTTCAGGGGGGCTTCGGGCAAGCGGGGCTTGCTACCCCGATCCGACCCTCCGTTTGCCGTTCTTGGCGCCTCTTGCGTAACCGCCGCTCCGGGGTGCCTCGGGCCCCAATCGAGCAGCTCGCCGCCAGACTATGATGGGGGAAAGGGCAAAACCGAACGAGCACCGGTGGAGAGAGCAACGGAGCCGTCGCATGGACCGCAGAACGTTTCTGCAAACTATGCCCGCACTCATGACGGGCCTCCCCGAGCCGCCCAGGCGGTCGCCGGTCATCGACGTCCACTGCCATGCGGGGCGCGGCATGCACTACGGGGCAAAGCCCGACACCGCCGATCCCTGGACCACGTTCAACGACCCCCGCTGGCTGCTGGAGCAAGCCGACGCTGCCGGAGTGGACAGGTGCGTCATTTTCCCCATTACGAACCGCACCTACGAGCGGGCCAATGAGGAAATCGCCGAATACGTCCGCCGCTGGCCCGAACGCTTCATCGGGTTTGCCAAGCATGATCCCGTCACGGAAGCGGGACGGATCGAGCGGCTGTTACGCCGAGAAGTCGAAGAGTTCGGCCTCCGCGGCCTCAAACTCCATGGGATCCCCACTGCCGAGATGCTCCGCACAGCCGCCGAGCTGGAGCTACCGGTTCTGGTGCACCCGCCCAGGGTAGCCCCCTTGGTCGAGGTGGCACGGCGCTGGCCTGCGGTCAATTTCATCCTCGCTCACCTGGGTAGCTTTGCGTCCCGCGACTGGCGCGAGCACCTGGCCGCGATCCGGGCCGCCCGCGAACTGCCCAACCTGTACCTCGAAACGTCGGCCGTTGTTTTCTTCCCGTACCTGCACCGCGCCGCCCGTGAGGTGCCGCCGGAGAAGCTTCTGTTCGGCTCAGACGGCCCCCTTACGGACATTCGCGTCGAAATCCATAAGATCAAACTCCTGCAGCTTCCCTCGTCACACGAACAGCTCGTTCTCGGTCTTAACGCCGCCCGCCTTCTGAAACTTGAGACGGCATCGCGATGAGGGGGCGGGATCGAATGGCACTCCTCCCGGGTACCGCTCATCTGAAGCCTCTCTGGCTTCGGTCGGATCCCCTGCTGTTTCCGTGCATCCTGGGGACGTGCCAGGTGGGGCAGCGGGCCAGAACGTCCCCACGGTGTCCGCGAGTCGACCTTCGACTGGTTGCGCACGATTGGAGACGAACCGCGGCAGCAAAAAAGCGACCGGAACACCGGTTCCGGTCGCCCGCGGTTGTGTGTGTGCGGGATTGCGCTACCCGTGGCTCGGTTCAGGGCGGTCAACGCGGAGCTGTACCAGATCGTCTCGGCCGGAGATCCGGTGAGCGGCCTCTCCCAGGATTGCCTCGACCTCGTGTTCAAACCCGCCCGTCTCGATCGGGCAGTGCATGCCGCACTCCTTGGGGGCATTGGTTTCCCACCACCAACGGCCAGAACGCGGATCTTCACCCGGTTGCACCGGGCGACAGCACGGACTGCAGCCGATGCTCGTGTAGCCCTGGTCGTAGAGAGCGTTGTACGGCACATCGAACTCGCGAATGTAGTTCCAGACGTCTTCGGCGGTCCAGTCGGCCAGCGGATTGAGCTTCACGATCCCACCGTGGTCGTGGTCGACTTCGACCTTTCGGATGTTCGCCCGTGTTGCCCATTGGTCACGGCGCAGCCCCGTGATCCAGGCGTCCAACCCCTTCAGAGCACGCGTCAGGGGGAGCACCTTGCGTATGTGGCAGCAGAGCAGCCTGAGGGGGACGCTCTTCCGGAACAGGTTCATCCCGTGCCGCCGGACCATCGCTTCGACCATGGCGCTGTCCGGGAAAAGCACCTCGATCTGGATGCCATACCGCTCCCGCACCCGATCCATCAGGTCGTAAGTCTCCTGGGGTAGCCGGCCCGTGTCCACCGTGATCACACGGACCTCGGGGTTGATGTGGTAGGCCATGTCGATCAGGACCATGCTGTCCGCCTGGAAGCTGGTGACGATAGCCAGGCGGGGGTGGAACCGTTCGAACGCCCACTCGAGCAGGTCCTCGGGTTCCTTGTCGTCGAAATAGGTCGCCAGCTCACCGGCCTCGTAGTCATCCATTAGGAACCGCTGTTCTGGCTTGTCCTGCCGTGCAACGGCCATCTCGGGATGCCCTCCCAACTCGTTCCAGCTCAACGTCACTCGTTAAGAACCATCCGAAGCGGCCACACCTCGGGCCACCTTTTCCCCGCGCGCCACCGCGACCAGCACCTCGTCGTCCATTCGCGCGAAGAACCGTTGAATCGACTCGCCCTCCTCCCGTTCCTGCAAGTACAGCCGGACCAGCCGCTCCACCGAGTACTTCAGCTCGTCGTATCGAACGCGCCGAACCAGAGCCTTTGCTATGCCTGCCTGTTGGCCAAGCCCACCCCGGAGGAGGATGTCGTAGGCGGGCACCTTGCCCTCTGCAGTGCTCAACGTCGTCCCCTGGATGCCGATGTCGCCGACCCAGTGTTGCCCGCACGCGTGGGGGCAGCCATCCAGGTAGATCCGTAGGTCGGCCACCTGTTCGCCGAATACCTGTTCCAGGTGCTCGACGACCTCGACAACCTTCCGCTTCGTTTCGCCCACAGAGAAATTGCAGTGCGGATCCCCTGTACAGCCAATGCTGTGCCCCCTTATCGGGTTCACGTTCAGTGACAGGCCGATCTCGGCCATCCGGTCCACGACCTCGTCCACTCGCTCCGAGGGCACATTGGCCAGGATCAGGTTCTGCTCGCGGGTGAGGCGGATTTCACCCTCGAAGCTTTCCGCCAGCTCGGCGATATGCACCATCTGATCCCCACTAAGCAGCCCTGGAAAAACCGGAAAGCCAACGTAGTGCAGTCCAGGTTGCCGCTGGGGATGGATGCCCATATGGTCTGTGCGGCCTTTGGGGGCAGGGTTGTCCTTCAGGTCTGCTAGCCGCCGCCCAAGGTGGTTTTCTACCAGCTCGCGGATCTTCTCGACGCCGTAGTCGTCCACCATGAACTTGAACCGCGCCTTCGCTCGGGACATGCGGTAGCGAAGGTCCTTACGCCAAACGTCCATGATCGCCCCGCCTACATGGAGCACTTCGTCGGGTGTGACAAAGACCCCCAAGCTCTTCGCGATGCGTGGCACGGTGGAGAGCCCCCCTCCGACCCAGACGGCGAAGCCGGGCTCACCGTCCTGAATCGTCCCCACAAAGGCCACATCGTGGATCTCGGGTGCGTTGCAGTGGTACGGGCACGCCGAGATGGTCCACTTGTGCTTGCGTGGGAGATCGCCGTACTCCGGATTGCCCGAATACCGTCGGTGTGCCGCCGCTACCACAGGCCGTACATCGAACAGCTCCTCAGGATCGATCCCCGCCACCGGACAACTGGTGATGTTGCGGAGGACGTCACCACACCCCCCCCGCGTGGACAGCCCGGCCGCGTCGAGGGTGGCGAAGATCTCCGGCAGCTTTTCGAGCCGAATCCAGTGCAACTGGATGTCCTGCCGGGTTGTGATCTCCCCCTGGTTTCGGCCGAACTTCTGGGCGAGCTGCCCGATGGTGCGAAGCTGCTGCGGGGTCAAGATCCCACCCGGAATCTTGATCCGCATCATGAAATAGCCGACCTTCGGCTTGTCGTGATAGAGCCCGTGCCACTGGAGCCGAAGGATGTCCTCTTCGGGAATCTCCTCGTAGGGCGTGCTGGCCAGACGGGGGAGGTCCTCGATGATCTCGAGCGGCTGCCGCTGGTGTTTGATCCGCTCCACGTAGTTTCGGCGCAGAACCTCCTCCATCGTGACCGGGCGCTGAGCCCGGGCACGCCTGCGCTCTTCCCGTAGCTGCCGTGCACGATCCGAAGCGTCCGACATTTCGGTACTCCCCGAACGACCTTCGTACACTGCATCGGCCGTTCGTCACCAATAGCATTAACTATGTTACGTTGCAGCGATGGGGAGTCAAGGCACTGACTTGGTAACATTAGCCGGCGGGTGTGTCGATCGTGATGGTCGGTGGGGTGCCGACCAGAGGGCTGGTCGTAGCTCGCTGCCGGGGGCGTTCGGCGTGTTGATCGCGGGCGGGCGTGGCGGTGGGCGCCGGTGCGCGAAACCCCGGTGGGAAAAAGGAAAGCCCGGCGAGGGGATCGCCGGGCGTCGCGAGACACGGGATAGGAAGGGAGCGTTAGAGCAACTCGCGAATCGGCTCACCTTCGTCAATGGCCGGCACGGGGCGGCCCGCGTTATCGAGGAATTTCGTGTACGGGTCGACACCGAGCACATGGTAAATCGTCGCGTGAATGTCCCCCGGCTTCACCGGTCGCTCCACCGGATACTCGCCCTTGGGGCTTGTCTTACCCACGACCTGCCCACCACGGATGCCGCCGCCACCGAGCACGCAGAAGAGGGCGTTGCCCCAGTGGTCGCGACCAGGCGTACCACGACCCGCACCGTTGTTCATACGGGGCGTACGTCCGAATTCACCGCAGATCACGACGAGGACCTTCTCCAGAAGCCCAGAGGCGGCCAGGTCCTCAAAGAGCGCCGAGACGGCCTGGTCCAGGCGGGGGAGCATGGAGTTGAACGCCGACTCCAGATTCCAGTGGTTGTCCCAACCACCCATGTGGACCGTAACGAACGTTGTGCCGGCCTCCACGAGTCGCCGCGCCAGCAGCACGCTCTGCCCCCACGTGTTGCGGCCATAACGGTCGCGAATTCGGGGGTCTTCAGAGCCGATGTCGAACGCGCGACGCACGCGATCGCCGCTGACCAGTTCATACGCCTGCTGCTCGAACCGGTCCATCGCCTCCATGGCTCCCGTGCAATCGATCTCACGTCGCATGCGGTCGAAATGCTTCAGGAGCGTACGGCGGTCTTCGAGCCGCTTTAGGGTCAGTCCAGGCGCCAGATTCAGATTGCGCACCGTAAAGTTCGGACTGTTCGGATCACTGCCGGGCTCAAACGGGTTGTATTGCACACCGAGGTATTGAGCGCCGAAGTAACCGGGACGCAGCCCAACGCTCATCGCGTACGGCACGGATACGTAGGGGGGCATCCCCGGGACACGGCTTCCCCGAACGGCCGTCACGATCGAGCCGATCGAAGGTGACCGTGGCGTGGTGTTCGCCCCGTTTGGACCACCCCGACTGGTGAGCATGAAGTGGGCGCCGGTAAAGTGATCGCCCGTGTTGTGGTGCAGACTGCGGACGATGGAGAACTTGTCCATCACCTGAGCCTGGCGAGGAAACATCTCCGTCAGCAGAATGCCCGGTACCTTCGTGCGTATGGCCCCCCAAATACCGCGGTACTCCACAGGCGCGTCCGGCTTCGGGTCGTACGTGTCCATGTGGCTTGGCCCGCCGTCCAACCAGATCAAGATGCAGGCCGTGTCCTTCTTCACACCGGTCCGCTCAGCAGAAAGCGCGCGTGCTCGCAGCACATCCCCCAGGCTGGCGAGCCCCATGCCGGCTACACCGAGCTTCACAAACGTACGCCGACTCAAGCCGTCGCAATACGGACCCGTACGACCACACTCAACCTGCAGCATGACCGTGCCTCCTTACCCAAGCACCCAGAACACATCAATGGTTGTCTATGACTTTAACCGACGATGTCCGCGGCGTCAAGGGAGCTTGTGCAGTGGCGAGGGCTCATCGTGCCGCCGCGGGCGCCCTCAAACCAGGCCCCTCGCCTCGGGATATCGCGATCAGCGGTCCCCTCTCGGGGAACGTTCGGCTGAGGCGTTTGGCAAGCTCCCGGTGCCGGCTTCGTGTGGCGGTGTCGCGTCGCCGAGAGCTTCCAGCTCAGCGTCCAGTTCCCCGAGGCGGCGAAGGTCCTCCAGCATGGCGTGGGCCTGGTCTTCATCGAGAACCGTAATCGCAATGCCGGCGTGGACGATCACGTATTGCCCGATCCGCACATCCGGTACGCATGCCAGGCAAATACGGCGGCGGACCCCTCCGAAGTCAACAATGCCCTCGAGGAATCCGCTCTTCCTCGTCTCCTCAGCGATTTCCACCACCTGTCCGGGTATGCCGAGACACATTTCTGTCGCTGCCCCCATCCGTCACTACGTACCGAGCCGGCTCCGGCTTCTGAGCTGCCCCAAAGCGTAGACAAGCTGGCCCACAGCCAGCCCCCCATCATTGGGCGGTACCTCCCGGTGCATCCGTAGAGTGATGCCGCCGTTCTCGCACGATTGGACGAGGAGTTCGAGCAGCAGCACGTTCTGGAAACATCCCCCTGAGACGAAGAGCTCACGCTCTCCCGATGCTTGGACCAGCCGGCAAAGTGCGTCGGCAAGCGCTGCGTGGAACCGGAAGGCCGCGCAGGACTGCTCCGCTGCGTCTGCGGGGGGCCTTGTCACCAGTTCACGCACGAGCGGGCGCCAGTCCAGTTGCCAGAGCGGCTGTGGTTCATTCGATTTCACCAGGGGGATATGGAACGGCATCGAGGTTAGCGATGGCCCCATGCGGCTGGCCATGCTTTCCAGCCGAGCCGCCGCTTCACCTTCATACGACGCGGTGCGAGCACCGAGCACCAGCGCCGAGACGCCGTCGAAGAGACGGCCTGCGCTGGTGGTTGTCGGTGCCAGGCGGGGATGGTCGCACAGTTCGGCAACCGCCCGAACCTCGGGCTCTTTGACCCCCATCAACGACCGACACAGGTGGACGATTTCTTCCGCCGGTTTTTCGGGGAATGCGCGACGCAACAGTGCGAGGCCGATTCGCCAGGGTTCGCGAATCGCCGCTTCGCCTCCCGGCAAGGGAAACGGCACCAACGTGGCGATTCGTTCGTAGCCGTCCACGCGGCAGCCCAAAATCTCTCCCCCCCAGATGGTGCCGTCTTCGCCGTAGCCGGTGCCGTCCCAGGTTGCCACCAGAGAAGGCCGCTCGAATTCGCCCAGTTCGGCCATTACACTCAGGGCATGCGCGAAGTGATGCTGGATCCGGTAAAGGGGCTTGCCGGCGCGTTCTGCCCACTGCGCGGTGAAGTAATCCGGGTGCAGGTCGCACGCAAACCAGGCGGGTTCGAAGTTGTACAGCCTGGTGTACCGGTCGAGGGACCGTTCGAACGCCAGTCGGCTGGCCAGGGTGTCCATGTCGCCAATGTGTACTCCCAGGATGGCCTGGGTGCCGGTCCAAAACGCCAGGGCCACCTTTTGATGTCCCCCCACGGCAACGCCGGGGGGAATCTCTCCCGGCGTCTCGGCGAGCCATTTCTCGATGGTCGATAGGCAGAGCGGGCCAAGACCGCGGCCGACCCGGACGGTGATGCGAACGGAATCGCCGCAGCGGATCACAGAGTCGTCCGCGGGGTTTTCGATCGCCCGGTTGTGTGTCAGGACACCGTCGGCGATCGGGGCCAGCCGGGCCAGATCGGCGTCGTCGAACACGATCGGCTCGTCGCTCACGTTACCGCTGGTAGCCACCACGGGTCGCTGCAACACACGGAGCAAAAGGACGTGCACGGGGGTTGTGGGCAGAAAGAGGCCCAACCATCGGAGTCCGGGAGCGACTTCCGCGCAGATGCCGGGTACGTCTTCGGCTTCCACGATCACGATCGGATTCAGACGGGACTCGAGCATTTGCACAGCGACCGATGCCAGGCGCAGGCGCGACCGGAGCCATTCCGGGCCCGGCACCATGACCGCAAAAGGTTTTGCGCTCCGGCGCTTGCGTTGTCGCAGCCGAGCCACGCACACAGCATCGTCCGCTCTGCAAAGGAGCTGGTAACCCCCCAGGCCTTTCAGGGCAACAATGCCTCCGTTTTCGATTCGGCGGGCCGCACGCTCCACGGCTTCCGTACCGGTCACGGCGCCACGCCGGTTCAGCGGTGGTTCCCGGTAGGTGAGTTCGGGGCCGCAGAGCCAGCAACTGTTCGTTTCGCTGTGGAAGCGGCGATCGAGAGGACCGGTGTATTCGGCTGCGCATTGGGGGCACATCCGAAACACCGTCATCGTGGTTCGCTCGCGGTCGTACGGCAGTCCGGTGAGGATCGTGTAGCGTGGGCCACAGTTCGTGCACGTGATGAACGGGTATCCGAACCGGCGATTGTTGCGGTCCGTCAGTTCGCCCAGGCAGTCCGCGCAGATGGCCAGATCGACGGGAACCCGGACCCTAGGCATACCCGGTGCAGAGGGGGCAGCGTGGAACTCCGACCGTCCTGCGGGAGGAATTTCCTCGAACGTGATCGATTCGATCAATGCCGCAGGAGGCGGCGTCGACCGGAGCGCGTTGAGGAAGGCATCCACGGCGGCCGGGGCTCCTTCCAGCTCGATCTCCACGCCCCGCGAGCTGTTACGCACCTCTCCGGCGAGGTCGAGCCTCCTCGCGGTCGTAACACAGAAAGGGCGGAATCCGACGCCCTGCACGCGACCGGTCACGATGACTCGCACCGCCACGCGAGCGTGGCTTACGTTGGTCTCCGACTTATGGGCACGTGCGGACGCCGGCATGGCCGCTAGAAGTCCTCTTCCACGGGGGACTCGTTGGTAAGGACCTCGATCGCCTCGACGGAGAGTTCGTGCAGTTCATCGGTTTCTTCGACAAGGACGTCCGCCCCTTCGGCGATTGTTCCTTTCGTCTCGTTGTGGAAGTGATCGATCAGATGGGGCGGATCGATGTGTGCCAGGGGCCCCACTTTCAGCACAATGCGGATCACGCGGGTGGCCTGGTTTTCCTGGGCCACATCGAGAATGTGCCGAACAAGGTTGCGTACCAGCGATGCTTCGTGCATGGCTTCCCCCGTTTGACGGTTACCCTGTTTGTTGCCTTGTTGTTTCGATGCATGCCCACCCTCCTGGTGAGAACACAGGTCCTGTCCTGGCATTCTCAGGATGACGGCGCTGCAGCCGAAGGTCTTCCAGCAACCGATCAGCAACCTCGCGAAGGAACTGGTCTGGGGGTAGCGTCGGCTGCGGTTCCGCCCACCGGGCCGCGCTCAGGGCGTAGACCAACACCACGGGCGGAAGGCGTTGCAGACCGGCGGCGAGCTCAAGGGCGTAGCGAAGATCGACTGCGTGGCTGGAGACCGGGCGGGCCGTCGCTACGGGAAGCTCCGGCCATCGGTACCGCCACAACGGCGATTCAGGCAGGTCGTCCAGCGTGGTGTCGAGGATAGAAAGTAGGGGGCCAGATGAGGAGATGACCCCCAGTCGCAGCGGGTCCCGGATGCATTCCACGCTCAGCCATGGTGCATTGCGGGCGGCAAGCTGCCCGGCCACGACCCAGGCCAGTTGGTCCAGCCCGTGGGGGGTTCCCAGGGCAAACAGCGTAACCGGCAGTTCGGTGTCGTGCGGCATTGCCTGCTCCGTTTCCCCGGCCGGCGCGCGTCCCATTGGTCGGTTTCTGGACCGTATTGGCATGGCAGGATATCCGACCGGCTACTTGTTGCTATTGTCGCTCGATCTGCAGCTTCAAAAAATGGGTGGCGCAGCTTATGCACGGATCGTAGTTTCGTATGGCGAACTCGGCTTCCCAGCAAGCGTCCTCTTCGGGGAGCTCCACCAGACGCGGTGCGATCAGATAGAGGTCCTTTTCGATCCTGAGCTGGTTCTGGGAGGTCGGGGGGATAATCGTCACCTCCGTGAGGATACCCCGGTCGTCTGTGGTGTAGCGGTGATAGAGCATCCCGCGCGGCGCCTCCGTTATCGCCGCTCCGGTTCCCGACCTCGGTTCGAAAGGAACGCTCGGGCTGGCCGGGGGTTCGTAGGCTTCGATCAGCTTGATCGCGGTGTCGAAGGCGGTGAGCACTTCGAGCGACCGTGCCACGATGCTCTGGTACGGATTGGCCGTTGGGAAGCGGACGGGAAGGTCAGCTTCGACCTGACGCGCAATTTCCGGGGCCATGGCTCGATTGAGGTTCCACCGCGCCAGGGGGCCTACCTGATAGCAACCGGCGAACCGGTCGCTTCCGGGTACCGCCTCCCCGTTGCTCACCTTCCTGGAATGCAAGGCATGCGAGTGGGGCACTTGCTCTTCCCTGAAGTGGTCAGGGAACTCCTCTTCGCGGATCCGGAGCCCTTTGTTGCTGCACACCACCCCATCGAGGATGGCGTACTCGTCCTCGCGCTGCAGGGCGACAAACTCGTAGTCGTCCGTGAAATCGGGAAAGTCGAAGGAGGCCACCCACTTTGCCGTTTCGATAGCTGCGTCTCGCCCCCACCGCAGGTCTGGTAGCAGTCGCTGGAGTTCCTCCCTTGTAGGGACCCGATAGAATCCGCCGACCTTCACGTTAATCGGGTGCACAGCGCGCCCCCCGATCATTTCCACAATCTCGTTGCCGTGCCGTTTCATCCGCAGGCCGCGTTCGATGTGCTGCCGCAACTCAGGGGAGCTCTTCGCCAGCGCCAGGGCGCTCTCGGCCCGGAAGAAGTCGGGCGCGTGCAGGAGGTAGATGTGGAGGCTGTGGCTTTCGATCCATTCGCCGCAGTAGAGCAGTTGGCGGAGGGCGCGAATCTCTGGGGGGACGTGGATCTGGTAGATCTTTTCGACCGCTCGGACGGCCGACATCTGGTAGGCGACGGGACAGATTCCGCAGATCCGCGCCGTAATGTCTGGGGCTTCGGTCGCAGCTCGGCCGCGCATGAAGGCTTCGTAGAACCGCGGGGGTTCGTAGATTCTGAGCTGCACATCTTCGACACGGTGATCGCGAAGGCGAATGGTGAACGCGCCTTCCCCTTCGACTCGCGCCAGCGCGTCCACGCGGATCGTTTTAATGCGTTCTGATTGTCGTGCCGCCATCGCTCCCTCCTGACGCTCAGTGCTCGGTGTTTCCTTCCGTCTCTTTGGGCACGGGCCGAGTTGACTCCCGGAATCCAGGTGCCCACGCGTTGAACGTATGGAACAGGCGGTCCAGTTCGTCCTCCGGCACGCCGGCCCGGCGATACGCTTGGACCAGGCCTTGCACGTTGGTGAGCTGGGCCGGGCCGAAGCAGCCGTAACAACCCCGGTTGTAGGACGGGCACAGGACACCGCAACCCGACTGGGTTACGGGGCCAAGGCAGGGGACGCCGTAGGCCACGGGCAGGCAGGTGATGCCGGCTCTTTTGCAATCGATGCAGACGGAATGCCGCGGGATGTTCGGGCGGCGTCCCGCGAGTGTGGCACTGATGAGCTCAAGCAACTGGGTTTTGTTCACCGGGCAGCCGCGCAGTTCGAAATCTACGGGCACGTGGTCCGCGATGGGGGTAGATGTGGCGAGCGTTTCGACGTACTCGGGCGTGGCATACACCAGGCGTAAGAACTCATGGACGGAGGCGAAGTTGCGCAACGCCTGAATTCCCCCTGCCGTGGCACACGCACCGATGGTCACCAGCACCCGCGAGCGTGCCCGGATGTCGTGGATCTGCTCGACCTGCTCCGGCGTGCTAATGGAGCCTTCCACCAGGGCCAGGTCGAAGCTTCCGGTGAGCGGCAGTCTTGTCGCTTCCAGGAAGTAGGCGACCTCCACCCGGTCCGCGATCTCGAGCAGCTCCTCCTCGCAGTCCAGCAGCGAGAGCTGGCAACCGTCGCACGAGGCGAATTTGAACACGCCCACGCGTGGCTTCTTGCCCATGGCCGCACCTACCCACGCCTAAAGTTGCTTGACCAGGAAATAGGGTTCGATCACGTCGTAGGGAAACACCGGCCCGTCGGCGCAGATGAACTTGGGCCCAAGCTGGCAATGGCCGCAAAAGCCAACGGCACACTGCAGGTTCCGCTCCAGGGACACATAGACCTGGTTGGGGGGCACGCCTCGGGAGAGTAGCTCGCGCACGGCGAACCGCATCATGATCTCGGGTCCGCAGATGAAGGCGATCGTTCGGCTTGGATCAAACGAGATGCCCGGGATTAGGGTGGTTACCACGCCGACGTGTCCGTGCCAGTCTCGGGTGCCACGATCCACGGTAACCAGAAGCTGGAAGTCCAGCACCTGCCGCCACTTAGCCAGTTCTCGCTGGTACAGCAGGTCTTCCGGTGTTCTCGCTCCGTAAAGGAGCGCCAGCGCTCCCAGCTTTCGCCGCAGTTTGAGCAGCTCGACGACGGCCGGACGCAGGGGGGCAAGTCCGAGGCCCCCTGCGATGACGACGACGTCGTGGCCTGCAGCAGATCCAACCGGCCAGTGTGATCCGTAGGGGCCGCGGATTCCCACGTAGTCCCCCTTTCGAAGGGCTACCAGCGCCGAAGTGACCGGTCCCACCCGACGGATGGTGTGGGCGATCCGCGCGGCGGACTCCCGCTGGGACGAGGCGATCGAAATCGGCACTTCGCCGACCCCCGGCACGTAGAGCATGTTGAACTGCCCGGGCCGGTGTCCCGGGTACACGTCGGGACGCTCGATCCAGATCGTCCAGGTGTCCTTTGTCTCGCGGCGAACACGCACGACCCGGGTAAAGACGGGCGTGAGCGGATGTGCCGTCGTCGTCGGTTCCAGGACGGTTTCGGTTCCTTCGTGCATGGATCCCCCATTGTTCAGGTTGACCGACGCTTCGGTCACCGCCCTCGTCCTCCCACGCCCACGAGCACCAAGCGCGGGACATGTTCAGCCAGCAACCGCCCGAACGGAGGCGCCGCCCCGTTTCCCGCGCCGTTCCGTCTCGCTCTGGGCCAAGTTTGCCCCCTACACAAATGGGGGCTTGTCCTGCTACGCGTAGAGATCAAGCAACTGAAGACGCGTGCCGGCAAGGCGACGGGCCAGCACTTCCAGCAATCTCCTGCACACGAGATAGCCCACCGTGTGCTCCCGGTCGCAGAGCTCCCGCAACTGGCCCGCGTCAAACTCCGCCACACGGGACCGCTGGGTGGTGATCACGTCGAACTGCCAGCGGTACGGCGGGACAATCCATGACCAGCCGACGGCATCTCCTGCACCCAATGTCTGGATGCGCCGCTTCCCTGCGTGGGGGGCGTGGAGCTCCACGGCAACCCCCCCGTCGAGAATCAGGAAGAAGCGGTCGGCAAGATCCCCTTCGCGGCAGAGCCGCGCTCCGGCCTCGTACTCGCGGATCGTCGCGAGCTGGACGAGGCGATCGACCACATCCTCGGGAAACTCACGCAGGAATGGATGTTCCCGCACGTCCTTGATGGTTTCTGAGGCACTCATGCTGAGGCTCCCCGCTCGCCGTCCGAGTTCCGAATGGCTTGCAATTCCTCCGTGACGTCTATCCCCACCGGACACCAGGTGATGCACCGGCCGCACCCGACGCAGCCTGGCGTCCCGAACTGGTCGTACCAGGTGGCGAACTTGTGGGTGAGCCACTGCCGGTACCGGCTGCTCACCGTTTGACGCACGATCGTCCCAAAGGCATAGGAGAATTCCGGATTGAAGCAGCTATCCTGCACCCGGCGCCGCTCAATGTTCTCTCCGGACAGGTCCGTCACCTCCTGCACCGTGAAGCAGAAGCAGGTCGGACAAACCATGGTGCAGTTGGCGCACGCAATGCACCGCTTCGCCACCTCCTCCCACCGTGGGTTCTCGAGGTTGCGCAGAAGCAGGTTGCGGATGTCCGTTGTGTCCACACGTCGCTCCATGCTGCCCGCGGCTTCGCGCACAGCCTGGTCGGCTTCCGCGACCTGCTCAGGCGCCGCCGGGGGGAGCTCCAGGGCGGACACGATCGCCTGGCCTTTGTCGCTAAGCGAGCGGACGACGAACGCGTCCGGCAGCTCGGTCAACACAAGATCGGCGCCGCTTTGGACCTGCGGTCCGGACCCCATCGAGGTACAGAAGCAGGTGTCCGCAAACGTCTGGCACTCCACGGCGATGATCAGACACCGCTCTCTGGCCTTGGCGTAGTAGCTGTCCGAAAACTGACCCTGCCGATCGATGTACACCCGATCCTGAACGGCGACCGCGCGCACATCGCACCCCCGCACGCCCAAAAAGGCGTAACGGGGCGGGTCAGGAATGACCGCTTCAGCGCGGGGCCTACCGTTGTCACGACGGACGCGGAAAAGCGTTTGCGTTGGGGGGAAGAGATAGCGCTTCAGGCTGATGGGGCCGGGGGTAAACGAAAACCAAAACGGGTTATTCTTGTCGTAGCGCAGCCGGTACTTACCCGGTTCTTGGAGGTCCACCCAGCCTCGGGGGATTTGTTCCACGCGATGGATTTCATCGTAAGTGACGACGCCTTCGCGTACCGTCGGACCGATCACGCGATAGCCGGCCTGGACAAGGTGGTCCAAGAGATCCTGGAACCGCGTCTTGCGCAGCAGTAGTGCCGTTTCGGCCCGACCTTCGTCCGGGGCCATCGTGGTTCCCCCGTTTCTGCTCCTCCTGCTGGCGGGCAGCATTCCTGGCACATTGTACCCGTACAGGCAAAAAACCGTCGTTCAAACCGCCGACGCACCGGCGCGGCACGCGGTTCTGCCCCTTGGGGTGATCAGCAAGGTGGTGGTATCCCCCTTCCGAGCTCAAATCCGCGACCGCACCGGTCCACTCGCAGGGCTTGACCGGCCCGGCGACGGTCGCACGCTTACTCGAGCTGCCCCAGCGCCCAGCGGATCGCGTTGGTCAGCAGCCGCCGGAAGGCCGCGTGCTGGAAGTCGTCAGGGTGGCCCAGCGAGGTGTAGAAGATCCGGCCTCCCTTGTAGGTGCGCACCCAGGCTACGGGCTCCGGGGGGTTGTCGAGGAACTTGCCCATCAGCAACACGTGCGCATCGGACGCCAGAGGAGAGGTCTTGTACAACGTACCTTTGCTGGTGAACTCGCGGGGGACCCCTTGCAGGATCGGATGAGCCGCACGGTCTGGCAGAACGTACACCCGGGTTGGCCGCTCGGACCGGGGGTAATGTCCGTGATAGTTGCCTCCCAGAACGATCCGGTCGAATTCGAGCCAGTTCTGGAACGCATGGCTGCTCGTCCGAATCGCCACCACAGCACCTCCCCGGTCGAAGTATGCCTTGAACACATTCAGCTCCTCAGGGGGCAGAGTTGCCCGGCGAATGAACATCACCAGCAGGTCGGCATGGTTCAGCGCGTCAAGACCAGGGATGTGGGTCCGTTCCGCGTTTCCAAGCAGGACCGTGGTCCGATAGCCGAGCGACTTTCTGAGCCCGGCGGCGAATTCCGGAACGGTGCGCGCTGCGTCGTACTCGTTTTCGCAGACCGTGAACACAACGTGAGGGGGATCCGCCTGACCTGACAGTTGCGTTCCCGACCACGCGGGGGCCGGGCGTTTGGTCAGCACCGCACAGATGAGGAACGCGGTTGTTCCGAAGCCGACAAGAAGAATGCGGGCCGAGCGACTCATCTTGTTGCACCATCTACGGAAAGCTCACTAGCTTGCGCCCACGCGGCTCGCCATCCGGCGTCGCCGTTCCGCGGGCACCTTTCGCACATGATAACACGTTGTTGAATCGGTCCGGGCTCCTCCGAGTCCGACGGCGATCGAGCAGCCGGGTCGAAATCCTGCAGCGGGACATGCTCCGGGACGCCTGGTACGCGCCCGTGAGTCCGGAGCGCACGGCTGGCGGTGCCGTCAGGCGCTGATCGCCAACCGATCGTGCGTTGGCGTCAGCGGAAGGGGGCTAGGCATGCGGGCGTGCGGAGGCCGGGGCCGTCGGGAGGCTCGCGGGTGCCGAGGGGGTGGTCAATCGCCGGCGGCGGGACACCTCAGGCGTACGGTGTCTGTCACGGAGCGGCCGCGGAGCTCGGTGGCGGCGCTTTATAATGCGCAGGGCTTGCGGTGGCGCAGAACGCTCGCAAGTGGCCTTGCCGCGGGTCCACGGAGTTTCGTACGCTGGGTACCGGTCCCGCCGGTCCGGACAGGCCCCACAGCGCGAAGCACAGGCGATCAGGGTCCGTTGTAGGTTCGTAAGTGATACGGTCATCCCGTGGGCATTTCCGGAACCGTTGAGCCAACGGGGATGACGGCGAGCTAAGGAGTTGGGATGACGGAGATCATTCAGGCACACCTCCGCCGCGTCCGTCGTCGAATTCGGCTCCGCCTATTCCTTATAGGTTTGTTCCTGGTCGGCAGTGTGTTCGTGTGTGGATCGGCCCTGGCGATCCTGCTCGATTGGGCGCTGGAGTTGAGCCGTGGTGTGCGCACCTTGCTGGCGGCCTTTGTGCTGGGCTCCACCGCCTATGTGGCCTGGCGGTATCTCGTCCGTCCCGCCCTAACGCGGCTCTCCGATGTCTGGCTCGCTCGTCAGATCGAGCGCTATTACCCGTCGCTCAAGCACGAGCTGGCCGGTGCCGTGGAATTCCTCCGGGAAGAGGGGGACGAGACCGTGGCCGGCTCGGCAGAACTGCGTGCCGCTGTGGTTCGCAAGGTGAGCGAGCAGTTGCGAGCGGTGGAGAGCGGGGTCATCCTGCGCCAGGGACCGTATCGGTTCGCGACGCTCGCGGCGACCGTCTCGGTGGGTATCGCTCTGGCGGCACTCGTGCTGGGTGGCGACCTCGTTGCCATCGGCGTCGCTCGGTTGTACGCCCCGTTCGGCAGCGCGCGTTGGCCGTACCAGACTGTGCTGACCTTCCGAGATCTGAAGACTCGCGTCGCACGTGGGGACCCGTACGAGGTGCACGTCGAAGTCGTTTCAGGCCGCGTGCCTGACCGGGCGGTTGTCCATCTGGAGTTTGAGGACGGCACCGTGGCCGTCCAGCCGTTGCGGCCGGTCGGGCGCCGGGCCTTCGCGGGCGGGGTCGAGAGTGTCCTGGCTCCATTCAACGTGTGGGTCGAAGCGGGGAACGCGCGGACCGGATCGGCACACGTTGACGTTGTTCCCCCTCCCGATGTGGCGGAACTGCACGGCGAAGTGCGATTCCCCAAATACACCCGCACGCCCCCGAAGGGGCTACCGGAGGGCGTCGGTAACGTACGAGCGGTTTGGGGAAGCGAGGTGCGTTTGACGGCCAAGTTCACCAAGCCGTTGAGTCAGGCGCTGCTCCGCTTTGAAGGCGGGCGTACGGTGCAGATGGCGTTGTCCGAGGATGGGTTAGGGGCCTCGGTTAACTTCCGCATCGACCGCGATACTTCGTATTGGCTGGAACTGAAGGATCGCGAGGGGTTGCGTAATCGAAACGTAGTGCGGTTTCAGATCCGAGCGTTAGAGGACCGGGCACCCGAGGTCTTCCTGGTTGAGCCTCAAGGAACCTCATACGTGACACCGAAGGCGGTGTTAACCGTCCGGGGCAGCGCGAAGGACGACTTTGGGGTAGGGAGAGTTTGGCTGTCCCACTGGATGGGGGAGGAAAAGGAGCCCGAGGCGTCGAAGCAGATTGAGCTTCTCCGGGTTGATCCTCCTGAGGAGCGCGTCGAGTTCGAGCACCGCTGGTCGCTGGAGCCGTTGAAGCTGGAGTTGGGCCAGGTCGTGTCGTTTTACGTGGCGGCCAGCGACATGGACAACTTGCGGGGGCCGAACGTAGGGAAGAGCCGCGTGTACCGGCTATTCGTGGTTACGCCTGAGGAACTGCTCGATCGGCTCGTTGACCGGCAGCGGGTGATTCAGGAGGAGTTGGAGCGCGTCCTTCGCCAGGAGGAGCACACGCGGCAGGATGTGGCCGATGCGCTGGAGGAGGCTCGGCAGGGGGCGAACGTTGAGGAGGAGGACCTCGGCCAGATCCGATCGGCGGAGCTTTCCCAGCAGCAGGTGCGTCGGCTACTGACGCGATCCTCAGGGGTCCGTGACCTCGCCCAGCAAACGCTGAAGGCGTTGGAAGACAACGCGTTGGAGCAGGACGAGTTGGCCGAGCGGCTGCGTGAGTTGATTACCGCGCTTGATCTGCTGGATCGCGGCGCTCTGGCGGAGGCGGAGCGACAGCTCCTCGTTGCTCGTCGTGCTGCCGAGGAAGCGGCCCGTCGGCGGCGGCCGCTAGGAGAGCGGGGTACCGAGGCCCTGCAGCGCGCCGAAGCTGCCCAGCAACAGGTGATCTCAGACCTGGCGCGCATGCTGGATGAGTTCGGCAGGTACGAGAACCTCCGGGCCATCGCTCGCGATGCCGAGCGGCTCGCCCAGCAACAGGAACAGCTCGCGCAGCAGTCCCGTGACGTAGGGGCCCGGACCGTGGGACGGAGGCCGGAGGATCTACCGCCGGACCTGCGCGCGGAACTCGGCAAACTGGCCGGTCGCCAGGAGAATGCCCGGGCCGCTCTGCGACAGCTCCAGGAGCGGATGAAGGCGCTCAGCGAGCGACTGGCGCAGGAGGATCCCGTGGCGGCCGAGATGCTCCGCCAGGCGGCCGAGAACTCGGAGCGTGCGGGTACCGAGGATCTGATGCGGCAGGCCTCCCAGGCGCTGCGCGACAACCGCGTGGGGGAGGCTCAGCAGCGACAGGAGCAGGCCGCTCAGGACCTGCGCAACTTGCTCGAGACTCTGCAGCAGTCGGGCACGCCAAACCTGGAGCAGCTTGTCAAGCAGCTCCGAGAACTGGAGAAGAAACTGGAGGAAGTGCGGCGTCGCCAGTTGCAGCAGCTTCAGCGAACCAGACGGGCGGCGAACGAGCAGGATGAAGCTCGCCGCCGGAGGGAGCTCCAGGAACTGGCGCGCCAGCAGCGCGAGCTAGAACGGGAACTCAGTCGGCTCGCCCAACAGATGGCGCGCCTGAACGCTCGCAACGCGTCCCGTCGCGCAAGTTCCGCTGCGGGACGGATGGGCCGCGCGGCCCAGTCCATGCAGCAGGATCAGGCCAACCAGGCGGAGCAGGAACAAGAACAGGTGCTCGAAGACCTGCAACAAGCTCAACAAGAGCTGGAACGAGCTCGTCGCGAAGCCGAGGCCCTGCTGGCCATGGAGCAGCTCCGTCGGATCGAAAGCCAGATCGTCCACCTCCACGACCGCCAGGTGGCCGCTGCCGAAGAGACGGCTCGGATCCGCACGAAGCGCCAGGAGCGGAACGGGCGGTGGAGCCGACCGTTGCTCGCCTCGGTCGCCCGGGCGCGGCGCGAGCAGGACCGGATCCGCAAGGAGACGGAACTGTTGATCGACGCTCTGGATGCCGCCCCCGTCTACGTCCTCGTGCTCAGGAATGCAATCTCCCTCATGGACTCCGCCCTGCGTCGGCTCGGTCAACGCGACGTTGGCCAGGAAACCGAGCGGGCGCAGCGTGAGGCCGCCGCCCAGTTTGCCCGGCTGCTGGAGGCTCTGAAGCCGGAAGAGGGGGAAGCCGAGGGGGGTAACCAGCAGGGAGGGGGAGGTCAAGGGGGCGGTCAGGGTGGCAGTGCCAATGGTCTGATGCAACTTGTCGCTCAGTTGCGCTTGTTGAAGATGCTGCAGACGGACATCAAGCAACAAACCGAACAGATTGAGGCAACGCGCGCACGAACCGGCCAGCTCACGCCGGAGCAACAGCAGCGCCTGGAGGAGCTGGAGCGGTTGCAGGGGGAACTTGCGGACATCGTTCGACAACTCACTCCGGAGGCTCCGGACAACGGAGCCATGGAGCAAGATGATGGTCAAGAGAATTAGGCTCTGGGTTTGGGGTTCGACACTCCTGATAGCAGCGTCACTGCTGGCGGGCTCGCTTTGCGTTGCACGCGAAGGGCTTGCCCAAGAGAACGGTGGTTCGGCCGGTCAGGGGACGGCTCAAAAGGCGGAACGAAAGAGAGCGGGAAAGCCGGAGCCCGCCGCCGTCCAGCCAGAGAAGAAAGGGGAGAAAGACAACCTGCTCGAAGGCTTGTCCGATGAGCTGCTCAAGAAACTTGAGCAAGAAGCGAAGGGCGAGGTGCAAGAGGAGCCGGAGGATCCCCCCCTGATCCGGATCGGTGACCACATGCGCCAGGTGCAGCAACGGCTCGCCGAACGCGACACCGGCCAGGAGACGATCGAGCTGCAGGCCAAGATCATCAAGGAGATCGAGGAACTTCTCAAGCAATTGCAACGGAATCAAAACCAGAACCAGAGCCAGAGCAGCCAGCAGAATCAGACGGCGCGGCGGGACCAGAGCCGTGCTCAGCAGCAGCAACAGCAAAGCTCGACGCAGACCGGTACTCAGGCTGCCCGTGACGGTCAACGCGTGATGCCCCGCGGACCGGACGCTCGTTCCAAGGCAGAGCTGGAGCGGATGGCGCGAGCTGTATGGGGGCACCTGCCGCCGAAGGTGCGGGAGCAAATGGAACAGGCGTTCAGTGCGTCCTTCCTTCCACAGTATGAGCCACTCATCGAGCGGTACTTCCGCACGTTGGCCGAGCGAGGAGCCGGGGTGCGATGAGCGCGCGTAGGGAATTCTGGTGGCTGCGGGGGAAAAAGAGCCTCGCTCCCGTATCATGGACCGGCGGCATGGCGCTCCTGGTTGCGCTTCTGGTAGTCTCGGGGGGCCTGCTTTCCGGAGAACCCGTTTCTGGTGCGGCTAACCCCCAGCGGCCTGCTCGTCGGGATGAAGCCGCCCAGCGGCCCCGGGTCCGATCGGACGATGAAGTGGCTGCGATGGTCAGCCTGTACACGCCGCGCGTCCGTGCTGCGATCGATCTCGGCTTGGCCTGGCTTGCCCAGCAGCAGGCTCCGAACGGGTCCTTCGGTTCGGGCGGGTTCCGGGGCAATGTGGCGGTCACTGCCCTGGCAGGGCTGGCGTTCATGACGGCCGGCCATGTGCCTGGGGAAGGACCTTACGGGGACGTGGTGGAACGGGCAGTGGGCTACATCCTGGATTGCACGGGTGAATCGGGCTTCATCGAGTCGAAGGGCTCCACATTCCACGGACCGATGTACGGCCACGGATTTGCCACCATGTTTCTGGCCGAAGCCTACGGTATGACCCAGCACCCGTCGATTCGGGAGAAGCTCAAGAAGGCGGTACGCCTGATCGTGAACAGTCAAAACAAGGACGGGGGATGGCGGTACTTTCCAGGCTCGGTGGATGCGGATATTTCGGTTACGGTTTGCCAGATCATGGCCCTTCGTGCAGCTCGGAACGCGGGCATCTATGTGCCCAAAGAAGTGGTGGACAAGTGCATCGACTACGTACGGCGAAGCCAGAATGCGGACGGGGGGTTTATGTACATGATTCATGGGGGTGCCAGTGCGCCGCCTCGCTCCGCGGCCGGAGTGGTGGCGTTGTACAGCGCCGGCGTGTACGAGGGGGATCAGATCCGGAGGGGGCT
>Ga0256839_1001487_pt1 | contig 28368 bp, 28 predicted proteins | sample 354166metaG_FD_185968 | JGI IMG/M metagenome (GOLD analysis project Ga0256839, IMG submission 185968) | Hydrothermal vent microbial communities from Mid Atlantic Ridge, Atlantic Ocean - 354-166 | ecosystem: Environmental > Aquatic > Marine > Hydrothermal vents | place: Atlantic Ocean: Mid... | reverse complement strand
ACCTATCGGGGCGCAGAAATCGCCTTATATCATGCACTTGGGAATCTACCCACGCCACCAATGACCCACAGATTTTGCTGAGGAGGCAAAACTTTTGCTTTTGGATGGGGCCTGAATCTTTTGTTAAATTTCCCTTCATCCTCAAGCTCCAAAAATTCCTTCAAACTAATTGTATGCTGTAGGTCTTTACCACTAATTTTGGAAAAATCAGCATTTCCACTCATTATTACAAGGAATTCTATGCGTGGCGTATAGCCTTTGTTTGTGAACTTATTACGCAGTCGGTCGAGTTTATTTTTAAGAAGGTAAACTTTATTTTGAGTAACGCTGACGGGAGATCTACCCATATCAGAATCATTTTTATACCACTTGTCACCCCGAGAAATAATTTCACCGTTATTCCAGTCCTTCAGCTCAATGATCAGAACATTGCAGTGAGTGATGATAACTAAATCAAACTCTCCTTCATTTCCCCTCGCATCAACAAAGCGAAATCCTGCATACCCCCTCCATGGGAACATTGGGTTAGCCCCAATGCTTCGTAGCTGATCTTGAATCGAACCACTTCGAGCAGGCTTTGATTTGGCAATACCTTTGGCTGAAAAGGCTTTTTGAATCGCATCAATTGCCTTAATTTCCTGCGATTGTAAGCCGCCTTCCCACAATTGAATCTTCACACCTTCTCCTATACGATATTTATTGCAATACTCCAATCGTCAGTGATCGGAATATCATTCCAAAATGTCCGCTTTAGGTGAACATGGTCATTCAAAATCTGACACTGTCTACCAGATCAAGTCTGAGTTATTACATCTCAGGATTCCAAACATTTGCTATCTGGCAATACGCTCAGCAATTACGTAGACGGCTTCCAGCTCACTACAATTCTGCTCACGCATAATCTGCGCCCGCTCTGCCTTCTCATGCTTCTCAGTCATGGCCAGAGCCAAACATAAAGGCGGTGGTACATTGCGAAACAGCGCTTCCAGATTATCGGAGAGTACTACGCCTTCAACGTACTTACCAGGCTCCTTGCAAGCCGACAACAGCAGGCTGCGCTGCTCTTCAGTCAAGTCCTTGAAACGTGCAATCTGCTCCACTTCTTCCTTGGGCATCACCAGGCAGAGCCACCACTCCATCATGTTGAGCATCTTACGGCTGGCATCGGGGAAGTCTTCCAGGTTCTGGGTGGCGATCCAGAACCAGGCACCGAGCTTGCGCCACATCTTGGTGATCTTGACCACGTAACGGGTCAGTAGCGGGTTGGTGGTGATGATATGGCCTTCATCCGTGATTACCAAGGTCGGTCTGTGGTCATGCTGGTGGCGTTCCACCAAATCATTGATGTGACTCATCATGGAGATGTAGGCCACAGCGAGTTGGTCTTCATAGCCTTCTCTTGCAAGGATACCCATTTCGAGGATGGTGACATCCGCTTCGGGCCAGCGGGTGCCAGGGCGGTTGAAGAACTTTCCAGCCAGGCCAGAGCAGAACAGGGCCATGCCGTCACCCATCTCCAGGGCGCGGTTTCTTCGGTGTTCGGGTAGTTCTTTGTCTCTGCTGATCTGGTGCAGGGCATCTACTACATCCTGGGTGAGTACCTGATCCCGGTTTTCTTCTCTGACCTGCTTTGCTGCCTGGAAGATGGCATTGCGGATGAGCAGCCGGTCGGCTCTTGTCATGCGGGCATCCTCCCGTTCATCACCACCGGTGATCATGATGCGGGCGGCGATCTCCATTTCACCCAGGATGTCTCGTCCAGTTTCCTCCTCAGGCTCCTCTTCATCATCAGGCAGGACCTCGGGATCAGTGGGTAGCGATAACCGGCGCTCTTTGTCCAGCAGGTGCAGGGCATCGGCGAAGGGTGGCAGGCTGACGTTCGAGCCGGGGTTGAGGGTCACTTGGTTGACTGTTAGTTCGTGGGCCTGGAAGTGTTGTCCGAGCAGGGCAAAGGAGCCGCCCGCCTCAATGATGAAAATGCGCGGCCGGTACATAGCAGCCATCTGCTGCAACAGGTAGACCAGCAGGGCAGATTTGCCCGCACCGGTCGGCCCCAAGATGAGCATGTGGGCATTCTTTTTTCGGTCAGATGGGTGCAGAGGATCGAAGGTTAGAGGCTCAGCGCCACGATTGAAAAAGGTCAGGCCGGGATGGCCTGTGCCTCTCGATCGGCCATAGAGCGGCATCAGATTAGCTGCGTGGCTGGAGAAGACCAGCCGGGAGCGGCGGCTGATCTTATCGAGTGACACATCATAGGCCATGGGCAAGTTGCGGATGTAGCTGTCCTGGGCCAGCAGGTCTGCCTCATGCAGGATGGGTTGCAGGCCGTTGGGTAGCAGGATGGCATTGAGTTGGTTGGTGTGGGTTCGCAATGTTTTGAGATCTTCTCCACGCAGGTAGAAGGCGATATTCAGGGGGTAGAGTTTGTTGCCTTTGGCCATCTCCCGCTCTACTGATTCAGCATCCTCTCTTGTGAGTGCCGCTTCTGCTGAGTCTCCCACGGCGGCACGTTTGACCTGGGCGATGTGGTTGCGGGTGTGATCCTGGGGTTTGACTGTCAGGGTTAGCACCATCACCGTATGCTCGGGCAGCCGGTCGAACAGGGAGAAGACATGATCACCGGCCTGGCGCTCGGCGGTCATGTGTCCTACTTCCGGTGCCCGGCGCAGTCCCTGGACGGTGACGATGGTGTGCGGCAGATCATCGAACCACCAGGTGGCGGTTTTGTTGTCTGACCTTGGCATTGAGAGTGTGAGGCACTCGGCCAGGTCATAGCCGAATGGCAGGTTCTCATCCCCTGGATAGGGAGCCAGTTCCAGGAGTCTGTCAGGATCGCCCTCTGTAATTTGAGGGGCCGGGTTGAACCACTTGAGCAGCCATTCGTAGAGATCCTTGCCGGCACCCCGTTTCACCCGGATACCAGCCGAGGCCAGAGAGGCTATCCACTTGGTGGCCACGTCATTCAGGGCCTCTTCCACTTCCACCGCTGGTGGTGTTCTGCCTTTGGGTTTGAGACGACGATAGAGGGTGGCACGAACCCGCCGCAGCTGCCCCCGCCATGGGGTGCCGGTTACGGCGGTGTCCTCAAACAGTCCACCCGGTTGGCTGATCCGCTCCAGGTGTTTGGCGAAGGTCTCCAGGTAGTGTTGGGTGAAGGCCGTATCTTTTGCACTGGGTTGTGCATAGGCCTCAATCTCCTCCTGAAAACCTTTCAAACTTGACTCATCCTGCACGTAGACCTGCAACACCCAGGGGGCATCATTCTCTTCGGGAATGGCATCGGTGAGGGCGGTCTGGATGGCATCACGCAGTTGGGTCATGAACTGAGGCGTGCGGGCCTCGCAGCCCACAGGTTCCAGCTCGAACAGGGCACCAACACTGATCCCATCCTCCAGCAGGAAGGTGCGGTTCTCTGGGTGATACTCCACCCAGGGTAGCAGATCGGTGAAAGATGGAGGACGCTCGTACAGTTGCTTTACCGCTGCCTGGGTTACGGGTGCCTCTGTGTGGCCTTCGTCTGTCTGTGATCTGTCTATTTTGTCGGATCTGTTTTGTGAACGGGGGGTTGATTGTTCCATGGGATCTACTGTTCCGGTTTCGTTGGCACTTCTCCTGGCAAGGCATACTCCACCCGCTCGTACATCGTAAAGGTGGTTGCATAGCCGGGAACTGGCACGCCATCCTCCCCAACTAGATGCGGGAAGATGTACATCACCAGGGTTGGGTTGGGCAGTCTCGGGAAGATTGTGTCGATTTCGTTGTGGGCCTCACGAGTGTAGCCGTGGAGGGCATCGGTTCCACTTCTTATCACCCGGCCACCCAGCTCGTGGTGGATTGCCTGGGGATCTCGTGCACCTATTTCGCTGAAGTGCTGCTCGTAGATCATTTTCATGGAGGGGCCGTCCTGTGGCAGTACGGCCTCCTTGGTGCTGGCACAACCGGCCAGCCCGAGGCTAATCGAGGCGAGCACGCCGATAAGGGTCGAGAGGTTCTGCATGGCTTAGTCTCCTGCCAGTGGGGTCGAGGTCGATGGGGAGTTCGTGATCAACATGGATGGCAATTTTTACCCCAGCCGGAACAAAGACAGCATCGAAGCTCTGGGACTGCCGCTCTGTGAGCCACTTGGCCACTTCATCGCTGCCACCGGAGACGGCCTTGCCGAGGACATAGGTGCCAATGTTGCCGGTGATATTGTTGGTCGTCGTGCCTGTGTCACTCACCAGAGAGGTGGTCTCGGCGGAGGCCGCCGCTTCCGCTGCTGCCTGGACGGCCACCACGCCGATGCGCTGGGTAAGAAAGGCCGGGGCATTGGTTTTCTTTTCTCCGCTGATACAGGGAATACCCTGATCATCCGAAATCCAGCCCAGGGGTTTGTTTGCACCACCAGTCTGGCGGCCACCATTGCTTAAATCATCACTGGAGAGGGTGCGGATGGTGCCGTCGTGAAAAACGAAGGTGACTGAGTCGAGACGGCCGGTGACACAGGAAAGCGTCCAGTCGCCGATGGCAGTGCCGCTCCAGATCATGCCCTGGATACCGGGGATGCTAAGTCCGTTAGCCGCCAGGTTGTCCGCCCCGGTGATTACTTTGAACGGCATGGGATCGCGCACCTGACCCTGCACCGGTACCCGGCCCACCAGAGCGGTCATGGCGGTGGAGCCGATGAGGGTGGCGTTGCGGGGTACCGTAAAGACGGGTTGTGTTTCCATTTCCTTTGCCTGGTCTTTCAGATTCCGTGCTGCTGAGGTTGTCTGTTGACCGGCCCGATGTAGAAGTCCTGAAGTGCTCTGGCGGGCCTGCTGCAGCAGGCCGGGGCTGCCTGGGGCTGTTGATTCGGTACCCATCGACTCCAGGGGTTCGATCCATATCAGGCCATCGGATGAGGAGAAACTACCGGAGACACCATCAAGGCCCAGGCCGATCGGGATGTCTCTGCTGCCCTGGGATGATTGCACCTGTGTGAGCGATTGTGACAGAGCGTCCATCCGTGTGGTCAGGGATGAGAGTACGCCGGAGTCCATCCGGTTGCGTGCATCCTGTCCATTTTCCCGTGACAGCAGTTCCCGTGTAACACGGGTAGCGACGTTCTCTTCGATATGAGTACGGCTAGCCAGCAGCGCCTGGTTGTCTTTACGCAGGCCTGCATTGTCCTTGCGCATGGCCTCAACCTCAGCGGTCATGGCGGCCACGTTGGCAGTTAGGGTCTTGATGGTATCGGCTGGAGTGTCAGCATCCGGTGACGGCGCCTGGGGTACGGCTTTTAGTGTCAGTTGATCACCAAGATCACCGGAGCAGCTCTTGAGTGTGACGAAGGCCAGCATCAGCACCACGGCACCGGCAAGGAGAGGCAGGAGTTTATTGCTGGTTGCGATGGCCATATTTTTTTCCAATCACCACTGGGTTTATTACAGGGAAGACTCAAGCGGCCGAGCTGAGATCAGGTAGACGGCAGTGGTATCTGCCTCATCACCCGCTGGCAGCAGGCGGTTGTGCTGGAAGGCAGCGCTCAGCCAGGTTCCACGGATATTGCGTGGGTCCAGGGTCTGGGGCCGATCCGTCCGGTTGCTGAGTTTGAGGGCGGTGAGGTACAGATTGCCGGTGCGCCAGGCAACCAGCGGTGTGGCCTCGATAGCACCACCGTGGATCAAGCTCACAGATTTACGAGTCACCGGAGTGCGGGCAATGCCCGGAAGATCCCGCAGCAGCCGGGCGGGTGCATAGAGCTGCTGGGATGCAAAGCGGATCAAGGTGACATAGCTGTATTGCGGTAAGGCTGAACTAGCACCCTTACCGCCGGGTAGTGCTGACTGGTCCGATTCAGCTTCGGCACTGTAAAGCTGCACAGGATGAGTCTGTCCACCCTTTTCCGATGCAGCAATATCAAAGAGATAGATCTGGCCAGATTCAATCTCCCGAACCATCACCCGAGTGGCTTCGAAGGAGCTATTCGCTAGCAGATAAAGAGTGCCATCAACACTCTGTGCCCGTAGCAGGGGTTGCAGTCTGCCGGGCAGTCCAACCTTGATGGGTGACGGGAAGTGAATCAGCCGTTCATGGCCCACCTTAAGACTCAATTTGATGGGGATCTTCTTCCACTCGATGCGTTCAGTGATTTCAGCATCAGCAAAGGCGATGGTATGGGCAAACAGAAATATAACGGCGATGCAGACGGTGATACTGCGAATTAGGTGATTGTCTTGGGCTATTGCTTTCATCCTGCTCTATCCTTTTGGGCTCTCTTGTTTCTCTTCCGCCAGCTCTGACGCCTTCAGCCGTCTTGGTCCTTCCGCCGCAAATCCATCCAGTGCCAAACCCCAGGGGTTGGCCTCCGGGTCCACGGCGTGGCGTACCACTCTCAGGGGATAACGGATGGCCGTCTTTTTCACGGTCATGCCTTTCACTGACTCGGAGAGTTCCAGATCCAGCCACACCACCCAGACGCCAGGACTGAGCAGATCCACGCGGCGCTCCTCAAAACCGTGGCCGGGGATCTCCTGCAACCCACGCACCCGGTAGGCCAGTTCCCCTTGCCGTCCCTTGAGTTCCATCTCGGCAATAAGGTTGGCCCGGTTGCGGGGTGTAAGGTAGGGCGATACCCGGAAGATGGCCTTGCCATAATCCCGTGCGCCATCATCCGGCCAGCGGTTGAGCTGCTGGAAGATGTAGAAAGCGAAGGCATAGACGTTGGCCGGTGGTACTTCATCGATAGCCTGAGTGGCACCAGAGCGCAGGTCAGGCGGGACATGCACGATCAGATGTTTGGGTGCCTGGCTCCAGCCAAACCAGAGAACTAGGATGACCAACACTTGCAGACCGATAACAACCCACAGCGACCGGAGATGGGCGCGGACGTTATCGATCTCGTAGCGGTAGCGCCGCATTTAACGCCTCCCGATATCCCAGGCACCGCTACGCCGGATAAAGGACGCACGGCGCAGGCCATGATCATGCAGCCAGATGCTGAACTGCTGCTGGTAATAACCATCCGGGCGATTGCGTTTGAGACGCTGGAACAGGCTGGCCGTGACCACTACCGTGGCCACAACTCCGACACCGGCAATCCCGAAACCCATAGTGATCGCCCCCATCAACCCGGCCAGGATGAGACTGACCGGCAACCAGATGAGCGCAGCCACCCCGACGATGACCCCCAGCTCCGAGGACGAGCAGCCCTTAAAGATCACGGGTTCCACATTGAGCCGATCAGCCAGGATCTCATCGCGGGTATTCATAGCGGCTTAGATCACACCTGCCGCTTCGGTCAGCAGATAGCTGGCGAAGATCATAACGATGGCGCCAACGATACCCAGCACACCGACCTCGGCCCACTCGGCCTTGCCCTGGCGGGCTTCATTGAACTTGGCGAATCCAAGATAGGCGATCCACAGGAATCCAAGCACAGCGATGGCCAATCCAAGAACTTGGCCACCGTCTTTGATGTAACCCTCAATCAAAGCAATCCAATTACCAGCTGCTGGTGCTGTGCTGGGTGCTACTGGTGTAGGCAATGCTGCCCAGGCTGACTGCCCTGTAAATGCAGTCAGTAGCCCAGTCGCAACGGCTACCCGCTTAAATATTTTTAAAACCATCGTGTGTCCTCCAAGATAATGGGGATATGCCCCAAGCTATTGATACAGTGATGGCAAACGCCTCACCGCAGATAAAAGCCCAACACCATGAGTACGATACTGGCTCGTAATGTGTTCCAGGTCAGATCAAAAAGAGTGGCTTGCCCGTTCTGCCAGGCTCGGAAAGTTCCAAGCGTCACCCAGATCACCCATACAAAAGCCAGCAGCAAAATCACACTGGCAATACTGACCAGCAGTGTTGGAGGTGTAACTCCAGATCCAGCCTGAAAAGCAGCATTCTGTGCGGCAGTCATGATTCCCAATCACCGTCGGTAGTCACCACGAAGAGGCGGGAAGGTTCGAGGCTCTGATCGGGGTACATCGATGTGCTCTTGAAGACCCAACCGAATCCTGGTCAGATCCTGGCGCAGCCACTCATAACGAAAGCGGATACGGGCATCAGGATTGGCCTGAGACGCCGACTCTCTGATCAGCGGTTCAAGCGCCTCCAGCTCATGAATGATCCGGGCCAGAACTTCCCGCTCGCCATCGGCATCTGCGATGGCTTGATGCATAGGAAACATAATGCCGAGCAATACGGCGATCAGGATGTGGCGAATTGGCATGGGTCTCTTTCCCGTGTTGTGCATGGGGCAGATGGTGGGTCATTGGGAAAGAGGGGGATACGGAAAATCAATTCCGGATGGTGCGGGGTTTATAGGAAATCCTTGGATACGGGAGACCACGGCTGCCAGATCATATCTTGATCAAATAATCCGCATATCCTGCTGGCAGCTTGACGATATATTCCTTTGCGGCTATATTCCTGATATGGAATGGGTTGTCGAGGTTACAGATAAATTCACAGCATGGTGGGACGACCTCACCGAGGCTGAGCAGGTGGATGTAGCCGCCGTGGTCGAACTGCTGGAGAACAGAGGGCCTCAGCTTCCCTATCCGCACAGCTCTGGTATTCACGGGTCAAAGCACGGCCACATGCGCGAACTGCGCATCCAGCATAAGGGACGGCCCTATCGTGTTCTCTATGCCTTTGACCCCCGGCGAATGGCAATCCTGTTGCTGGGCGGAGACAAAACCGGCAACGATGAGTGGTACGACAAAAATATACCCATTGCCGACAGGCTCTATGACGAGCACATTACAGAATTGACACAGGAGGGGCTGTTAAAGCCCAAATGAGGTAGCAACCATGGCTAAGAAATTCCGCGACCTGCGCACCAAGATGTCCCCTGAAGCCCAGGCCCGTACCCACGAAAAGGCGCAGACACTGCTGGCAGAGCTACCGCTCGCTGAACTGCGGCAGGCACGTCAATTGTCTCAGGAGCAACTGGCCGCTGAGCTGGAAGTACGTCAGCCCGCTGTGGCCAAGATCGAGAAAAAAACAGATATGTATATCTCAACCTTGCGGCGGTTCATTGAGGCGATGGGCGGGCGACTGGAAATCTGCGCTCACTTTCCAGACGGCAATGTGCGCATCACCCAGTTTGAAGATCTGGATGAGGATCACAAGACTGCGGCTTCGTAGAACACCAAAACAAGCAGATTATTGCAAGGTATAAGCAATGAGTGACAACAAAAGATTCAACAGTGTCTGGGATGCCTTGGAGGATGACCCGGTACGGGCAGAAAATCTGAAACTGCGCTCGGCATTGATGATCGAGATTGCGGAAAAGATAAAGGTGCAGGAACTCATCCAAATACAAGCTGCCAAGATCTTGCGGATTACCCAGCCCCGTGTCAGTGCATTACTCAAAGGGAAGATCAATGATTTTCGTCTTGATGGTCTGGTGGATATGGCTCATCGTCTGGGGTTGCATGTCACACTCGAAGTGGCTGCTTAAGCCTGTTGGCTATTTCCGTTTCCTGGTTGGTGAGCAAAAGTACCGCCAGAGACACTATCATCTGCCCCTCTCTTCAGCATCCTGACACCTGTTCTCCATAGCCACTCATCTTTATTTGCCGCCTGTTTAACCTCACCTGTATTGGATGCTGTTACACGGCAGCCATATCTATCTCCTGCATGTGAAATCTAATGTAGCCACTATAGCGTGATCGTTGGGACTACAAGCCTGCCCTTTGGCTTCAACCATCACCGTCTCCTCAGCTACGCTTGCGGGCCGCACCATGATGGTTTTCGGGCTGTTCCGTCCCGCCTCTCTCCCGCTCCTGTCGTGAAGCCACAATTTCACCCATAACAGGAGAGAGACTCATGGCCAAACTTTACGCACAACCATACTCCATAGGGCACACCGGCTTTTACTTTGACAGCATGGAAGCGTTCGACTGTGGCATGGAACAGCTCAACAACAGCGGCTGTGAAGAGGTGGAGATCCAGTTCATCGACGGCGAGTCCCACCAGTCCAGCCTCTTTAACGCCGCCAGTATTGATCAGAACAGAGTCTCCCTCTGGTTCGATGAACTTGAAGATCTGACAACAAATGATGCCACCCGGCTCTGCTTCCTGCTTGATCTGGGCTGGAGTCTGGACAATGCACTAAACCGTTACGATGAGGTTTGCATTCACTGCGGCACGGCAAGCGACTATGCTCAAGAGCTTATTGAAGAGACCACCGAAATACCGGAAAACCTTCGCTACTACATCGACTATGAAGCGATCGCACGGGACATGTGTATCAACGGTGAAATTGTAAAGATTGAACATGATCTGATTATCACCAATGCACATGAGTTTTAACCTGGAATAATCAGTTGAGTCTACTGCACTATCGATGGCTGCTCATCGCTTACAGGTATTTCTTGAACGTGCTTGCCGTAACTGTCACCGTCAGCGCAAACAAGGTGGCAAAGGGCAATACAACAAAGGATGGATGCAGGCTGAATGGAAGTGCCAGATAGACCACCCATGAGAGCACCACGAGGGGTAGAACTGCCTTCTTGGCGTAGTGGTAGACAAATGAACTCTCTCGTCCTCCACCCCATCTTCGTAGATCCCGCTGAACCAGTCCGTCCACCATCGCCACCAAGCTGAATAGCAGGAACACAGGCATGGCCAGGGTGAGGATTGCCAGTCGAACCGAGAACACCTGGGTTATCTGCATGGCGGCAATTACAAACTCAGCAATGGGTCGATAGATGCTGTGGAGCGTGGGTCGAACACCCTGCTCATTGATTGCAGGCGGTGATGAGACCCACTGGATAAAATCCACAAACCCTGTGACCTCAAACAGGTAATAATAGGTCTTGTCGGCCACCTGTTTGGTGAAGCGGGCGGGATCAGAAGTCATGATGCTACGGCGAAAATCTCTGTCCAGATATTGGATCTCTTTGGCAAGCATTGTGCGGCTATGATCCAGCCCTTCATCCGACCACCAGAACACCATGCCTGCCCACTCGATGACGATCGAGAAGAGTAGGGAGAAGATCAGCCACTGGATGGCCTGACCCACTGTAGTCAGCCCTTTTGAGAACAGACCTTGCTGAACCGCTGTACGGCATGGATCATTGACTGCCTCAGCCATTGGGATTTTCCGGCTGGTTTATTGGCACATCAGACACTGCATGCCACCAGGTCTCTGGGACACGGAACCAGTGATCGTTTGTGATATAGGTACGTTCCATCTCATTGGCGATGTCGGCCAGGCTTTCGGGCATGGCTGGATCATTGCGTGGATCCGGGAGGGGCATACGCAATTTCCAGAGCTGGCCGCCTTCCAGTAGTGCAAAGGCCTGGCCTTTGGGCAGTGTTACCAATTCTGCGGGGGTCAGCATGGGGACTTCGGAGACGCTGATACGATCTTCGTTACGGGATTTGAAATCCACCCCTGAACCGGGGTCGGAGGAGTCGTCCACTCCGGAGACACTCATCAGAGTGAAGACCTCAACCCTTGGGAGCTGATCTGTGAGCATCTCTGCCGTGGCCAGCTCTTTGACCCGTAGCATGATCATGGTGTTGAAGTTACCGGCCACCTGTCCGGCCTTGGCATGGTTGCCAAGGCGGGCTTCCACATCCGACCAGGTTTGGGTGTAGGCGGTAACCTGGAAACCTGCGCCACCGGCTTTGTTCAATAGAGGAATGAACTCCTCTCCAATCAGTTCGTTAAACTCATCGGCATGCACGGAGATGGTGGGCAGGGTATTTTTGTTTGTTGGCAGCGGATTATTGGGATCATCCTGCACACCATGTTTATAGATATGGCCGGCCACCGAGACCAGATCCGCGAACATGGAGTTTCCGACTGCACTCGCAACAGTGGTATCGGTCAGGGCATCAAGGCCCACATAGACAATGCCTTTGCGGCGAATGACATCCATCCACTCAAAAATGGGGCGGTTGTCATCCTTGTTGAGATAATCCGGTGAGATCAGCTCAGCGATCTTGCCGGTGGTCAGTTTCTCCATCAGTGGCCCGACGGAGCTTACGATCTTGTCGAAGTAGGTTTTGTCATATTTGAAAGCGGAGACCAGTCCATCCAGGATGGGATCGTAGAGATCCTGTTCCTGCAGGTGGCGCATCAGTGCAATGGCCTCCATGTTGCGGCCACGGAGTGACATCTGCAGGTTGCGCTCTTTGATATTGGCCGCAATATCGGCCACCTTCTCTTGCCAGTCTTCGACTCCGTGTTGTCTCAGATGTTTCTTGGCATACTCCATGAAGAGGGGTTCGATATCATTGATATAACGGCGCACCTGCTGGTAGTCAGGTCGACGTTCCAGGGCCACCAGGGCACGGGCGATGATATTGACGAAACGCCAGGCAAACTCCTTGAAAGCGGCAGAGTTGCCCTCGCTGGGTAGCTGATTGGCAATACGGGTGGCCACTTCAGTGATGCGGGAGAAGTTGCCGATGGCGTTGTAGCGGGCGGAGACCTCCGGATAACCCAGGTGGAACATGTAAAGATCTTTGAGCCGCCCGGCCCGTTTGGCCTCGGCATAAACCCGCCGCAGGAGATCGGCATCCCCCTTGGGATCGAAGACGATCACCACATCACCGCGCCGGATATCCTGGGTAATGAGGATCTCGGCCAGGCGTGTCTTGCCGACACGGGTGGTGCCCAGTACCAGGGTGTGGCCAACCCGCTCACCGATATCCATCCAGACATCCTGTTCATCGGGTTCGACAGCGTGCAGGGCTGGCTTGCCGCCAACCGGTGGCAGTGGCGCCAGGGGATTCCACCAGGCACGGGTACGGAGGAGGCAGGCCGGGATGTTTAACAGCGGCGCCGATTCCCAGGCCACCTCCTTGCGGCGTGCCCATTGATGGAGCCTTCCCGGCTGAACATAGCGTTGTACCTCGGGGCGGATGGTGTCGCGCAGTCGCTGGGTGTGTTTCTGGCTCCAGCAAAAACCCTTGCCGAGAAAGAGCTTTCGTTTGCTGAGGGGGACCTTGTCCGCCCGCAGCATATAGGTGGGGAGCTTGCGCATATTGCGCTGGTAGCGGATAACCCGCCAGGCCTGCCTTCCCCTGATCAACCCCAGCAGACCCAGGGCGGCACCGGTACTGTAGGCGATGCCTGGCGGCATCATCAGCGCCCAGGGAGCCAGGATAGCGATGGTTGCGGTGGCAAACGCCACCAGTGTTGTCCAGAGTTCGACCGGTGGCCGCAGTAGAGCCTCGATTGGGTGCTGGCTCACTGCTCGATGCCTTCCTTTGAGACCAATACGGGGTAGTGTTTGATACCCAGGGCACGGGCAATATCTGACCCACTGGCAGGCATAATCTGAAGACCTTGTCCGATTTTGGCGATAGCCTCCAGGTCAGCAGCTATTTCGGCCTGGATCAGCATGCCTGCGGCACCAATCTCCAGCAGGCGCTCCCTGTGCTGGGAGAGCCATTGCCGGGAAAGGGGGTCGGAACCGATCAAAAAGAAAGGTCGGGTAAAGGGACGTTTTACAGCCTGGGATTGTATTGGGCCTGGTGAGAGGCCGGGTGATTTGATGGGGAGCAGTGTATTGATGTCTGCTGCACCAAGTTGGTTATTGTTGGGTGCAGGTTGTTGTTGTGGGGTTTCACTATCTTCAATCACTTCAAGGAACGGAGCCAGTGGCTGTGTATTGCCGCTGTCATAGATCACGGTCAGTCCGGCCTGAGCCACCAGAGGTACCAACACCGCAACAAGACCTATACATCTACCCCATCGAACATTGTTTCTCATTATCTATATCCTCAGCTGGCCGATGCCAGACGTATCCAGTGTTTTACTACCCGTTGGCTATACGCCGTGGCACGTTCATCATTTCCGGGTGAGTGATAACAGCCAACACCACTCCACCAGTTCTGTTTTTTCTCATAACAGGTTCGCAAGATCCCGGCCGCCACCCGCAGGTTGTAGTAGGGGTCGAGGGCCAGCCATGGGTTTCCAAGCTTTGTTTTGTGATAGCGCCAGTTAACCTGAGTGAGTCCGATATCGATGGATTGTTTTCCCTGCTCCAGGAATTGGCGCAAGGCCCACCAGGCCTCACGCCGTGAAGAATAAAAAAAGCCCCTGCCCCTCAGGTTGAGAGTCCAGGGCCAGGGGCGAAGGTTGCCTGCACTGTCGCTCCGACCACTCTCGGTCAAGGCTACGGCGTACAGGACTTTGGGGGGAATCTGATACTCATTTGCGATATTTCGGTAGCCATTGGGTACGATTTCAGCGGCCCAACCGGACAGTGGCGAAAGCAGACCCAGCAACAAACCAAGAAAGGGGACAAACAGTCGTACCGGATACATATTCAGAGATCCGAAGCCGGAAGCACCGACAGATCACCACCCCGGCGACGCATCAGGTAGGGTAGATCATGCTTTCCATGGGTAAGTTTCTCCAGAGCGCCTGCGTCATGATTGAGGGTTATGCGGCGGGTTCTTACCCACTCCGGCTTTATCGAATGGATACTGGCCCAATCGCGTATGGCCTGATCATCACCCGACTGGGTGCCGGTAAGATAGATATCGATGCCACCGATCTTGTCGATACGTTTGAACAGGCGCTCCAGCAGCACATCACAGGCCGGGCAGTCGGGACGGGTGAAGAAGAGCACTCTGTCATCCACCTGTAGTGCATTTATTTTTTTGGAACGAAGTGGCAGGCGGGTGACATCGATCAGTTGCTGATTGGGATAGAGTCGTTTCCCCGCTTCGTCATAGGCATGCTGAAAGGCCAGGATGCGGCCCACGTCCTCACGCATGGCCTGAGCCCATTGCTCAGCATAGCGGCGGCGCTCTTCACCATCCCGTGCGTGGATACCCAGCACCTCAATAGGTGAGATGGTCGATGGGCTGATACTGCCACGAATGCCCTGCATCAGCTGTTTGTAGCGGTGCCATTCTGATTCTGTCAGACCCCAGGCACGGGAGTGAGCCAGTTCGGAGGGAGAGAGGTCGTTCAGGCCAGTGGATGAAGAGACTGTTCCAGCCTCCTTTACCTGAGTATTGGCCTGTTCTATCGCAAATGCCGGAGCTGCTGTTACGAGCGCCAGGCACAGGCCTGCCAGTCTGAAAGTGCTATTCATCCGAACAGGCTCCCTTGCAGCTTTGGAGACAGGATGCAGCTAACCGTTGCTGGGTTCCGTATGGAACGGTCAGGTCACGGTAGATGCTCTGTGTATGTGTATGGTGGGTAAAACAAGTCGATGGAGTAGCTTTTTCCACCTTTGGCACAGGCTGCTCAGCTGGTGCACTTTCTATAATGGTGGATTCAATCTCCAGATTGGGAGGAGTTTCAGTCTCAGCCTCTGCTCCCACGCTGGCTATGCCAAACAGCATCAGAATTCCAAGTATGAGTTCCATGGTTATTACCTCCGCACAGTCGCTGAATGGATCTGACCTGCTGGGCCATGAAACCCAACCTCTCCCTTGAGCCGGTCAATCCGGGTGACCGACCAGCCGGACTGCTGCTCTCCCTCTTTCAGGAAGGCAATACGCCCATTGTGAGAAACTGCCACATAGGCCACGTCATTCCATAGATCGATAGCATCGATCTGAAACGGTGGAGTTTTGACAACAGGCTTGCGCTTTTTGGTGGCGATCTTTTTGTTTGGTGTTTTGAGTGCACGCAGATTCTTGGCAATGGCCTTCAGCTTTGTCTGGATCTCGGTGATGCGCTGGCTAAGCACTTCATTCCCCAGTCGCAGATCAGCAATGGCATCCTGTATCACACGGATGCCTTCCCCTATTGCCGGGAGTTCTTTTTTTATGATCAACCGGTCGGCCTTTAAAACATCGAACCCCTGATCAACCCGGTCTATACAGGCATTCAGTTTGAGATGCAGTGCCTCTTGGGCCTGGTCTGGCTGAGATATTTCAGGATTGAAAGATTCGGCACTGGTTTCTGGCATCAGGCCAGTAATGACAGAGACACTGCCATCAAATGGCGGCTTACTGAGATCTGCCTGATAGTCACTACTGTCTGGCTCAATGTCCTGATCAGGCATAACGGCTAACAGCAGGGCTATTGTGGCTATGCCTATTACGACTGCAATCAATACTGTTTTACGTAACGACCGGAGAGAGATTGGCTGTTCAGGCTGTTTCAAGTCAGTGTCATTCTCCATGCTGTGGAACCTCCATTAAGGTGTTGTAGCTGGCATCCTGGGCGGCCTGCCAATTAGGTGCGCATAGCTCAAATGCAATGAGCCGGTGTACAGGGTCTTGGATCAATTGAAATGCCGGCCCAGCCAAAGTCTCCAGTGCCTGTCGCAATGAGAGGGGGCCAAACTCTCGGTGTACAGCAGGCAGCGGCAGATCGAACAGCACTTTTGTTTCCGGGGCCATTGCTTCGGAACCGGCCAACCGGAAACCACTGCGTTGCAGCAGATAGTGGATGGCTTCGCCGATGGTGTGGATGCGTTTGGGGAGTTGGACCTTGATGGTCGTTGCCAACAGGTCAGTCTGTGCTTCAGTGGGTGCAGTGGACAGCATTGAGTATCTGCCCACCTGCACCTCATTGGCCTGAATCTGGGGCGCAACGGTTACACAAGCACCCATCAGGCAAATCGACAAAACCAATGCAGAGCAACTGTTATTGAGTGCACATCTCTTCATATTGAAACCGGCCTCAAGGAGATGAATCGGAGATTCATACGTGATGGGCCGGTATCATTGCGCCGCAGGCTACGGCAGGGAATGGAAAATCAATTCAAGGGCTGGCGTCTTTTTCCAGCCGCCCATGGTGATTCGCGTGTATTGCTGCCCTTCGCAGCCCGATCTTGCCATGTGTCAGAATTACTATCTCTATTGAACCGGATTGAAGTCCTTAAATCGCCACCCAAACAGGCCATTTTCGAAAGCAGGGGGCGGGGAACAAAAAAGAAGGCCTAGGCGGGTCTTCATGCTTCTATTATCTAAGCGGACATATGGACGTAAATGTTCAGATTCAGCTGGACGTAAATGTTCAGATTCAGCACGCTACAGAAGCACTGGGCAGCAAGCCTCTACAGAATCCTGGCTTGCTATACTTCAAGCAAGGGCCAATTCCTATCAAGAGAAGTGAACTTCAGGAGGAGCTATGGGTTATCAACATATGGAACCAATCGACCCGCGTGAGGCATTTACCATCACGGCAAAACTGGATTTGGAATCAACTCAATCAGCGGCTGCTTCGCAAGCTGCCATGCTATTGGCCTTACGAGCCGGGGTACTCGGCGTCACGTTGGAAACGGAGCAATGGATTGAGGAGGGGAAAAAGGAGAAGTTCATTATTCCAGAGTTGAAGATGCTCAAGCGTTCTCGGCGGATGAGGGTTTCTCAAGCTACCGAGTATCTCGGAATATCTGCAAAGGAGTTGCAACAGGAAGCTGAACCGCAGCTCCAGAAGGAGATCACCAAAACTGTTCACAATTTATACGAAAGACCTTCTGTCGAAGGGGCTGCTGCGTTGTTTGAGGCCATGATGTACAGCCCGCATCCATTAGTGGCAGTGGCGGCCGCAGCCGGTGCAAGGGAAACAACTCGCCTGCGTCCGCAAATCCGGACAACGCTTGAGCGGGGGGCTGAGTCGGCAGATCGGTTGACCGCGCGACTCGCACAGGCGGCGCTCTGCACGATTGATCCGCATGACCCTGTAATCAGTAAACGGGTCATCCCACAACCAAAATCAATGAAACGTCACCGTAAGTCACAGACTGCCGTGATCACACACGGCACATTCGCAGCGGATTCTGATTGGTATCAACCGGATGGCGACTTCTATGAAGCATTGGCCGCTAAGCGGCCCGACCTCCATCTCCATGACCAGAGCTTCAAGTGGACTGGCGCTTATTCCCGCTCAGCAAGGCGGGCTGATGCTGCACTGCTCAAACAGTGGATCGGAGATCAGGGACTAACCACCCCAGACCTCTTCGCACACAGTCATGGTGGCACAGTGGCGCACTTGGCGACCAAGCAGGGAGCACGGTTGGATCGGCTGGTACTGATGGGATGGCCGGTGCATGAGCGCTGGTTTCCACAATTTGCCAACGTGAATCGGATTATCGATATCCGCGTGCGATTTGATCTGGTGATCCTGCTTGATCGAGGCGGCCAGCGGTTCCGCACTAACCTGTTTAACGTCGAAGAGCACCGCCATGGCTGGTTCGACCACAGTTCGACCCATGACCCGGACTATTGGGACAAACATGGACTGTGGAACGCGGTCTAATCTGTAGCTTCCGGTTTATGAAAAAGAAAACAGGCCCATTCAAGGTACTCCTCGCTGGCGTGGCCTGGCGGATGTTCGGTGCAGATGATGCCGCGAAAACGCTACTGGAGGCGATGGATGGCGATGATGAACAGGCACGGATGCTCGCAGGAATGTCGCTCGTGAAAGCCGGAGATCGCTCGATTGATCTCATCCAAAAGAGAGTTGCTTCGGGCCGGGCTACCCCACCGGTCATCCGGTTGCTGGCAGACCTCGGAGGGCCAAAGGCCCGCTCCATGCTCAACGAGATTGCTTCTGGTGAGCCCGGTGAGTTAACGGAAGTCGCCGAGCAATGTTTAGACCTTCTTAGCCGAATAGAGGCACTCCCTCCTGAGAAGCATCAATAAGAACGATGATACCCACGAGACGTGGGGGCTTGTTCAGGTACTTTCAAATTGGCATTTGATAACCTGACAATACCCATTTGCCGTTTCGTGATATACGGACAATATTGCCGCGCTGAGACCTGCTGGTGAACCACCCAAATGAGTATTTGCGGCCCAACCAGGATATTAACTCCCTGCCTTAGCCAAACTTATTCCATACCTCTTTCCAAATCATCGCAATATTCAAGACGGCATCATGGAGCACGGCTCTATCCAGATCTTTAAGCAATTGTGCATCCACCCCTGGATCTTTGAACACGGTTTCAAAAGTAGTATGTTTTCTTGAACCATACGGAATAACTTCAGGATCAACCAGGATGCTGGAAATCGCAAAGGAGGCACGACAAACACTTAGAATCTCAAGCCAAGTATCATCCGCAATGATATCAGGCACCTCATTTGTAAATTGAATGCCGATATTTTGATCAATCGCTCTCGCTTTCTTGAGGACTGTGTGCGGTGAGTCGCTAGTCTCAAGCAGCTTCTTCTTATCGAAATAGGTACCAACTGGCTTGTTCCAGTGCCGCTCAAGCTCTTTGTGCACACCGTTGCTGTAACCGGCCATGGTGCGTGCATCACAATGCAGGGGCTGGCATGAGTCGGCCACGAAATGGCTCAGCATGAAGAAATAGGTTGCGACCTCTTCTGAACGCGTACGGGCATTTGGGTCGAGATTGCTGGCAAAGCGTACGGTTCCAGGAACCAGGGCGGCAACTTTGCTGTCGCCAAGGATCAACTGGTCGATAAGGGTTGTAGTCAGCGCCATTGCGCGGTTTGCCAAATGCTCGCCGGGTATCGGCTTGGCTTTGTAAGCGGTCTTCCACCAGTCAGCGTCCAGTTTCCCCCAGTCCTGAATGAACTCGGACATCAACCTGTTAGACCCCAGGGCCCGGAGTGTTTTCTGTCTGTTTTTAACAAATCGTGCTTTGCCTGGGCCATTGTAGGGCTTCATCTTGAAAACGTGATTATCGATGTCCCCCGAGCCTTTCCTGGCATCCGCAAGATCAGGTATCCACGAACCGATCGCAGCACTTTTGACATGGGGCTTGATGAGACGGACTAAATCCGGTGCAACGCCTGCATCCGCGAGCAGTGCAATGGCACGGATGGCAAGCCAAGTGTGCGTTCTCTGTTTCATATTCCCTCCCTGTTAGGTTGTTAATTCTGGCACATCACAGCATAGATTATAGTTTAACTGATTGAATGCCAGCCCATCGCTATGTCCCGCAGTGGGTCTTATGAAAAGCTTTGCATAACGCCTATTTGGGAAAGTAGGTGGTTAACTTTATTGGCTGTTGTGATGGCTGCTTTACATAATCACCTACTTTCCTAAATACACAGAGCAAATTTGGATTCTATTGTGGCCAAGTTCCAGGCTGATTGTATTCCTGGCATGGTGATCCATGACCTTCTGTCCAGGGCTCATTGCCTTTGTCACCGGTCCACCTGCAGCTGGGGCCTTCCATCCCGTCAGCTCCTCATATCTTGCCTGTGCATAGGCATGTCGCAGACCGTGCATCTTCGATAGCCCGGCATTGGCGGTCTGTCGCTCATAAACACGCAGTTGCTGAACATAATTGCGGTCACTTGGGATGAGGGAGCCATCCCCGGCAAGCTGCCGTGCGCGGCTCAGAACCTCACGCTGTTCATCCGTGCGTACCGGAACGGTTCGCTCCTTGCCACCTTTGGTCCAGGAGGCTTTTAGGGCAATGAGATCACCACGATCCGCGTAGCTGGGGGTGAACTTGATGGCCTCTTCGCGGCGCAGGCCAAAGGCCTGCTGCAATTCGAGACTCATTCGCACATGCTGATCACGGATCTTCTCCAGGTCTGCCTCATCCACCTCCTTAGCTTTTGACGTATTGGTTACGAACTGTCGATCCGGAATACCGTAATAATCGTTCGACCGGGCCACGACGTTCTGCTTGTCCACTTTCTGTGCCCACCAGCGCAGCACTGCCATCCGGTTCTTAATCGTTCCGGTGGCGAGTTCCTTCTGCAGCCACTCCTTGACCAGGGCTTCGGTGTGCTTGGGTTTCAACGAGCGAGTATTCATCCCACGGAAACCCAATGCATCTAACTGGTTTGCGATGAGCATCAGGTGATGCATCCGCTTGGCTTGAGTTGCATAGCTGCCATCCCGATTACGATGGCAGAGTTGTTTGAGTTGGTAGTTCAGATCTCTCACGGTGTACTCTCAATTTGGTAAGTGTTTATGACCACCCGGCAGCCGCAGCTACCTGGTTCGCTTACGCGAAACGGTCAGGGGACACCAATCCCATACGACCTGAATATGCCTGGTCTCAGGCAACACTATTTTTCCCTTTCGGGTAATGGCCCAGTGCTGGCCAACTTGCCCATGATCGGGCCTTCTTTCAGGGTGGCATAACATCACCTCCTTTTAATTGTGCGGAGGAATTCCGCAGGTTTTAGAAAATAAGCATCGACAATACCGCCATGGGCGACTGTCTAGGCTCGTCGAGTGGATGCAGGCTTGCGCCTGCGAGGAAGCGGATCTTACGATCCGTTTTGGCTGGAAGATGGACCAACGATTAAGTGCCGGCCGGTTTTTGCTCCTGCAAAACCGGCACTTCCTCCATCCTTGGCGGTCGCAGCGTCTCAAATGGTCCGGGTACGCTCAAATGCCACTGAACCGCAGTGACGACGGATAAATCTGATAAAAGCTCAGCAGAGGGCGGCAGTATAAGAACACGTAATCCCAACGTAACCCCAAAATCCAATCACAAATCCGCGCTGTTTCCGGGATCGCCGCCCTCGTCACTACACCGCTTACGCTCACTAGTGACAAGGGCGGCTTCGCTACAGCTCAAGCTGCACGCCAGGCTATGGCCTGTCATGCAGCTTGTAATTGGGGTTTTGCACCAGCCTTCGGTGCTAATTGACCTGACCACAGTGATCCACAGGCGCTGCTAGCGCAGCCCCGCTCTTGGCTACGCGATTTTTTAAGATCGCTTCACCGTAGCGAGCAATGGCCTGGGGATTCTGTGGACAGCTCAGATTGAGCTAAGGGGCGAGCACTTCTGGCAGGCCTACCAGCAGACTTTGGCTGGTATGCATCTATTTTGCCAGACCAGGATTTGCATATTTTTTGATCTGAACAGGAAAGGCTGTAGTCCATTTGCAGTCGTTAACCTTCAACCAAGCAAAATGGTGCAACCGGCCAGAAGCAGCTAGACAGTCAGCAAATTCGGATCAGCTGCTATGTACCTGTTGTCGGATGTTCCCATGCATCAGGACTGAACATCCGTTGTTCGGTACACCCGGGGAGGTGTGTCGCCCTGAAGCGGAAGTGGGCAGCGATCTCGGCACTAACAAATTTTGCCCCGATCTCTAACTTTCGCGATTCCGCTATCGAGATAGGAGCGAGCTTTGACCTTCACGGTTAAGTAGTCATTGACTAAGGAAGCATCATAGCGATCCAATCCACGGTTGTTGCCTGCGCCTACTTGTACCCGAATGATTGGTGATAATATCCCATGACCATGGCCAAACCTATGAATTCAATGATGCCGAAGAAACCTGGTGTAAAGACGCGGACACCCGCAACCCGGCGCTCAACAAGTGGTGCGGGGTTTGATTTTGAGGATCAGATTAGCGCTTGGCTTATGGCGAAAATGTTGGCAGGTGAGCGCGCACCTGCAATCGGCGGTACTGGCACCCAGCTTCAGGCACAAGTTGACGCGCTGGGTTGGCGCATCGACGACCTTTTGCTGACGACCCAAGGTAACTCAGGAGTATCTGGGTGTCTGGCTATCTCAGCGAAAGGCAATCAGCAAGTCACTGCTTCAGGCTTGCCTACAGACTTCGTAAGCCGTGCGTGGAAACAGTGGCGTGACTCGCAGAGTCCGATGAACAGAACAAATGATGGTCTCACATTGGTGACACAAACACCACATGCTGTCTTTGACCAGACCTGGCGGGAGGTGAAGGACGCATGCACCGATTCTGACATTACTTCCGCTATGAATCGAATCCGTAGTAATCCCAAGCAATCAAAGGTTTTCGACAGCGTTCAGAAACAAAACAAGAAAGAACAGGCGGCATCTGACGAAGAGACAATAGAACTAATCCAGCAGCTACATGTACTGTCACTCGATTTTCAGTCCCCAAATTCGAAGGACGAAAACCAGGCAATCGTACAATGTCGACAACTTCTGGTGAGCAAAGATTTGTCAGAAGCAGAAGAGCTCTGGAAGGAACTACTCAATATGGCGAAGAAGATACGCCTTCGTCGTGGCACCATCACACTTCAGGATCTTTGGTCAACGCTCCGAAAGAAGTTTGATCTTCGCCACCATCCTGACTTCGCCCGCGACTGGGAGACTCTTTTTAATCTCACATCCGATTACAAGAAGCGTATAGAAACGGAGCTACCCTCAGGCTACAGCGTTCCCCGGACTGATGAGAAGTCGAAGCTCGAAATCGCCATTTCTGAAAATGCGGTCACAGTACTATTTGGAGAGTCGGGCTCCGGCAAATCAGCGCTCGTCAAAAGCGTGCTCAACACGCAGTTCGGGGAAATGACACAGGTTTGGTTCGGTTCAGATGATCTGAAAACGGCACTCAGCGCCGCGAGTCGCAGCACACTCCCCCTCAGACATGAATTGGGGAGCATTCTCAATGCGACTGTCAACCAGAATAATGTCCTCATTATCGACTCTGCAGAACGCGTCGACCCAGCAGAGTTAGGCGTCATCCGGCAGCTACTCAAAGCTCTCTTAACCCCTGGGGGTCAGGGCGATAATAGTACATGGCGCGTAGTCATCATTACCCAGATTCAGAGTGCTGCTGGTGTCGAACCTATGCTTAGTGGTCTTAAGACAGCGCCAATCGAGCTGGAGCTCCTCAAGAACTCGGAAGTAAAGTCAGCACTTTTGGCGTCGTCTTCCTTTAGCTGGCTGGCAGCTCATGAAGACACTGTTTCAGCCCTGACAAATCTCAAGACTCTTGCTTGGCTTCTCAAAGCGGGCACTGATCTTAGCTCCGATGCAAACGGGTTGGGTTCACACACCTCCATTGCTGACCTCCTTTGGAATTATTGGACTGGAGAACGCCTCGACCTCAAGAGATTAATGATGCGTCTCGCAAAGCGAGAAGCGTCCTTTGAGAGAAGCTTCGCACTCACCGATTTGGATTCGACCGACGTTGCAATATTGACACCACGGCCGGATAAACTGCCGCTCCACCTGAACCAGCAGACTAACCGCGTCGAGTTTGAGCATGACCTTGCGGCTGATTGGGCTCGCTTCCAGTTCCTAAAGCAGATTTGGACTGACACCAATCAATGGGTGGCCTTCGCGGAAAATCCGCTTTGGACTAATTCGCTTCGGATGCTTGGCCAGCATCTGCTTAGACAGACTGTGGAGAACGGAATAGCGTGGGATGCTGCCTTTGAGTCTGCTACGGGAGCGGGGCTTAGCTTGGCGGGAGATATTCTCCTTGATGCGCTCTGTCTTGACCCTGAGGCTGAACAGTTTCTGACTGAGCACGTTGACTTGCTTTTGGCGAACGATGCCAGGCATCTCAGCAAACTGCTCACTCGGTTTCACCACATCGGAACTATGCCGGCCGGCGGCACGCATGGCACGGCTTCGTCGCACGGCTTGTACATGGAGACGCAATTTCGCTCGGTTGTCATCGGACGTTGGCCTCCGGTTCTTCGGTTCCTCATCGCACAGCGAGAGAGGCTGAGTGGTTTAGTATTTTCCTCCCTTGCCAAAATCATCCATACCTGGCTCACCGGAACACCCCATGAACTTGGGAATGGAACGCCGGTACCGTTTCGTCACGAGCTTGCAGAGATGGCATTGAACATGGCGCGTACCGTTCAGGTAAAAAAGGGACATGGGGTCATGTTTCTGACCCGAGAGCCATTACTGTATACGGCTACACTTGCTGGAGTTGCAGACCTGCCAGATGAAATTGGAGCTTGGGCGCTGGAACTCGCAGGCCGAAGAGAAGTCGCTGAAGAGGTCATCTCACGTATTGCCAAAGTTCGCCGTAAACAAACCAAGCAACATCAGGAGCGCCTTAGCACCGATCCAAAATATAAGGCGAAGCATGAGGCGCGGAACAAAATCCCAACTTCGATTGGGTCGTTCCGAGAAAGTCTGCCTCCATGGCCGATGGGCGCGAAGAGCAAGGTTGACATAGACTTTCAACAGACCTGCTTCGAGGAGAACGGACTCCAGCCACTTATGCGCACGCGTCCAAATGTAGCGGCTGAGGTGTTGCTTGCTCTTATTATCGAGGACCAACCGGAGCGAGAGTACGATTCAAACCGATACGAGATCGAGTTGGGCCTAGAATTCGCGCGCAATGGCTACCCGACAGTGTTCTGGAAAAGCCCATTCTTCTCTTTCCTTCAAATTGCGCCGGATGCAGCACTCAAAGCGCTTATCGCTCTCACCGATTTCTGTACGGAACGCTGGGTTGCAGGAGCGTTAGACGGGCGCAAGGGATCTGTGCCCGGCCTGAGACTCCAGATGGCGAAAGGTGAAGAGAAGACCTTTACCGGCTGGTACCCGGTTTTCGACTGGACTCAGACTAACTCGCACCGCAACGGTAATCTTTTTTGCGCACTCGACGCACTTGAGCGGTGGCTCACGTTTCAACTTGATGCCAGCTCAGATATCACTCCGTATGTTGAGCAGATATTCCATGAAGGTACGTCGGCTGCACTCATCGGCCTGTTGGTCAATGTTGGGAAGTACAGACCACCTCTCTTCTCGGGAGTGCTAGCGCCGCTACTGACGAACCCGCGCGTGTTCTATTGGGATAGTGGGCGTGTTAACAACAGCAGTTTAAAATTTGACATCTTTACTTGGACTCGAGCTGGTGAAGTGGTTTTCAATATTGCACGTGATTGGGTGCTGGCACCCCACCGACAGAAGGCATTGCTTGATGTCGCTATTGATCTCCTGCGCGCAGATTCTGCCGTGGCAATTCAACTTCAGGCTCTGATTCCAAGGTGGTCCCTTCCTGAGAATCCAAAGGAGGCTTTGGAGTTCAAGCTGTTGTTCGCGGCACTCAACCGCGACAATTACCGCCCCATCACTGATCCCGAGACGGGCACCGAGGTTCTGACTTTTTCATGTCCCGACGACCTAAGCCTTGAGGTCCAATCGTGGCAGAACGAGAAGGCAAAACCGCTGCAGTACCTATTGCTGCCCGAACGCTGCGAGAAGTTTCTTCAGGCTCAGCAATCTGTGGGCGATGACGATGCAGTCCACTTGTTCAATATTCTAAAAGATTGTGAGGCCGATGCGACGGAAGATGAGAGTGTTAAAGCTAAGTGCAGGCTCGCACTCGCAGCGACGCTCATTGTCTTGGCTGATAGCTGGCTAGCAAAGACACCTGGTGCGAGAGAGCACACCCTCTCTATCGTTCAAACAGCCGTTAGCGACGTTACTTGCACGGTTGAAGAAATCCGCCGCAACCGGATTGGGCATTCCCACGATGAACTCAAGTTCGCGGCCTACGCCGTCATGCATCTTTGGATGAAAAACGACGACCAGGCACTCGAATGGGAAGCGTCGGTGCTTCGGCTTCTCACAAGCGGAGACTCCGGGGCCGCAGGTACGATTGTCGGTATCGCCTACGCTTACCGCCAGCAGCTTGGTTCCGCGTGGTGGCGACTCCTTCGGGCCGGTGTGCTGTGGTCTGGATTGAGCCTGTTGGTACCACATTACGGGGATAGCGAGGACGTAGAACGAGTTTGGAGCGTGTGGCTCACCAGGCTGAGGCGCTTTCCCCTACGGGGCAAAGACGCGTCAGCAGATGACCTTAATATCGCACGCGTTGCCAGCGGCTGCGAGCGGCTCAACTTTTATAGGCGTATGCGTGAATTCGAATCCGGCGACAAACTCTGGCGGGGGAAGCCGGAGCGATGGACTGGCATGGGCCTCGACAACCACTTTCTGGGACTACTATTTCATTGGCTCATCAATGGGTCAGAATCAGGTAATCAGTTCGAAGACGCCAAGCTCGTAGAGCTGCTTTGGGCATACGAGGCGGAGCGTATCAGGGAGTGTGCAAAAGAAGATAACGGTGAGTACGGTCTTCTGAGTCAGAACTTCGGATATGACCTGCTCCTGAAGCTTGGTGAACTCACTCTCGCCGTGCCCAAAGCCGAGGCGCGGAAACTCTGGGAACCAGTGCTAGTGCATGGACCTGATGCGCACTATGCGCTCCAGCATTTCATCAGCGGCCTTTTCCTGCGCCTCTCGGAGGGGGATGACCCGATTGCATTCGAGCGTGTTTGGCAGGAGGTTGCGGAATACGGGCTTGAGGCCAAGTGGGAGAAGCGACGACTCTGGTCCTATGGTGAGCGGCTGATTTGCGACTTGCTCGGGTTCGGTAGTGAGGAAGCTCTTCTGCAGCTAGCGCCAGGCGCAGCCATACGGATGCGCGATATCTACAAGAGCTGGGCAGAGTTTCATTTGGGGCGTGATGAAGAGTGTGTTACGCGCTTCTGTTACTTCCTTACGACAGAGTTTGGGGCATCGCTACGCCTCGACGGGTTACGCTGGATTGCTAATATGCTCAAGGCACATAATCCATCTGACTACTGGTATCGCGACGGCACGGGTGACGCACTCATTGAACTCGTCAACACATCACTAAATCAAAATGCGCAGACATTGGCCAATGACAGTCAGGCGCGGCAGGCACTCGTTGAAATCGCCGCCGCGCTGGCAGCAAGAAACATCCCCTCCGCATTGGCTCTTCAAGAGCGAATCAAGCTGCTGCGATGAAATCAGGGCTACGGAGTATCTGCTCTGAACCTTGAAACGGTCCTTGATGCTCAACTAGTGATCGGCTGCTTTGGGTCGTTTCCGGCCTATCGATGCCTAGATCTAAACGGCTATCCGTATTGATGCGTTGTTCAAGGTTATTCTGAGACGGACTCAGTCATGCATTGAAACACTTAACACATTAGGCTTCACTTAGGAGCCTTTGAATCCAGCATGGACTCGATCACGTAGCGCCTTCCCCGGCTTGAAGTAAGGACTATACCTTGCTGAAAGCGCAACAGTTTCACCAGTCTTTGGGTTGCGTCCTGACCGAGGCGGTCGGTAACGCAGAGTGAAACTGCCAAACCCCCGTATCTCTATTCGCCCACCTGCAGCTAGTGTCTGACTCATCTGTTCCAGCATGCACTTAACGGCCGACTCTACATCGGTACGTGGAAGATGTGATTGTTGTATTGCTATAGCAGTAATAAGATCCGATTTTGTCATGCATAGCGCCTTGTAATTGTTATTTTATAAATATAACTTATTGATTGTAGGCTTGTTTATAATGACTGACAAGTTTTTGTAAGTATATTCTGAACCCTGCGTCCCAATCTGGATAATTGGCGCCAAAAGGAGCAATGCGGCTCTGGTTGCTGCGCCAGGAAGGTCTATAGACCGGAATGGAAGCATGGCACCAGCGGCGGCCTTTAAGGGCCGTCGCCTTTTTTCAGCCAGGTAGGATTTTCTGATTCTGAACTGCCAGCCACTACACCCAGCTTCCAAAGACACCCCCTTGACCACTGCTAAAGCAGCCAAGGGGGAGTTTGCCGGTTAGTTCCAGCTGGATTTAATCCTCATCAGGCAACAAGATAGTGACCACGGGTTCCCCCTGGTCACCTGGCCCAACAATGAGTTTTAAAGTTACACCTAAATCCTGCAAGTAGATACCAACAAAGAAAGAAAATGGTAGACTCATCAATCAGTTAATTGCATTTAACCACAACCGATGAGTCACCATTTT
>Ga0256839_1001486_pt1 | contig 28379 bp, 29 predicted proteins | sample 354166metaG_FD_185968 | JGI IMG/M metagenome (GOLD analysis project Ga0256839, IMG submission 185968) | Hydrothermal vent microbial communities from Mid Atlantic Ridge, Atlantic Ocean - 354-166 | ecosystem: Environmental > Aquatic > Marine > Hydrothermal vents | place: Atlantic Ocean: Mid... | reverse complement strand
GTTGGTCATGCCGTCAGCACCGTAACGGATGGAGGCATCATCCTCCACCTGTCCGGGAACAAGCACGACCTTTTTGTCTGTGGGTAGGTCGATGGAGGTGGTATCGTAGTTGTTATACTTGGAGAGCTTTTTTTCTATGAGATAGTCCATGATCTTGCGTGCTATTGCCAGCTCCTCATCACTGAAGTCATGGTGGTTGAGCAGGTGTTCCAGATCGCTCTCTTGGGTTGGATCGAAGTAGATCCCTCTGCTGTCAACGACCAGAGAGTAGGGCTGTGTCAGATCCGATCCAAGCCCTACCGAGCGGATGAACCCGTCTTCGACCCTATAGAGCGGTATGCCCTGAGATTTGGCATAGGCTTCCACATTGGGAAAGGACTTTCGCCCCCAGATATAGACAGCACTCTCTTTATCTAAGCCTTTTTTCAAGGCGATCTCCAGATATTGTTTCGAAAAGAGGGGATTGATGAAGATAAAGCGTTCTATCTCAGGGAAAAAGGGTTTGACAAAAGGGTGTTTCCAGGGTGAAAACCCGAAGAAAAAATGTTTCATGTTAAGGACACCCCTTTGTCAATCTCACTTTGAAGTAATTTATCAGCATATTTGTAGTGTACAACATCTATGGGGATATCCAGATCTTTGAGCAGGAGGTGTTTAAAAAATTGAACTTTTGCCTTTTTGAAATCTTCTTTGTCTACCTCTGTTATGACTGCAATATCAAAGTCTCCGCCTTTTAGGCTATCATCCAACCTGCTGCCAAAGAGCAATATCTTGGCTTCGCCAAAGGCTTGTTTGGATGCCTCGCTAATCTGTTGCCGTATATAGTTAGATATGCGCATTGTATTTCTCCGCAAAGGCAAAAACATTGTTTACGACAGTTTGCATATATCTAAAATGTTCAACGCAATACTTTAGATCCAACAATGCATCTTCCAGTTCATCGGGATAATCATGTTCTAGGTTGTTACGGACATTTCTAAACTCTATCCATATATCGAGGTCTATGATCTCTTCTTTTTCTACAAGTGTCAGCACTTCGCTCATTTTGGTATAGCTAATACCGGAAATATCAAGGAGGCTTTTGAAAACTTTGGCTCCAAGAAAGTCCTGTAATGAAGAGAATCGTTTTAAGTAGGCTTCAAAAACGGCTTTTTGGCTGACGGTTAGTTGAGAAAAGCGTTCAACGGAAAAATCAAATGCCATCTCTTCAATGAATGCATCATACTCTGCAAGTGCGTCATAGTGACTTTTTACTTTCTGTAGTTGTTTTTGCAATACTGTTTGCATACAAAGTACTCACTTGTATTTTTGGTTTCCATTATACCATATCTCTTTGCTTTACAATCTCATTTATCGTATCAAAAATATCCGACTCTCTTTTTTGATAGGGATTGTAGTAGAGGGTGTAGAGGATGTAGGCTGCGGCAAATATCTCCTCGACGCTTCGTGGCCGGGTGCGTCTGGAGCATGTGACCTTGTCGGTCGTCACTCCCCAGCCGGCATAGTAGGGCATCCCGAAGCAGACACACTCACACCCGACGATGAGCGCTTCAAATCCCATACCGGATGTCTTGGTATAGACTTTTGAAAAGTGTTTGAGCAGTGAGATAGGGTTGATATTTTCTTCGATTAAAGTACAGTGCTTTTTGGCATAAGCTATATCTATATCGGAGCCTTTTTTACCGCTTAGTACATCGGGATGGACTTTTAGGTAGAGCTTAGCATCAGGGTTTTCTTCCAAAGCGGACTCTATCATATCAGTAGTGCTAAACTGCCTCGCCATGCCATACTCCAGCGACGCATCCCCCGCCGTCTGCGCGATGATGAGTATGCGCTTTTCATTCGCACTATCCATCCCATACCGAGCAAGGAAGCTCTTATCGACCAATGGCGCGTTGTTGTACTTGGAGATGTGATGTTTACGTATTAGCTCCATCGCCTTGGCTGCATCTTTCATGAGCTTTGCATTGGATGCGAAGTCGTAGGTATTGAGGATATGCTCAAGTTTGGATGGCGAGGTAGCGTCGTAGTAGATGCCTATGTTGTCTTCAACGATGCTAAAAGAGGGGCTGCCTTCAATTCCTAAGTTAACGGAGCGGATGAAACCGTCTTCGAGGAGGGTGAGCGACCCGCCAAATGTTCTATGACACCAACGTGCAAAACGACCCGTTTTTTTTCTGCCCCATCCTCTAAAGTTTTTATATAAAAATATTTGGAGAATATTTAGTAAATAGTATTTCATTTTTTTCTCAAGCATTTGATGATAAATTTGATTCTATACCAGATACTTCTTTTGATAAAGGAGTACCTTAGTGCAACAAATCCCCTTTGAAATATCGAGGCGTTTCTATTGAGATATACCAAAAACGATTCTAAAATTTTCTTATCATCAGGTGGTAAATGGTATCGAGTCAACAGTGCTTCAATTACTTCACCTCTTGTTGAATTTTCATAGGGTAAATTTTGTCCTAAAGAAAAACGTTTTCTTTCTATCTTATCAATACTGTTACTGGCGTTTTCATCGTGTATCCTATATTTTACCAGAGGTTCTCTGAGTGTGATCCTTTTTCCAAGTAGTTCATTGACAACAGCGATCCAGTAGTCATGATTTTCCAATTTCTCGGGGAAGGGCAAAATGAGATCTCTTAGTGGTTTGTTAAAAAAAAGTGTATTCCCCATGACTCCGCATGGACCTAAAATATGTCCCAAGTCTTTTGCTTGTCTTAGTCGATAGCTTCTGAAGGTAAAATAGGATTCTTTTTGTATTTGTTTCTTATCATCCATAATCAAAAGATCCGAGTGTAGCAATAGCGGTGTATTGATATATTTTTTTTCCAACTTGGACATCAAAGTATGTTGTATTTGCAGTTTGTTCGGTTGCCATATATCATCTTGATCACACAGAACAATATATGGATACGACTCGGCCAATTGCAAGAGTTTTTCGAAGTTTTTGACATAGCCGATATTGGTGGTGTTTTGATAAACCGTCATATTTGAATGTCTGTTTTTATATGTATGAAGAATATCTATTGTTGAATCTGTTGATGCGTCATCACAAACAATAAGATAAAAATGTCTATAAGTCTGTGCAAATAGAGAGTTCAACTGCTCTTCTATAAAAGCCTCTCCATTGTATGTTGCCATCAAGATGGCAACATCCGGATGCTGTAGATCCATTAGAAACTATATTTCTCCAAATACCACTCCACTGTTTTCACGATCCCACTCTCAAAATTTTCATCGGCCTTCCAGCCAAGTTCATTTTCTATTTTAGTCGCATCGATGGCGTAGCGCCTGTCGTGTCCGGCTCTATCTTCTACAAAAGTGATGAGATCCTTGTAACTCTCTTTGCCGATCTTCTCTTTGGGTGGTACTTTTTCATCGAGCAGTGTGGTGATCGTATCGACGATTTGCAGATTGGTTCTTTCGTTTCTGCCGCCAATGTTATACACATTTGCCTCTTTGCCCGTATGATAAACCAGATCGATACCTTTGCAGTGGTCAAGTACATAGAGCCAGTCTCTGATGTTTTTTCCGTCACCATAGATGGGGATCGGCTCACCTGCAAGACATTTGCGGATAATCGTGGGTATAAGCTTTTCATCATGCTGTTTGGGACCGTAGTTGTTGGAGCAGTTGGTGATCACCGTATTGAGACCATAGGTTTCCTGATAACTTCTCACAATCATATCGGAACTTGCTTTACTTGCGGAGTAGGGAGAGTTCGGTGCATAAGGGGTATCTTCCCTGAAGAGGTCATCGGGGTCATCACTCAGCGTACCATACACTTCATCGGTAGAGATATGGTGAAACCTACACCCCTCATATGTTTCTTTGTAGATAAACGGTTTCTCCATCCAGTACTTTTGTGCAACATCAAGAAGCGTAAAGGTTCCGTTCACATTTGTCTCTACAAATACACCTGGGTTTTTGATAGAGTTGTCCACATGACTCTCCGCCGCAAAGTGAATCACCCCTTGGATATCGTATTCCCGGAAGATAAACGCCACAAGTTCACGGTTGCAGATGTTGCCTCGGATAAAGTGGTATCTCGGATTATCCTCCACCTCTTTGAGGTTCTCAAGATTTCCCGCATAGGTGAGTAGGTCTAAATTGACGATATTGTACTCCGGATATTTTTCCAAAAAATAGGGCACGAAATTTGAGCCTATAAACCCTGCACATCCCGTTACCAAGATTGTCTTATGACTGTTTTGAAACATTATCTTCTCTCTCCTATGATTTGTAAACATTCATCCAAACTATCTTTCCAGTATGGAATAGTGATTTTAAACGTATTTTTTATCTTTGCCTTATTGAGCAGTGAATAGTGCGGTCTTACAGCCGGAGTCGGATAATCCTTTGTCTCGATAGGGTTGATTGCACAATCGATCTTTGCCATATGCATGATCTCTTTGGCAAAATCATACCAGCTAAGGACACCTTCATTGGCATAGTGATAGATCTCTACGTTATCATTGTGTATTTTCGGCACGATATCCAAAATGGTTTTAGCCAAATCTCTAGCATAGGTAGGTGTACCGACTTGATCGAAAATCACGCCAAGTTGCGCTTTCTCTCTACCCAGTCGCAACATGGTTTTGACAAAGTTGGTGCCAAAAGAGCTATAGACCCATGAAGTTCTCATGATGATGGCGTTTTTAGGGTTGATCTCCTGCATGACTTTCTCCCCTGCAAGTTTTGTCATGCCGTAGACCCCTTGAGGGTTTGTGGCATCTTCTTCCGTGTAGGGTTTGTGGTGTTTGCCGTCAAACACATAGTCTGTTGAGACGTGAATGAGCGTAATCTCTTTCTCTTTTGCCACCTCGGAAAGATATCGGACAGCTATATGGTTTACTTTGTCGGCATTTTCTTCATCATCTTCCGCCTTATCCACTTGGGTGTAGGCTGCTGCGTTGATGATAGTATTGATTCGATTTGCCTCTATGTAGAAGGAGAGCGCTTGCTTATCGGTAATATCCAGATTGTTACGATCCGTAAAAAAGAAGTTGTAAGGGTATGTGTGCCAGAGTGTTTTGATCTCCGAACCAAGCTGTCCGTTGCTACCTGTAACCAGGATGTTCGTCTCTTTCATTATACGCTTCACGACTTAGCAATGACCGTTATAATAGTCTGTTTGATACACAAAGAGATCATCGGTTTCAGAGAGTTTGGGTTGTGCTCTGTCTTTTTGTGAAAGCAAGAGCTCTTCCGGAGGTAACTGCCAGTCGATCCCAAGTGTTGCATCATCAAACGCGATCCCTCTATCGTTTTCCGGAGAGTAGTAGTTGTCCACTTTGTAGGAAAAAACAGTATCGTCCTCAAGCACGACAAAACCATGCGCAAAGCCTCTTGGAACCAAAAGCTGCTTTTTGTTTTCACCACTGAGTTCAACGGAAACATGTTTACCGAAAGTCGGGCTTCCTTTTCGGATATCTACCGCCACATCCAGTACTTTTCCTTGGATGACACGTACAAGTTTGGTTTGTGCAAAAGGCGGAAGCTGGTAGTGCAAACCTCTCAGAACCCCTCTTTTACTTTTCGATTCGTTGTCTTGACAAAAACCTATTTTGTACCCGACAAACGCTTCGAGTTTATCCGCCCGAAACGTTTCGACAAAATAGCCTCTCTCGTCACCGTAAACAGTCGGTTCGACAATGATCACATCTTCGATAGCCGTTCTTGTGAATCTCATCGTTGTACATGTCCTTCGTTTGCTCTTCTGATCAGGTATTGTCCGTATTGGTTCTTTTTGAGAGGTTGGGCAAGTTTCAAAAGCTGCTCTTTGGTGATATACCCCATCTCGTATGCGATCTCTTCGATGCACGCGACTTTAAGTCCCTGACGGTTTTCGATCGTTTGAATGAAATTGGATGCCTCAAGCAAAGATTCATGTGTACCTGTGTCAAGCCATGCAAACCCCCTGCCCATCAATTTGACACGGAGTCTGTTTTCCTGTAGGTAAAACTGATTCAGTGTGGTGATCTCCAGTTCTCCTCTGTCACTCGGTTCTACTTCTTTTGCTTTTTGTACGACATCGTTAGGATAAAAGTACAGTCCCACGACGGCATAATTGCTTTTAGGGTTTTGGGGTTTCTCCTCTATGGAGATAACATTTCCTTCCTCATTGAACTCTGCTACGCCATAACGCTCCGGATCTTGTACATAGTATCCGAATATCGTTGCTTTATTGCGCTCTTTCGCATTAGAGACACTTGTTGCCAAAAGTTGTGTTAGTCCATGTCCGTAAAAAATATTGTCCCCCAATACAAGACAGGCATCGTCACCGTCCAAAAATGCTTCGGCAAGCAAAAAAGCCTGTGCCAGACCATCGGGAGACGGCTGTACTTTGTAGGAGAACTGCATACCTATTTCCGTACCGTCTCCAAGGAGTTTTTGAAAGTTCGGCAGATCATGAGGGGTAGAGATGATCAATACCTCTCTAATACCGGCTAACATAAGAACGGAAAGCGGATAGTAGATCATCGGTTTATCATAGATGGGAACCAATTGTTTGCTTACACCACGTGTAATAGGATAGAGTCGTGTACCGCTCCCTCCGGCGAGGATAATGCCTTTCATAGTATCCCTTTATAGTATGTATAAATTGTTAGTAGAATTATATCTGAATTGGTTTATACTTTGTATAATAAGCGGGAGGTAAAATTAACGTCTAATCCAATCTCAACTTTCGCACATAAATCCAAGCTCTTTCTGAGTGTAAGCCCTGAGTAGTGCGATAATCTGAAGTATATCTTTATTCTCCTTGACAATATTTTCAACTAGTGAGATTTTTGTGAGGATTTCAAGAAACAGCCGCATCGAAATAGCCAGTGCTTCAAGTTCACACTCCAGGTCCCTGAAGAGTTCTCCCAAGGTCTTTGGTTCATGATGGAGTCGGTTGATGGTGCTAACAAGGTTGTAGGTGAACATCGAAAGCGTAATACGGGCGATGATCGCTTCATAGAGTCGATTCTCCTCTTTCCCCAGACCGAAGTGTTCTCTAAGATCCTTATAACCCTGTTCGATATTCCAGCGTTTTTTATAGGTATCGAGGATCTCTTTGCCCGAAAGGGAAAGATCGGTACTGATGAAAATGAGTAGTTCTTTGGAAGTATGGAGGAAAAGCAGTTTCACCTTGCCAAGGCTATGATGTTCCGCGATCATGTCAAAATAGCGGTACCGCACCTTTCCGTAGCGACCGTGTTTGATATGCCGTATTGTATGATAGTGGTCATAGAGCGCCTGCAAGCTTTTATATTTGCCTTTGAAGTGCCACAGTTTTAGATTGTTCGGTAAACGAGCAACCGTATCGATCCCTATCTCTTTGGCTTTGATGATGAATTCCGGTTTAGCATACCAGCTGTCAACCAAGAGATAATCCGCCATAACACCTGTATTTAAGGCACGCTCCACCATTTCAAGCGCCAAGGTATTTTTACCTTTGAGCCCCTCTTCTCTTCTTTGATAGGCATTGCTGCGGTGATGCAATGTTTGTGTATATTCCTCAAGTGACTTGTATCGGCTTTTATTCATACGCAGAGCAAAGTCCAGCTGAAATGTCGAATGGCTGTCAGCATAGCTGAGTGAAACGATATTGAGCCCGCCTACAGTACGCTTCTCTTTGTTACTCCAGATATATTTGCAGCTTCCCTCGATCTTCTTGCCGCACTTGGGCTCGACCGTATCGTCGATAATCAACACGCGCTGTTCGTTAACGCCATGAAGCGGTTCGATCTTTTCTATCAATCTCAAAGCACTTCGCTGCAGCAGTTTACGCCAGTTGAAGCGTCTCTGTTTCAAAAAACGATAATAGACATCCTTTCCAAAGGCATCATCGCTTTGTTTGATAAAGGCTGACTGACGTTTATGCATGACAAGCATATAGACAAAATGCAGTAGTATCAGATAGGGCGCCACTCCAACACTGCGCTTTGTAAAATTTGACTGTTTTAAAATAGAAGTGATACCGATCTCGCGAAGCAGCGATACGATCGGATTTTTCAATACACCTTTTAGCGCAGATTCGATATACTTGTCAAGTCCCATAAAACAGGCTCCTTTAGTCAATATGTGTGCTAACAAATTGTACGTAAATGTGCCTGTTTATGGGCTTTCGTAGATGGATTTTTGCTTAGAATCTATGTGCGAAAGTTGAGTAATCCAATGATTAAGATAAGGGCTATCGAGCATTTTTTGGAGTGTAACAATATCTTGATAATATTTCTGATAAAGAAAATCTAAAATATTAGGGGGTATGGTGATCTCTTTGGAGACATTTATCCTATTTTTGATAAAAACATCATGATGTGAAGATATTCCTAGAAAATGGTAGATTTTATTCAGATAGGATTTTGGATCTTCTATGATCTCATCATAATAACCTATATAAAGCTGTTTCCCAAATATTTTTTTCCATGTTTTGACGATTGTAACGTAATCGTTACGCATTGTCTGTCGGGGGGACTCAATAAACTCAATGAGCTTTTGCTCATCTAATTTGACATTATGTATCTCTCTTGTTTTGTAAAACTTAACTTGAGACCATGCTCTGTCGACAGGATCTCTTAGTGTTAATATAATTTTGACATCAGGCAAAATGTCTTTAATATGCCGGATATCAGATTCATGAAGGATTGAATAAGCAGGTGTGATTTCACCTTTTAGGTAATTTTGACGATCAGGAAAGAGACTCAGATACCATTGATCATTATAATTTTTTAGGTAGTAACGCAATAACCACTTGAGACGTGGCATATCCTTTTGTATATAGGCAAGTCTGATCTCTTCGTATGCTTTTTTTCTAAAAAGTTTATTATGCGGCTGGAGACTGAAAAGACGATTTACAATATGATCAGTCGCTAAAAAACTGGGGGAAGGATAATTGAGTGATCGATCGAAGTAGTGAAGCTCTTTTCGTGGAGGGAGCCATACGTCAGGGTGTGCGTTGAGATTTGCCCATAGCCATGTAGAAGCTGATTTTTGAACACCGATACCGATAAAATCAACCGTACTCATCGTGCTTTGTCTTGTCTGTGTATATTTGGTATAGACGGAAAAGAAATACCGTAAATATCCTCAAGAACCATACGTTGTAATATAAATGTTCTATGTATCTTTTCTTCGGCTGGTTGATTGTTAACTGATAAGTTATACTGTTTTAGCAGGGTATCGCATGAAAATAGTTGTTCGATTATTTTCTTTTTGTCTTGCGGATTTATTGGGATTGCATTGAGTGTAATCAGTACTTCTATGGCTGCAGGACTAAGAGTTGTATTTTTATTTTTGATATGTTTAAGTGTATGATAGTCTATATTTAAAGTCTCGAAAAGCTCATTGATAATGGTAGATTTGTATGTAAATATTTGAAGTGACGAAATACCAAATATTGTTTCCATATCATAAATAAACCCAAGATAATCTAAGTGCCGTTTGAACCATTTATCCTCAAGCATACGTTCAAAGGACCAGTCCTGTCCATAACATTGAACCAGAGGGATCCGAGGGTTTTTAAGATTTTGTTGATAGAAACTATACATAAAAGAGTAAGGTTCTCTCACTGTGAGCAATATTTGGGGACGGAGGTTTTGAGCCAGTGTAAGGAGAAATGATTTTGCTTTATCCGTAAAGTCGTACCAATGGTTGTATATGCCTTCTGTTGAGAGTATGATAGTCGTACATGCTGTCTGTACGGCTTCGTCATAACATTCGGCAATCTTTGAAAGAAGCATTTCGAAATTCTCTTCTAACAGCAGTGAGACGATCCATTGATGTTTTGGAACACCTGTCTGACTGTAGTTCCGAGGATAAAGTACTTTTTTATTTTTCAGGATCGTGCTGTTTTGGGCGCATGTATACTGAAATGTTGTTGTTGCTGTTTTGGGAGTACCCGCATGAAAATAGAGTATGATATCCGGATAGGTGCTACAAAGTGTCTCACATTGCTTTGCAGTATTCTCTTGTGGCGTATATACCTGTTCATGATGTAAAGAACGTTTGTAGAGATGATAAAAGATCCCCTGTTTAAGAGAACCGATCTGTTTATTGGCATCGAGCACGCTCCTGCGTACCTTTTCAATAGTGATCTTATCAGTGTCGATGTATCCAAACGGATCAATCTCTCTATGATAGTGGAGTAGATGAAGCGGAGCTTTAGGGTCAAAGTATGAAGGTATGAGGGGAGAATGGAGAGGAAAATTATAGTTGGTTTCTGCAAGTGTATAGGGGATTTTACTCTCTCTTAGTGCCATGGCAAATGAGAGTTGATCGGTATGAATGGCATGGGAAGGATTGTCAAAGAGATAGTCCCTTGCAAAAAGCCATGATGCCCACTTTTTCCAATAACGATTGATAGATGCAAGATGAACGCCGGGTATATAATAAAACCCACCATTGAAATTTCCCTCTACCGTTTCATTGGCAGGGATTTCCCAGTCGGTATGTACTACGGGAGGCAGTATGAGGTTTGCTTCTTGAAATATACGTTCTATTGTTTTGAGGGGGGGATTGGGGGCATCAACGATTTTGCCCATAATGACGGAGTGATCCATCTCGAAAAGGGCATTATCCAAGACATACATATCCGCATCGAGCAGTATAACACTTTGGATTTTTTTATCTACGAAGTAATCAAGCTGAGCCAGTTTGTTGCAGTATTTCCCGTCAAGGTAAGGGGTGATGATCGTATAAGTGTAACCCTCTTTTTGAAGATAACCTAAAAAGTGCTCCGAAACATGGGGTGTGCATTGTACTACTATATTGTTACGAGTAAATTTGGTATTCTTATCAAGTGATAGGAGAAGCAGTTGTGCCTGATAGTAGTGAAGAGGTATGGCATCTACTACAAAAGAGATGTATTTCAATCAAAATCCTCACTTATTTATGGTTCACTTAAAAACCAATCAATGCACTTTATCAAAGTCTATACCTTGATAAAATCCATTACATCTTAGGTAAGCACGGGGAACACCCCGCACTTATAGGTCTTAGTTGCTTCTTGTACTTGTGTTGTATACAGGAAGGTCTTTGGTAGCGGCAAGGTCAGAAGTACTCTGAGCTTGAGCATAGACATAGAAGTCTTCCGCATTTCCAGGGATAGTGAGCTCAAGAGCATATCTACCTGTTGTTGGCATACCGGCAGCAGTAAATGCAGCTGCATTTGCGGCAATGACATCTGAAAGAAGGAATTTCCCTTGTGAGTCAACAGCGACAGAATCCAGTGTAACTGTGACTGTTTTTCCATCAAGGATAAACGTCAACTCAGGATTGACTGCTTTACAGCTTCTGTTGGCAATAAAGAGTTTTGTTATTGTCACATCTGTTTGTGTTGCCCCTGCAATCTGTGCTTTATAGGCAAAGTTTTCCCATTCACCAATATTTTGATCAGGAGTATAGCTGTCCGCAGGAGTATAATCATAGAAATTACCACCAAGTGTAATAGCATCATCGCTATTAATATAGTAATTAGCAATAAAGCTGCTTTCAGGAATTACTGTCGTACCGTTATACTGGAAGCTTACTGTATATGTATTTGTTGATGCGTTAAGACCGGTATAAGTATCTCCAAGAGCACCATTCGCAGAGTCAATGTCAAATGCAAGAGTGACACCATCCGGCGCCAATGTAGAAGAAGTAACGGTTGCTATTGTACCATCTGCAAATGTAGCAGCAGTAACTGTCAGACCGGTAAGAGCAGCAAGAGCGGCATTTGATGGGATAATCTGAAGTTTAGAAGTGTCTCCATCCAGACCGATATCAACCGCAGTTTTTGTAACCTTGAATCGGAAAACGTCTGTCAATACATCCATTACGTCACCTGCAGATCCATTTGCAGTGTTAAGTGCACCATGGTTAGTAGCGACAAATACAGTGGATGAATTCTCAACATTGATAAGGTTGTCGAGCTTGGTCTCACACTCTACTTTGTACTGTGCTAAAATATCCACCATATCAAGTCTAGAACGATCTTTAAAGATTGGTGTTCCGGAACCTGTCCATACATCCAATACCGCTTCAAGTGCATCAAAGTCAGCTTGAGTTCCCGTGTAGTCTAGAGTACCGGCTGGTGCTGGAACTGCTCCACCAATTGTCGGAACTGCAGTAGTCACTCTAAATGCATATGATCTGCTATTAATAATGGACTGTGATGAGTTGGTGGTAAAGACAATTCTTGCACCTGACTCACCGACCCTTTCATTCAATGGGTCATCAGTAGTATTTGCAATGGTGTAAGATACGATATCGGTAGTCAAGTCTGCTATTGCCACTACAACACCTGTTGTAATGTCATACAATGACAGATAAGTTGCCCCTCCTCCTAAAGTAAGGTCTGTTGTTGCAAGATTTGGAAAGTCAAGGTTGATAGTTGCATCAGAAACTGTCCCAGATCCTCCGATTGAAGCTGTATAGCTAAACTCTTCAGGACCTCTATATACAGGAATTTGTCCTGATCCAACAGCCGGCATACCTGCACCTAGTACTGAAACATTTGTCAGTGTAGGATTAGTATTAAAAAGCTCCTGGGCAATTTTTAGGCTTGCTGTCCCCCCTGTCAATGATGTATATGCCAACGTTCCTGCATTTGCTGAGACACCAAAAACCGCTGCTGCAGCAATAGTTGATATTGCCATCTTTCTAATTGTAGTCATTCTGACTCCTTTTGTATATGTGAAATTTCGCGCGAAATGATTCTTCCCAAAAGAACCAAATCTTCATAATCATATCATCTTAAACTTTAAACGTAACTTGTGTGATGGGGTTTGGAAACATTTGTGTATCGATTTTGTGCAGTATGTTGGTCATAAAATCGATACACATCTTGAAAAAGGGAAGGTTTAGAGCGAGACCTGTTTCATAAACTGTAGTAGCTTGTTGTAGCGGTAGGATATGTCGGCCATCTGTCCTGCACTTTGGATAATGACGGGTCGGATCAACATGATAAGCTCTGTTTTGGTGGTCTTGTCACTTTGTGTTGCGAAGACATCTCCAATATAAGGCAGATCCTTTAAACCGGGTATACCTCCCCTTTCGGCACTTTTATTGTTGGAGATCAGCCCCCCGATGAGGATGGTGTCGCCACTGCGTATGACGGCTACGGTACTGAGATCCCTGTTGACGATGAGGGGCGAGTCGATGCCGGAGGTATCGTTGAGCTGCGCCTCGGAGAGTGAGACCATGATCTTCATGGTCAAGATACCGTTGGAGTTGATCGTGGGTGTGACACCAAGGTTGATACCGGTGGTTCGGTAGCTGATGTTACGGTTGATACTCGGAGCCCCCGGTGTGGTGGCGACATCTTGTGCGGATACTTCACTGGTGATGATGGGTACTTGCGTTCCTACATTGATCGTACCCGTATTGTTGTTCATGATGAGCATCTTGGGTCTGGAGACAATGTTGAGCAGCTGTTTTTTTGCCAATGCATTGATGGTGGCATCAATATAGTTCCCCTTGAAGACGATCCCCAGACCGCTTCCCCCGCCACTGACATCAAGAGTCTGCTTGATGATGTCAGGCTTGTAGTTTCGGATGGCATACTCAAATCCCAGAGAGAAGGTATCGGTCATGGTCACCTCCGCTACCGTCACTTCCACCAGTGTCTGTAGCGGCAGTTTGTCCAGTTCTTTGATGAACGGAAGCAGAATGCGGTAGTGGCTTGGCAGGAGTTTGAGCATCAATATATTGGTGTCTTTGTCCGCGGTGATGTTGGGCTTGTAATCCAGATCACTAAGGATCAGTGCTTCGTCTTCCGCAGGCATCGTCCGGTTTTGTTTGTTCTCTTTGTCGTTGTGTGATTGCGGTGCGGCAGAATCGACAGGTGTATAGGCGGTATGTTGTCTGGATGTGGAGGTTTGCAGGAGGTTTTTGATCGCATCGGCCAGTTCATCCGCTTTACGGTTTTTGACATGGTAGATGTAGAGGCGAGGCTCAATGTCTTCTTCTTCGGAGATCCTGTCAAGTTTTTTCTTCCAGTACATCAGTGTGCGTATCCAACTTTTTTTGGGCGAGATGACATAAACCATATTGAGCTCTTCGATAGGCATGAGTACAATACCTCTGGGGGAGGGGCTGGAGACGACTTCGATACCGTTGAGTTTGAAGATCTTTTTGACCCGTTCGACAAAACTTTTGACTTCAATATTGTCAAGTGTGATCAGATAGGGGGTCTTTCCCGAGATCGCAGGGCGGTCAAGCATCCGGATGATCTGGAGTGCTTTGCGTATGTCTTGGGCACTTCCTACGATGGTTTGTATATCTTTGATGCTGTTTAGGTATTGCAGGTTGTTGATACCTGCGGCTTTGATGATGGGGATCGCTTTGGCAGGAGCGATATAGTGATAGGGGACGAACATCATCACCTTTTTGTCATCTCTCAGATCGGCGGGAAGTTGGTATCCGTAACCAATATAGATATCTTCCATGTCGGCAGGTTTTTTCTGGTTTCTTCTTGACTTTTTGACAAAGTGCATTCCTTTTTTGTCCTGTATGGTGATACCGTGCATGGAGAGAAGCTCTTTAAATACCTTGTAGAAGGCATCTGCATTTTGTGGTGTCTGCATATTGAGAGAGACGGGTGTCTTCAGTCTTTGTACCTGAGGATCCACACTGTAGTTGACTTTGAGTACACTGCCTAGTACCAGATCGATAAATTCGTTTAGAGGGATCTTTTCGACAGCGAGTTTGACTTTGTCGCCATTGACATAGATATCTTGTTTTTTGTCTCCTTTGAAAGAGAGAGGGGAGGTGCGTGTACGGTCAAAGACGGGCACTTCTTCGAATGTTGTATGTTGTTTCTTGGTAGCGTGAGGAGCACCATCGGAGATACGATAGGTTTTTTGAAGGCGAACGCTACCGTTGCGTTGAATATCATAATGTACGTCATCCAGGTCATCCAGTGTGGGACCAGGGTTTGTTTGCTGTGCACATCCTACAAGAAGTAACATGCTCAATGCCGCACTAAAGAAGCGTTTCATTGGTATCCTTTGGTTTATATTTGGTGATATTGGTGTCAAAAAAGTCAAACTTCCACGATTTTCCATTCTCTTTTTGAAAGATATTGGAAAAACTGACGGTAGCATGGTCGATCCTATCGATCTTTATGGGATCGATCAATATCTCTCCTTCCTTGAAGGAACGCATGCCACCCTTAAATTTTGTATGTGACAGTGTAACAAATTTTTGCCCGTTTTTTTCATAGACACCAAGAATCCGAAAACACTTTTTATTGATACAGAGTCGGTTTTTCTCTTTTTTGACACGCACTTTTTTTTCTTTTTTGCGATTGCCGGCTGTATGAGAGTTGTTTGTAGCGGTATCATAGAAAACTTCATCTTCAGTGATCCCCCACATATAGGTGAAGGAGCCATTCGTATCAAGAGGGGTCAGGTAGTTCTGTACTTTGCTGCGTTCGAAGCTCTCGATATCTTTAAGAGGAATGGCGGTTTTTATAGAAGAATAGGTGTTCAGAGAGAGAAACCCTATAGCCAGTATACCGATTCCGTACAAGAGCAGTGTTGAGGGTTTAATCGGCATCTTTTATCCTGTATCCGTGTAGTTGAAAGGAGACGATCAGTGTGCTTTTTTTGGGTACGGGACCAAGCAAAAGATTGTGGATGGTAACAAGCTTGTTTTTTGACCTGAGTCTGTTGATGAAACGGAGAAAATTTCCCGGTGTACACTCAAGAGAGACATCCAATGAGAGTTTTTCGTATGCTTCTTCATTTGCTGCCATCTGTGCCCACTTGATATTGCGTACGTTGCATAGATTCGATGCGGCATCACTGACAATATGCTGAAGCTCACCCATCGCTTTGGAGTAGCTTGTCGTCTTTGCATCGAAAAAGAGAGATTTGGCTTCTATATTTAAATCTTCCGGAAGGATTTTCATAGCATTGAGACGTTTCTCTCTTGCGATCTTGTTTTGCAACAGTGTGATCTTGCGTGCGAGTTCCGATCGATCCGGCAGCATATAGTTGTCATAGTTCACCAGAATAACAAGGGAGATGAGAAGTAGAAGGATCTTTTTAGTGTTCATCTGTCAACTTCTTGATCTGGATATCATAGGTAAGGATTTTCATGCCGTTTTTTTGTACAAAGCTGTTTTGGATAATGACATTGTCAAAGAGTCCGGTTTGATTGAGACGATTTAGATAGATGACCGGATCGTCACCGCATTTGATTTGCAGTGAAAGTCGGTCACCGTTGAGCTTGAACTGTCGTATCGTTGCATTGTCCTCGGGATGAAAGACATTGTAGATCCCTGTCAGCACTTTGATCGGGTCTATATAGATCAGTTCATTATCGACCAAATCATTGAGAATGGCAACCTCCTTGTTATGATGTCTGATAGCATTTTTGAGAGGATGATTACTTTGCTTGAGTGCTCCATAGGTCTCCTCGAGCTTATGGATCTTTTGTTGCATCAAAGATGCCTGTATCGAAGTAATGATAATGAAGGCGGCAATCATAAAAAGTAAGGGGTAGGTCAATTTTTCAACCATACTTGCAGCAATCTGCCGAGGAGATGTTTCCCATTGCAAGAACCGATAGAGATCTTTGAAACTCAGCGTATGACGTGCCGTATGATAGTATTTTTGATACTCGGAAGCATCAAAGTATTTTAGTTTAGAAATGGTATGTTCATTTTTGAGAAGGTCGATGAAGAGTGTTTCGTTTTGCTTCATGAGAGCGGCGGCTTGGTAACGACCCTCTTTCAAGGCAAATATTTTTGTTGGTTCCGTTTGAAACACAACAATAGTGTCGTCAAATGCTTTAAGTGCTTGAAACATCAGATAGCTTTCCGGGATGACGAAAGGAGCGGTTGGCTGTAACTCTTTGGGATAAAACCAAAGATAGACACGGTTCCGCTCTATGTAGTAGAGTATCTGCGGATCTTTGATAGAGGAGAGTTTTCCGTAGTTGATGTGTACCAACTCTTTGGTAAGTTTTACATTTTTGGGAAGTGTTACGGAAGCAAATGTCGTTTTTTCCATCGGGATAATAGTGATCAGCCGGTATTTAAACAATATCTCTATAAGCTTCACTTATTCCCTTTTCTTTTTAGATGATTATATCTTTTCTATCTTAAAATGCTTTATAATCCTCAATGGTAAAAGGGCGTATAGTGTTGGATTTAAAGTCAATCAGTGTCTCAAGTGTAGTGTGACTCTTTCCGATGGTTGTCTCTATATGTATGCGTACATGCCTTGAGAGATAGAAACCCATAGATTCGTCATAGAAGGTACGAAGTCCTGAAACGGTTTGGATAAACTGGGAAAAATCTTTTTCCCTCATCATGGCATAGATCTCCGCTTGCATGGGGTCTATTTGCAGCACCACCGAGAGTTGTTTAGGATCTAGGAAGGCAAGGTTGAGCATGGATCCTCTGCCGTAATAGAGCTGACGTTTCAGCGTCTGCCACTGATCGGAAGAGAGGGTGTCATAACCTTTGATGATCCGAAGTTCGTCGGGGCTTTGGAGCGTAGGTGTATTGCGGGGTCGGTAGTCTACCTTTTTTTTGATGCGATAGTATGCCTCTTCCGCACCATTGAGGCGTACTGCTTGATCTTTGTCAACCCAGTCTGAAAGTGCGTCTTCCAGAGTGAAGCGTAGTTCACGTTTATCGGTTGCCAGTCCGGCAAGGACAGATGGTGGCGGAAAAGAGATGCTAAAAAGCATTGAGACATCCTGGAGGTAGAAGGTGGTATGATTGACATGATATTTTCTGCCGTCTGGTATGATCTTGTCGGGAAGTTTAGGGAGGATCTTGTCTGTCAAGATAAAAGATTTCGCATCATAGTCGGCAGTGGGGATCTGGAACTTTAGGATCTCCAACATATTCTGTGCCTCGATGGTCGCCGTGGTTTTGTCCTGAAGCATACGGGTGAGGTGGATTGTTTCTTTGGAGATCCCCATGATAAAAGCGATCCCAAGCATTAAGGTGGCTACGATCCATAATACGATAGAAAGGGCGAACCCTTTGCGTTCTTTTCTATTCAAAGAGTACATCTTGTATCCTTGACAGAGAGGTATTATAGTCACTTTGGATATGTGCGACGATGGAGATATCTTGGTGATCCCGGTGTAAATATGTGGTTATGGAGACGGGTAGATCATCCTTCAGTGTGGAGACAATCTGTCCTTTTCGTGTCGTATAGGAGAACCGGCAGCGCTCAAGGTGCCGATAGAGAGAGCGGGGACGGTTCTTTTTGGGGATAGCGGGTCTACGATAGTCTATCCGTTGATACAGAGGCTCCTCATAATAAAGCAGCTCTCCGTTGCGGCATACAAGGCGGGCGAGTGCAGTCTCTTCCGAGAGAATCGGATTGGTGGTAATATAGTCAATTTGTGAGGGGGTGCCTTTGAAAAAAAAGTGTAGCTGTCGCATCGGTTGTTCAAGGAGGTCGTAGCGATCCACTACATAATACTTGATTGATGCCAAAGAGCTGTGGACTTGTTCGTAGGTGATCACCGTATCGATCGCACTTTTTTTTGTCTTTGCGATAGTGATGATCTGAAGACGGAAGGCAAAGAGTGCTACACCGATGAGCAGGGTGATCAGTACCACCGCAACCAGCATCTCTACCAAAGTGAACGCTTTTTTCATCGTACTTTCTCCGTGACGGTTTTATAGTAGCTATAGGTTTTTTGAGTCTCACCTTTTTTGAGATCAACATGAATACGATAGAGGATGTAGCGGGTCGATCCGATATTGCCTTGCGGTTCATCCGGTTCGAAGGCTTTACGGTAAGAACGAAGCGCTTTGACCTGATGACATTGTGCCACATAGGTAAAATCGTTCATGGTTCCTTCCATGTGCTTTTGCTTCCGGCAAATAGAAAGAGAAAGTGCGTCTTTAATGTTGAAAAAGGCACGGTAGTAGTTCTGGTATTTCTCTTTCTTGCGCTCTGTCATGCCGGTTTGCTTGAGTGCACTGACGGATGTGGCAACGACTATAAAGAGGATCAGTAAAGAGATGAGTACCTCAATGGTGATCATGGCTCTTCGCAAAGATCACTCCTTTTTTGGTGATGTGGTAGGTTTTGTCCCCTAGGTGTATATCGATATCTTTTGCCTCTAGAAAAGCTTTGGCTTTTGCTTTGGAGAGAGTCTGCTTGTCTTGAATGCGCGCAAGAGACTTTTCGTAGCCGCTGAGCATCTTGGCACCTTTGGGGATGACAACCCCCATGACCAGCGTGATGATCACCAGTACAACCAGCAGTTCGATCAGCGTAAATGCCGTTTTCATGATCCGGCGATATCCGTCATGCTCATGACCGCCATCATGATCGCCACGACGATCAGTGCAATGAACAAGCCCAGTCCGACGATGACGGCAGGCTCCAAGATAGCCAGTATCTTTTTGACGTTGGCACTGAAAGCTTCGCTATGTCTGACCGAGAGAGAGTGAAAGACTTTATCCAGAGAGGCACTGCTCTCTCCAACACTGAGCAGTGCGATATCACTGGGAGGGATCACACTGCTGATGGCAAAGACACTGCTGAGTTTCTGTCCGCGTTTGAGCTCGAAAAGGGTGGTTTTGAGCAGGTCGCTTAGTTCCGGAAGGAGTTTGACCGTCTGAAGTTGTCGAAGGGCTTTATCCAGCTGGAGTCCGCCGGTAAGCATGGTACTGAGTGCACTGTAGATGATGGTCAGTTGTAGATCGACAATAATACCGGAGAGTTTGGGAATACGATAAAAAAGACTCATCCAAGGTATGGGAAAACGTTTGAGCAGTATCACACTCGATATGACAAACAGTGCGATGACAAAAAGTGCCTCACTCATATGCGCATTGAGGTACTTTCCCATGGAGAGCACCGCATAAGAGATACCGGGAAGCTGTTCAAACTCTTCGGGTGAGAAGATAGAGGAGAACTTCGGGATGATTAGAAAAAAGATAACAAAGGAGACCACGACACTCATACCGACAAGAAATAGAGGATAGGAGAGCGCTTGTTTGACATCGGAGCGTATCTTCTTTTGAAAAGAGAGATATTCAAAAAGCTGTAATAGCCCTTGATCGAGTGAGCCGACCTCTTCGGCGGTAGAGATAAAACTGATCGAAAGCGTGTCGAGTTCCAATCCTACCTTTTTGAGCGCTTTTTGCAGCGCAGTAGAGAGTTGTGCTCCCCCCTTGATTTCGGAGAGGGTATGTTTGAGTACAGTACGGTAGGACTCTTTTTGGGTTGTTTTTGAAAGGGTTTTGAGTGCACTGTCAAGAGGCATTCCCGAGAGTATGAGGTAGTAGAGTTCCTCGATAAATGCGAGAAAATCATCTTGTTTAAAACGGGATGTATCGATTTTTTCTTTTTTCTCTTTGAATGCAATCAGCGTAAGTTTTTTCTGTGATAGCATCTGCTCAAATTCGCTGCGCGATCCGTGAAAAGTGCCTTTGACCTTCTCTCCGCTGGGAAGGAGGGCGTCATACTCGTAAAACGATGCCATCATGCAAGCCTTATGACTTCATCAAGAGAGGTCTTTCCTTCAAGGAATTTAAGCAGTCCGTCATCTTGCAGTGTACGGTAGCCGAGTTTGTGCAGGTCGTTGAAGTCACGGTTCTTGTCAAGCTCTTCGATAAGCCGTTGATCGAACGGGACGATCTCCATAATAGGCATTCTCCCTTTGTATCCGGTGTGGTTGCATGCTTTGCATCCTACGGCTTTGCATGGGTTGTAGGGGGACTCGATATGCGCTTTGAGCGCATCGATACGGTATCGTTCGATCTGTTCATCGGTAAGAGAGATCGGTTCTTTGCATGTATCACAAAGCTTTCTGGCAAGTCTCTGTGCCATCAGTCCGATAATGGAAGACTTCAATAGAAAATACTCCATTCCCATATCCAGAAGTCTGGAGATTGCGCCCAATGCCGAGTTGGTATGGAGTGTAGAGAGTACGAGGTGCCCGGTCAAGGCGGATTGTATGGCGATCTGTGCGGTCTCGGCATCCCGTATCTCTCCGATCATGATGACATCCGGATCTTGTCTGAGGATTGATCTTAGCGCGTTGGCAAAGGTATAATCGATGGCAGGCTTGACTTGAATCTGACTGATCCCCTCAAGCTGGTACTCTACCGGATCTTCAACGGTAATGATCTTGACCTCTTCGCTGTGAATATAGTTGAGTGCCGCGTAAAGGGTGGAGGTCTTACCGCTCCCCGTAGGACCGGTCGTAAGAATAATGCCGTTTGGTTTTTTGAGCATCTCTTTGAGACGATTGAGATTATCGGTATGAAATCCCATGTTGTCAAGGCTTAACTCTACGGAGTCATTACCCAGAAGTCTCAGTACGAAACTCTCACCAAATGCGGTAGGCACGGATGAGGAACGTATATCGATAGATTGGGAAGAGATCTTCACACTGATCCTGCCGTCTTGCGGTAGTCTGTTTTCCGAAATATTCATTTTGGAGATAAGCTTGAGTCTGGCGGTGACAGCCTGTTTCAGTTTGTTGGGGATAGTGTCGATCGTTTTGAGTACACCGTCTATGCGGAAACGGACATAAATCCCTTTTTTGTACGATTCGAAATGAATATCCGAAGCGTACATATTGACTGCTTTGGAAAAGATGTTATTGACAAGTTTGATGACGGGTGCTTCGGATGCCAACTCTTTGAGGCGATCGACCTCGTCTTCAAAGATATCATCCTCGCTTTCTTCTTCGATATTTTCATAGAGTTCCCGTATCTCTCTCAGCTCTTCTTCTGTTGCCAAATAGATCTCAATTTGATCTTCCACAAACATATTCAGCGTCGCCAGAAAGTGTGCATTGAGAGGATTGTGTGTAGCCAAAGAGAGTACCCCCTCCTTGCGTGCAATAGGAAAGAAAGCATTCTCAATGAAAAATCGAACCGATATCTCCGGGAAATCCAGTTTTTCCGGTTTGTCTTGAAAGTCCTTAAAACGCTTCAGTCCATATTGGATTGCCAGTGTATCGATATAGACGGTATCGGAGATGACACCGAGATTGAGAAAGATATTGCCAAGATCACCGCCGTATTCTTTTTGAATACTGCGTGCTTGTTCGATATCTTCTTGTGTACATTGCCCCCGGCTTAGCAAAATCTCTTCAAATGATCGCATCTATTCCCACACGGACAGATCTTTGGCGTCTTTGGTGCCTCCCTCTTTCCCATCGGATCCGTAACTTGTGAGAGAGTAGGGATTGCCGTCTTTCCCCGGTTGTGCATAGTGGTAGGCATTGCCCCATGCATCCTCTTTGACCGGTTTGGGAAGGTAGGGGCCGTCCCAATTTTTAAGATCGGAACTTTTTGTCCAGAGGATTTCAAGTCCCTCTTGTGTCGTAGGGTATCTGCCGACATCCAGTCTAAAGCTATCGAGTGCCTGAGAGAACATTTGCATCTGCGTTTTGGTGGTTTTGACTTTTGCACTGTCAAGTTTACCGAAGAGTTTAGGTGCGACCAGAGACGAGAGCAGGGCGATAATCACAATGACTACGAGCAGTTCGACCAGTGTAAATGCACTTCGGCGCTTATTTTGTTCTATTTGACGATAAACCATGGGTTGAGTAACTCCTTTTTATTATACGCTAACGGTTGATTGGAATCGTAATTATACACTAATTTTCCCGATTCTCTCACTATGGCATCTGCTGCCGCCGTATCCCACTCCATGGTTGGTGCAAGACGGGGATATATATCTGCCAATCCCTCCGCTACCATACAGAGTTTCAAAGAGCTTCCTTTGGAGATAGTCGTCAGTCGTTGGTTGTTAGTCGTTAGTTTGTCGATAAAATCTTGTGTTTCGGATGTTAAGTGTGATTTGCTTGCGACCACTACCAGCTCATCTCGTTTGTGTGATATAGGCAATCTCTCTTCACTAACGACGAACGACTGCTCATTAAAAACTAATTTAAACGCACCTTCTCCCTGTTTTGCCGCATACATTTCGTTGATAGCCGGCGCATAGACCACACCGAGTACCGGTTTGTTTCGATGGATCAGTGCAATATTGACGGTAAATTCACCGTTTTTTCTGATAAACTCTTTGGTTCCATCTATGGGGTCAATACACCAATAGTACTCCCACTTTTTTCTCGTTTCATAGTCGATTTGTTGATTCTCTTCCGACATGATGGGAATTTCGGGATACAGCTTTGACAAAGCAGTGCAGATAATCTCATTGGATGTTGTATCTGCTATGGTAAGCGGTGAGTGGTCATCTTTATATGCAACCGTAAAATCTTTATTGTAAATTTTCATAATAGCATTTCCCGCCTCTTTGGCAATAGAAATGATCTCTTTTAAATCTATGGTGTTTAACATGCTAAATATCCTTTTTGTTCCAAGTATTTTATGACTATATCCGCAGCATCTTCTATGGATATGTTGTCGTTAACGATATGGATCTCCGGAGAGAGTGGTACCTCGTAGGGAGAGGAGATACCCGTAAAGTGTGCGATCTCACCGTTTCTTGCTTTTTTGTAGAGCCCCTTGGGGTCTCTTTTTTCACAAGTTTCCAATGGAGTATCAATAAAGACTTCGATGAATTCTCCCTCTTGTACCAAATTTCGTACGCGCTCTCTGTCTTGTTGAAACGGAGAGATAAAGGCACTGAGTACGATCAGACCACTATCGACAAAGAGCTTTGCCACTTCTCCGATACGGCGGATATTTTCTACTCTGTCACTCTCGGAGAATCCCAAACCTTTGTTCAGTCCCATACGAATATTGTCTCCGTCAAGGAGATAGGTATGTTTTTCCAAAGCATAGAGTTTGGACTCTACGGCATTGGCAATAGTGGATTTACCGCTTCCGCTAAGCCCTGTAAACCAAAGAATACAAGGCTTTTGAGATTTGAGTTTGCTTCTCATCTCTTTGGAGACGTGGTGTTCGTGCCAGATGATATTCTGATCGTTGTTTGTCGGCATATATGTCAGACCTTATTTAATATAGTTGTCTTTTACAAATTGCACAATCTGTCGTGCAGCTTCGTTTGGATCTGTTTTTCGCGTGTCGATAACGATCTCTGCATGCTGTGGTTCTTCGTAAATATCACTAACGCCGGTAAAGTTTTGGAGCTCTCCGCTGAGTGCTTTGGCGTACACGCCTTTGTAATCTCTTTGTTGGCATGTTTCAATATCGGACTGAAGATATACGACGATATTGTTTTTGACCATCTCTCTAATTGCTTTACGGCTCTCTCTGTAGGGACTGACAAAGGAGGCTACGGTGGAGATAGAGTTGTTCTGCAATGTTTGTATCAGGTGACCAATGCGTTTCATATGTCTGTTCCGGTCCTCTCTTGTATATCCTACGTTAGGAATGAGTTCTCTGATATCTTTCGAGTCGATCCGTTCGATGGGGATATCGAGTTTGTGAAGCTCTTGATATACTTTGTCCGCAATGGTTGTTTTGCCACTGAGGGGCAGACCGGTAAACCAAAGATTGAACGGGTCAATTTTTTTTCTCCCCCATCGTATCTTGAACCAGACTCTTTCATGTGCCCAATAGAGTCCTACCTTCAGTACGGTTTCGATAAGCCCTGCAGCGATAGCAAGGTCGAGCCTACCAAAGAAAACATACACGATAATGATTGTTGTCGTCGTTGCAACGATCCGCCAGCTTATTCCTTTGACAACGGATCTGATATTGGTTTCTTTATACATATTTAGCCTTTAGTCGTTAGTCGTTAGTCGTTAGTTTTTCATGGTATTGAGTCTTCACCACTAATGACTAACGACCAATAACTAATGACTAATATCCTTACATCCCCATTCCGGGAAGTGTGTTCGGATGTATTCGTTCAGAGCGATTTCCGCATCGGTATAGCTTCGATGGGTGTGTACTTTACCATCCTCTTCTCTTTTGGCGACATCGATGATCATCCCGGCACCTACGGTATTGTTCGTGACTCTGTCTATGATGATGAAACTGCCTGTTTGGCGATTCTCCTCGTATTTGTCCGCCGCGATAGGGCGAGTGAGTATCATTTTACACGATGCAATATCATTGAGCCCGAGAGAATCCACCTGTTCTCTTTCGTAGGTATTCACATTTACTCTGTAGTTGATATGCTCTATGTGTCCGCTTAGGAGTGTGGTTGCTCTTTTGATGTCATACACTCTGCCAACTTCCATCGGTTTTTCATCCATCCAGACAAGCATGACCTTGAGTGCATTGGAGACTCTCGGCATATTTTTTGAGTGAACGATCATATCGCCTCTGCTGATATCTATTTCATCTTCAGTTGTTATGGTTACAGCCATGGGGGCGTAATAGTCGTTGGTCATTGGTCGTTGGTCGTTAGCTGATAGAGGGTCTTTTCTGTTTGCTTCGGTAATATCTCCTGCATTGATAATGCTTTTTACTTTTGTGGTTTTTCCGGATGGCAATACGGTTATCTCGTCGCCTACTTTGACGCTTCCGCTTGCTATGGTGCCGCAAAACCCGCGAAAGTCTAAGTTCGGACGATTGACATATTGTACCGGAAAACGGAAATTAGTCGATAGCCGAGAGTCATTAGTCGTTAGTTCTACCGAATCCAAATATTTAAGGAGAGGAAGCCCCTCATACCAAGGGGTGTTTTCACTTCTATCGACCACATTGTCACCCTCTAAGGCACTCAGTGGTATATAGTATCTGTTTTTGATGCCCAGCTCATCCGCCAGTGCTTCATAGTCGGATTTTATCTTTTCAAAGACCTCTTGCGAATACTCTACCAAATCCATTTTATTGATAGCAACTATAACATGCTCTATGCCTAAGAGATTCACGATAAAACTGTGTCTTCTCGTTTGTGTTAGGATCCCTTTTCTTGCATCTATGAGGATGATAGCTACATCCGCAGTCGAGGCACCAGTGACCATATTACGGGTGTACTGTTCGTGTCCCGGAGTGTCTGCGATGATGTATTTTCTCTTTTCCGTTGTAAAAAACCGATAGGCAACATCAATCGTGATCCCTTGCTCTCTTTCACTTTGCAACCCGTCTACGAGTAGGGCAAAGTCTATCTTTTTACCGGTCGTACCGTACTTTTCGCTCTCACTCTCAGCTGCTGCAAGTTGATCGTCGAAGATCATCTTCGAATCATAGAGCATACGACCGATAAGTGTAGATTTGCCGTCATCAACACTCCCGCAAGTCAAAAAGCGAAGCATATCTTTGTTTTCGTGTTCTTTGAGGTAGGATTCGATTGAGTCGATAGTCGATAGTCGTTGGTCATTGGTCGTTGGTCGTTTGTTTTTAGTTGGTTGTTGTGCCATTTTCCGCTCCTGTTTTAATACTTCTTATAAGTCCCGATACCATTTTTCCTATCTCCTCAAACTCTTCTATCCACTTTTTACCTACATCTTTTCGAATATATTCTATTTTTATTCCGATATAAATCTGTGTTTTTGCTTCAGCAATAGAGCCTTTTGCAATATCCAAAAACCTCACTTTTTCTTTTTCTGAAGTTCTCTCAATCCCTTCTGCTATATTACTTGGCACAGATAACCCACTTCTTGTCAGTTGATCTTTAAATCCAAAATCTCTTAAATCTTTTAGTTCCATATAGATGCTACTTGATAAAGCCGCCGCCTTCTTCCAAACATCCAATTTCTCACACTTCAAAAACACCCTCCATCCATACTAATGACTAATGACTAACAACTAATGACTAAAGACCAACGACTAAAAATACCCCTCCATCTTCTTCTTCTCCATAGACCCGATCTGATCTTTGTCAATCAAACGACCTTCCCTCTCGGAGCTTGTAGAGAGAAGCATCTCTTTGATGATCTCCGGGAGTGTCGTTGCGGTAGAGTTGATGGCACCGGTAAGCGGATAGCACCCCAGTGTTCTAAAACGTACCATTTCCATTTTTGCAGTTTTACGAAGTTCTTCGGGCATTCTGTCATCATCTACCATGATTTTGGTTCCTTCATACTCCACTACAGGTCGCTCTTTTGCAAAGTAAAGGGAGGGAATCTCAATGTTTTCAAGATAGATATACTGCCAAATATCAAGTTCCGTCCAGTTGCTGATAGGAAATACCCGTACAGATTCCCCTTTATTGATCTTGGTATTAAAGACATTCCAAAGCTCCGGTCTTTGGTTTTTGGGATCCCATCTGTGGTGTTTGTCTCGAAAAGAGAAGATGCGTTCTTTTGCACGACTCTTCTCTTCATCTCTTCTAGCACCCCCTATAACGGCATCATAGCCACCTTGCGTGAGCGCTTGTTTGAGCGCTTCGGTTTTCATGATGTCGGTGTGGACTTTACTACCGTGCTCAAACGGGCTTATATTCATCTCGATCCCTTCAGGGTTGGAGTGTACAACAAGATCAAGTCCCAAGTCTTTTGCCCGTTTATCACGAAACGCTATCATCTCACGAAACTTCCACAAAGTATCGACATGTAAAAACTTAAACGGAGGCACTGCAGGGGCAAATGCCTTCATGGCTAAGTGAAGCATCACAGAGCTGTCTTTTCCTACGGAGTACATCATCACCGGGTTGGAAAACTCTGCGGCTACTTCTCGGAGGATGTAGATAGATTCTGCTTCGAGTTGTTTGAGATGGGTTAGTTTTTCTTTAGTTATCATGCAGTTCCTTATAAAAATGGTTTGTTGCCTCTACAAAACCTTCAACACTTCCACAGTCAAATCTTTTGCCTTTAAATTTATAGGCAATGACATTGCCTTTTTTCGCCTGTTCAAGTAGAGCATCTGTGATTTGTATCTCTTCGCTTTTCCCCGGTTTTGTATGACGAATGATATCAAAAATATCCGGCGTGAGTATGTAGCGTCCAATGATGGCTAAGTTTGTCGGCGCATCTTCGGGATCCGGTTTTTCAACCATCTTGTTTACTCTATAGATCCCGTCTGTTATACGCTCTCCATCGATGACACCGTATTTGTTGGTCTCTTCTTTGGGTATCTCTTCAATGGCTACAATGGAACACTTATATTCTTTATAGAGTACTACCATTTGTGCCAGTACACCTTCATCGTCTCCTTTGCACAAGTCATCTGCCAATATCACAGCAAAAGGTTCATCGCCTATGAGTGTTTCACCACACAGTATGGCATGTCCTAAGCCTTTCATCTCTGTCTGGCGCGTGTAGGAAAAGGTACATTTGGTGATGACCGAGCGAATCTCTTCCAACAATGACTCTTTAGAAGTCCCTTTTATCTGATGTTCAAGTTCATAAGAGATATCAAAGTGATCCTCTATGGCTCTTTTCCCTCTTCCCGTAACAATAGCCATGGTACTGATGCCTGCTTCTAAAGCCTCTTCTACGCCATACTGTATGAGTGGTTTTGTAAGTACCGGCAGCATCTCTTTAGGGGTCGCCTTAGTCGCAGGTAAAAAGCGGGTTCCGTAGCCCGCTGCGGGGAATAGACATTTTTTGATTTTAAAATTACACATACTAATATC
>Ga0256839_1001485_pt1 | contig 28382 bp, 24 predicted proteins | sample 354166metaG_FD_185968 | JGI IMG/M metagenome (GOLD analysis project Ga0256839, IMG submission 185968) | Hydrothermal vent microbial communities from Mid Atlantic Ridge, Atlantic Ocean - 354-166 | ecosystem: Environmental > Aquatic > Marine > Hydrothermal vents | place: Atlantic Ocean: Mid... | reverse complement strand
ATTGCAAATAATGGGGGAGGGATTTCAGGAAATGGTGTTGCCGCCCGTGCCAGCCACCCCTGATGGCTGTGCCGGAAAGGTAAATTTGCCCGGCAAGTGGGCCGGCCCGGCCGCATGGGAAGGCTACTCCCGGTAAAGTTCAAACTCCACCCTGCGGTTGAGTTTTTTGGCCCGCTCGGAGTGGTCGGTAAGGATGGGCCGGGAACTGCCATAGCCTTTGGCGGTAATCCGGGCGGGGTCAATATTACCGAAGAAGACCATATATTCCAGGATGGCATCGGCACGTTGCTGCGATAGGGCAAGGTTGAAGTCCTCCCGGCCGTCACTGTCGGTATGGCCGTTGATGCGCAGTTTAAAATCAGGGTTGTCTAACAGAAAATCAACTATCTTATCCAGGTCATCGTACATTTCCGGGGTTAGCGTGGCCTGGCCATTGCCAAATACAATAGACTCAAACTTGATCCTGGTGGACAAGGGCTGTACGTTGGTGGCAATCTCGCTATCGTCCTCAAGCTTGAACACTTCGGCTACCCTGAAGAATGATTCCCCCTGCACAATGATCAGGTAATTATTATTGTTGATCAGTTCAAACTCAAAGGTGCCATCGGGGCGGAGGAACTGCGGGGCTACTTCAATGCCGTTGTCCAGGTCAATGATGGAAATAATTCCCTGCATGGGCAGGCCGGTGGAGTCGTTATTTACCCGGCCACTGAGGCGGGTAGTGGCCCGGGGCTGGGCCTCCATGGGCAGGGGAAAAGAGTATAGGTCGAGGTTATTGCGGTTGTTTTCGGCCGCGCGGGCATAATAAAGCTGTTCCGATTTGCTGTCGATGGTAAAATAAAACTCGCTGCCGGGGCCGTTTACCAGCGGGCCGATATTTTTGGGCTCTGCCCAGTTGCCGGCCTGTTGGCGCGTTTTATAAATATCGTATTCGCCAAAATTGAGTAACTGGCCATTGGAGCTGAAGTAGAGTACTTTTTCGCGGGGGTGAAAGAAAGGGCTGACATCATTCTGGCGGGTATTGATGATGGGCCCGGCATTCAGGGCTTTGCCCCACTCGCCCTTGCTGTTTTTTACACTGAAATAAATATCCGACAGCCCAAATCCGCCAATACGGTCGGAGGCAAAAAACAGGGTGTCGTTGGTAGGGGACAACGAAGGTTGCGAGTCCCAGGCATTGCTGTTGATATTCGGCCCCAGGTTAACAAAATTGCCCCAGGTGCTGTCTTCCTGCAGGCTGGCCCTGTAGAGGTCGCAATTGCCAAAGCTGTCGAAAGCATAACAGCGCGAAAAATACAGGGTTTTACCGTCTTTGCTCAGCACGGCCGAGCCTTCGTTCAGGTCGGTATTGATGGCGGCAACCGGTTTGGCCTTCAGCCACACGCCATCGTCTTTCACACTGTAATAGAGGTTTTCAATATGCTGGGGTTCCAGGGCATTGCCCGACAGGTCGCGGGTGGTGGTGAAGATCAGCAGGTCATCGGTGCTGTTGAGTGTGGGGGCATAATCGGCAAAGGGCGAGTTGATCTTGCGGCCCATGTTGAGCAACAGGCCCCGGGGCGGGCGCAGGGTATCAACCAGTTGCCGGTAGTTAACCAGTTCATAATAATAGTCTATGGGCACATAATAGTTTTTGGTATTTTCGGTAAGCGAATCGTAATAGAGCTCGATTTTGTTTACATCTAAGTTTTCCCGGTAATGCTTTAACGCCAGTTTATACAGCAGCAAGGCCTCGTTGGGGTCACCAAACAATTCGGTGAGCTTGGCCAGGCGCCACAGCCAGTAGGTGGATTTATAAAAATTTTCAATACCAAAATCAGCTACGTACTCCCGCAGCAGCGGATAGAGCTTCTCCCAGTCTTGTTTTTGCTCATAATGTCGTATCTTTCGTATGGCCTTGGGGTTATAGTAGTAGGGTATTTTGTTAACGTTCCTGAAATCAAACAAAGGGGAATTGCCATACGAAAAGGCGGTTACGGCCGTATCCTGATGGAGGTCGAAAGACGTTTGCGCCTGTGCCGCCAGGGGTAACCACAAGGCAGGGAAACAAATAATTGACGCTATGTAAATCCTTATTTTCAAGCTATAGTATAACCAACCCTAAATGTCGGACGATATTGGCAAGAATAGGTAAAATAGTGATAAAAAATTATTTGGCATAAGTATTGAAGTATTAGGCAACACGGTAAAAATATTGCTTTTTGGGTAATAAACGTGCCATTTTGACATTGATAGAGCATGACGAGAAGAAACAGACCTATTTTAGATGAATTTGAACTTGCCGAACTTAACCAGGATGATAGTGGCGACCTGATAGAGTTGGTATCGATGGACGATGAGCATGAGCCCGAAAAGAATGCCCCGGTGGAAGTGCCCATTTTGCCGATAAAGAACACGGTGCTGTTTCCGGGGGTGGTTATCCCCATTACCGTCAGCCGGCAAAAGTCCATTAAACTGGTAAAAAAAGCCTATGCCGGTGACCGCCTGATAGGGGTGCTGGCGCAGAAAAACAATGCCGAAGAGCCGCATATCAACGATTTGTACAAGGTGGGCGCGTTGGCGCGGATATTGAAAATGCTGGTGCTGCCCGATGGCAATACCACCATTATCATTCAGGGCAAGCAGCGCTACCGGGTAGAAGAGTTTGTTAGCGAGGAACCGCAGATTACCGCCAGGGTAAACTATTTACAGGACAAAAACCTCCTGCGGAAGAACAACCCCGAAGCCGCTGCCATGGTACAAACCCTGAAGGAGGCCGCCAGCAGGATACTTTCGCTTAACCCGGAAATACCACAGGAGGCGCAGGTGGCCTTAGACAACATTACCAACCCCACCTTCCTAACCCATTTCCTGTCGTCAAACCTGAATGTAGATGTAGTTGACAAACAGCGCCTGTTAGAAGTAAACGATGGCAAAAAGCGGGCCGATATGCTGTTGTCGTTTATGTTGCAGGAAATAGAGGTGCTGGAGTTAAAACAGGAAATCCATAAAAAAGTCACTTCCGATATCGACCAGCAGCAGCGCGACTACTATCTGCGGACACAGATGAAAGTGCTGCAGGATGAGCTCGGCTATAATGGCCCGGACCAGGAGATAGAGGAGCTGCGCGCCAAAGCGGCCAGGAAGAAATGGCCCGAGGCAACAGCCCGCCATTTTCAGAAAGAACTCGACAAAATCACCCGGATGAACCCCGCAGCGGCTGAGTTTCCGGTAGCAATGAATTATGTGGAATTGCTGCTCGACCTGCCCTGGAATGAGGTTACCCCCGATAATTTTGACCTGAACCGGGCCCGCAGGATATTAGACAAAGACCACTACGGGCTGGAAAAGGTAAAAAACCGGATTATTGAGTACCTCGCGGTGCTAAAGCTCAAAAAAGATATGAAAGGGCCTATTTTATGCCTTTACGGCCCGCCCGGGGTGGGCAAAACCTCCCTCGGGCGCTCTATCGCCCGTGCCCTCAAGCGTAAGTATGTCAGAATGTCATTGGGCGGGGTGCATGACGAGGCCGAGATCAGGGGGCACCGGAAAACCTATGTGGGGGCAATGCCCGGCAAGATCATTCAGCATATTAAAAAAGCCCGGGCTTCCAATCCGGTGTTTATCTTGGATGAAATAGATAAAGTAAATGCCGATTTTCGCGGGGACCCGTCATCGGCCCTGCTGGAAGTGCTTGACCCGGAGCAAAACAGCACCTTCAATGATAATTACTTAGAGCTTGAGTACGACCTTTCCAAGGTGCTGTTTATTGCTACGGCCAATTCCCTTGATACCATTCAGCCGGCCTTGCGCGACCGCATGGAGATCATCGAAATAAATGGCTATACCCTGGAAGAAAAAATAGAAATTGCCCGTAAGCATTTAATCCCCAAGCAAATCAAAGAGCATGGCCTGGCTAAAAGCGATGTGCGTTTTCATAAGGCCGGCATTGTTAAAGTTATTGAAGGCTATACCCGTGAATCGGGGGTGCGGGGGCTGGAACGCAAACTGGGCAGTGTTATCCGCCAGGTAGCCAAAGCCGTAGCTATGGATGAACCCTATAACAAGGTGATTACCCCGAAAGAGGTGGTGGCCGCCCTGGGGGTAGAGATTTTTGATAAAGAACTGTACCAGGACAATAAAATGGCCGGGGTGGTAACCGGCCTGGCCTGGACCCAGGTGGGGGGCGAGATTTTATTTGTGGAATCGAGTGTGAGCCGCGGTAAGGGCAAGCTGACCATCTCCGGGCAACTGGGCGATGTAATGAAGGAATCGGCTATGGCCGCCTTATCGTACCTGCGTTCCAATGCCGGCAAACTCGGCATCGACCACAGGGTATTCGACCACTACGACCTGCACATCCACGTGCCGGCCGGGGCCGTGCCCAAAGACGGGCCTTCGGCCGGGATTACCATGTTTACTTCCCTGGCCTCGATATTCACCCAACGCAAAGTGAAGAACCACCTCGCCATGACCGGGGAGATCACCCTGCGCGGCAAGGTGCTGCCGGTGGGGGGCATCCGGGAAAAAGTACTGGCCGCCCGCAGGGCAGGGATTAAAGAGATTATCCTTTGCCACAAAAATAAACGCGATATTGATGAGATTGATAAGCAATATTTAAAGGGATTAACCATTAAATATGTAGAAACCGTTGAAGACGTGCTGCACGAAGCTTTGCTTGACGAAAAAGTTAAAAACCCCATTGAATTTGTCCTTCCCGAAGACTGTAAATAGCTACTTCCCCGCTGCGGGGATGGTTGTCTTGCTCATGCTGTGGGCAGGGCCGCGGGCATTGGGGCAGGAGGCGAACGCGTTTACCTCCCTGCAACAACCCTCTTTTGCCAAAATTGCCGCCCTGGGCGGGGTAAATGCCTCGTTTTTCCAGGGGGCCAACAGCTTTTTTCTTTACAACCCCGCTTTGTTGTCGGCAGCGGCCAACGGGTACCTTTCCTTAAGCTATGCCCTGCTACCGGGCGGGGCCGGGTTGAGCAACGCCAACTACAATTTTACCGTAGGCAATGCCGGTACCTTCGGTGCCGCTTTGCAATACCTGTCCTACGGGCCTATTCAGGGCTACGACCATACCGGCATGCCAACCACTGTTTTTACTCCCAATGATTTTACCGTGAGCCTCACCCATGCCCGGCAGGCCAATAATTTCCGCCTCGGGGCAGCGCTTAAATTTGCCAACACCAGCATTAACGGGTACAACGGCAATGCCATTCTGTTTGACCTGGGCGGGGTATTTGTGCATCCGGAAAAAGATTTCACCGTAGGCATGGTCATCAAAAATTTTGGCTTTGTAACCCGCGAATTCTCGCCTACGGGCAATACCACCCTGCCTTTTGAAGTGCAGTTAGGCACCTCCTTTAAACCCTTGCACATGCCCATCCGTTTTTCGGTTACCTTGCAACAACTCAACCAATGGAACCTGATGCGCGAGGATGAGGTGATAAACTCCCTCAACACCGGCCTGGACAATTTCTTCCGGCATGTTGTTTTGGGGGCCGAGGTGATTTTGAGTGAACACGTTTCCCTGCTGACCGGCTATAACCATTTACGCAGGAAGGACCTACGGCTGGACGGCACCGGTGGTTTCAGCGGCTTTTCTATCGGCACCAGCATTGCGGTAAAGGCCTTTGCTCTGGTGTATGCCCTGGGGGGGTACCACGTGGCCGGTAATACCCATACCTTTACCCTGGCGGCCAATCTTGGCCAGATAACAACTAAAAATTAAACCAATGAATACTACATATTTAACCCCGCAACAAATTGTTAAAGAACTTGACCGCTATATCATCGGTCAGGCCGAGGCCAAGAAAAATGTGGCCATTGCCTTGCGTAACCGTTGGCGCAGGATGAATGTTAAAACAGACATGCAGGCTGAGATTATGCCCAACAATATTCTGATGATTGGCGCCACCGGGGTAGGAAAAACCGAAATTGCCCGCAGGTTGGCCAAAATTGCCGATGCCCCTTTTGTGAAGGTGGAGGCCTCTAAGTTTACCGAGGTAGGCTATGTGGGCCGTGATGTGGAAAGCATGGTGCGCGACCTGGTGTCGCAGGCGGTACTGATTGTGAAGAGTAAAAAGCAGGAAGAGGTTAAAGAAAAAGCCGAGCAAATTGTAGAAGAGATCATCCTCGATGCACTTATTCCGCCCATGAAATCGCCACCGGCTATTATTAGCACCACCAGCCCGGAACAGGAGCCTAGGACCGACAGGGAACTGAACGAAAAAACACGTGAACGCTTCCGGGAAAAAATCAGGAATGGCGAGCTGGATAACCGGAAGATAGATATTACCATCCAGCAGCCGGCCAATGCCGGTATCGGCATGTTTGGCGGAGGCATGATGGATGAGGCCTCGATGATCAACCTGCAGGAAATGATTGGCAATATGATGCCGAAAAAGGCCAAAAAGCGCAAGGTAACCATTGCCGAAGCCCGCAAAATATTACTGGAGGAAGAATCGGCCCGGTTAATCGACATGGATGAAGTGAAGGAAGAAGCCCTGGCCAAGGCCGAAAACTCGGGGATTATCTTTATTGATGAAATAGACAAAATTGCCGGGGCCGGCAAAAAGGGCGGAGGCCCCGATGTCAGCCGTGAGGGGGTGCAGCGCGATTTACTGCCCATTGTCGAAGGTTCGGCCGTGAACACCAAGTTTGGCATGGTAAAAACTGACCACGTGCTGTTTATTGCGGCCGGGGCTTTTCATGTGGCCAAACCTTCCGACCTGATCCCCGAACTGCAGGGCCGCTTCCCCATCCGGGTAGAGCTGGAAACCCTTACCGAAGATGATTTCTATCATATCCTCAAAGAACCACGCACGGCCCTGACCAAACAGTACCGTGCCCTCTTTGAATCGGAGGAGGTAGAACTTAGCTTTACCGATGAAGCCCTGCGGGAAATTGCCGCTACGGCCTTCCAGATTAATGAGGAGATTGAAAATATTGGCGCCCGCAGGTTGAGTACGGTGATGAGCAAGCTGCTTAACGACTTCCTGTTTGATGTGCCGGAAGTAATTGGCCCCAACGCCAAAATTTCGGTTACCAAAGAAATGGTGGCCGATAAACTGGCCGGCATGGTAAAAGATAAAGATTTAAGCCAGTATATTTTGTAGAGGAAAAGCCCGTTTTGTTTTCTACCCCTTATTTTTGTCACAAATAAAGGCCTATGGAATTTAAAGATATAGCAGCAGTATCGGGTAAAGGCGGATTGTTTACCGTAGTTAAACCCACCAAAACCGGGGTTATCCTCGAATCGCTGGACGAGAGGAAAGCCAAACTGGTCACCGGGCTTAACCATAAGGTTTCGGTGCTGGCGGAGATCTCGGTATTTACCACCGGGGAAGAAGATGCCATCCCCCTGGAGCAGGTGTTTGTCAGAATAAAGAAAGAATTTGATGATGACCCCGGGGTGGATAAAAATTCCGACCCGGATGAGTTGAAAAGTTTTTTAGCCCACATCCTGCCCGATTATGACCGTGAGCGGGTTTACGTTTCCGATATCAAGAAGATCGTTAACTGGTACGGTATTGTTTACCGCTGGGCCCCGGAGTTGCTGGCGCCTGAGGAGACGGCAGAGGCGGCTGCTGAGAAAAACGGCTGATCCCTATGGCCGACCACCTGTCACAAGCCCTGGTGCTGGTCAATAAAGATTTTGCTGCGGCCATTCCGCCCGCGGCCATAAAAACCCGTGAAGATTTCCACCAGGCCCTGGCCGGGGTAGTGCAACACCTGCTTGACCATGACTTTGAAGGCTTGCTCAACGCCCTCTACCGTATTGATGTGAGCGAAGAAAAGGTGAAGCAGGCAATGGCCTCGGAGGCCAATGTGGCCGGCCAGATAGCCGGTTTGATTATTGCGCGCGAGATGCAAAAAGTAGTTACCCGCGAAAAGTACCGTCAGGAATAAGGGTTACAAGCCGAGCCAGGCAGCCATCACCCGCATTTGCTTGCCGCTGGGCTGCGCCATGGGCCGGATGGTATAGGGGGCAATACGTTCTACCTTTATGGTGTTGGCGGCCAGGGTAATTTCTTTGGCCTCCCCCTGCTCATCTTCGCGCAGCACAGTAATGGTAAATTCCTTACCCTCTTCCATGCCCGATAAAATATCCATAACAAATTCCTGTACCTGTGGCCCCAGGTCGGGGAACGGCCGGCCATTCATGGCCTTGATGATGTCACCGTTTTTTAAGCCCAAAAGTTTGCCGAATGCATCCAGTTCTTCTTCGTTTTGAATGTAGAGGACGTTCTGCTGCATATCCACACCAATGTTGGCATTGGTCAGGCCCAGGGAGTAATCAAAGAATTTACCTTCATCTTCGTAGTCTAGCCCTGCCTTACGCAGAATCTCCGCCATGGGCAACGGTTCAGGCCCTTCTACATAATGGCGGAAGAAGTCGCGTACTTCGGGGAAAGTAAGTTCGGTGATCTTATCAAACAGCGCTTCGTCTTTAAACGATTTGTCTTTACCGTATTCTTTGGCCAGGTCGGCCATTAGTTGTTGCACCCCGTATTGCCCGTCAGATAGGTCGAGCAAGGTAAGGTCGAGGGCCATGCACACCAGGGCGCCTTTTTGATAGACGTTGTAATATTGATCGGCATAGGTATCCAGGGCCCCGAGGCTTAATTCGGTCATTGGCAGGGTATCGTTAAACTGGGCCGCTACCATCATTTTTTCACGTAGCATGTTAATGTACTGGTCAATGCTGATCAGCTTGCCTTTAACCTGGGCGTTGCCGGCAAAGTATTCGGTCATGCCCTCGTAGAGCCACAGGTGGCGCGACATTTTGGGGTTGATAAAGTCAAACGGTACAATTTCCTCGGAATGGATACTGAGCGGGGTAACAATGTGAAAGAACTCGTGGGCGGCAAAATCGCGCAGTTGCTGGGTCATCTCATCAATGGGGTACTCGGGCATATAATAGAACGAGGAGTAGGAGTGCTCCAGGGCCCCGTACGACATCACCGGTTCATCGGTAAAATAAAAAATAAAGGCATACTTATCTACCGGCAATTGCCCACCGAGGTAGTCTTTCTGGGCCATCAGAACTTCATCTATGGTGTTGGCAATTGCGGCCGAAGTGATTAAGGAATTAGGCGAATATACCGATACCAGTACCCGGGTGCCGGCTACATTAATAAAGGTCGTATCCGGGCGGCTGTACATGATGGGCGAATCCACCAGTTCATCGTAGCTGGCGGTGGTGAAAATATCTACGGCTGTTTCCGGGCCTGATGCCTGGCCTCCGGAGGTTATTGTTGTGGCAGCCGGCTTGTTGGTGCTTCGGGGAATGAGCCCGGTACTGCCGTAAAACCCGGCTGGTTTAATCACCTTTATTTCGTAGCTTAGGTGGGTAGCGTTATTCAGAAAACCAAAATAGCCGCTGGCATTGAGGATGAAGTTTTTACTTGCCTCGATATTGGTGCCGGCTGGCTGGAATATTTCCGGGCCGGGCAATTCGGTATCGTAGCTGTCTTCAACCCAATAGGTGATTTTTGCCAGCTTTTTGGCTTTGCTGATTTTCCAGGAGTTGGTACCGGTTTTTTCCACGGGTAGCGGGCGGCCTTTTTTATCCAGGGCCTGCAAGTCTGACACAAAGCGGCCGTAATCTTCTATGGCATAGGTGCCGGGCACCATTTTGGGCAGATGGAAGGTGATTTCTTTTTCGTCAATAGCCGGTACGGTTAATTCAAGAAAAACTTTGTCATCTACTACCCGGGTAAGGTTGATGGTGTAAACGTACTTACCTTCTATGGCTTCTACGGCCAGCGCCAGTTTAACAGACAACAACAGGACGGTAAGCAAAAAAACTTTGCTGGTTCTCATGGGGTTTAATTTTAGGGTTACTTGCTTTATTTTTTAACTTCGGCAGGCACTTTGCAGCCGCTTGTCTGGCGGGTATCGGCCAGGAAAAAAATCTGCCACTTATTATTTTGCTTACGTAATAGAAAAGTTTCGGTGCCGCAATGGGTGAGTTTACCGCCAAGATAAAAAACGTAGCGGGCCCAAACGGTGGCCAGTTGGTCATCGGCATTAACCTGTATATCCCAAATCCTTTCGTCATGCTCTTCCGCCAGGCCGCCTCCAATGTAGTCGAGTAACACATCAATTGGTTTGGCCTCGGTAATAACATTTTCCCCTTCGGCTTTGGTATATAAGCTGCGGATCATAGCATCCCGGGTAAATACGGCTGCTACCCGGCTGCTGTCACCCGCCCGGTAGGCAGCAAAAAGTTCCTTTATTACATCTTCAATGGCTGTTTGGTCACCGGTGTTTTTTCCCTGGCCCATGGTTGCCACAGGCAGTAAAAAAACCAACACCGAAAGCATAAGCCGTATTGTCATGGTTAATCTTCTTTTAATACTTCCACTTCTACCCGGATGTTGCGCTGGGCCCCGGCAGAGTTTTCATCGTACAACATTTTTTTGCCGCCCCAGCCTTTAACTTCTATCCGGTCGGCCGCAATGCCCTGCGACACCAGGTATTGTTTAACCGCGTTGGCCCGGTCGTAAGATAACTGTTTAGCGCTGCCATTTACTGCTTCATGGCTACGGCTCATCTTAAAAAATACCGTGTCGCCTTCGGCCAGACGGGTATAGGAACCCGGGGCACTCCCATTGGTGTGGCCGTGCAGGCGGATACGGTATTCCGGGAATTCCTTCATCATCTTCACCACATCATTCAACTCAGCGCGGGATACAGGTTTCATGATAGCAGCATCGGAGATAAAAAATACATGGTACAGGGTTTGTACATCGCCCCTGCGCAACCGCTGCATTTCAAAAGTAAGCATCAGGGTGTCGTTGGCCAGCTCCAGAAAGTAATCGGTAGAGTCGGTTACCGGATGGGAGAAACTAAAGTCGGCTGCATCGGCCTTCCAGCCAAACGTGTTGGTTTTGACCATCATTACTTTATCCTTATTCCAGGGTGGCCTTACCCTGGTTGTCTCGCCCGATTTAATGGTGGCAATGACCCTTTCGTTGTAGGGGTCGTAAAGGATGGCTTCAATAGCATCTATTGGTTTGTGGGTGCGGGCATTCAGGGCCATAAAGTTTACCAGGCGTGAGCCATCGGGCACAATCTTTTTAGGGGGTTCAACAACTTCTTCTTCGGCAACGGGTGCGGCCGGTGTTGTCACCACGGTTGAATCTTCAACTACCGGCTGCGGTTCAGCGGCCGGGGGCGGTGCCTGCGGAGTGGCCGCAGGGGGTGGGGTACCGGCCGGGGCTGCGGGTTCACTGGGTTTGGCGGGTGGCAGGTTTTTGGCTTTATAGGCATATACCCAGGCATCAACAAAAGGGGTGCTGCTGCGGGTAGGGTTAATTTCACGCACCGCCCTGTTAAAATCATCGTACCGTTTGATATAGACAAAGTACATGTTCTTGGCGTAGGTAAAGCCGTAGTCAGCGGCATACCCTTCGGCTTTCAGCTTGTTGGTATAGCGTTGGGCATACCCCTCACCTGTGGCCAGGTAAGCCGCTACGGTCATATAATAACCCGAGGGAAGTTCTTTGATGCTTTCCTGGGCATACGAATTTGAATTTAAAATAACGAATAATGTACCGAGTACAAGAAGGGGTAAATGCTTGCAAATCATAAGATAGGATTAGTTGGTTTTGGAAAAATAATAAAATTCTTAAAAAATAAAGGCTGTATCTATGAATTAAAGATAAAAAAAGCCCGGATTTCAGGCTTCCGGGCTTTTTTGCAACAGCAATTTTTAGCTATGCGGCCACAGGTTTGCTGGTAAGTAACAGAATTTCATTGACCAGCACCTCGGTTATGTAACGGGTATTGCCGTCTTTGTCAACGTACGAGCGGTGAGTTAGCTTACCTTCAACGGCAATGCGGTTGCCTTTTTCCAGATAACTCTCTACATAGCTGGCGGTTTTGCCCCAGGCTACCAGTTGGTGCCACTGGGTGTCCTGTACTTTTTTGCCGTTCTGGTCCAGGTAGGTTTCAGAAGTGGCCAGCGAAAAAGAAGCCATGGTTTTGCCACTGTCAAACGTTTTGATTTGCGGCTCTTTACCAATGTTACCAATTAACTGCACGCGGTTCTTTAAATTTTTCATAATTGTAAAAGTTTAAAATTGAAAATTGATTTGCCCCAAAGTACGGATGACTTTTTTCAACTAATCGTATGATAAATGGTTGTATTCGATTATACTTGTATGAAACCGTTTGTAAACGATTACAATCGACTGATGATGGAAGAAAAACTATGCCCTGAGTGCGGTAAGGCCATAATTGGCCGGGCCGACAAAAAATTCTGCTCCGATGAGTGCCGCAGTGCTTTTAACAATGCCAAGAACCGTCATACCAATAATATGATGCGCCAAGTAAATGCCACCCTGAAACGTAACCGCGATATCCTGCTGTCGTTTAATCCGGCCGGCAAGGCCAATGTGGCTAAAAGCAAGCTGCAAAATGCCGGCTTTAATTTCAACTACCATACCAATACCTACACCACCAAAACGGGCAAAACCTATTACTTCTGCTACGACCAGGGCTACCTGCCGTTAGAAAACGATTACTTCAGCCTGGTAGTGAAACAGGATTATATCGGTTAGGATTTCCTGCCCCGGGTTTGTTACCCGCCCGGATGGCGGTACTTTTGTGCTATGATGTCGCAACACTATTGTCACAGCCTAACCTCGTACAGGCGCAGAAAAACGGTGACCGTAAACATTGGCGATGTGCCCCTCGGGGGCAACAACCCCATCCGCATCCAGTCGATGACGACCGTAGATACCCTGGACACCCGGGGGGCGGTAGCCCAGGCCATCCGTATGATTGAGGCCGGCTGTGCGTATGTGCGCCTTACTGCCCCGGGTATTCGCGAAGCGGAGAACCTGGCCAACATTAAAAAAGCATTGCGTCAACAGGGCTATAACACCCCGCTGGTGGCCGACATCCACTTTACCCCCAATGCCGCGGAAACCGCAGCCCGCCTGGTGGAAAAGGTGCGCATCAATCCCGGCAATTATATCGACCGTAAAAAGTTTCAGTTGCCGGAGTACACCGAGGCAGAGTATGCAGCAGAAGTTGAGCGCCTGCGCGACCGCTTTTTACCCTTGATTAATATCTGTAAAGCGTATGGCACGGCCCTGCGTATCGGCACTAACCACGGGTCGTTATCAGACAGGATTATGGGCCGCTATGGCGATACCCCGCTGGGCATGGTAGAGTCGGCCCTGGAGTTTCTGCGCATTTGCGAGGCGGAAAATTTTGACCAGGTAGTGCTTTCGATGAAGGCCAGCAATACCCTGGTAATGGTAGAGGCCTACCGCTTATTGGTGCATAAGCTGGCAGAGGAAGGGCTGAAGCCTTACCCTTTGCACCTCGGGGTGACCGAGGCCGGTGAAGGTGAGGATGGGCGGATTAAATCTGCCGTGGGCATAGGCACTTTGCTGGAGGACGGCCTGGGCGATACCGTCCGGGTGTCGTTAACCGAAGACCCTGAATTTGAAGTGCCGGTAGCCCGGGCCCTGGTAGAACGCTATGCCGGCCGGACAACCGAACCCGGCCCGGTTGTGGTTGCGGCTATGGCGTACGACCCCTTTCATTATGTCCGCAGGCAAACCGCTCCGGCAGGGATTGCCGGGGGGCAGCAGGTGCCGGTGGTGATAGCTGATTTATCGGGGGTTGCCGAAGTGGATAACCACACGCTGAAAGCCATCGGCCATTATTACTTACCAGCGCAGGATAAATGGGTGGCCACCGACCTGGCGGCTGATAGTATTTACCTCGGTGATCGCCAGCCGCCAGCCAACCTGCCCGGTAACCTGTGGCAACTCTATGACTATGGGTTTTGGCAAACAATGTCGCCCACGGCTATGCAGTTACCTTTGTTTACGGTCAAAAATTATCAGCAGCTAAACCAGGTCAATTTCCTGCAACTTACCATCGAAACCGATCCCCTGCCGGCAGCACTGTCACCCACTACGGTGTTGCTATTGCAGACCAACCACGCGCATGCCATGCCCACCCTGCGGGGGTTCATCAACAACCTGATGACAAAGGGGATTGCCAACCCGGTAGTTATCGGGCGCAACTACACCGGCCTTGCCCGGGAGGCCATGCAGCTTTATGCGGCTACCGATGTTGGCGGCCTGCTGGTGGACGGCCTGGGCGATGGGGTGATGCTGACCTACCCTGACTTGCCAGCGGCTAACCAGACGGCTTTCGGCACCTTGCAGGCAGCCCGCACACGGATGACCAAAACCGAGTATATTTCCTGCCCTTCCTGTGGCCGCACCTTGTTTGATTTACAGGAAACTACGGCTATGATCCGGCAGCGCACCGACCATCTGAAAGGGGTAAAAATCGGCATTATGGGCTGCATTGTTAATGGCCCCGGGGAGATGGCCGATGCTGACTACGGCTACGTGGGCTCCGGGCCGGGAAAAATTACCCTCTACAAAGGCCAGGAGGTGGTTAAAAAAGGTTTATCTTTTCACGTGGCCGTTGATGAGCTTATTAACCTGATTAAAGAAAATGGCGATTGGGTGGAGCCGGAGGACCTAACCGGATAAGACAATGAAGACAAAAGAGAATAAAACCAACGTTAAAGACTACCTGAAGCTACAAGAACTTTTCGGGTATTTCTTTCGTAAGCAAGGCAGGGTTGACCAACCCGGTTTCAGCCTCCGGGCCATGCATTTTGTGAATAAATTTTCGCTGGTTGTATTTTTGCTGGCCGTTATCTACTTATTGATTAAGCACCTGTTATGAACTACCAACTTACTGTTTTCCTCTTACTTATAACCTGGGGCAGGTTATTTGCCCAGTCTTATCCGGTAAACCCCAACCAGGATATTTTGCACTACACATTCAAGATAAAGGTAAACGACACCAGCAAGGTAATAGCCGGGGAAGCAACCGTTGAATTTCTGTTGCGCGGAGGCAAGGAACTCACGCTGGATTTGGTGGGCCGGAACAATGAAGGCGAAGGCATGGTGGTGGAACGCGTTACCCTGCACGGGGAAGCCCTGCCTTTTAAGCATAATAACAATCGCCTATATCTGGAATTTAGCGAAACAGGTGCCGGGCCGCAGGAAATCGTTATTTACTACCGGGGCGTACCGGCCAACGGCCTGATTATCGGCAACAACAAATTTGGCGACCGGGTATTCTTTGGCGATAATTACCCCGACCGGGCCCGCCACTGGCTCCCTTGCGTTGACCACCCGGCCGATAAGGCCACCGTTACCTGGGTTGTTACGGCCCCGGGGCACTATAAGGTAGTGGCCAGCGGCCGGTTTGTTGGCCGGGAAGCCCTAAGCAATGGTTACGTAACCACTACCTGGGACGAACAAGTGCCCATTTCTACCAAAGTAATGGTTTTTGGGGCGGCTGATTTTGCGGTTGACCCGGCAGGAAGTTTGCGGGAAATTCCGGTGACCACCTGGGTTTACGCTAAAAACAAAGCTGCGGGCTTTCATGATTTTGCCATTGCCCCGCAAGTGCTGGCCTACTACGATTCGTTGATTGGCCCGTATCCTTTTGAGAAACTGGCCAATGTGCAGGCAAAAACCATGTACGGGGGCATGGAAAATGCCGGCAATATCTTTTATTATGAGGAGTCGGTTAATGGCCAGGCCCAGCAGGAGTTTCTTATTGCCCATGAAATCGTGCACCAATGGTTTGGCAACGCAGCTACCGAAAAGGACTGGCCGCACGCCTGGCTGAGCGAGGGCTTTGCCACTTACCTTACCCATGTATATGCGGGCTCCCGCTATGGCGAAGAAGCCCGTCAGGAGAGGATGCAGGCCGACCGCAGACAGGTGATTGGCTATTGGCACCAAAAGCAGTTGCCTATTGTGAATACCGGCCTGGTGACCTATCCCAAAGTAGCCGACTTATGGGAGCTGTTAAACGACAACACGTACCAGAAAGCCGGCTGGGTACTGCACATGTTGCGCCAGGAACTGGGCGATACCACTTTTTGGCAGGCCCTCCGCACCTATTATAAAGTTTACCGGGGCAATAATGCCAACACAACCGATTTTCAAAAAATAGTTGAGGTGGTGGCCCAACGGGATATGCAACCTTTCTTCGACCAATGGCTGTTTGGCCAGGGGCAGCCGCTACTGGCGGGTACCTGGCGCTATGTTAAAGGTGAGGTCAGGATCACCATCAACCAGCAGCAGGAAGACCTGTTTACTTTTCCGCTGGCATTGGGGCTGGTGTACCCGGAAGGGGTGCAGGTTAAACACGTAAATATTTCAGCCGCCAAAAATGAATTTACTTTTACCCTGGCCAAACCGGAGAAAGTTTTGCTTGACCCGCAGGTTAACCTCCTTTACGAGGGCGAAAGCAGCCTGCTGGAAGTAAAGGTAGATGAAGCCGGCCTGTCCCTATGCCGGTCGTGGGAGCTCAGCCGCCTTAATGGCCGGGAGGTAAATGCCAACAAGAAGCCGGTCCTGCAGTTACGGGTGGATGAATCCCTTGAAGGCTTTTCCGGCTGTAATAACTTTAAGGGTAACTTTACCGCTAAAGGCAAAAAACTGGTTGTTGCCGCAAACCTAAGTGTTACCCGCATGGCCTGTGATGATAGGGCCCCGGAGGATGGTTTCCTGCAGACGCTGGCAGGCGGCAGTTTTGTTTATGAACTCACCGGTGGTCAACTGTTGTTGAAGCAAAAAGGGGCTACGGTTATGGTTTTCAACAGGATCAAATGAATATTGAAGAATACCGTGACTATTGCCTGCGCAAGCCGGGGGTAACCGAAGAATTTCCTTTTGATGCCAATACCCTGGTTTTTAAAGTATCGGGCAAAATGTTTGCCCTCACTGATGTGGATGCGTTTGTTTCTGTTAACCTGAAATGTGAGCCGCAGCGGGCGCTGGCCTTGCGGGAAGCCAATCCGGGGATTACCCCGGGCTACCATATGAACAAAAAACACTGGAATTCAGTAGCCACCGATGGTTCGGTGGGTGATAGCTTGTTTTACGAACTTATCGACCATTCCTATGCTTTGGTGGTGGCCGGCTTGCCGAAGAAGTTGCGGGAGGGTTTGCGCTAGTGGTTTTGCGACATTGAAAAAATAGCCCTTCCTACGACCGGAAAATCCCCGGAAACATAGATTTCACCCTGCGGGGCAGGTGCTTTTGTTGTTTTTGGCAAATTCATGGTTACCTTTATCCGTGAATTGAAGTGGAAAGCCGTGCGCCTGAATAGTAATCTCCTTGTTTTGCCCCTGATGGCATTTTTTACCCTGCCGGTCAACGCCCAGGAAAAGCTGGAAACGGTGGTGCAGCGCGGCCATTCCCTGGCCGTAAAAACGGTTTGTTTTAGCCCGGATGGCAATTACCTGGCTTCAGGGAGTGAAGATAAAACCATTAAAATATGGGAGTTCAGCAGCGGCCGGGAACTAAAAACCCTCAATGGGCACCAATCGGAAGTAAACCAGGTGCTGTTTACCGGTGACGGCATGCAGTTGATCTCCGCCAGCCGCGACTACCATGTTTACTTTTGGGATATTCGCTCCGCCACTATTGTGAAAAGTTTTCACTACCCCGATGAAAATATCGTCTCCATTGCCTTGTCGCACGATAATTCCCTGTTAGCCATTGGCTCTACCGCCAGGGTGGTGCGGGTGATCGACCTGGCAACCGATTCGCTTGTCTATTCCTTTGAGGCCAGGGTGGGGCAGTACGGGGCCCACGTAACCTTCAGCGAGGATGATAAGCTGCTGGCTATCGGAGAAGACAACCGTACGGTAAAACTATACAACCTGGTTACCGGGGAATTAGCGCATACGGTTAACGAGCCCCAGGGAAGTTGCGGAGGTTGCGATACCCGGGCCGTATTTTTAACGGACTACCAGCTTGTTAAAGGCAGTTGGGCAAGTCCGCTGTCCATCCGTAATTTCAATACGGGCGGGGCAGAAGTTTTGACAGAAAAAATGGCCGAACATTTAGATGACCTGGAACTTAGTCCTGATAAATCCCTGCTGATGGTAGTGGACGAGGACTCGGCCGTGATGTGGGATATGCAGGCTAAGCAGCCGGTTTATACGTTGGCCAGAAACCTGCCGGAGACCAGCCCGAAATATGGCCTCAACCAACTTGCCCGGGTGCCGGAGCGCAGGTCTGACCAGTTTAACGATGTGGCTTTTTCCCCTGACGGTAAATGGTTGGCCAGTGGCGATAACAGCAACCTGGTAACCATCTGGGACGCCCGCACCGGGGAAAAAGTGGCGGTTTTTTACGGTTACCTGAGCATCCCTTCGGATGACGGCCTGAATTACGACCCCAACGCTTACTGGACCCGCTATGTCTGGGGGCTGGTGGCCCTTAAAAATGAGGTGCAACTTTCACCCGATGGCAAATATGCTTTCCGGGCCAAGGTGGGTTATGCCGCCCGTAAATGGGAGCTGGCCACCGGTAAAATCGTGCAGGGTTATTTTGGCCACACCAAGGGGGTTATTACGTTTAAACTTTCTGCCGATGGCCGCTACCTGCTCACCGGCAGTGCCGACCGCACCGCTAAACTCTGGGACGTGGCCACAGGCAAAGCGTTACGCACGTTTACCGGGCACCGCAGTTTTATCTATCATGTAGATTTCAGTCATGACGGTAAAAAAATCCTGACCAGCAGCGATGACGGTACGATCAACATCTGGGAGCTGGCCAGCGGCAAGCACCTGAAGACTATCGTACTCGCCAACGACCCCAAGGTGATAGCCGTGGGTTATACGGTAAAATTTTCACCCAATGATTTATACCTGCTGGTGGGGCAGACCCACGGCACCTTCAACATGATTGAAATTGATACCGGACGGGAATTCAGGGAGTTTATCGGTCATACGGCCACTGTGGCCGACTTTGCGTTTCTAAGCAATGGCCGGCAACTGGTTTCTGCCGGCTGGGACAACTCCCTGCGCTTGTGGGATATGGCCAGTGGTATGCTGGTGCGCAAGTATGCCGGCCATACCGGGCCGGTAAATTCCGTGGCCTTGAGTGAGGCTGGCCACCGTATGGCCAGCGGGGGCACCGACCGCCAGGTTATTTTATGGGATGTGGCTACCGGTAAGGTAATAAAAAAGTTTGCCGGGCACAAAAGCATTGTTACTTCTGTGGCTTTTTCAGCCGGTGAAAAGTACCTGGTTTCGTCAACCCTTGACGGGATAACCAAAATATGGGATATAGAAACCGGCCGGGAAGTGCTGACCCATTATAGTATTGGCAGCCGGGATTGGCTGGTGACTACCCCGCAGGGCTATTTCAACGGTACCGGGGATGCCCAGAAACAGGTTTTCTTTGTTAAAGGGCTGGAAAGTTATACCCTCGACCGGTTTTTTGACAAGTATTATAATCCGGAGCAGATTAAGCGCACTTTTGAAATCGGGCCGGCCAGTCCGAAGCAGGGGCTGTTGCAAAAACTGCGGCAGTTTCCGCCCCCGGCTGTGGAGATAAGCTCCCCCAAACAAGGTGAAATGGTGAACAAGCCGGCCATGGAGGTGCTGGCCAGGATAAAAAATGAAGGAGGCGGCCTGAAATCGGTTGCGTTAATGCATAATGGTAAAGTTGTTACCCGCAAGGAAGAGGCTTTTTATGGTAAACTGGCCAAAGGTAAATCGGTGTACCAAAAATTTAATGTACAATTGGTACCGGGCCTGAACGCCATCAAGGTAGTGGCGGCCAACAAAGAAAATATCGAGTCGCGTTCTTCGCAGGTGCTGGTTAGCTACAAGTCGGAGGAAGACGAATCGGTTGCTTATGTGCTGGCCATTGGCATTAATAAGTACCGAAACCCGGCCCTGGACCTTAATTATGCCTACGATGACGCCCAGGCTTTTGCTGCGGCCATAAAGAATTCCGGAAGGGGCCTGTTTAGCCGGGTAGAAGTGCACAAGGTACTTAACCAGGATGCTACCCGGGCTAATATCCTGGGGGTATTGGATATCCTGGCACAAAAAGTAAAATCTAATGATGTGTTTATCCTCTATTATGCCGGCCATGGCACAGTGGTGGACAATGAATTTTATTTTGTACCTACCGAAAATACCCGCCTGTACAGTGCCGATAAGTTGAAAAAAGATGGCATTTCAGCTACTTCCCTGCAACAAAAACTTATGCAGGTACCGGCTTTAAAACAACTTTTACTGATTGATGCCTGCCAATCGGGGGGCACGGTAGAACTACTGGCCCAACGCGGGGCGAAGGAAGAAAAAGCCATGGCCCAGTTGTCGCGCAGTGCCGGCATTCATGTGCTGTCGGCAGCCGGCAGCGAGCAGTTTGCCACCGAATATGCCGAACTGGGGCATGGGGTGTTCACCTATGTGCTGCTGGAGGCCCTGGCCGGAAAGGCCGATGGCGCCCCCAAAGACGGGGTGGTTACCATCTATGAATTGAAAAGCTATATTGAAAACCTGGTGCCGGAGTATTCACAAAAATTTAAGGGCGAGGTGCAGTACCCCTATACTTTTTCTAAAGGGCAGGACTTCCCGGTTTCGGTTGATAAATAATTTTTCTTGCCCGGGGCTAAATCGTGGCCACACATTTTAACTCTATGGCAATGGGGGTGGGCAGGGCATTTACCTCTACCGTAGTACGGCAGGGCTGGTTATCCTTGAAGTATTCGGCATAAATACGGTTAAACGTAGCAAAATCAGCCTTCATATTGGTCAGAAAGACGGTGATGTCCACCAGTTTATCCCAGCCGGAGCCGGCATCTTCCAGGATCATCCGGACATTGCTGAACACCGCATGGCATTGGGCTTCGATATCGTAACGGATAATATTGCCCTGGGGGCCAAGTTCTACACCCGGTATTTTGCTGCTGCCCCGTTGCCGCGGCCCTACCCCGGAGAGAAAAAGCAGATTCCCCACCTGGCGGGCATGCGGATAGGCCCCAACCGGTTCGGGGGCTTTAGATGAATTTTTTATATTTTCAGCCGTCATTGTTACCTGGATAAAGCATAAAACTATAATACTAATTTCATACAAACACTGTCAGCCGGGCAAAATTCTTTGAACTCGGTAGTGGCGGCTATGCTGACGGGTACCGAAGCCCTGGGCACGGCAGCAAAACCCAGCCGGGCAAAAAACGGGGCGGCCGTATTGGTCAACAGATATACTTCTTTAGCCTGCTTGTTTTGCAGGCGTTCTTTAGCCTCTTGCCAGATCAGGGTGCCGTAACCCTGGCCCCTGAACCCCGGCACTACAACCAGCGAGCGGAACAAGGCAGCATGGCCATAAATTTCATAACCAAAATAACCTACCCACCCCCCGGCAGCGGAAACACCAAAAAGTTCTACTTCGGGCGCTTTCAGATCGGTATGGCAAAGCCCGGCCGCCTGCAGCAGGCCACTAAGTTGTTGGTAGTCGTTTTGGTTAAGGGGGTTAACCTTAAGCATGCATAATTTCTTCTATTTCTTCAACTTCAATGGGGATATTCGCCATCAGGTTATCCAGGCCATCTTTACGGATAACCAGGTTGTCTTCTAAGCGGATACCGAGGTTTTCTTCACGGATATAAATGCCCGGCTCGCAGGTAAACACCATACCCTCCTCAAACTTACGGTAGATATTGCCAACATCGTGCACATCCAGCCCGAGGTGGTGCGAGGTGCCGTGCATGAAATACTTTTTATAGGCGGGGTTTTTCGGGTCCTGGTTTTTAATGTCGGTTTTATCAAGCAGCCCCAGGCCCAGCAGTTCGCTTTCCATAATCTTGCCCACTTCTTCATGGTACTCGGGAATAACATTGCCGGGTACCAGCATGGCCTCGGCTGCCCGTTTTACCCTGAGCACGGCATTGTACACATCTTTTTGCCTTGGGCTGAAACGGCCGCTTACCGGGATGCAGCGGGTCATGTCGGCATTATAATTGCCATATTCGGCCCCAACATCCAGTAAAATCACCTCCCCTTCATCGCACGAGTCGTTGTTTTCAATATAATGCAGTACACAAGCGTTAAAACCACTGGCAATTATGGGCTCATAGGCAAAACCCCGCGAGCGGCTGTTTAAAAATTCATGCATAAACTCGGCCTGAATTTCATACTCCATCACTCCGGGCCTGACAAATTTTAATACCCTGCGGAAAGCCTTTTCGGTAATGTCGCAGGCAGTTTGCATCATTTTTATTTCTTCCTCCGATTTGATTGCCCGTAGCTGGTACAGCAAGGGGGCCGAGCGCTCGTATTTATGGTAGGGGTATCTTTCCCGGCACCATTTGCCAAAGCGGGCATCGCGGGTTTCTACCTCCACTACCGCCCGGATGTGCTCGTTGGTGTTTAAGTAAACATACTCGGCTTCGGCCATCAGGGTGTTAAACACCGTGGGGAATTCCGACAACCAGTAAACTTCTGCAATACCCGATAGTTCGGTAGCTTCTTCTTTGGTGAATTTATGCCCTTCCCAGATGGCGATGAGTTCGCTGGTTTCTTTAATAAAGAGGATCTCCCGCTGGTTTTTATGGTAGAAATCGGGGAAAAGCACCAGGATGGTTTCTTCCTGGTCGATACCACAGAGATAAAGCAAATCATTATTCTGCCGGAAGGGCATCAGGCCATCAGCCCCGGTGGGCATTTGGTCGTTGGAGTTGAAGACGGCCAGCGAACCGGGCTTTAGCAGGTTGACAAAATTTTTGCGGTTGTTAATGTAAAGGTCTTTTGCGGGCGGGGTATATCTCATAACAGTAAATTTTGCAGGTCAAAATTAACCTGAAATATTGACTAATAATACTCGTGAGGTTTTAAAAAATGTATCTGTTCAGGTACTAACCCGAAAAATTCACAAGAATTTTTTGCCCACAGGGCCGATGAACGGCAAAATACTGTAATACACTATGTTAAACACAGAATACAACATCAACCAAAATTTAAGCATAACCCAAATTTGGGGCTACTACATTTTTGCATTCATCGGGGTTAACCTCCGCTGAACCGGAGTCTAAGGACCTGATGTAATTAAAGGATAAACATTTGTTTATCCTTTAATTTACGTCATTATTCACGAAAGTCGTGAATAAACCGGGCTAAAAAGTTACCCTGGCCGGGCTAAGGCAAAAATCTTGTAAATCCAGCCTGGGCAAGAATAAATAATTAGGGCTAACTTTGCCGGTTGAAAGATATGGAGGAGATAAACATTTTCACCCTCGGCAACGGCATCAGGGTAGTTCATAAGCAGGTTAACAGCACCAAAATTTTACATTGTGGCATCATTCTCGACATCGGCAGCCGGGATGAACAGCCACACCAGTATGGTATTGCCCACTTCTGGGAGCACATGGCCTTTAAAGGCACCGCCCGCAGAAAAGCTTACCATATCATCAATAGTCTTGATTCGGTGGGCGGGGAGCTTAATGCCTATACCACCAAAGAAAAAATCTGCTTTTATGCCTCGGTGCTTGACAGCTTTGCTGAAAAGGCGGTGGAACTGCTGGCCGATATCACCTTCAATGCCACTTTTCCGCAAAAACAGTTAGATAAAGAGCGCCAGGTCATCCTCGAAGAAATGGCCATGTACCAGGATGTCCCGGAAGATTCCATACAGGATGAACTGGACGAACTGGTGTTTAAAGGTAACCCCATGGCCCACAATATTCTGGGCACCACCGATAATGTAAAAGCGTTCAGCCGCCAGGACTTCACCGATTTTATTAACAGCAACCTTAATTTCGACCGCATTGTGGTATCGTTTGTAGGCAATGTGCCTTTAAAACGGGTTAAAAAGCTGGCCCAGAAGCACCTGGAGGTTATTCCCCGGCAAGAAAATCGGGTCAACCGGCAGCTTTTGCAGGATTATTTGCCTGACCATCAGCAAAAAAAGAAAGAAATTCTGCAGGCCCATTTTTCTATGGGCAAGCCTGCTTTTCCTGTTACCCACCAGCAGCGGGTGCCGTTGGCCATGCTCATGAACCTGCTGGGTGGCCCGGGGATGAACTCGCGCCTGAACCTGGCCCTGCGCGAGCGGTTGGGCTATGTATATGCCGTTGATGCCCAGTACCATGCTTACTCCAACACGGGGTTGCTGTCGTTTTCTTTTGGCACCGAGAAGAAAAACCTGAAGCGTAGTATTAATGTGGTACAGCGCGAACTCAGACGGGTGCGGGAGAAAGCGCTGGGCACTGTGCAACTGCACGCCCTCAAGGAGCAAATGATGGGGCACCTGGCCATGGGGGCAGAGAACAATGCCGGGGTAATGCTCTCCCAGGGCAAAAGCCTGCTCGATTTAAACCGCATTGCTACCCTGGATGAGATTTTTGCCGAAATCAAAAAAGTAACTGCCGCCCAACTGCAGGACCTGGCTAACCGGGAACTGGACCCGGAAACCATGAGCACCTTAGTATATTTGCCGAAAAACAATGGAGTTTATTAGCCCTGAAATAAATGCCTATGCCGAACAGCATACGGCTGCCGAACCGGAACTGTTGCGGCAGATAAACCGTGAAACCAATATCGAGGTAATGCTGCCCAGAATGCTTTCGGGCCATTTGCAGGGGCGTCTGCTGGCCATGATTGCCAAAATGGTGCGGCCGGCCTACATTGTGGAGATAGGCACTTATACCGGTTATTCGGCCCTCTGCCTGGCCGAGGGCTTGCAGGCTGGAGGCAAGCTGATCACCATTGAGCACAATATTGAGCTGGAGGACAGGATACGGGGGTATTTTGGCCGCAGTAAATTTGCCCGGCACCTTGACCTGCGTATCGGAGAGGCCGCTGCCGTTTTAACTGAATTGCCGGCTGGTATGGATCTGGTATTTATTGATGCCGATAAGATTAACTACCTTACCTACTATACTATTGTGCTTGATAAGCTAAAGCCGGGGGGCTACATCCTGGCCGACAATGTACTGTGGTCCGGCAAAGTGGTGACTGCAGGGAGTTCTGCCGATGCCGATACGGCCGCCCTGCAAAAGTTTAATACATTTGTTCAGCAGGACGAACGGGTTGAGAATGTGCTGCTGCCCGTGCGTGATGGCTTAATGTTAATCCGTAAGAAATGAAGAGAATAAGCAGTGTTTTGATTTTTTTGGCCATTGCCGGAGTGCTCCCGGCCCAGGATTTTACCGTGCCCCGGGTGCCCCATAAAATGCAGTTTGCCGATATTGAACTGAAGATAACCGAAGCGGCCAGGAAGGAAATCCAAAGCGATGTAGATGCCTTAACGGCCAGTGCCAAGTTCTTTCAGGCCAAAGTTGACCGGGCCGCCATGTATATGCCCCTTGTGGAGCAAATATTTAAAGAGGAAGGCCTGCCCGATGATTTCAAGTACCTCGCCATTCAGGAAAGCGGTTTTATTGCCGATGCCGTGTCTTCTTCCAATGCCGTGGGTTTCTGGCAGTTTAAAAAAGAATCGGCCGAAGAGGTTGGCCTTAGGGTGGACAAAAAAGTAGATGAACGGCAGAATATTGTGGCGGCTACCCGTGGGGCGGCCAAATACCTGCAGAAAAATAACTTTTATTTTAATAACTGGCTGTATGCCCTGCAGGCCTATCAAATGGGGGCCGGTGGGGCTATGGAGGCCCTCGGAGAAGTTAAAGGCGGGGAAAAACAACTGACCATCGACAAAAAAACCTATTGGTACGTAAAAAAATACCTGGCGCATAAGGTAGCCTTTGCCGGGGCTATTGCCAGGGCTATAGGGAAACAACCTGCTTTGCAGGTGTATGCGGATGGCGGGGGCAAGACCCTGGCCGACATTGCCCGCGAGCTACAAGTGGATAAGGAAGAACTGGCGGAATTTAACACCTGGTTACTGGCCGGCAGAATACCGGAGGATAAAACCTATCCGGTTATTGTGCCTTCATCGGAGGCGGCCGTGGTGCTGGCAGCGGCCGATCCCGGCAAAGTAGCCCACCGGCCGGAGGTAAGCAATACTACCTCCCTGCCCCCGGCACGGGATATAGAATTGGGGGAAGATGCCTATCGCCAGATAAGGCTCAATGGCCTGCCGGCAGTTATTGCCAACGAAGCTATGACGATTGACGAATTGGCCGACTTGCTGGATTTTGACCCGAATAAACTGATTGCCTATAATGACTTGCTGCCCCATTACCGCATTGAGGTTGGGCAGGTGTATTACCTGAAGCCTAAACGGGGCAAGGCCAGGATATTCTATCATACGGTGCAGGAAGGGGAAACCGTGTGGATGATTGCCCAGAATTATGGCATGAAACAACGCAAGTTGATGAAAATGAACCGTATTACCCATGATAACGAACGATTAACCCCCGGCAGGGTGCTGTGGCTGAAGAAAACACGCCCCGGGGATGTGCCTGTAGAATATTGGCCGGAAACCAATACCGGGGAGAAATAGCGTAATGTTTGGTGATTATTGTTAAATGTTGTACCTTAAATATTATATTTGTTGCCAAGGAAAATACTCCTTACTAGTCTATGGATAATATTGGTATAGTGATGTTGGTTGATGACAACGATACTGATAATTTTATCAGTAAGCGGATTATCGAGATTACCAGGTTCTCGGATGAAGTCATCGTGAAGAGTTCAGGTAAAAGTGCGTTGGATTACCTGGAAGAGAATAAAGACAATCCGGAGGCCATTCCGGATATTATTTTTCTGGATATTAATATGCCTATTGTTGATGGCTTTGTCTTTCTTTATGAGTATGAAAAATTCAGCAATACCATTAAAGACAAGTGCCGGGTAATCATTCTCTCCAGTTCCGATAACAAGCGCGATATCGATAAAATCATTAACAACGATTTTGTTATCAAGTTTGTAACCAAGCCCCTCACCGAAAAAACCCTGGAGGAAATCAAGGAGTTGAACAACTAAGCAAGCCTGCTTAATAGTCGGGGTCTAAGCCCAGTTTTTCCTGTAGCATTTTCAGGGGGGGATACTTTTTGGCCAGGTGCATAAATTTTTCCTTGTTGGTATAAAGCATATCTTCGGCCGCAATTTCCTCAACGGTGGCAGTAAGCACAATCCGGGTATTATGCAGGGCTTTACGCAGAAAGCCCTGCAAATCAGCTTTCATGCGATCGAAAGTAATTTTAAGCACATCATTGGATAGCTTAAGGGTTACTTTTTCCCCGTCCAGCGTATAGGGTTCTTTTAACAGCATCACCTCCTGGTCTTTGCCCCTGGCCTTCCTGGCCGCCATATATTCCTGCCATTGTTGGTCGAGGTCTTCTTTGGTAAACGATGCCGATGTAGTGGTTGGTACCTCCTCAATGGCTTTAGCCGGCCCTGGTGCAGGTTGCTTTATTTTGGTGCGCAGGTCGTCCGGGTTGGGGATTTGGATGGTACTCTTTTTACCGGCCGGAGAGGTAGTGTAGGTGGCCTTTTCCTCGTTTACCAACCCTTGCTTTTTTTCCTCAGGTTGCGTTGTTCTTTCCTCAGGCTGCGTTAGGGCTTTTTTTTTTCAGCACTGGTCTCGTGCCGGGCCAGGCTTACGGCTGCATTGAGGTGGGCAATTTTCATCAGTGCCAGCTCAACGTGCAAACGTTGGTTTTTGCGGCTCTTGTATTCCAGGTCGGCTTTCGAAAGCAGGTTGAGACCGTTGAGCAGGAACGACATGGGGGCGCTGTTGGCCTGTTCGGCATATCGCTCGCGTACGGCCTCGGCCACATCCAGTAGGCTCACCGTCTCGTTATCTTTGCACATCATTAAATCACGGAAATGGCTGGCCAGGCCAACAATAAAATCGTGGCCGTCAAACCCTTCCCGCAAAATCTTGTCAAATAATAACAACGATTGGCTGCTATTTTCATTTAACAGGTGCTCGGTTATACTAAAGTAGTAGTCATAATCGAGGATGTGCAGGTTTTTAATGGTATCGTTATAGGTTACCGAATTATTGTCGGAGAAGGTGACAATAAGGTCGAAGATAGACAAGGCATCGCGCAGGGCGCCATCGGCTTTTTGGGCAATCAGGTGTAAAGCGGCATCTTCGGTGGTAATACCTTCCTTGTCGGCAATCAACTTCAGGTGGTTGGTAATGTCGCTGATCTCGATTCTTTTAAAATCATAAATCTGGCAACGCGACAGGATAGTAGGGATTACCTTATGTTTCTCGGTAGTGGCCAGGATAAAAATGGCATAGGAGGGAGGCTCTTCCAGGGTTTTCAGGAAAGCATTAAATGCCGATGCCGATAACATGTGTACCTCATCAATGATGTAGATTTTATACTTGCCATACTGGGGAGGATAACGTACCTGGTCGATCAGGTTACGGATATCATCAACCGAATTATTGGAGGCAGCATCCAGTTCAACAATATTCAGGGCAGTTTCCGTATCAAGGACAGGCGGGTTATTTTCCTGGTTGGTTTCGTTTACCATTTTGGCCAGAATACGCGCACAGGTAGTTTTTCCCACCCCGCGGGGCCCGCAAAACAACAGGGCCTGGGCCAGGTGGTTGTTTTCGATGGCATTTTGCAGGGTAGTGGTAATGTGCTCCTGGCCAATCACT
>Ga0256839_1001484_pt1 | contig 28390 bp, 29 predicted proteins | sample 354166metaG_FD_185968 | JGI IMG/M metagenome (GOLD analysis project Ga0256839, IMG submission 185968) | Hydrothermal vent microbial communities from Mid Atlantic Ridge, Atlantic Ocean - 354-166 | ecosystem: Environmental > Aquatic > Marine > Hydrothermal vents | place: Atlantic Ocean: Mid... | reverse complement strand
GCGAGGAGAGGAACGAGGTCTCCGGGATGACGAGGCCGAAGAAGCCGACCCTGAAGCCTTCGACCTCGATCATCGCGGTCGCCCGGGTTCCCAGCGCCGGCGCACCGTCGGCTCCGAGCATGTTGGAACCGAGCCAGGTGAAGTTCGAGGCGGCGAAACGGGCCCCGGCGATTTCCGGTCCGAAGTCGAACTCGTGGTTGCCGGGCACCGCCAGCGAGAAGCCGAGGGCGTTGAAGATCTCGATCATCTGCTCGCCCTCGGTCAGGCCCGACAGGACCGAAGGCGACAGGAGATCGCCACCGAAGGTGGTGATCGTGTGGGGATTGCGGGCCCGTTCCTCGGCCAACAGGGTCATGAGCTCGGCGAGCCCGCCGATCCCCTTCTCGGGCGAGATCTCGTAAACGTCGTTGAGGTGGAGGAAGGTGATCCGCGCCTCCTGAGCGGCGACGGGCAGGGACAGGGGCAGGCTCGCCGCCGCGGCCGTCGCCAGGGCGAGGAGGGATCGTCTCGTGGGGGCGAGGAACGACATGGCGCGCAACCTCCCGGATCGTCTCCTTGGCTGCCCGTCATGGTGACAGGGCACGGCCGGGACGGCAAGTGCCGCTGCCCGGCTCAGCGCGGCGCCGCCGGGTTCCAGCCGCCGAGGATCAGCGCAGCTTCGGTCTCCTCGTCGACCGGCTGCATGCCCAGCCGTTCGGCGAGCGGGCTCAGGGGATCGCCGGGACCGCCGGCCGGCCGGTAGCCCGCCGCGGTGTTCGTCTTCCGTTCGAGCAGGGCCACCAGGCGCCAGCGTCCGTCGGGCTCCCGGCAGGCGATCCCTTGTGCGACCCGCCCGTCCCGCGGCCTTTCGAACCGTCGGCACCAGCCCCCGTCGGCGCTCTCGAGGGTGGCCAGCGGCAGGACCTCGCCGGGGCCGATGGCGCCCGAGGGCGTGCGCTCGAGGGCACGGGCCAGAAGCGCGCTCTCGCTTTCCGGCTGCATCCTGCTGCCGGCGGCAAAACCGATCAGCAGCGCCAGCGAAGCCGCCAGCGGCAGGGCCAGTCGGCGCAGCACCCGCCGGCGCGCGGCGGGGAAGGGCACCACTCTGCCGTCGTCGCGGGCCATCTCCCGGACTCGTTCTTCGAGCGCCTCCGGCACCCGCTCTTCCAGCGTCGAGGCGAAGGCCGCCCGGGCCAGGGCGGCGGTTTCGCGATAAAGACGCACCCGTTCCCTTGCCTCGGCGTCCCGGGCGAGGAGCTTCTCGATGCGGGCCGTTTCCTCCGGCGAGAGCTCGCCGTCGGCGTAGGCCATCAGCAGATCGTCGTCGATTCGGGTCATGGTCCGGATCTCCCGGCTTGCGGCACCGCCCGGCCGCAGGAATCCCGGAGCAGGGACACGAGCTTGCGCCGGGCGCGGCCCAGGCGGCTCATCAAAGTCCCCAATGGTACCGCCATCCGTTCCGCCGCCTCGCGATAGGAGAGCCCCTCGATGGTCACGAGGACGAGGGCCAGACGCTGATCCTCCGGCAGATCGTGGATCGCCCGCCGCACCGCCGCCAGGGTCAGGTGATCCTCGGTCTGACGACGGCCGTCGGCGCCGGGCAGTTCCGCCACCTGATCGAGGCCGAGCCGGCCCTTCTCCTCCTTCCGGCTGCGGCAGCGATCGATCCATCGGTTCTGCATGATCCGGTAGAGCCAGCTGTCGAACCGCGTTCCCGCCGTGAACCCCGCCCGTCCCCTGAGGGCCCGTTCGCAGACGTCCTGGACGAGTTCGTCGGCATCCTCCGGATCGCGGCAGAGGGCACGCGCCATCCGGCGCAGGCGGGGAAGCATGGCGACCAGCTCTCGTTCCATCGTCCGTCCGATGACGCGGCCCGTGTTCCGCTCCTCTGCCACGACAACGTGGTGTCCCGAAAAATCATCCCCGGGACGGGATGAAAAGCCCCTTTCCCGAGGTTTTCGTGACCGACGGCGGCCGCCGACCCGGACCGCGGGCTTACGGGGAGGGAGAGGATGACCTATGTTCGCATCATGATGATGGTGGGAGTCTCGGGCGCGGCGATCCTCGTTCCCGACGAGCGGGGCATCTCCGGATCGCCGGGCCCCCAGGTGAGGGGTGGGCCGGCATCGCGGCGGGCGGAGCCCGCCGAGCCGGCGGTCTCCGGCGGCGCTCTCCGGCGACCGGGGCCGTTCGATCATCTCCGGGGACTCGCCGGTGACCGGTAGCTCTTCCTCTCCCTCCGGATCGTGGCGCCCCCTACGTCCGGCGCTGTTGCTGGCCCTGTTGCTGGGGCTCGTGGTCTCGGGCATCTGGTCGATGTCGCTGTCGGACGGCACGTCTTTCGGCTCGAGCGCCTGGGCCGCCGATGACGAGGACGGCGACGATGGGGGTGACGACGGCGGGGACGACGCTGGCGACGACGACGGGGACGAGAGCGACGACGGCGATACCAACGGCGACGAGGAGGGCGACGAGGAGGGCGAAGACGAGGGCGACGAAGGGGAGGAGGGTGAAGAGGAGGAGGAAGAAGCTGCGCCGCCGCGTTATCTCCTCCAGCGTCTGTTCCGGCGCGAGAGCGGCGATCCGGACAGCCCCCGGGACACCCTTCTCGTCGCCGATCTCGCGCCCGCCGATCTCGCGCTTCTCGAGAGCCGCGGTTTTCGCGTGCGGGACGCCCGACGCCTGCTGGGGCTGGACCTTTCCGTGACCCGCCTGCGGCCGCCACCGGGCATGCCGGCGGCCGAGGCGATGACCGAGTTGCGGCGTCTGCTGCCCGGACGGACGGCCGACCGGGAACGGAGCTATCGCCTGCAGCGGGCCGGCTGCACGGAGGATGCGTGCTGGCCGCTCGGTCTCGTGGAGTGGCGCCGCGGGCTCGAGGGCTGCCGGCCACGCGGGCCGATCGGCATGATCGACACCGGGGTCGCGCGCGATCATCCGGCCCTGCGGCGGGCGGCGATCGAGGTCCGCCATCTGGCCGAGGGAAAGCGGGCCGATCCCGACCATGGCACCGCCATCGCCGCGCTCCTGGTGGGCGATCACGGTGTCGGCGCGCTGCCCGGTGCCCGGCTGCTGGTGGCCGATGTGTTCACCCGCGACGAGGAAGGGCCGCTGACCGGTGCCCTGGAGATCGTCCGGGGCCTCGACTGGCTGGTGCGGCGGCAGGTTTCACCCATCAACCTGTCTCTCGCCGGGCCCGACAATGCGGTGCTCCGCCTCGCGGTGGAGCGGGCGGTGGGCAAGGGTTTCGTGCTGGTGGCGGCGGCCGGCAACGGCGGCCCTCGCGGGGCGCCGGCCTATCCCGCCGCATATCCGGGGGTGATCGCGGTCACCGCCGTGGACCGGAAACTGCGACCTTACGTGCGGGCCAATCGCGGTCCCTACATCGCCTTCGCCGCCCCCGGCGTGGGGCTGACCGCCGGTGACGGTTCGCCGCCCCTCTCCGGCACCTCCTACGCCACCCCCTTCGTCACCGCCGCCGCCGCTCTGCTGCTGGCCGACGCGCGGCGACGTTCGCCGGCCGGGCTCGAGGCCGAGCTCGCCCTTCGCGCCCGCGATCTGGGCCCGCCGGGACGCGATCCGGTATTCGGCTGGGGGCTCGTCCGGCTGCCGCGGCGCTGCGCCTCCTGATCCCGCCGCCGCTCCCCGCCTGTCAGTCCAGCGGCCGGACGAAGGTGAAGGCGCCGCGCAACGCCCCGAGTTCGAAGCCGGTGGCGGCATCGGCCGGGTAGCGGGCACGAATGGCGCGCATGGTCTCGGGATCGACATCGCTGCCGTGGCACTTCAGGCAGATCTGGCCGGTCGGGATCGCCTTCATGTAGTGCAGATATTTCCGCCCGCCCGTGTCCACCACCGCGGCGTATTCCATCTTCTTCAGATCCTCGTCGGCGGCCGTCCGTTCCAGAAAGCGCATCAGCACCGCCCGTTCCTGCGGACTCGGGGCGTTGCGCGGATTGCGCACCCGGAGTGCGGTACGGCCCACCGCCCAGCCGCTTTTCGTGGAGATCGCGGTGGCGATCCCGGGTGCCTCGGCTCCGCAGACATCGATCGCATGCGGGGCGCCGCCCTCCTCGATGGCCGCCAGCAGCGCCCCCTCGAGTTCGGTCACATAGGTTTTGGCCAGGCCGCGTGCCTCCGCGACGAGATCGGCCGGCGGCTCGGTCGCTCCGGCGGTGGCGGCCAGCATGGCGCTCAGCAGAACGGGCAGGGCGAATTTGCGCATGGTAACGAATTCCTCCGCCGACAGGGTTGGTATATCGGAAATTGCTAATAAACCTGTGCGCGTCCTCGCCCAAGAGGACCGAACGCCGCAGGAGTGATTTCCCACACGGCGATCGGGGGGGATCGGGCTCTAGCCTGTGCCGCGCGCGAAACAGGGAGAAACGCGATGCGACTCTTGTCGACGATGGCGGTGCTGGCGGTGACGGTCGTGCTGTTTTCGGGATCCGTCGGGGCGGTCAGCCGATATTTCTACATCCTCGGTGCCGGCGATCAGGCCGGCCATTTCTGCCCGCCGGAGGGCACCACCTGTGACATCAAGGTCTACTGGTCGGTCTCCGACGAGGACAAGTACGACAAGTGGAAGATCTGCTGGAAGAAGAAGCAGTCCTCCACCTGGGGGAAGGATCACTGCAACTACAATTCCAAGCTCCGCAAGATCGAGAACCGGTTCTACGTGATCCCCGACCTTGAGATCGGTGCGGACTATCGCCTCAAGCTGGAGGGCAGGAAAGCGAAGAACGGCAAATGGAAATGCCTGCTCAAGGTGGTCCTGCGCAACGTGAACTATTCGCCCTGGCTCGCCAGCGGCGGCATCTGCATCAATCTCTGAACCCACGCGGCCCTCGGTCCCGGAGCGGCGACTCGGCGGGGGCCGCTCCGGGACCGCGGCCGCTCTCACGGGCCGTAGAGCTGGCGCGGCAGCCACATGGCGATATCCGGGAACATCATGATCAGGATGAGCGCGATCACCTGGAGGAACATGAATTCGAACATGCCCCGATAGATGCTGGTGAGCGACCATTGCGGCACCACCTGCTTGAGATAGTAGGCCGACATCGCCACCGGCGGGGAGAGGAACGCCGTCTGCAGGTTGACCGCGATCAGGGCCGCGAACCAGACCATGTTGAGCTCCAGCGCGTCCACCGTCTGCTTGGCGACCGGATAGAAGATCGGCAGGAAGACGAGAATGACGGCCGGCCATTCGAACGGCCAGCCGAGGATGAACACGAGGAGCATGATGAGGGCGAGCATCGCCCAGGGCGACATCTCGAGGCCGAGCAGCGTCTGGGTGATGAGATCGGCCGAGCCCATCCGCGCGAAGACCGCGCCGAAGATGTTGGAGGCCACGGCCAGGAACAGGACCAGGCTCGAGGTGACGAGGGTGTTCTGGAGGGCGGCGACGAAGTTGGTCCAGGTGAGCTTGCGATAGGCGGCGGCGAGAACGAGCGCGCCGAGTGCGCCCATCCCGGCCGCCTCGGTGGGGGTGGCGAGACCGGCCAGGATGCTGCCGAGGGCGGCGGTGATCAGGGCCGCCAGCGGCACCATGCCGAGCACCACCTCGCGGAGGATCACCCAGCCGGAGCTCGCGCGCTCCTCCATCGGCATCGGCGGGCCGAGGCTGGGTTTGAAGAAGGAGCGGCCGAGCGAATAGAGGATGTAGAGGCCGGCCAGCAGGAAGCCGGGACCGAAGGAGGCGGCGTAGAGCTGGACCACCGAGATGCCCATTACCGGACCCATCACGATCAGCATCACGCTCGGTGGGATCAGGATGCCGAGCGTGCCGCCGGCGGTGATCACCCCGGCCGACAGCCGGGCGTCGTAATTGGCCTTGATCATGATCGGGGCGGCCATGATGCCGAGCACCGTCACCGCCGCGCCGACGATGCCGGTGGCCATGGCGAACACGGTGGCGGTCGCCAGGACGACGAGATAGAGGGCGCCGCGCATCGGTGCCAGCAGCAGCCGGAAGGCCTGGAACAGCCGTTCCATGAGCCCCGCCTGCTCGGTGATGAATCCCATCAGGATGAAGAGCGGGACCGCCGCCAGTTCCTCCACCTTCATCAGGCCGATGGTCTGGAAGTAGGCGAGGCTGAAGACGAGTTTGCCCAGTGCCAGATAGCCGAAGCCGAAGGCCAGGGCGAGGAGGGTGAAGGCGATCGGGAATCCGAGGAAGATGATGCCGATCAGCAGGGCCAGCATGATGAGCCCGACGATTTCCGTGCCCATCAGATCTGGACCTCCTCGGTCGGGGTCAGCAGTTCACCGGTCTTCACCGCGTGATAGGCCTTGATGACTTCGGAGACGGCTTGGATCAGCAGCAGCAGCGCGGCCAGCGGTACCGCCGCCTTGAACGGCCACATCAGCGGTCGCCAGGCGGTCGCCTCGGATCTTTCGCCGATGTCGAAGGCGTAGACCGTCTCTTCCCAGCCCACCCAGAGCACCATGGCGATTCCCGGGAACAGGAACACCAGATATCCGACGAGATCGATCAGCCCCTTGGTCCGTGGGCTGAACTTGTGCCAGAACAGATCGGTGCGGATATGGGCGCCCTTGCGTAGGGCGAGGGCGGTGCCGAGCATGAACATGCTGCCGTAGAGCATGTAGCTCAACTCGTAGGCCCATGTCGTCGGGGCGTCGAAGCCGTAGCGCGCGAACACTTCGTAGGAGATCACGGCGACCAGCGGTACGGCCAGCCAGGAAAAGAGGAAACCGGTGATCTCGGTGAAACGGTCGATGGCATTGCAGACGCGGAGCAGTTGCTCCTCTTCGAACGACATGGTCGCCCCTCCGCCCTGGTTGTCCGCAGTTCGTGTCGTGGTCGGGAACGGATGGCCGCCGCGCCCGGGCGCGGCGGCCATCGAGGCTCACTCTTCGCGGGGCCAGTAGTAGTCCGCGATCAGCGAGTAGGGCGGGAAGTAGAAGCGCTTCGACGGCACCACGATGCTCGCGTACGCTTTCTTCGATTCGAGAACCTTCTTGAAGAAGGGGTTGTTGGCGGCGTGTTCGGCCGCGAGATCGTCCCAGGCCTCGAGGAAGGCGGTGAGGATGTCCGGCGGGGTGTTCTTGATCACCGTGCCGTACTTCTCACGCAGTTCCTTGAGGGCTTCGGCGTTCTGCTTCTGCCACTTCACCCACCAGCGCATGAAGGTTTCGCTGGCCGCCGACTGGATGGCCTCGCGCTGCTGGTCGGTCAGGCTCTCCCAGACGTCGCCGTTGATGATGACATCGGAGATGGTGACCGTCTCGTGGACACCCGGCGAATAGTGGTACTTCCAGACGTTCTGGAACCCGAGGCGCAGGTCCTCGACCCCGCCGACCCATTCCGCGCAGTCGATGACGCCGCGCTCTGCCGAGGGCAGGATCTCGCCGCCGGGCATGTTGACGACGGCGAAGCCCATGCGCGACCAGATCTCGTTGGCGATGCCGGTCTGGCGGCATTTGAGGCCCTTCATGTCCTCGAGATTGGCGATCGGTCGCTTGAACCAGCCGAAGGCCTGCGGTCCGGCCGGCAGGATCGGAATGGCCTTGATGTTGAGCTTGAGCTCCTTGTTCCAGAACTCGTCGTAGAGCTCCTCGCCGCCGCCTTCGTAGAACCAGCCCATGTGGTCGAGCATGTCGAGACCGTAGGGGCCGCCGGGACCGCCGGTGAACAGGATCGACGCCGGATGGCGTCCCTGCAGATATCCGGTCCAGATGTGGCCGCCGTCGATCACGCCACGATTGACCGCGTCATGGACCTCGAAGGCCGGCACCACCTGGCCGGCGGGCATGGTCTTGATCTCCAGCTCGCCGTTGGTGAGCGCCTTCACCCGCTCGGCGAAGAACACGAAGTTCTCGTAGAGGGTCAGAGATGCGGGCCAGGCCGCCTGCATCTGGAGCACCCTCGTCTCGCTGGCCTCGCTCGGGGTCGCGGTGGCGAGGACCCCGGCGAGCGCCGTTCCCACGGCGAGCGCGGTGAGTTTGTTGACCATCATCTACCCTCCCTGCGGAAAGCCTCCGGTTCGCGGCGGAGCCGACGTGGTCTCGGCGAAACAGGGCCTTTTTTCGACTTGTCTTCGCTCCGCCGCGGGCAGGATAACAGAGCGTTTCCGCGCTGTGAACGGTGGCGGCCGGCGGAGGGCCGGCCGCGATGTGGCGGAAGCCGTGGCTTCGCCCTATCTGCAGGGGCGGAAGACGCATCGGACGCGAATGGAAAGTGCCGGATCCGCGATACCCGGATATGCCCGATACGGCCCGGAAACCCGAGGCGCCCGCCCCCGAGGTCGAAGAGGGACGGGTGTTGTTCGCGCAGCCCGTCCGTTTTCTCCTCGGGGTCGCGGCGGTTTCCCAGCTCCCGGCGGCGACCCTGCCCGAAGTCGCCTTCGCCGGCCGTTCCAACGTCGGCAAGTCGAGCCTGATCAACGCGCTGGTCGGGCGCAAGGCCCTCGCCCGCACCTCCAAGACCCCGGGGCGGACCCAGGAGCTCAACTTCTTCGATCTCGGCGGCCGTCTGATGCTCGTCGATCTTCCCGGCTACGGCTATGCCGCCGCCCCCAGGAAGAAGGTCGCGGCATGGAGCGGGCTCGTCCGGGACTATCTGCGGGGACGCCCCAATCTCCGGCAGGTGTGTCTGCTCCTCGACGCGCGGCACGGCGCGAAGACCGGCGATCTCGAGATCATGGAGCTGCTGGCCGGGGCGGCGGTGCCGTTCCTGCCGGTCCTCACCAAGGCCGACCTCCTCCGGCGCGAGGCGCTGGCGACACGGCTGGCCGAGATCGCGGCCCTGGCCCGCGAGCGGCGGGCGGCGCTTCCCGAGCCTCTGGTCACCAGCGCGCGGTTGGGCTACGGCATCGCCGAGCTGCGTACGAAGCTGGCGGCGATCGCCGGGCCGCCGAACCGCGGGGGATAGGCATGGCCGGGACGGAAGCGGGGCAGCGGGACATCCACCGCGTCGCCCGGACCCTGATCGAGGCGCTGCCTTACATGCGCCGCTACAGCGGCGATACCTTCGTCGTCAAATACGGCGGCCACGCGATGGGCGAAGAGGAGCTGGCCCGCGATTTCGCCCGCGACATCGTGCTGCTGAAGCAGGTCGGCATCAACCCGGTGGTGGTTCACGGCGGTGGTCCGCAGATCAAGGCGATGCTCGACCGCCTGAGGATCCGCAGCGAATTCGTGGACGGGCTGCGGGTGACCGATGCGGCCACCGTCGAAGTGGTGGAAATGGTCCTCGCCGGCCGCATCAACAAGGAGATCGTGAGTGCCATCCAGGCCGCCGGCGGCAAGGCGGTGGGCATCTGCGGCAAGGACGCCCGGCTGATCCGGGCGCGCCGGGTGACACGGTGGCGGCGCGATCCGGAAAGCAACATCGAACGGATCGTCGATCTCGGCTATGTGGGCGAACCCGAATCGGTCGATCGGACGGTCCTCGACGTGCTGGCCGGCAGCGAGATCATTCCGGTGGTGGCGCCGATCGGCGCCGGGCCGGATGGAGAGACGTACAACATCAACGCCGATGTCGCCGCCGGAGCGATCGCCGCCGCGGTCGGCGCCCGCCGCCTGCTGATGCTCACCGACGTCGTCGGGGTGCTCGACGCCGACGGCCGCCTGTTGCCCTGGCTGACGGTGGCCCGGGCCCGCGAGCTGATCGCCGCCGGGGTGATTTCGGGTGGCATGATACCCAAGATCGAGACCTGCATCAGAGCGGTCTGCGAAGGGGTGGGGGCGGCGACCGTTCTCGACGGGCGCGTTCCCCATGCGGTGCTGCTCGAGATCTTCACCGAGCACGGCGTCGGCACCCAGATCCGCGAGGAACCCGCCTGACCGGGCCGCTGCCGCGGGTCGCCTTGACAGGCATCCGGGTGCACCATACATCGAGCGCGGCCGACGGGAACCCCGTGCCGGCCTTCGGCGGCGGAGTAGCTCAGCGGTAGAGCAGCGGAATCATAATCCGTAGGTCGGGGGTTCGAATCCCTCCTCCGCTACCAGCGGGACCGCGGATGCGGTCCTTCGCGGAAATCCCATGGCGTCTCCCGCATTCTGCCCACTGCCCGCGCGTCGGCCCGCTCGGGTCCCCTTCGCCGGCAGTCCGGTCGACAGCGCCGGAGGCCCCGTCTATAGAGGGCCGGAAGAGGTCGATCCACACGATTGTTCCGTGAATGCGGTCGCTTCGATCGCGGATGGTCGCGGCGTGGGGAACCGGCCGGCCCCCCTGTCGCAGGTGAGGTGTCGATGTTCCGACGGGCCGGAAAATCGCTGGCGGTGGTGCTGCTGCTGCTGTTGTGGGGGGGTGTGGCGGTCGCCCAGCCGCTGCCGGGATATCTCGACCGGCCCGGCGAGACGACGACGATCCCGCCCGCCGATCTCGATCCGGTGATCCTGCGCGAGATGGTGGCGCGTCTCACCGACGAGGAAGTTCGGGCCCTGCTCCTGGCACGGCTCGACGCGCTCGCCGAGCGGCGGGAGCAGGCCGCGGCGTCGCCGGGCTTCGCCGGCCTGTACGAGAGTTTCGAGGCGGGAACCGCGGCACTCTGGCACAATCTGGAAAGAACTCTCACCGGTCTGCCGGCGGTGCCCGGGGTGGTCGCCGATGCCTTCGCGACCTACCTCGGTGGCCGCGGCGCCGGAGCGCTGTTCCATCTCGGGGCCGTAATGGCGGGTGCGCTGATCATCGGCTACGCCGTCGAACGCGTGCTCCGCCGGCTGTTCGCCGGGCCCCTCGAGAGGATGGCGGCGGCGCGACCGTCGGGATTGCTGCCGCTGCTGGGCCGCGCGGTGCTGCGGCTCCTGCTGGATCTTCTCGGCCTGTTCGCCTTCGCGATCGGGGCGGCCATCGTCCTCGTCTCCTCCTTCGCTCCCCGGACTCCGGACCGCTTCACCGCTTTCGCGGTGCTTCTCGGCATTCTCGTCACCCGTTCGGGAGCCGCGATCAGCCGTTTCCTCCTGGCACCGCACCGGCCGGAGCTGCGGCTGTGCCATCTCGACGACGCCCGGGCGGGTGCCCTGCACGGGCGGATCGTCCTGGCCGTCGCCGTCAATGCCGCTTCCTATCTGTTCTTCCTCTGGGCGGTGCGCTTCGGTGTCGAGGAAGGGATCGCCGGCGTCCGGCTCGGCTTCGTCCTCAAGTTCGTCATCCTGGGGGTGCTGATCTGGGCGATCTGGGCCTCCCGTGACGCCTTCGCCGCCATCCTCCTCGGCGGCGAGGAAAGTCCGTCGGCCAGCCTGCGCTTTTTCGCCGGGGTCTGGCCGGGGATCGCGATCGCCTTCGTCACCATCGAGTTCGCGATCAGCGAAATCCTCATCGGTCTCGGGATGGGGGACGCGCTGACGGCCTCGGCGGCCTTCACCATCATCGGCCTGATCGTCGCGGTGCCGTTCATCGACACCGCCGTCAAGGCGCTGGTGCGCAGCCTCTATCCGATCGGCAAGGAGGAGGGAGCGGGAATCCGGGAAGCCCGGTCGGCCACCCAGAGGGGGCTCGTGCGCCTGGCCCGGGTGATGACCGGCATTGCCGTCTTCGCCCTCCTGCTGGAGATGCTGGGGCTCGATTTCCGGACCCTCACCGAGGCCGGTCTGGGGGCGCGGCTCGCGGGATCCACGGTCAAGGTCCTGCTCGTGATTCTGATCGCCTACGCGCTCTGGGAAACGGTCGACATCCTCGCATCCCGCCAGCTCGCCCTCGATCGGGCGAATCGTGAGGACGCCGGCGAGCCGGGCGGCGACATGGGCGGGCAGGGCGGGAGCCGCCTGGGTTCGGTCCTGCCCATCCTCCGGCGTACGGCGCAGGTGGCGATCCTGGTGCTGGCCGGGCTCACCGTCCTCGGTCAGTTCGGGGTCAACATCGCGCCGCTGCTGGCCGGTGCCGGCATTCTCGGCCTGGCGATCGGCTTCGGCGCCCAGACCCTGGTGCGGGACGTCGTCTCCGGTGTCTTCTTCCTCGTCGACGACGCCTTCCGCCTCGGCGAGTACGTGGATATCGGCGGCACCCGTGGCACGGTGGAGAAGATCTCGATCCGCTCCATGCGTCTGCGACATCATCGCGGGCCGCTGCACACCGTGCCCTATGGCGAGATCCAGAAGCTCACCAACTACAGCCGCGATTGGGTGATCGTGAAACTCCGGTTCCGGGTGCCGTTCGACACCGACATCACCAAGGTCAAGAGGATCTTCAAGGAGATCGGCAAGGAGATGCTGCAGCATCCCGAATACGGGAAGGATTTCCTGCAGCCCTTCAAGAGCCAGGGGGTGTTCGACGTCGATGAAAGCGGCATCATCGTCCGCGGCAAGTTCATGACCAAGCCGGGCAAGCAGTTCACCATCCGCCGGGAGATCTACCAGGCGGTGCAGAAGAAGTTCGAGGAGGCGGGGATCGAGTTCGCCCGCCGCCAGGTGATCGTCCAGGTGCCCGGAATGGAAGTCGCATCGCCGGAGGAGCGCAAACGGCTGGAGCAGGCGGCGGCCGCGGCGGCCGAAGCGGTCGCCGCGGCCGAGGAAGCGGAACAGGCGGCCGCGGCATCCGGGGCGCGTGCGTGAGCGCCTCCGCCCCGGATGCCGCGGCCGGTACCGTCACCCGGCGGTTCGTGGGGAGGGTGGCGATATCCTCCAGGCGATCGCCGTGATCGCCAGCCACACCGCGCTCCGCAGGGTCATGGCGCCGACGGTGCGCATCTCGTAGGCACCTCCGAGCCAGACGTGAATTCCGAAGGCGACGAACACGAGAAGTGTCGCGCCGGCGATCGCCGCCGCCAGTGTCGCCGCCCAAGGCCGCAGAACGAACAACCCGGCACCGGCGAGTACGTAGACGAAACCCGCGAGAAAGTTGAACCAGAGCACGAAAGGTACGGCGTTCCCCACGGCCGCCCGCGCTTCCGGACCCCCGAACAGCGCCTTGCCGCCCGAGATCAGGGTGAGCAATCCGAAAAGCACGGCCACCGCTCCGGCGATTTTGATCGCGATCTTCATGATTTCCTCCTGGATCGGGTGAGCGGTCGTTCCACCTCGAGTGCGCCGTCACGAAGGTGGAAGATGCGATCGAACCGGTCGTAGATCTTCTCGTCGTGAGTGACGACGAGGATCGCCGCCCGCTGTTCGACCGCGAGCCGGCGCAGGAGGTCCACGACCACCCGCGCGCGGGACGAATCGAGGGCCGCCGTCGGCTCGTCGGCGAGGATGATCCGTGGTCGGTTGGCCAGGGCCCGGGCGATCGCCACCCGCTGCGCCTCACCACCGGAGAGCGCGGCGGGAAAGGCGTGACGTCGGTGGCCGACCTCCAGATAGTCGAGGAGTTCGTTCGCCCGCCGCCGGGCCTCGGCCACCGGCAGACCGGCCAGATCCAGGACCAGGGCGACGTTGTCGGTACTGTCGAGAAACGGGAGCAAATTGTGGAACTGGAACACGAAGCCGATCTTGCGGAGACGCAATTGCCGCAGATCGCGCCTCGTCCAGCGTCCGTCGTAGACCGTCTCCCCATCCAGGACCATGCGCCCGGCACTGGGTTCCAGGACGCAGCCGATCACGTTGAGCAAGGTCGTCTTGCCGGACCCGGAAGGCCCCAGCAGCCCGACCACCTCGCCCGGCCCGACGGCGAGAGTGATACCGCGCAGGGCCTCGACCCGCGTCTCCCCTTCGCCGAAATGCTTGGCGATTCCTTCGAGTTCGATCAGCGGCCGTCCGCCGGTGTCGCCGGTCATGGCTTCATCCCCGGAGCGCCGCCGCCGGATCGACCGACAGAGCGAGCCGCACGCCGAGACCGCTCGCGAGGAGGCAAACGAGGAACACCGCGATACCGAGACCGAGGCCGTCCTCGGGTCGGAGGATCACCCGGCGCGGGAAATGGTCGGCGACAGCGAGGATCAGCAGAGCGCCGAAGGTGTAGCCGAGGATTCCCATCGCCAGGGCCTGCTGGAGGACGAGCCCGACGATGGTGCGGTCCGGTGCGCCGATGAGCTTGAGGGTGGCGATCTCCCGTAGTTTGTCCATGGTCATGGTGTAGATGATGAGGGCGATGATCACCGCCGAGACCACCAGCAGCAAGGTCGTGAAAAAGCCGATCTGCTTGCGTGCCTTGTCGACCACCGAACGGGTGAGGACCCGCTCCTGTTCGGCTCGGGTCAAGGCGGAGAGCCGACGCCAGCGACGGATCGTCTCCGCGACGCGCTCGGGGGCGATCTCCGGTCTCGTACGGACCACCACCGCATTGACGAAGTCGGTGGAGCCGGGCGCGGTACCGCGCGCCATCTGCCGGCGCGCCGCCGATGGTGCGAGTTCGAACTGGAGCTCCTGGGAATCGCGCAGCGTGAGGTGAACGACCGGATCGCCGCCCGAGGAGACCAGGTTCTCGGTCAGTCCCACCACCGTGAAGATGTTGCGGCCGAGGCGGACACGGTCGCCGGGCAGGAGACCGCTGGCACGATCGGCGATCATCTCGTAGTGGCTGCGGGCGATCGGCCGCCCCTCGACGATCCGGGGTGGGCCACCGGGCCGGCCGGGTTCGTAGCCCACGACCTGGAGGCGCAGCCGTCGGCCCCGGTGCCGGGTTTCGACCGACTGATAGGTGAGCGACCCGGCGGCTGCCACTCCGTGAAGGCGGGCGATCGCCTCCCGGGTATCGCCCGGGATCCGCGAAGCCTCGGCGAAAGGGCCGCGGGTGCCCGATTCGACCACCCACACATCGACTGCCGGTGCCCGAACGAGGGTCAGCGCATCGGCGACGAGGCCACGATAGATTCCGAGCATCGAGAGCACCACGGCGAGCAGGAGGCCGAGGCCCAGACAGGTGAGCAGGAAACGGCCCCGATGGTGGCGGATGTCGCGATAGGCGAGGTTCACGGCGTTCGCTCCCCGCGCACGGTGGCGGCACGCCCTTCCCGCAGGCCGCTCGGGAGTGTGGCGAGCACCCGCGCACCGGGAGGCAGGCCGGCGACGATCTTCAGCCGGGCATCGAGCGTACGATGGCCGAAGGTCACCGCGCGCGAGCGCAGAACGCCGTCCTCCACGGTCCACACCGTGCCGTGAACGCCGTCGTAGCCCGAGACGGCGATCTCCGGCACGAGGAGCGCCCGCTCGAGCCGGGCGACGGTGACGAATACCTCGGCCTGCTCGCCGAGATGAAAACGCCGTGGACAGTCCTCGCAGGTGATGTGGATCCGGCGCTCCTCGCTCACCCGATCGCCCTCGATGTCGATCCGGGCGAGCCGCCCGTGGAAGGTTTTCTCGGGAAGAGAGCGGAGACGAATGCGGGCCGGTTGACCGACACGCAGCGGACCGGCCCGGGCCTCGTCCACGTAGGCGCGGATCCAGACGCTTTCCGGTGCCACCAGGGTGAACAGGGATTCGCCGGCCCGGAGGACCGTACCCGCCTCTCTGTGGCGGGCCACCACGATGGCGTCGTACGGGGCTTCGAGAGTGTGCTGCTCGAGCAGGGTTTTTTCGTAGCGGTATTGGGCCTCGGCATCCTCGAGTGCGGCCCGAGCCACCTCGACCTCGCTTCTCGCCACCTCCACTTCCGCGGCGGCCACCGCCTCCTGCATCTGGGCCTGTTCGGCACTGTCGACCGAGATCGCCTTCCGGGCGAGGAGGGCCCGCTTGCGACGGTGGGTCTCCCGCGCGCGGGCCAGCACCGCCCGCCCCCGGTTCAGCAGGGCTCGGGCCTTGGCCAAGGTCGCTTGGGCCCGGGCCACACCCGCCGCCGCTCTGGCGAGACGGGCCTCCTGTTCGGGGGTACGGAGGCGGGCCATCACTTTTCCGGCCGTCACCCGATCGCCGTGATCGGCGAAGAGTTCGGCCAGCGTACCCCCGAGCTCGAAGCCCACCTGCGACAATACCCGTGCCTCCACGGTTCCGAGACCGAAGACCTCGACCGTCACCGACTCGCTCGGCTGTACCACCTCGACCCGGAGCGGCCGTGTGGAGAGGAAATGGAAAAGGGCTGCGCCGGCGCCTCCGAGGAGCGCGAGCAAGAAGAGGGGGCGCAGAAGCCGCTTCCTCACGACCGCTCCTCCCTGCGGTGTTCGGATTCCGGGTTGGCGAAGCCGCTGAGCTGGAGATCGAGCAGGCGCGCACCCTCCTCGAGAAGATCGAAGCCCCGACGCGTCAGGGACCAGCGGACGGCAAGACCCTGCACGAGCCCGACGATCAGCATGGCGGCGTCGTCGGGATCGAGGTTCCGACGGAACACTCCTTCCTCGATCCCCTGGCGGACGAGGGTCGCGATCCGCCGGTGGAAGCGTCCGAGGAGGGCGAGAAAGGCCCGCCGCAGAGCATCGTTCTCGCTGTGGAGCTCGCGCGAGAAGAGGATCGCGGGAATGGCCGGGGTGGCCCGGATGAGCCGGAGCTGGGCGGCGATCAGGCTGCGAATACGGGCGTCCGCCGGTTGTCGGGCGGCGAGTGCGCCGGCCCAGCGTTTCTCCATCAACCCGGCGATGTGGCCGGCGATCGCCTCCCACAGCGCCTGCTTCTTCGGGAAATGCCGGAAGATGCCCGCCTGGGTGATGCCCACCCGCCTGGCCACCGCCTCGGTGGTCAGGCGGTCGGGGCCGAGCTCGTCGGCCAGCCGAAGGGCCGTATCGACGATCTCCGCTTTCCGGGTTTCGGCCGGCTTGCGTGTTCTCATCGGGCATTGCCAGTTAGTGAGTGAACACTAACTTATATGCCTGGCCAAACGGAGATGTCAATCCCGGGGGGAGCAAGAGGCGGGAGAACGGATGGAGGGCCGGAGGTGCGTTGCGCTATCCTGCGGGCGCGCCGCCGGCGGTCACTTCTTCCGGCGCCATTTGCCGTCGGCGCCCATGACGTACTGGCCGGCGGGCGTTTTCGCGATCGCCTTTTCACCGGCGATGGCCGCCACCGCCTCGACCGGTACGCCGTTTTTCTCGGCGATCGCCTCGTAGGCCCTGCGCCGTTTGGCGTTGATCTCCTCGACCAGGGTCTCGGCCGCGGGTGGCGCCGCGGGATCCACCAGTCCGAGATAGCCGTCGATCCGCTCGCCGACCCAGCCCTTCGCCTTCGCTTCGGCGAGGCTCAACGCCCGGGCCCGCGAAAGCGGCAGACCGAACACCGACAGGCCGGCGGCCAGCGCCAGCAGGCGCCGCCGCCGCGGTGACGGCGGATCAGAACAGATCCGGATTGTCGAGGAGGGTTTCCACATCTTTTTCGACCTTGATCCGCACTTCCTGCTCGATCTTGACATTGAGGTTGATGGTGATGGGATCCGTGGGCGCCTCCACCCGCACCGTCGGCTGACAGGCGGCGAGCAACAGCAGCGAAGAAAACACGAGGACCAGCGGCGGCTCAGCGCGGCCGTTGCTGCTGCAGCCGGCGCTGGATTTCCGCCGGCAGACGGTAGGTGCGGATACCGGCACCGAGCAGGGCACCGAGCGGACCTTCGAAGGAGAGGTTGAGCGCGACAGGATACCCCTCGTAGAAGTCTGGGTTGCTACCGGAAAGGCCGATGGTCAGCCTCAGCTCGTCGAGAAGATCACCCGCGACATTAACCGCGAGCCGGGTGAAATGGAAGTTCCGGATCGCCTCCAGCAGCATCACCATCCGGGGATCCGACAACGGTGGCGGTTCCTCCGGCGCGTAGCGGAGCCTGCCGGGCCCCCGGGCGGCGAGTTCGCCCTCCTCGATCACCACCGTACCGGGGGCGAGGCGGGCCACCAGACGGCCGTCGAGAACACCTTCGCCCGACAGCCCCGGCAGGCCGGCCCGGGCCAGCAGCACCTCCAGTGCGAGGTCCTCGAGATGGAGGGTGACGGAGCCCCGGGGTCGGGCGAGATCGAGGCGGAAGGGGCGGGCCCGCAAACCTCCGCCGGCGATCGCGAATTCCAGGCGGTGGACGGTGAGGCGCGTGCCGTCGGCGAGGGAGAACCGGATCCGACCCCGCTCGAGGGCCGGGGCGGCGCCGACCCGCTCGATCGTGAGTTCCTGTCCCGGCAGGGTGGCCGGGGGGAGCAGACGGTCGAAGGCGATACGTCCGGCGATGCCGGTCATCGGGATCCCCGCCAGCTCGAAGGAAAGATTTTCGATCGCCACTTCGGCGAGCTGTCGGCTCGCCGGCCCCCATTCGACGCGGGCGAAGAAGCCGATGCTGCCGACGACGGCGCGAAGCCGATCGCCGAGCCTCGGCGACAGGGCGGCGGGTTGCAGGCCTCCGGCGGAGAAGACGATTCTGCCCCCGTCGATGCGCAGGACGCCGGCGCCGGTGGCGGGATCGTGGCGCCCTTCCAGCCCGATCCGCACCGGCGTACCGGGTATCTCGAGGTTCCCCGAGAGGCGCAGGACGGTCGGCGCGGGGACCGCCTCGAACCCGAGGCGCAGGGCGGCGAACCGCGGTGGTCGCGCGTTGTCGGCGAGGCGTGCGAGCCGTAGCCGGTAGCCTTCCTCCGGGCTGCCCGGGAGCTCGATTTCGAGCCCGTTCGCGGTGAAACCCGGATCGCCGGGGCGCGCCACCCGCAGCGTGGCGACGGTGATCCGGCGAAGGCCGGCGAGGGCGTCGACGAACGTTTCGAGATCTCCGGGAACGCCGGCCGCCGCCGGCGGCGGGAGAAGAACGAGGAGCAGCAGCGCGATGCGGCCGGGCCTCATCGGCGACCGTCCCGCGACCCTTCAGGCGGCGAGACGGTCGAGAAGACCATCGAGCTCCTGCACGTCCTCGATCATCGCATCGGCCAGGGGCGCCAGCAGCCGGGCCGGTGTGGCGCCGGTACGCACCGCGATCGCGGCGGCGCAGCCGGCGTTGCGGGCCATCGCCAGATCGGCGCGGCTGTCGCCCACCACCACCGTCGCCTCCGGCGGGCAACCGACCGCCTCGCAGAAGGCGTGGACCATGCCCGGTTGCGGCTTGCGGCCGTGACCGGCATCGGCGCCGACGACGAAGGCGAGATGTTCGGCGATACCGAGCTCGACTGCCGTCGCCCGCGCCTTCGCGGTCGTGTCCATGGTGGCGATGCCGAGACGCAGACGGCGACGGCGCAGGCGTCGCATGAGCTCCGGCAGATCGCCGACGGGGACCGGCGGATACCGTCGATGGTCGCCGAAATGGGCTTCGACGATACCTGCGACGTCCCTCACCCGCCGCAGCGCCGGCTGGTTCGCCCAGATCTCCGCCACCGCATCGCCGGTCGCCCAGAGGAGCGGGCTGTCCTCGGCGAAGCCGCCGGTTTCCGGATCGTAGCCGGCGCACCGCAGCAGGCTGCGGGCGAGCTCGCCGCCGCCGCCCGCCCGTTCCGCCAGCTCCAGGGTGACACCGCGATAGGCGGCGATCCAGGTGGCCCGGAAATCGACGAGGGTACCGTCCTTGTCGAAGAGTACCGCCTTGATGGGAGGGGTCATGGAACTCCGCCGGAAGATCGCCGGACCGTCGCCGCGGGTTCCCGCCACGGCCGCCCTATTATAGGGCGCGCCGCGGCGCGACGACAGACCGACTTCCCTCCGGCCGGTGTAGAAAAGGCCGTCGGCGTTTGCCGGGATCCCACATGCTCGTGAAGAACGATCCGGATGGCGGCTCTTGACAGCGACGGTTCAGCGCCTACGAAAAAGACCGACCCGTGGCGATTTGCACCGACCGGCTTGCGGCCACGTTAAACATGCAGCTAAAAGGTCGGGGCCTCCGAGACCCGACCTCGCCGGTCGGGAAACGACACAGGAGGCCCGGATGCCCATCAAGATCCCCAACGATCTGCCCGCCGCCGAGAAGCTGAAGGCGGAAGGGGTGCGCATCATCGGCGAGCAGGAGGCGCTGCGCCAGGACATCCGGCCGATGCAGATCGCCCTCCTCAACCTGATGCCGGAAAAGCCCAAGACCGAGACCCAGCTCGCCCGACTGCTCGGTGCCACTCCCCTGCAGGTCGAGCTGACCCTGCTCACGACCTCCACCTACCAGCCGAAGACGGTGCCGCTCTCCCATCTCCAGGCCTTCTACCGGACCTGGGACGAGGTGCGGGAACGCAAGTTCGACGGCCTCATCATCACCGGCGCGCCGGTCGAGATGATGCCCTTCGAGGAGGTCAGGTACTGGCGCGAGCTGACGCGGATTCTCGACTGGTCGCGCACCCACGTCCATTCGAGCTTCTTCATCTGCTGGGGGGCGCAGGCGGCGCTCTATCACTTCCACGGGGTGCCCAAGCACATCCTTCCGGCCAAGCGCTTCGGCGTCTATCTGCACTACGTGAGCGAGCAGCGGGACGCCCGTCGGCCGCCGCTGACCCGCGGCTTCGACGACTATTTCCTGGTGCCCGTGTCCCGGCACACCGAGGTCCGTCGGGAGGATCTGCCGAGCGATGCCGGGCTCGAGGTGCTGGCCGTCTCCAACGCCGCCGGGCTCTGTCTCCTGCACGAGCCCCGCTACCGTTCGGTCTACATGTTCAACCATCTCGAGTACGACACCTACACTCTGCACGACGAATACATGCGGGACCGGGCCAAGCGGGTCGATGTGGCGATGCCCGTCAACTACTACCCCGACGACGACCCGCAGAAACCGCCGCGCAACTGCTGGCGGGCCTACGCCCATCTGCTGTTCGGCAACTGGATCAACGAGATGTATCAGACCACCCCCTACGACATCTCGAAGATCGGTGTCGCGGAAGAGGAGCGGCGGGCGGTGGCCGCCGCCGAATAGCCGTCAGATCGCGCAGGATTCCCGATCGCCCGGATCGCGGCGGTGCGCCGCCCCGGTCTCGGCGCCGCCGCGGGACAGCCGGTCGTGGACCACCGCCGGCCGCACCGGCACGTATCTCCGCCGCTTGCGGCACGCGACCGCCGAAACCGGCGGCGCCACGTAGATCCGCTTCTCCGCCTCGAGCATCAGCACTCCGGAGAACTGCGGCATCAGCCGGAGACCGAAACGCTCGCAGGGAATCGCCAGCCGACGCAGGAGCGCCGAGCGTACCGGCGGCAGATAGAGGGCATGATCCTCGTTCACCGGCTCCAGGAGCTGTGCCCTGAGGAGACGGTCGAGCTGGGTCACCGTGTAGGGATGACCGTGGCCGAAGGGGGTGCGGTCGCTCCAGCACCAGAGCCCGTGCCGGTTGGGGACGATCACCGCCAGCCGGCCGCCGTCGGCGAGCACCCGCCAGACCTCCCGCAGGAGCCGGTTGGGATGGCGCGCGCTCTCCAGCGCATGGACCATCAGCACCCGCTCGAACGCGCCGTCGGCGAAGGGCAGTTCGTCCTCGCGTGCGAGCGCCGCCCGGTTGCCGCGACCCACCAGCCAGGGGCGCGCTCCCTGATGATGCGGCATCACCGCGACGGCCTGCGCCGCGGTCGTCGGCAGGAAGGGCAGCGGAAAACCGACGCCGAGCAGGCGGAACCGGTCGAGATCGGGCCAGAGACGGCGCAGCGCGCGCAGGATCAGGCGACGTGCGAGCTGGCCCTCGGCGCTCTCGTAGAATGCCTGGAGATCGAAGACGTCGGGGCGCACGGCTCCGCCTGTCACCTTGGATGCGGTCGAGATGTTACCAGATATAGCCTGCGCCGGTACAGTTCGAAGGGGCCGGCGCCCCGCGAGCGCCGGGAACCGCGAATCGAAGGCCAGGGGAGCATCCGCGTCATGATCGAGATCGAGCTGCTGCCGGTGATGAGCGACAATTACGTCTGCCTCCTGTTCGATCCGGCGACCGGCACCAGCGGCGTCGTCGATCCCGGGGTGGCCGAGCCGGTTCTCGCCCGGCTCGCCGAACTCGGTCGCGGCCTCGACTGGATCCTGTTGACCCACCACCATGCCGATCATACCGGTGGGTTGCCGGCGCTGCGTCGCGAGACCGGTGCCCGTGCGGTCTGTTCGCGGGGCGATGTCGGCCGCATCGCCGGCATCGAGAGCGGCACCGACGTCGCGGTGGGGGAAGGGGATGTCGTGACCTTCGGCGCCCTGGCCGTCCATGTGTTGGAAACGCCCGGGCACACCCGCGGCCATGTGAGCTTCTGGATCTCGGGTGAGGAGACGCTGTTCTGCGGCGACACGCTGTTCGCGCTGGGCTGCGGCCGATTGTTCGAGGGCACCGCGGAGGAGATGTGGCGGTCGCTCTCCAAGCTCGCCGCCCTGCCGCCGTCGACCCGCGTCTACTGCGGTCACGAATATACCGCGAGCAACGCCCGATTCGCGCTCGCCGTCGATCCCGACAATCCCGATCTCCGCCGGCGGGCCGAGGAGATCCGCGGGCTCCGCGAACGCGGTGAGCCGACGATCCCGACGACCATCGAGCTCGAGCTTCGCACCAACCCCTTCCTGCGGGTGGGCGATCCCGCCATCCGCCGCCGGCTGGGCATGGAGGAGGCGAGCGAGGTCGAGGTGTTCGCCGAATTGCGGGCCCGCAAGGACCGTTTCTGAGCCTCGCTGCCGGTGCGAACACGCCGATGAAGCTGGTCTGGAGTCCGCGGCACGCGCGTCATGCGCCCCATGCCTTCCTCTCCCGGGGCAGGCTGACGGATTCACCCGAGCGGCCGGAGCGGGTCGAGCTGCTGATGGAGGGCGCGCGAGCCGCGGGTCTCGAGCCGATCGAGGCCCGGCATTTCGGGCGTGCGCCGATCCTCGCCGTGCACGATCCGCGATATCTCGCGTTTTTGGAAACGGCGTATGCCCGATGGCGGGAGCTCGGCGATGCCGGCCCCGAGGTGGTCGCCAACATGCATCCGCAGCGCTACCCGGGACGCCCCCCGGCACAGATCGTCGGCGAGGCCGGCTGGTACATGGCCGATGGCGCCTGCCCGATCGGCGAGGGCACCTTCGAGGCGGCGCTGGCCGCCGCCGACACCGCGCTCACCGCAGCGTCCCTGCTGCTGGACGGTGTTCGCGAGGCCTACGCCCTGTGCCGGCCGCCCGGCCATCACGCCTTCGCCGACATGGCCGGCGGCTTCTGCTATCTCAACAATGCCGCCATCGCCGCTGCCCATCTGGCCGGCCGGCTGGGCAGGGTCGCCATTCTCGATATCGATGTCCATCACGGCAACGGGACCCAGGCCATCTTCTACGAGCGGGGCGATGTGCTGACCCTCTCGATCCATGCCGATCCGGCCGCGTACTATCCCTTCTTCTGGGGCCATGCCGGGGAACGGGGCGCGGCGGCCGGAGCGGGTGCCAACCGCAACTGGCCGCTGCCGGTGGGCAGCGGCGACGAGCCCTGGCTCGCGGCGATGGGCGAGGCGTTGGCGATGCTTTCCGAAAGCGGCTGCATGGCGCTGGTGGTAGCCCTCGGCCTCGATGTGCACGAAGGCGACCCGCTACGAGGGATGCGGGTCAGCCGCGCCGGCCTGCATGCGGCCGGCAGACTCCTCGGCGGCCGGCCGCTGCCCGTACTGCTGGTGCAGGAAGGCGGTTACCCGCAGCCCGAGCTGGGCACCAATCTCGCCGCTTTCCTCGAGGGATTCCTGAGCGCGCGCCCGCGCTGATCCCGGTCCGCTCGCGGCGAACCGACCCTCACTCCTCCTCTTCGACCTCTTCCTCTTTCCGGACGAGGATCTTCCGGCCGCGATACATGCCGGTCTTGAGATCGATGTGGTGGGGGCGGCGGAACTCGCCGCTGTCCCGGTCCTCGACCACGGTGGGTGGGGTCAGACCGTGATGGGTGCGCCGCTTGTCGCGCCGGGATTTCGAGACCTTCTTCTTGGGGACGGCCATCTCTCGTCGTTCCTCGAACTGGCGCCGGCCGCAGCGGTGCTCCGGCGGCAGCGCAAACAACACCTCTCCGCGACGACGCGGCCGTCGCGGCCGGGTGGCTCTTAGCCCTTCGCCGGCACCGGGTCAATCGTCCGCTCGCGGCGTTCCCGGGCGGTCTTCTCACCGCAGCCGCCAGGCCTGGGTGCGGGTGAGCAGCACTCGGCTGGACAGAGCCTGGAGAAGGCGGGCGCCGACGTTGGTGTAGAAGATCATCATCCCCATCGCCGCCGCCGGGGCGATGTCCCCGGCGTCGTCCATGTTGAGGACCGCCACCGAGGCCAGGGCGGTGGTGGTCGAGTAGAGGAACACCACCGCCGAGACGGTGGTCATGGCATTGACGAACAGATAGATGGCGATGTCCAGGATGGCCGGCAGACAGACCGGGACCGTGATCCGGGTGAACATCCGCCACAGGGGCTGCTTGAGGCTCTCGGACACCGCCTCGAATTCGGGATCCATCTGCTTGAGGGCGGTTAGCGCCGTGAGATGCGAGACGGTGTAGAAATGGACGATGGTCGAGATCACCAGGATGGCCATCGTCCCGTAGAGGAAATTGAGGGGATTGGAGGGATCGTTGAAGAAGAAGATGTAGGACAGACCCAGCACCATGCCGGGCACCGCCATCGGCAGCATGGCGAGGAGATGGAAGCCGGCGCGGAGCTGGACGAGGCCGCGGATCTTCTCGACGATGTAGGCGCCGCAGAAGACGATCGCGGTGCCGATCACCGCCGTCCAGCCGGCCATCCGGATCGAGTTCCAGTAGGCCGCCCAGCCGCCGCCGTCCATGCGGTCGAAATCGTAGTTCTTGAGGCTGAAGCTCAGATTGTAGGGCCAGAACTCGAACAGCGCCGCGAGCTGGCACATCACGAGAATGCCGAGGATGTAGACCGCCACCAGGCTGCAGAAGCCCAGCATCGCCACATCGAACCGGCGGTGGGGCCGGGGGACGAGGGGCACGGCCCGGGCGGTGAGCAGCGCCACCTGCCGGCGCGAGGCGATCCGGTCGACGGCGAAGGCGACGGTGGCGGGCAGCAGCAGCACCACCGAGACGACGGCGCCGATCTGGAAGTTCTGTTGGCCGATCACCTGCTTGTAGATGTCGAGGGCCAGCACGTTGAAGGTTCCGCCGATCACCTTCGGCACGCCGAAATCGGTGATCACCAGGGTGAAGACGACGAAGGCGGCCGAAATCAGCCCGTAGCGCGCACCCGGCAGGGTGACCGTGCGGAAGATGCGGAAGCGCGATGCCCTGAGCGCCTCGGCCGCCTCGTAGAGCCGCGCGTCGCTGATCGACAGGGCGGTGAGGATGATCAGGAAGGCGTGGGGGAAGGTGAAGAAGGTGCTGGCCATGACGATGCCGATCGGCCCGTAGATGTCGTGGCCCATCAGCAGCGGCGTGAACAGCCCCTGCTTGCCGAACAGATAGACGAGGCCGATGCCCGGCAGCAGCGAGGGCACCAGGATGGGCACCAGGGCGATCAGCTTGAACAGCCCCTTGAAGGGCATGCAGCTCCGGGTCAGCGCATAGGCGAAACCGAAGGCCAGGGGGATGACGATCAGGGTCGTCAGCCCCGATGTGAGGAAGCTGTTCCGGATCGAGCTCCGGAGCGCCGGCGTGGCGAAATAGTAGCGATAGTTGTCGAGGGAGATGTGGGATTCCGGGCGCAGCCGCAGCCGGGCGAAATCGCGGCGCGCCAGCTCCCAGACCTCCCCGGGCCGGGAAAGCCGGCCTTCGAGGAGCAGCAGTCCGCCCTCCTCGGAAAGATCGCGGACGCGGTACTTCTCGACCCCCTTGCGGGCCTTCTTGGGGATGATCGCCACCAGGCGCTCGCGCGAGCGCTCGCTCGCCCGCAGCCCGTCGTTGAGGACGTAGCCCGTCTCCTCGATCCAGGCGGCGAGGCTGCGGGCGGGCTCCCAGGCGCCTTCGCGGAAGAAGGCGACGGTCACCCGCTCCGGCGTGAAGCGGTAGACCTCGACCGATTTCACGAACACCGTCCAGAGGGGGAGGGCGAGGGCCACCACCAGATAGAGCATGATGGCGAGGATGAACCCGCGGGTCAGCCAGGCGTCGGCGCGGGTGGCGAGGACCGTGCGGACCGGAGCCGCGGGGGCCGCCGTCGCCATCAGCCGGCGCCCGGCGGGTAGAGGCGGATCCGCTCGGGCGGCACCGCCACCTCCAGCCCGCCCCCGAGCTCGATGTCGAGATCGCGGACGAGATTGATCGACAGATCGACGAGCAGCCGCACCGCGCCGAGCCGTTCGGCGCCGATCTCCACCCGCAGGAAGGGGCCGAGGAAGTCGGTGCGCAGGATGCGGGCGGCGAAGCGGTTGCGGGTCTCCGCGGTGACCGCCCGCACGACCACGTCCTCGGGGCGGATCGCCACCGTCACCCGGTCGCCGGGGGCGAAGCCGTCGGTCGGACATTCGAGCACCAGCTCGGCGACCCGGGCACGGCCGGCCTCGACCACCGTTCCCTCGAGGAAGTTCATGGTCCCGACGAAATCGGCGACGAAGGGGGTCGCCGGGTTCTGGTAGATCTCGATCGGGGTGCCGAGCTGCTCGATGCGGCCGCGATGCATGACGACGATCCGGTCGGCGATGCTCAGCGCCTCCTCTTGGTCGTGGGTGACCATGATGGTGGTGACGTTGAGCTCGCGCTGGAGGTCGCGGATCTCGTGGCGGAGATAGAGCCGCACCTTGGCATCGAGGGCCGACAGCGGCTCGTCCAGCAGCAGCAGGCCGGGGGAGGGGGCCAGGGCCCGGGCGAGGGCGACGCGTTGCTGCTGCCCGCCCGAAAGCTGGGCCGGATATTTGTCCCCCTGATCCTCGAGCCCGACGAGCCGGAGGAGTTCGGCCACCCGTTCGGTGATGCGGCGCCGCGGCAGGCCCCGGTTCTCGAGCCCGTAGGCGATGTTCTGACCCACCGTCAGGTTGGGGAACAGGGCGTAGGACTGGAAGACGATGCCGAAGTCGCGCTCGCGCGGCGGCAGGGCGGAGATGTCGCGACCGGCCTGCAGGATGCGTCCCTCGGACTGGAAGTCGAGTCCGGCGATGGCCCGCAGGAGGGTGGTCTTGCCGCAGCCGGAAGGACCGAGGAAGCACACGAACTCGCCTTCCTCGATGGCGAGGGCGACCCGGTCCACCGCGGTGAAGGCGCCGAAACGCTTGGTGATGTTCTCGAGACGCAGATAGCTCATCGGCTCCCCGAACGAGCTGTCGCGCCGAGGTGGCGCGACAGCCGGTCTTTCGCCTCGTGGAACGGATTCAGTTCTTGGGCAAGGACTTGCCCTCGTAACGGCTGCTCCATTCGGCGAGAATGCGCTCCCGGTTGCGGGCCGCCCACTCGAAATCGTTGTCGATCATCTTCTCGATGATGTTCTCGGGGAAGTACTTCACCGGCTTCGCGAGTTCGGTGATGCCGACCACCGCGTAGCCCTCGTTGTACATCCGCATGGCGTCTTCGGAGATCACCCAGTCCATCAGCTTCCGGGCTTCCTCGGGATAGTCGGTGCCGGCGACGATCGCCGCCGCCTCCATGTCCCAGCCGACCCCTTCCTCGGGAATGATGATCTCGATCGGCGCCCCGGCGGCCTTCGACTTGGCGCCGCGGAAGGCGAAGGAGATGCCGATCGCCACCTCGCCGCGGGCGGCGTCCTTGCAGGGCTTGGAGCCCGAGTGGGTGTAGTAGGCGATGTTCTCGTGGAGGGCGTCCATGTATGCCCAGCCGCCCTCCTCGCCGAACATCTGCAGCCAGGAGGAGACGTCGAGGAAGCCGGTGCCCGAGGAGTTGGGATTGGGCATCGCCACATGGCCCTTGTAGACGGGCTCGGTCAGGTCCTTCCAGGAGGTGGGCATCGGCAGGCCGTTCTTCTCCGCTTCCACGGTGTTGAAGCAGACCGCCGCCACCCAGGCGTCCATGCCCACCCAGTAGGGGGGATCGGCCTTGTCGCGGAACTTGGGATCGAGGCGGTCGAGGCCCGCGGGCGCGTAGGGCTCCAGCATGCCCTCGGACTTGAGGAGCAGGAGCGAGGTGGCGGCCAGCCCCCAGATCACGTCGGCCTGCGGGTTTTCCTTCTCGGCCAGCAGTTTGGCGGTGATGATGCCGGTCGAATCCCGGACCCAGTTGATCTCGATGTCGGGATAGGCCTCGTTGAAGCGCGCCGCGTATTTCTTGAGATCCTCCGCCTCGACGGCGGTGTAGACCGTGAGTTCCACCTGGGCGAGGGCCGGTCCGCCCGGCGGCACCGCCGCCATCGCCAGCGCCAGCGAGCCGCCCAACAGCCGGATGCGACCGAAGCCCGCAGCCTGTCGCGTCATTCGATATCCCTCCCTCGTTCGTGCGGAGCGGGATCGCGATCCGGGGCATGGCCCCGCGCCGCCGGTCCGCCCCCTTTATGGTCCCCGCGATTGTGGGCCGGGAGGGCCCGGTTTGGCAATAGTCCGCCCGGTGGCGGTGCGGCGCGCCGGCGTTCCGGAGGTCCGGAAAGTGCGGCGGCGGACCGGGAGACGGCGGGTAGGAAGACGTACCTCTTGATCGCCGCGGGGCATCAGCCTATCTCTCGGCTTCGCCGCCGGGCAGCGGTGGCGGTCCCTGAAAACGGGTGTGGTGCTCGGCCCCTCCGGGGAGGGGCGGGGCGTGTCCGGTGGCAGGGGCTCCGTTCTTTGGGTATGTTTGGTTTTGTTTGGAAGGGATGTGCGGGCGGCGGAGTGTCTGCTGTCTTGCATGTCCTGGCGGGTAGAGCCTCTGTCACGGGGGCTGTTTCGTATCGTTTGGTACGG
>Ga0256839_1001483_pt1 | contig 28411 bp, 17 predicted proteins | sample 354166metaG_FD_185968 | JGI IMG/M metagenome (GOLD analysis project Ga0256839, IMG submission 185968) | Hydrothermal vent microbial communities from Mid Atlantic Ridge, Atlantic Ocean - 354-166 | ecosystem: Environmental > Aquatic > Marine > Hydrothermal vents | place: Atlantic Ocean: Mid... | reverse complement strand
TGGCGAAGTCGAGCGCGCCCTTCGTCCAGGTCCCGATACCGGAGCAGTTCTGCCCCTGGCACAGCGGCGGCGGCGTGTTGTTCAGCGAGTCGATGATGGCCTGGCCGTTGCAGCTGATATAGCTTTTGTCCTGGGCCTGCGGGTCGTACCAGTGCACGTCGAGCGCCTGGCCGTCCACGATCCCCGAGGTGTCGTTCGGGATCGTCGTACCCGGGCTGTTCGGCTCCGGGTCGTGCCCGAACCGCATCAGCGCGATGTTCATGTTCTTGCTGAAGAACGACTGGTCGGTCGTCATCAACTCCTGCACCGCGTTGACCGCCGCCTCCCAACGGGTCACGTTGGGATCGAAGTTCTGATTCATCGAGGACGAGTAGTCCATGATGATCATGAAGTTCGGCTTCTTGAAGGTGCACTCCCCCTCCATGGGGCAGTCGTTCGCGGCCGTGGCGGGTTGTTCGGGGGTTCCGATGAACGCAAGCCCCAGACCCGCGAGGACGCCGGCCTGAATCCCGATCCGTTTCCAGGAGCCGAATAGTGTTAGACGCTTCATGGTGGACTCTTTCCTGACGAGGTGGTGTTGAAAGGTGGTGCGCGTGGTGCCCTCGGGGGATGCCGGAGGTTCCGCGGGCAAGGCTCGCGTGGCCCAAAAGACCCGTTGAGAGCTTCCGGCACCGTGGACCGTACGAGACCGGCGCTTCCCCCGTCAACCTTGGACGCGGTGCAAACGCCCTTCCTGGGGCAAGCACATGGCTCTGCGCAACGATGTGCACACCCCACACGGGCCGAGGCCCTCCACCGCCCACGCCCCATCCGAACCCCCGGCCTCTCGTCCTTCGACCCGTGCGCCCCCTCGGGACGGGGTTCCATTCTTCCTCGTCGGCTCGCAGGGACCGCACACCACGCCCCACCAGCCCCGTAGCCTCCGCCATGGCCGCACGAGCCATACATCACATTGCGTAAGACATCTTACACTTATATGGCTCTATGTATCTAGGCCGGGCGTTTGCTATCTAACAAAGCCCTATGGTCCCCCGCACTGGCTCCTTCGTGGCCGTCGTCCTCTTGGGCTGGGGCTTCGCCTGCGGCCATCCCTCCCAGTCGGCCGCGACGGCCGCACCACCCGCGGGGGAGCGTGCCCCCCGTCGCACCCCGGCAGCCCTGGATGACGCGCGCATGTTCGACGACCTGCTCCACCTTTCGGCCGACGACCTGGGCGGTCGCTTCAGCCTTTCGGACGACCTCGCGCGGGCAGCGACCTATCTCGCGGCCCAGCTCGAGGCAGCCGGCGTGCGGCCCGTCGGGGACGACTACTCGCATCCCTTCCCGTACTCGACGGGCGTCGCGCGGGGAGCCGCCACCTCGGTCACCGTCACCGGCCCACGCGGAGCGCATACGGCCGATGCCGCGCGGCTCCTGCCCCGACCGGAGGGCCGAGTCGGCACCGCCGAGGGGCCGGTGGTGTTCGTCGGCTACGGGATCTCCCCCGCCGCCCCCGCCGCCGGGGCGACCCACGACGACCCGGACTACGACGACCTGGCAGGTGTAGACCTGCAGGGCAAGATTGCACTTTTTTTGCTATATGGTCCTAAAACGCCCGATCCAACGGCTCTATTCAAGCAGCTCGAAGCGGTGGCCGCGCGCTTCGAGGAGAAGGCGGCGCCGGCACGCGCTGCGGGCGACCGAGCAGCCCTGACGGCGCTCCATCGCGCGGCCCGAAAGGAGATCGCCGACCTCCTCGCCCCCTTCGTGGGCAAAGACGCCCTGCCCGACGACTTCACGGCGCCGCCCGAGGATCCGACCGCCACACTCGACATGATGGTGATCCTCGGCCCGGTCTTTCGGGCCTGGCAGGACCGCCCAGGCCCCAAGATCTCTCCAAGGGACCTGGCGCTTTCGCGCAAGCTCGCCCGGATCGCCGAGAAGAAGGCCGCCGGTGCGATCGTCGTCGCAGGGCCTTCGTCCTACCTCGCCCCCGAAGACCGCAAGGCCGCGACGCTGCCGGACCTTTCGCAGATCCGCCCGTCCGAGACACCCGCGCCCCTGCCGGTCGTGCAGATGGCGTGGGACGAGGCCGACCGTCGCTTCGTGCTGCGGGGCAAGCGGCTTTCCCGATGGCAGGCCCGGATCGATCGCACGATGGAGCCTTCATCCTTTCCCACGAAGCTGTCGGCGAAGATCGCATCCGACTACGCGCCGGTGACACGACCGCTGCACAACGTGTTGGCCTACGTCCCGGGGACCGAGCGCCCCGAGGAGATCGTCGTCGTCGGCGCCCACTACGACCACATCGGCACCACCGAAAAGGGCATGTGTCGGCCCGCAAAGGGCGACGGCGGCCGCGAGGACCGGATCTGCAACGGGGCGGACGACAACGCCTCGGGCACCGCGATGGTGCTTGAGCTCGCCCGCAGCTTCGCGCGTGCGAAGCCGCGCCGCAGCGTGGTCTTCGCCTTCTTCGCGGGAGAGGAACTCGGCCTGTTCGGGTCGAAGGCGCTGGCGGACGATCCGCCTCGGGCACCACCCTTCGACGGCGGTCGTGTGGTCGCCATGATCAACCTCGACATGGTGGGCCGCCTCGGGCCGAAAGGGCTCGCGATCGGCGGCGTCGGTTCGAGCAGCGCGTGGATGCCGCTGCTCGACGAGATCGGCAACGAGGGCCTCAAGATCCTCTACGAGCGCGCCGTCGCCAGCCGCAGTGACCAGGCGAACTTCTACCGCCACGAGATCCCGGTCCTGTTCTTCTTCACGGGCATCCACCGGGACTACCACCGCGCCGGCGACGAGGCGGACGCGATCAACCGCCCGGGGATGGCCCGGATCGGCCGGCTCGTGGCCCGGACCGTCTGGGCCGTGGCCGACGGCCTCGACGTGCCGTTCACCCCGCCGCGCACCGAGGCCGAAGGGCTCGTCGGCGGCCTGCCCGGGTCGAACCCGGCCACCGTCGAGAAGAAGGTCCGCCCGGACGGTTCGACCTATTGATCGGACCGACCGACCCCGCGTGCCGCCGCGCCCACGCCTGCGGCGATGAAGCGGCGGGCGACGAGCCGACCGACCGGCGCGACCCAGACGATCGGCAAGAGCGCCCACAGGCCGGGCAGGCAGCGGGCGAGCACCCGACCGGCGCGGGCGTCGGACAGCCGGGCCCCGCCCGGCGCGCGCAGCTCGACGGCCCCTCGGGGCAGGGCGCCGTCGCGTACCCACGCAAGCCGCCCGGCCAGGTCCCAGGGCCGCAGGAGCGTGGCCCGGCGAACGGCCGCGTCGTCGGCAGCGTACGCCACGGTCCACAACGGCCGCGGCACGCGCCGCACGAGGCGCACCGGCCAGGTGGCGATCCGGGACCACCCGCGGGCGCCCTGGGCCGCGGGCGCCGCCCGCGTTCCGACGAGCCGCCAAAGTGCATCCACCTGCCGGCCCGACCACCAGGCCGGGTACGTGGCCACCATGACCTGCGGAAAGATCCCCACGTTCATCGTAAGGTCGATCTCCGCGTGCATCAGCGCGCCGAAGCCCAGGAAGACGCCCAGCCCCAAAGGTCCGCGGGCGATCCACGCCGCCTTGGCGGGCCGGCGCACGCAAAGAAAGGTCAACGCGGCGAACAGCCCCGCCCCGAAGAGAAGCCCCCCCGCCCCGAGCAGCACCCGCTTCGCCTCGAGCCCGAGCCCCAGGCCCAGCGCGCCAGGCGGCAGGTAGGCCGCCGCCGCCCGTCCTCCGACCCAGCCCGCGACGCCCGCCGCGCCGCCGAACAGGGCCCGGCCGAGCCAACGGCGCCACGGCGCCGCCCGCCAGGTCCCCGCACGCCGGTGGCGCAGCACCCAACGCATCGCGGCGCCGACCATGGCCGCGGGAAAGAGCATCTCCCATGCGTGCACCAGGTGGGTGAGGACGGGCAGTACGCCGATCCGCTGTCCCACCGCCGCCACGCCTGTCATGGGAAACCGCGCGAAGTGGTCGAGGCTGAGCGCATAGTACAACGCGGTGCCGTTCCACCACGTGGTGCCCATCTTGAGCCACCCGGTCGCCGTGTAGATGATCGTAAGCTGGAGCATCGCGAGGCGAAGCGGCCAGGCGGGGATCGGTTCGAGGGGCAGGATGCGCCCCGTCCCCGCCAGGATCTCGCGCCGCCGGGCACGCCACGTGTCGAGGCTGTAGGCGCGCCCCCAGTCGGTGAACACGCCGAGGAACAGGAAGATCCGCACCACCAGGTCGCCGCCGTTGTAGAAGATCGGGCTGTAGCGGTAGATCTGCTCCACCAGCCACCACGCGAGGAGCGTGGCGACGCGGGTGTGGAACCCGGCGATCATGGCCACCAGAGCGGCGATGGTGACGCCGAACAGGGCGTACACGAAGGGCGGGTCCGACCGCAGGTGCAGCACCGATCCGCGGGTGGCGAGCGCCTCGACGGCCGACCACGGCGACGCGAACCCCTCGACGGGATCCCACAGCACGTCCAGCCGCCCGCCGTAGGCGCGCCGGGCGGCCCCGGTCAAGAAGATCCCCTCGTCCGTAAAGAGCAACTTCGCCCACGGCAGCAGGTCGAGCACCGCCCACAGCACGACCAGGCCGAAGACGATGCGGTACACGGCCGCCGGCCGCGGATCGACGCGCTCGAACGCCAGGTGGGCGAACAGGTCCCACCGCACGATCCAAGCCAGGGCGAGCAGCCCGATGGCAGCGACGAGCGCCCACGAGCCCACGGGGTCGGCCACGGCCGGCACCTTCGGGAGCAACCCGATCATCCGCCCCCCTCCGCCCGCTTGCGCGCCGCCCACGAGCGGGGCACGTGATCACGAAATGCCGGCGCCGTACCCTCGAAGCCCAGCCGCGCGCGCAGCGACGGCGGGAGCTGCCCGTGGATCAGGAAGGCGCACTCGAAGCTCTCCTCCTTGCGCCGGTTCAGGTAGAGCTGCTCGGGGCGGTAGCCCATCGTGCGGTAGACCTTCTCGGGCGGCGGCACGCGCGTCCACAGCTTCTCGAACCACACCCGCTTCGGCGGCACTCCGTCGTGCATCATGGCCCAGGCCCGGCACACGTAGGCGGCGTACGACCGCCGGTAGCCCTTCGACTCGATCAGGCGGCGATTGACCTTGGCGAGCCGATCGTAGAAAAGATACGGATAGCGTCGCCGCAGGTACACGTCGTGCCGCATGTCGTGGACCTCCCCCCCCGTGTCCTCCACGTACACGCGCAGGAAGGCGTTCGTCCGGTGCGGGTTCGGAGCGAACATCCCCCATCCCTGGGTCAGGCCCAGCGTGCGCATGAAGCGATTCATCCCGAGGTACCGGTCGGCCAACCGGCGTATGCGCTGCGCCGGCGGCCGATTGGGAAGGTTGTAGACCGTCAGAATCGTCGCGTAGTAGACGAAGAAGGCGCCCGCGAGGATCTTGCCCCAGGGCCGGTAGGCCAGCGGCGGCCCGGCCGCGAGGCGGGCGGGATCCTCCCCGAGCACGGTGCGCGCGGGTGCGCTCACGACCGCCCCTTTCTCGGCCGCAGCCAGGTGGGCACGAACTCCCCGAGGCCCTTGCGCCGCCGCTGCCAGGCCGCCTTGCGCGTCTGGGCCCGCTCCGCGCTTCGTTGCTGCGCGGCCGTCTCGGCCCGGGCCGCCTCCTCGGGCACCGCGAGCCCGCGCCGCCGCAGCATGAACGCGGGCAAGGCCCCCTTGGTGCGACAGTCGATGGTCTTGACCGTGCTGCGTCGCGGTCGAAGCTTGCGCGGATGGAACGGTCCCTTCTTGCGCACGAGGTCCGGGCCCGGGATCCGCGTCACCACCTTCTCGATGACCACCTTGCGCGGGCGCACGCCCGTGCGGAGGGTCCACTCACGGCACCAAAACGCCCCCCAGTGGTCCAGATACCACTTGCCCTTGCCGATCATCCGGCGTTGCATCTTGCGCAGGCGATCGTTGACGAGAAACGGGTTCGGCCGATCGGACCAGGCGTCGTTGCGCAGGTTCCAGCGGTCGCCGTCCTCCTCCACCACCATCGTCACCATGAAGGTGTTGCCGGTCGGCGGGTTCGGGGCGAACATGTCCCAACGCTGGGTCGTGCCGGTCATGCGCAGCCACGCGCCGTGCACGGAGACTGCCCGGCGCACGGTGCGGACCACGGCGGCGGACGGCAACAGGTGCACCGCCACCGCCGAGCCATGGAACAGCAGGAACGAGAGCGCGGCGGTGCGCCGGATCGCGGACGGGACGAGGGCCGGTCCGATCCCCTGCCGACGCGGATCGTCGAGGGGGTGGGGCGGTCGAACCCGGGCCACGAGCGCCGCCGCGAACGGAAGACCCAACGCCGCCCACGCCAGGGGTACCGCCAGCGCCTGTTTCGGATCGAACGCCCGCGTGCCGACGGCTGCGATCCCGGCAGCGGCCGCCGCCAGCGCGACGAGATCCGGCACCCGGCCGCCCCGGGGACGGACGGACGACGGCGGTGCGGCGGGCCCGAACCATGAAGGCACCGGCCGTGTCGGGCGCACCCACCGGGCGATCCGCGTAAACCACCGCGCCCACGTCTCGCCGTCCACGAAAGCGGCGTAGGTCATCAGCATGATGAACGGAAACATGCCGATGTTCATGAACAGGATCAAAAAGCCGTGGAAGGCGACGCCGAGGCCCAGGTAGACACGCCGGCCGAGCAGCCACCGGCGGACGAAGCCGCCGTCGATGCGCACGGGGCGAAGGCGCAAGCGACCGAGCCGGAGGCGGTCGGTGCGCAGCACGACGGGAAATCGGTCGAGCAGCACGTAGGCCGCGGCCACGGCCGGCACCACCCCGACGAAGAACACGTCCACGAGCCGGCGGCCGGGATCGTCGAAGGCCGGATCGCCGCCGGGCGTCTTGAGCAGGTACGGCGTGAAGCGATGGGCGCCCCAGGCGGTCACGGCCCACAGCCCGACGAGCGCGGCGCCCCCCAGCCCGCGCCGCCACCTTTGCGCGCGCTCGGCCACGGCCCACGGAGCGCACCGCGTGCGGCGCACGAAGTCCAGGAAGACCCCCAGGAGCACCAGCGGAAACAGCCGCTCCCAGACGAGCACCACCCAGGTCGCCAGCCGAAAGAGGTTCGTGCCAAGGTAGTAGCTTACGAGCTGGGTGTACCACTCGAAGCGGTAGAAGTGGTCCATGTTGAGCGCGTAGTAGAGCGCGTCCCCCCGTTTCCAGATCCCGCCGGTCTTGACCAGCCCCGTCTGCAGGTAGACGAGGGAGAGTTGGAAGGCCATCAGCCACCGCGGCCAGGCGGGCACCGGGCGGTAGATCGGCTCGTCCCCGCCGTGGCCGGCGAGGCGGCCGGCGCGACGCAGCCGCCGGCAGCGCCAAAGGTTGCCCACGCTCCACGCCGCGTCCGTCCGCGCGAACAACAGAATGAACCACATCACGCGATAGACGAGGTCCGTCCCCTCCCAGTACAGCGCGTTGCGGTTGTAGATCCCGCTCATCATGAACCATGCGACGACGCCCATGGGCCGGGTGAAGATCCCGAGCCCGTACAGCACGAGCACTACGAAGAAGACGGCCATGTATCCCTGGACGAACGCCGGACTGCCGAACAGGTAGAACAGCGACGGCTTGTTCATCAGGAAATGGAAGACCGCCCAGCCATCGACGAACCCCTCGCCCGGCACGTAGCCCGCGAGCGCCCCGCGGCCCAGCCGGTCCTGCGCGTACGCCAGGTCGAACAGCCCCTCGTCGCTCCACAGCATCCGCCAGTAGGGGTAGAGGTTGACGAAGCACTGGATCGTCATGACCGCGAACCCGATCCGCAGCACCGCGTACACGCGCGGGTCGCAGGTGCCGAACAGGAAGCGGCGCACGGTCTCGCTGCGGGCAAATGCCCACACGGCGAGCAACGCGAACGCGGCCAGGACGGTCCACGCGAACGCATCGACCACCTCGGGCGGCGGGGCCGGGTAGCGCGGCTTGTCGGCGGCCAGGATCGCGAGCATGGCGCGGGCCGGGCGAGCGTAGCAGCGCGGCGCGACCGACCGCAGGACCACGGCGACCCCTTGCACGACCGTCGCCACCGCGCAAAACGCCCCCCGCACGGCCGATGGCGCCGCGGCGCGAAAAGCTTGCGGGCCCGTCACCGCGCCGATGGACGATGATCCTGCGCTTCGGTTTACAAGGCGGGCCCGGCGTGAAACGGTGCGCGGCCCCGGCCGCCATGCGCCGACGCCACCTCCTCCGTCGAGCCGCGCCGCCCGCACCGACGCTGCCTCGCATCCGACTCGGCGCCCGGATCGGGATCCTGGCGGTGACCACGGCGGGATGCACCGATCCACCCCCGGCACCCACCCCGACGACGTCGGGGCCACGGCCAACCGGCGCCACCACGCGGCGGGCGACCGCCCCCGGCCCCGGCGCGAACACGCGACCGGCCCGACCGCACGTCCGCCGCCGAAATGCCCGGCCCGAAGCCGAGAACATGATCGCCACGGTCCGCTCGCCGTACTCGACCATCGAGGTCCTCGAGCGCGGCCGCGTCCGCACCCTGGCGTTCGTGCAGGACGGCGGCACCCGTTGGCCGCAGACGGTCCTCGACCTCGACCGACCGCACGAACCGGCGATGCCCTACCTGCGGGGCATGGCGCTGTCGCTCGCGTACGTTCCGAAGGCCCGCGCCGCGCTGGTGGTCGGCCTCGGCGGCGGCGCGGCCGTCCACCTCCTGCGCCGCCTCGCCCCGGGCGTGCGGATCGTGGGGATCGAGATCGACCCGGCGGTGGTGCGACTCGCCCGCGCCTACTTCGCCCTGCCCGACGACGCGGACATCCAGGTCGTCGTGGGCGACGCCCTCGACGTGGTGCCAACCTCGCAGGATCGGTTCGACCTGGTGTGGATGGACGTCTTCCTCGACCCATCGGCGCCCGGCACGAACGCCTCCGGGATCCCCCGGGGCACGACCACCGAGGCGTTCTTGCGCACGCTGGCCGCACGGGTGCGCCGCGGCGGCGTCGCGGTGTTCAACCTGCACCACAAGTCGGGATTTTCCGCCCACCTTGCCGCCATCGAGCGCGCCTTCGGCCACGTGCACGTCTACGCCGTACCGGGGACGGGGCACCGGATCGTCGTGGCCGCGACCGAACCGCTGCCCGGCCCCGCCGCGCTCGCCCGCCGGGCCCGCCGGATCGACGAACGCACCGCCCGCGGCACCCCACCGTCGAGCCTTCGCCTCGCGCCGCTGCTGCGCCACCGCCTCCCCACCGGCGACGACCCGAACCGCGCGCCCGATCCGCGGATCCGCCGGCCGTAGCCCGCCCCCCGACCCGCCGTCACACGCGGCCGCGTACGATCCGCGTGCGGATGCTCGTGTCGAGCGCTTCGATCTGCGCGGCCAGGCGCTCGACCTCGAGCCGCTCGGCGGCCGGCACGTCCACGAACACGAGCCCCACGTCGTCACGGGTCGCAAGATGCTGCCCGACGATGTTCACACCGGCCTGCGCCACGAGCCCCACGATGGCCGACAGCACCCCGGGCACGTTGCGGTGCACGTTCCAGATCCGCTCGACCCCCTCCGCGAGCGGCTCGTCGAGCGACGGCAGGACGACCCCGCCGCCGGTGCTGCCCCGCTCGAAGAACGACGCCAGCGCCGCCGCCACCTCCTCGCCGATGTTCGCCTGCGCCTCCTGGGTGCTGCCGCCGATGTGCGGCGTCAACAACACGTTCGCCCGGCCGCGCAACACGCTGTCGAAGGGTTCGTCCGGGCGCTTCGGTTCGACGGGGAACACGTCGATGGCCGCCCCGGCCAGCCGCCCCTGGTCGAGGGCCTCGGCGAGCGCCTCCAGGTCCACCACGGTCCCGCGCGAGGCGTTGATGAGATAGGCCCCCGGCCGCATCCGGTCGAGGGCCTCGCGCCCGATCATCCCGCGGGTGCGCGGCGTGTCGGGCACGTGGAGGGTCACGAAGTCCGACGCGGCCAATAGTTCGTCGAGCGACGACACCGCCACGGCGTTGCCCAGCGGCAGCTTGGCCACGATGTCGTAGTAACGCACCTTCATCCCCAGCGCTTCGGCCAGGATCGACACCTGGCTGCCGATGTGCCCGTAGCCGACGATCCCCAGGGACTTGCCCCGCACCTCGTGGGCCCCCTTGGCGGACTTGGCCCACCGGCCCGCGTGCGCCGCCGTGGACTTTTCGAACAGGCCGCGGGCCAGGGCGATGATCTCGCCGATCACCAGCTCGGCCACGCTACGCGTGCTCGAAAACGGTGCGTTGAACACCGCCACGCCATGCGATCGCGCCTCGTCCAGGTCGATCTGATCCGTTCCGATGCAAAACGCACCGATCGCCGCCAGGCGGGGCACCCGTTCGAACACCTCGGCCGTGACCTTCGTCTTGCTGCGGATCCCGATGACGAGCGGCCCCTCGCCCGGCACCGAACGAAGGCGCTCGACGAGCGCCTCCGGCGTGGGCGCGAAGGTCTCGGTCTCAACCGTGCACCCGCGGCCTTCAAGGCGTTCGGCCGCCCTCGGATGGATGTTCTCGAACAAGATGGCGTGGGGCTCGTGCACGACGAGGGAGCATGGCCTGCAAACGCCGTTTGCGCCAGTCATCGGCCGCCGAGCCCGACGCGCCACGAGCCGGTGACCGGTGCGGGCAGGCGCCACGGAAAGAGGCCGGCGGGCTGCTAATCTCCCCTCCGGAGACCGCGCCATGCCCGACACCGACGAGCGACGCCCCCGGGTCCTCACGGGGGACCGTCCCACCGGCCCCCTGCACCTCGGGCACCTGGTGGGGAGCCTGCGCGCCAGGGTGGCGATGCAGGACGAGCACACCTCGTTCGTCCTCATCGCGGACCTGCACGCGCTTGCGACCCGCTCCGACCGCGACAGCATCGAGCGGATGCACGAACACGTGCGCAGCATCGTGGCCGACCTGCTCGCCGCGGGGATCGACCCGGACGAGACGACCCTCTACCTGCAGTCGGCCGTCCCCGCCGTCTACGACCTGGCGGTCCTGCTGCAGATGATCACGCCGCGGCGGCGGCTCGAACGGCTCCCCTCCCTCGCCGTCATGGCGCGCGACGCCCGGCTGGCCGACGACGAGGTGACGATGGGGCTTTTGGGCTACCCGGTGCTGCAGGCGGCCGACATCCTCATGGCGCGCGCGGAGCTCGTGCCCGTCGGCGCGGACAACGTCGAGCGCGTGGAACTGGCCCGCACCCTGGCCGAGACGTTCAACGAACGCTACGAGCCGATCTTTCCGCTGCCGGCGCCGCGCGTGGCAACCGTCCCGGCTCTGCCGGGCGTCGAGACCGTCCCGGGGGGCATGCGGCGCAAGATGTCGAAGTCCCTGGGCAACGCCGTCTACCTGTCCGACCCACCCGACGTGGTCCGCGACAAGCTTCGGACCCTGTGCCGGCTCGACGGCCTCGCCCCCGACGACCAGCCGCTCGCGGCCTTCGTACACGCCTTCTTGCCGTCCGACGAAGCCGACGAGACCGCGCGCGCCTTCGCCGAGGGACGCCTGTCGGAGGCAGCCGTCCTGGACCGGGTCGTCGAGGCCGTCGAGGCGGAGCTTGCCCCGATTCGAGAACGCCGCGCCGCCGTCGAGCAGGACCCCGATCGGATCGATGAGGTCCTCGTGGACGGCACGATCCGCGCGCGCGACGTGGCGTACGCCACCCTCGAGGACGTGCGCCGGGCGATGGGCCTTGCAACCTTCTGGGACCAGGCCGTCGAGGCGGCGCACGCGCGCAGCCGCCGGCGCAAGACTCCGTTCGGCCCCCCCTCCTGACACGATGCCCCGTCCGGCGGACACCTTCGACGCGCGTCGCCTCGAACGGCTGATGCGCCGGCACCTGGCAGGCGGCTGGATGCGCGGCGTGTTCGCGGCGGCCGGCGATGCGCGCGCACCCGTCCTCCACGGTCCGAGCGCCGCACGGCCCGCCTCGGCGGAGGATCTCGACACGGCGGTCGCGGCGGCGGTCGCGGCCGCCACCGCCGGGCACGGCCGGCACACCTGGATCCTCGATCCCACCACGCGGGTCCGGATCGACGCCCGCCGGTGCAAGGCCCGCCGCCTCGTGCGCGACGAGGCCGCCCTGCGACGCATGATGGGCGGCAAGGATCGCCTGCTGCGGCCCGACCGCAGCTTCGCGCTGCTGTCCGTCCTCGAGATCCTGCGCCCGGACGGCGCCCTCGACCTCCGCGCGGCCCGCAAGTACAAGCAGGTGGAGCACTTCGCGGCCCTGTGCCGGCCCGTCTTCGCGGCCGCGGCGGCCGGGCTCGATCGACCGCTGCGCGTGGTGGATCTCGCCTGCGGGACGGGCCACCTGACCCTCGCCGCCGCCGAGGCGCTGTACCTCGAAGGGATCGAGGCCGAGGTCTTGGGCGTCGAGCGCGACGGCGCCCGTGTGGCGGCCGCGAACGAAAAGGCCGCGATGCTGCCCGGCCGCCGCGTGCGCTTCGAGGCGGGCACCATCGAAGACGCGGCCCGCGCCGGCGACGGCCGCGACGCCGACGTGGTCGTGGCGCTGCACGCCTGCGACACGGCCACCTGCGACGCCATCGTCTACGCGGTCGAGCGCCGGGCCCGGGCGATCCTGCTCGCGCCATGCTGCCAGGCCGAGGTCGCGGCGCAGCTCGAACGCGGGCGGGTCCCCGTGCCGGCGCTGGCCGACGGTCTGCTGCGCGCGGAGTTCGGGGCCGTCCTGACCGACGCCCTGCGCACGGAGCTGCTGCGCGCGCTCGGCTACGACACGAAGACCGTACCGTTCGCCCACGGCACCCACACCTCGAAGAACCTCCTGATCCGGGCGGTCGCCCCCGCGGCGCCGGGGGATCGGGCGTCCGTCGCGGCGCGCCTGGCTCCAGTGGCGGCGCGCGCCCGTGCCCTCGGGGTGCACCTTCGCTCGATCGAACGGCTGGCGGGCGAGCGGTGATCAAGTATCTCGGTTCGAAGCGACGGCTCGTCGCCGACATCGTGCGGATCTTCCGCGCCTTCCCCCACGCGCGCCGCATCGGGGACCTGTTCTCGGGCACCAGCCGCGTGGGCCTGGCCGCCAAGCGGGCGGGCTTTGCGGTGATCGCCAACGACCACAACGCCTACGCCCACACCCTGGCGGTCGGGCACGTGGAGGCGGACGACGGCCCGCTGCGCGAGGTCGCCCGCGCCGAGCTGGCCCGCCTGCGGGACGCCCCGCCCCACCACGGTTTCTTCACGCGCACCTACTGCGACGAGGCGCGCTTCTTCCACCCGGACAACGGCGCGCGCATCGAGGGGATCCGCGAGGCCATCGAAGCCGCCGGCTACCCGCGCCCCTTGCGACAGGTGTTGCTGACGGCGCTGATGGAGGCGGCCGACCGCGTGGACTCCACGTGCGGCGTCCAGATGGCCTACCTCAAGGCCTGGGCCCCGCGGGCGCTTCGCCCCCTCGAGCTTCGAGTGCCAGAGCTCGCCCCGCAGCCAGCGGCCGGGCCGTGCCGCGCCCTGTGTCTCGACGCCCGCGAGGCCGTCGAGCACATGGACGTGGACGTGCTGTACGTCGATCCGCCCTACAATCAGCACAGCTACCTGTCCAACTACCACGTGTGGGAGACCCTCGTGCGGTGGGACGCGCCGGCGGTCTACGGCCGCGCCCGCAAGCGCACCGACTGCAGGACGCGCAAGAGCCCCTTCAACGCGAAGGCCACCTGCGCAAACGCGCTGGCGGACGTGGTGCACCGCACGCGAGCCCCCGTCGTGGTGGTGTCGTTCAACGACGAGGGCTTCGTGACGCGCGAGGCGATGGAGGCCATGCTGCGGCCCCGCGGGCCCCTGGCCGTGCTCGCCCGGGAAGGGCCGCGGTACATCGGGGCGCGGATCGGGATCTACGACCCGAAGGGGCGCAAGGTCGGGACCCCCGGCCGCCTGCGCAACCGCGAGTTCCTGTACGTAAGCTGCGCCGACCGCAGCCTGGCCGCCTGCGCCGACCTGCCCTTCACCGACCCGTGACCCCGCGCCGCGAAAGGGAACGCCCGCGCCGCCGAGGGCGGCACGGGCGCTCGAAGGGACCCTCCTTCCAGGGTCAGCCGACCGCCGGCGCGTCTTTCTCCATGGAGACGTCGTAGCGACCGTGGCGCGCCGCGCTGTTCATGCGGGCGCGGTGATGGAAAGCTCGTTGGGCGGCCTCGATCTTGCCGTCGTCCCCGGCCCAGGTCTTGAGCGCCGCTTGCTGCAGCGCGCGCCCGTAGGAGAACGACAGCTCCCACGGGTGGGGGCCGAGCCGGTTCATGGCGTCGAGGTGCGCCGTGGCCTCCTCGTCGGACTGGCCGCCCGACAGGAACACGATGCCCGGCACGGCGGCCGGCACGCACGCGCGCAGGCATGCGACCGTGCGCCGGGCCACCGTCTCGACGGGGGCCTTCTTCGGGTGATCCTTGCCGGGCAGGACCATGTTGGGCTTGAGCAACATGCCCTCGTAGTCCACGCGGTGGCGAAACAGGGCAGCGAACACGGCCTGCAGGGTCGCCCGCGTGACGGCGTCACACCGGTCGAGGTCGTGGTCGCCGTCCATCAAGACCTCCGGCTCGACGATGGGCACGAGGCCGACTTCCTGGCAAAGCGCCGCGTAGCGCGCCAGCGCGTGCGCGTTGGCCTCGATGCAAAAACCCGACGGACGGTCCGCCCCGATGGCGATCACGGCGCGCCACTTGGCGAACCGGGCACCCAGGCCGGCGTATTCTTCGAGACGATCCCGCAGGCCGTCGAGGCCCTCCGTGACCTTCTCGCCCTCGAAGCCGGCCAGGGGCTTGGCACCACGGTCCACCTTGATCCCCGGCAGGACACCGGCCGCGGCGAGCGCCTCGGGGATCGGGCGGCCGTCGGGCATCGACTGCCGCAGCGTCTCGTCGAACAGGATGACGCCGCTGATGAACTCGGCGATCCCCGGCGTGCCGAACAACATCGTCCGATAGGTGCGGCGCGACGGCTCCGTGCTCTCGACGCCGACGCTCGCAAAGCGCTTGGCGATCGTCGGGAAGCTCTCGTCGGCCGCGAGGATCCCCTTGCCGGGCGCCACCAGTGCACGCGCGATGTCGTGAAGGTTCGTCATGGTCAGACCGATCGCTTCCTAACACACCCTGCCCGCGCGCGCCAAGGGGGGCGGACACGCGGCGCATCCGGATCGTTCGAACCCCCACACCCATGGGGACCCTTTCCGCCGCACCGAGCCGCGCTGCTAGCCTGTCCCGCGACGTGTCCGACCGGCGAACGATCCGACGCCCCCTCGCGCGCATCGCGGGGATCCTCGCCGCCGCGACGCTGCTGGCCGTCGATCCACGCTCGTCCCCATGGGAGGCGACGGCGCTGTGCGTCGTCGTGGCAGGCGCGTCGTACGTCGCGTACGCGGGCGCGCTGCGCCCCACGTGGCGTCCCCCGGCGCCCTGGATCTTCCGGGCCGTCGTGGTTGCCGTCACCGTGTGGAGCGTCGCGCCGTTGCTGGCCGGACACATGCCCGCGACCCGCGACCACCCGATCCACTACCTGCGCGCGCACATCCTCGTCCACGACCTGTTGCCGGCCGGGCGGCTCGTGGGGTTCTCGCAGCGGATCGGGCTCGGCGTGGGCCTCGGAGACGACTACCCGGTCCTGCCCACCCTGTGGGCGGCCGCGGCGCATCTTGGGACCTTCGGCGCGGTGAACCTGCGGGCGAGCTACGCCTTCGGGATCGCCGCCATGTTCGGCCTGTCGGCCGCGGCCGCATACGGCCTTGCGCGCGCGGTCATCCGGGGCGCCTTCCGATCCCTCCGCCCGTGGTCGGTCGCCCTCGGCGCATCCGTGGCGGCGCTCGGGTGTCTGCTCGACCCGGGCGGCAGCCGCGAAGGCGGATGGGAGTACGCCGCCTTCCACGGCGTGTGGCCGCAGGCGCTGTCGGTGCCCTTCGTCCTGCTGTTCCTCACGTACCTCCTTTCGGATGCCGGCCGCCTGCGCCGCCGCGTGGCGCTCGCGGGTCTGGCCGGGGCGCTCGCCGTCCTCGCGCACCCGTTCGCCCTGCCGCCCCTGTTCGCGGCGGCCCTGGCCGCTTCCCTGGTGCGACTCGCGGCCCGCGACACCCTCGTTCGATGCGCCGCCCCGTGGCTTGCCTTCGGGCTCGCGGCGGCGGCCGCGGCGGTGTGGCTGGGGCCGTTCGTCGAGCACGCCGGCGCCCTCGACCGCCACCCCGTGCCGTGGCATCCGCTGGCCCTGCTTGCGAGCGACCTGCTGCGCGGGCGCCTGCTCGACCACGGCGGCGCCGGTTACCTGGCGCCGGCCGCCACCGTGGGCCTCGGGCTCCTGGCCGTTTCGGGCGGACGCGCCGGACGGACGCTCGTGCTCGTGGTCGCGGGGCTGCTGGTCGCCGCCTCCACCGACCTCGTCGCCGTCTTCCGTGCCGACCTGCTCCTGCCGCAGCTTCGCACGCTGCAGTTTCCGCGCTTCGCCCTGTACCTTACCCCCTTGCTCACGGCCGCCGCCGGCGCCGCCATCGCCTGGGCGGCCGACCGCCTCGCCCGCTACCGCCCCGCCCCGGCCGCGGATGCGTCACGCCACGCGGCCGCGACGGCGGCCCTGCCGATCGCCGTCGCGGCCGCGGTCCTCGTGGCGGGCCTGTTCACCGCCGGTCCCGCGCTCGTGCGCCGGCCGGCCGCCGCGGTGGACACCCTCGAAGGCGACCCGTTGGCCCACGCCGACGCCGCCCTCCGGGCCCGCCTCGACGCCTTCGCGCGCGAGCACGGGCGACCGCCGACCGTGGCCTTCCTGCGCGCGGGCCTTTCGGGCGCCACATATCCCCTGCTCGCCGTGGCCGACGCCGGCGCCCGCATCCTCCTGTTCGGTCACGTCCCCACGATCAACCGGCGGATCGACCTGCGGCGGGCCGAACCCTCCCTCCTCGACCGCCTCGGCGCAGACTTCGTGGTCTACGACGGGCCCCTGCCCAGGAAGCACCCCCTGCGCGAACGCATCGAGGCGGTCGAACCCATCGAGCGCGTCGAGTCCCTGCGGATCGTGCCGTGGACCCGCGAACCCGCGCGCGGCCCACGGTCACCCGAGCCCGTCGTGACCCCGCTCGATCCGGCCGCCGGTCGGTTCCGGATCGAGATCCCGGACGATCGCACCCACGTCACCGTCCCGCTGACCCCGCACCCCGCCCTCGTGGTGCGCCAGGGCGATCGTCTCCTGTCGCCGACCCGCGACCCGGTCGAGCGCGGCGCCGCCTTCTTCCTCGGCCTCGACGAGGTGGGGCCCGGCCCGGTCCTCGTCCGCTTCGAACCTGCGCGCCACGGCGTCGCGTACGCAACCACCTCGGCCCTCGCCGTCCTCGTCTGCCTCCTCGCCTTCGCGCCGTGGCGCGTCCCGCAGCGCCTGGCCGCCCTCGCGGCCGTCCGCCCGGGACCGCGGTCGGGCGCGGTGCTGGCGGCCCTGGCGTTCGTGGCGTTCGCGGCCGCCCACCGGCGCGCCGGCCGGCAGCTCGCCGCCTCGTGGGAGGACACCACGCGTCCACCTGCGACCGACCGCGGGATCCGCCCGCCCCGCGACGACGAACGCCCACCCCCCACGGGCCGCTTCGTGGCCGACCTCGTGCTCGCGGGCGACGCCGAGATCCTCGCACGGCCGGCGGACCCGTGCCGGGCGCTTGCGGGCCGCGATCCCCGGCGCGGGTGCAGCCCGGCCCTGGAAGCGCCCCGGCGCAGCTTCCTGTCCCACGGCCGCCGCCTCTACCGCTGCCTGCGGGTGACCATCGCGGCGGGTGGGTTCGTGCGCCTGCGCCTGCCCGTCCCCCCGGCCGACCGCCTCGTGGCCCTCGTCCACCGGGTCCGCGGTCGCGGCAAGCGCCTGCGCTTTCGCGTCCCCGCGTTGCACGCGAAGGCACGCCCCCTCACACGGGAACGGACCGTGCTGAAGATCCCGCGGGCCCGCGCCGGCGACGACCTCGAACTGCGGTTCGCCAACCGCGACAAGAAGCCGGCGACCGTGTGCGTCGCGGCGGCTGCATTCGACGATCGGGCCGCCGACGGAACGTAGCCACCTCGGGTGGCCGCGCTGGATCGGACGCCCACCCCCGCCGGACCTGCGGTCGGCACCGTCGGGCGCGCCCGGATCACAGGCCCTCGGAAGCCGCATCGACGAGATCGCGGCAGCCGCCGGCATCGTCGCGGCGCAAGGACCACCCGAGGAAGAACAGGCCGGCCCCGTCCGCGTGCAACCGGGCGCCGGCGCTGCGCCCCACCCCGAGCACGCGGGCCCGACCGTCGCCCTCGGCGACCAGCACGAACGTCCCGTCGATGGCGACGCCGGCGTCGGCAGCGAGCCGCAACCGCAGGTGGTCGTCGAAGGCGTCGAGTCGGGCGGCCCCGACGCGACCCAGCACCGGGTCGTGCACGCCGTAGCATCCGGCCCGCGCCCGCAGCGGGGCCGGCACCGGCGGCAACGGTCCGACGGCGACGCCCACCGGCTCGGCCACGCCCGCCTCGCCGGCCACCAGCAGATGCACCGTCCCCACCGACCAAAACCAGAAACGGGCGGGTCGCGCCGACGGTTCCAGGCGGTAACGGCCCGTCCCGTCGGGGCGCAAGGTTCCCTCGCGCGCCCCGAACCGGACGCGAAGGCCGCCTTCCGAGGCCGACACCTCCACGAGCCCCGCCTCCGTCACGTACCGGCCCGGGTGGGGCGGCGAGACCTCGTGCGGCACGGGCCGGGCGAGGGCCGAGATAGCCGTTGGCGCGAGCGCCCCGGCCGCCTCGACGGCGATCCCCCGGGCGACCTCGGCGGCGCGCGGGCCCCGGGCGAGCACGACGACGGCCACGTCCTCCTCCGGCAGGACCAGTGCGAAGGCCCCGTGACCGGGCGTGCGGCCGGCGTGCCAGCAAAGCCGCCGCGCCCCGGGCAACTCCGCCCGGCGAAGGCCCCATCCGAGGCCCCAGGTCCGGTCGAGGTCCACCGCGGGGGCGGTCTCGAACGGCGCACAGGGGCGTGGGCCCCCACGTCGCGCCCCCGCCGCCGCTTCGGCCAGAAGCGGCCCCAGGTCGCGCGCGCGGCCGTAGGCGCCGCCCGCCGGCACGAGCCGTACGCGCGGCTCCACCAGGCCGTCCGGCCCGTGCGTTCCGATCCGCCCGCCGAACCGCAAGGTCGCGAAATCTTCGACGGCCGCCTCGAACGACCGGCCCGTCGCCCGCTCGACGACCGCTCCGAGGATCGTATATCCCAGATTCGAGTAAAGCGTGCGGTCGCCGGGCGGGGCCGCCGGGCCTTCGCGTCGGGTCTCCTCGAACACGGCGTGCCAGTCCGGGGGCGACGGCGCCCACAGGCCGGCGAGCCAGTCGGCGATCACACCGCCTCGGTGTGCGAGCAGATCTCCGATCCTCGCCCCGGGCGCCAGGTGCGCCGCCTCGGGCACCCACTGCTCGACCGGGTCGTCGATCCCGACGACGCCCCGGCGCACCAGATCGAGGACCAGGGCGGCCGTAATCGTCTTGGTCAGCGACGCCAGCGGCAGGGGCTCGTCTGCGTCCAGGCCCCGCCGCGTGGCGAACCGCAGCACACCGTCTTGCCACGCGGCCAGATCCAGGGCCCCCACGTCCCCGGCCTCGAAGGCCGCCTCCACGCGCTTCGACACGGCGGCCGGCACACCGGCCTTCGCCACCGGGGCCGGCGCGGCCGCCGGGGGGGCCTCGCAGCCGGCGGCGGCGATCCCCGCGGCGGCCACGGCCCGCAGACGCGCCACGATCCTACGGCGCATCGAAGGATCCCCTGGGCGGCGGGGGCGGAAGGCCGGGCACGTCGAACAGAGTCACGGCATCCAGCAAGACGTGCCCCCACGGCCCGCCCGCGTCGTCCGTCACGACGAGCCGCGCCGAGGCGCCCCGCCACGGCCGCACGTCGAAGGACACGGCGTCGAGCGCCTCCGTGTTGCGCCCGCGGACCGTCCACACGCGCGTTCCGTCCACCACCAGGTCCACCGCGAGCCCCGCGACGAAGCCGCCCCCCACGCGCAGGGACAGCACGTCGCGGTCGAGGGAAAACGGCGGGGAGATCGCCCGGCCGCGGGGCTCGTCCCCCCGCCGGGGGTCGAAGGTGGACAAGAAGCCCCCGCCGGCGGCGCCGTGCACCCGGCGGCCCACCGGGTCGGTGACCGAAACGATGCTCGCACCATGGCCCTCCAGGGTCCAGGTCGCAAGCGCGTCCGGGGCATCGAAGGCGAACAACTCTCGCGTCCGGCCCGCGGCGGCGACCTGCCCGCGTTCGAAGAAGCACCCGACCATGTCGCCGTACCACGACACGCGCGCCGCGAGCACGTAGTGCCGCTGCAGCAGGCGGTCCGGCTGTTCGTACAGGGCCCGCATCCCGTCGTGGATCGGATGGTGGCAGTCGCCGCCGAGCGACAGCAAGAACACGTACGTGGGCGCGCGGGCGACCACCGCCTCGGCGAGGCCTCGCCCGTTCTTTCGCGTGTAGCCGCCTTCGAGGCGCGCAATCGAGGGCGCCATCAGGCCGAGCAGGTCGAAGATCGGCCGGTCGGTCGCGTAGCCCACGTACCCGAGGTCCGCGAAGGCCACCTCTCCGGACGGCGCCTGCTGCAAGAAGGCGATCGGGGCATCGAGCATCTCCTCCCAGTTCTTCTCTTCGACTTCGACCCGCCGGACGAGGTCCCGGCCGGCACGCACCCGGTGCACGGCGGCGGCGGAGAGGAGCAGGGCCACGAACGCGATCGCGGCCCGCGATCGGGTGCGCGACCCGACGGCCGCGACCCCTGCGCCGGCGAGCGCGAAGGCCAGCGGTTCGGCCGGCGCACAAAAACGCCAGGCGACCATCCAGTCGCCCCCCACCACGAGCACGTACCCCCACCAGGCCACGACGGACAGGACCAGGGCACGCCCGAGGCGATCCCTGGCAATGAGAGAAAGGACGAGCCCCACGGTCACCAGCAACGCGATCGGCCCGAGGTACGCCGCGTAGCCCGAAAGGTACCAGAACCCGGCGGCGATCTGGACGGCGAGATCCCCCGTCTTCGCCGCCAGGGTGTTGGGGACGGGGTGCCCGTAGGCGGCCAGCCGAAACGCCACGATCGCCCCGACCGGCGCGGCGATCATCGCCGCCCGCCGCAGGTTCCGCGGCGCCAGTGGCCGGGCGGGGATTAGCAGCAACGCGAACCCGATCCACAGGGGCGCATCCGGGCGACACAGGGCGGCGGCCGCCCAAAGCCCGGCCGACCCATGGGGCCACGCGAGGTCGCGGTTCTCCTCGCGGTCCGTCCACAGCATCGCCCACGCCACGAGCGCGGCGTACAGGGCCGTCTCGAGCCCGAACACGCCGTGCCCCACGAACGGCACGCTCGAGGCGAGCAGCAGCGGCGCGATCCCCACCGGGCGGCCCGCCAGGCGGGCTTCGAGGCGGCGCGACGCCTCGACGGCGGCAAGGACCGCTCCAAGGCCCAGGACCTTCGCGAAGAGCACGGGATCCCACCCCGCCGCGTGCGGGATCGCCAGCAATACCGTCCAAAGAAAGTTGGTGTACCCCTCCACCCACTCGCCGGGGTTGTAGACGAGGCCCAGCCCGTGCGCGAGGTTCCGGGCGTACCGCAGCGAGATGTAGGCGTCGTCTACGGTGTAGGACCACACCGATGCGGCCAACGCGACCGCCAGCGGGAACGCCGAGATCCCGGCGACCCGCGGCGCCCACGTTGGAACGAACCGGGGCCCCGAGACGGTCACGCGCGCCGGGTGCAGCCTAGCGGCCGCCGCCGAGCAGGCCCGACTCGCCGCGCGAGGACACGGGCGCGACGCGGGGCAGCTGCTCCCAGACCTCGCCGTGGTACGTGGGCAACACGCCGCCGCCCGCTATGATGGGCGCGGTCAACGATGGCGCAATCGGCCCCGTCAACAGCGGCGCCGTCGTCGCCGGTGCAGCCGTCGTCGTCGTCAACAAGGCCGGCAGCGTCGTGGTCGTGAACAACGGGGCGGCCGTCGTCGTCGGCGCGGCCGTCATCGTCGGCAACAAGGTCGGCAACGTCGCGGTCGTGAGCAACGGCGCCGTCGTCGTCAACGTCGGAAGGGCCGCCGTCGTGGTCGGCGCCGCCGTCGTCGTCGGCGCGGCCGTCGTCGTCGGCGCCGCCGTCGTCGTCATCATCGGCATCGCGGGCATCGCCGTGGTGCTGCCCGACCCGGTCGAACTCCCCATGCCGGTCGAGCCCGTCGAGCCCGTCATGCCCGTCGAACCGGTGGTGTCGATCCCCGTACTCCCGGTGCTCCCCGAACTCCCCGAGTCCGTCGCGCTCGCCGGCCCGGCGCCCGTGGAAGAACCCGACGACGCGGACCCGGACCCCGTCGCACTCGTGGCCGTTACCGAGCCGGAGAACGAACCGCTGCCACTCGCAGCGTCATCTCCAGAGCAGCCGGCGCCCACCAGCAAGACGATCGCGAAAAGGTATTTGGTTCGGTTCGGCAGGAAGGTCACGCCCGAAAGTGTGCCCGCAACGCCTTCACCCGTCAAGCCGCGAGAATCTCCCCGGCGTCCCGAGGCGGGCCCCCTTGATGCCCCTTCGTCGCAAAAAACGCACGATCTGCAGCGCTGCTTCCGCAACACGGCGGCCTGGGGTGGCCGCGTGCCCTTCGATCGGACACAAGGCCGATGGTGCAAAACGGTGTCCCGATGGAACCCGGCGAGGCCGCGTGCCCGGTCCGGACCACCGGACTCGTGGACATGCGCCCGGACCGACGAGGCCACGGCGTGCTCGTTGCACTCAACGCCCGCCGCCGAGCAACCCCGGCGCACGAAGCGATGGCGGCGGTACGGCGCGAGGGAGTTGAGCCCACACGCTCGTTCGGCCAGCGTGGGGCGTGGCGCCCCCGGCCGCGGCGATTCCCGAAAGAACCGCCGTCACCATCGTCGTGTCCACGGCCGCGCTGCTGGTGGAGGTGGGCATCACGGTGGGCAACGGTAGGGTCGTGGTCAACACGGGGACCAGGGTCGGCACGGTCGCCGCGGTCGCCGCCATGGTGGGCATGGCCGGCATGGCGGTGCTGCCGCCCGTCGAGGTCGAACCGGTCGAGCCCGAGCCCGTCGAGGTCGAACCGGTCGAGCCCGGGCCCGCCGAGGTCGAACCGGTCGAACCCGGGCCTGTCGTGTCGATCCCCGTGGTCCCCGAAGAACCCGAGCTACCACCCGCCGTCGATCCCGCAGGCCCGCCGCCCGTCGAGGTGCTGGCCGTGGTCGCCGTCCCCGTCCCGGAACCGGCCCCCGAACCCGAACCTCCGCCCGAGGCTCCACCGTCGTCCCCACAGGCGAAGATCGACAGTAGCGCTCCCACAACCAAACTGCGAAGGTGTCCGGATCGTGCCACGGGTCGCACCCTAGAGCCAGCCCACGTTCCCGTCAACGACGCATTCCCCCTCGAAGCAGGATCTGCGCCGGTTGTCGGCGGCCCCCCGATGAAACGCACGCCTTGCGGAGGGAACGCTCGCCCGCACGCACTGCAACCCGGTAGGATGCGGACGCCATGGGGCCCACGGCCACCCGACCCCCCGCCGCGCGACGGGCGATCCGGCGCCTCACCGAGGCGCTGTGTACGGCCGACCCACGGTCCCTCGCGGCCTATCGCATCGTGACCGGGCTTCTCCTGATCGTCTCGGTACTCCTACGCTGGAAGAACATCGATCTCTTCTACACGAACGTCGGGATCCACCGCAACATCCACATCGCCTTCATGCCGGCGCCGTTCGCCCGCCCGTCGCTTCTGCTCGGGTTCGGCACGCCGGCGGCCGTCCGGGCCTTCTTCGTCTTCTCCATCGCCGTCTTCGCCTGCTTCGCCGCGGGCTACCGCACGCGCGTTACGCACCTGCTGTCGTTCCTGTGCGCCCTGTCGATCCACGCGCGCAGCCCGTTCATGAGCTACGGCGCCGACGACGTGATGCGCTCCTTCCTGCTGTGGACGCTGTTTTTGCCCCTCGGCCGGACCATGAGCGCCGACGCCCTGCTCGCCCGGCGGCGCGGGCAGCCGTATTCCCTCGCGCCGGTGCGATCCATCGCCGTCTTCGGCTGCGCGCTCCAGCTCGCGGTCATCTACGGCTTTACGTTCTACGACAAGCTCACCCCCGTCTGGATCGAGGGCGACGCGATCCACTACACGCTGTGGATGGACGAGCTGGTCACGCCGCTTGCGGCCGCCCTGCGCACCACGCTGCCCCTTTGGGTCCTGCGCTTCGTCGATTACGGCACCCTCGCCATCGAGGCTGCGGCGCCCGTCCTGCTCCTTTCCCCCTGGCGGACCGGCTGGTGTCGCCTGGTGGGGCTTGCGCCGCTGGCGCTGTTGCACGCGTCGATCTTCTTCCTCATCGACGTGGACCTCTTCAGCCCGACGATGGTCTCCACCTACCTGCTGTTCGTCACGCCCGGCGGCTGGCGGCGCGTCGCCCGCGCGGTCCATCGGATCTCCGCGAAGTGGGCGTCCCACCTGGCGGCCCCCCTGCAGCCCGCCGCCTCGCGGCCCGGTCGGCTCGCGCGGACCGGTCGCGCCGTCCGTGAGGTCGTCGCGGCGTCGCTTGCGGTCTCGGTCGTGACGAACGCCCTCTACTCGTCACTGCTGCTGCCCGAGCATCTCAAGCCGTCCGACCGCAGCCCCACGCTGGTGTGGGCCTACGCCACGAACATCTGGCAGCGCTGGGGGATGTTCTCGGACCCGCCGAAGACGGTCGGTTGGTTCGTGATGAGCGCCCAGACGGCCGACGGTCGCCGGTTCGACCCGATCACGGGCGGTCCCGTCATCTCCGAGATCCAGACCGGGTACGCTCCGAGCCTCGGCCTGTTCCTCTATTACTTCTCGCAGACCATGCGCGCCCAGGCCGCCGGCCCATACGCCGCGGAGCTGGCCGACTTCGTGTTCCGCAGCCACCGCCTGCCCGGCCGCAACGAGCGTGACGCCGCCGTGGCGTTCGCCGCCTACTCCCTCGAACGGCCGAGCCCCCCACCCGGCAAGACCACGCCCGGCCCCCACCGCGCCCGACTGCTGTTGTTCGCCCGGCGGCCGTCGGACGATCCGCCACCGCCCCCCGTGCGCACGCACGCCGTCGCGGGTCCCATCGCACCCACGCCCTGACCATGCGACGACCCCTCCGCGCCCTGCTGGATCTTGCGACGGTGGACACCCGTGCGCTGGCCCTGGTGCGGATCGCGCTCGCTCTTTTGGTACTCGCCGACCTCGCCGTCCGCTTCGGGCAGCGGCACCTACTCTACACCGACGACGGGATCCTGCCGGCGCACACGCTGTTGCTGGCCGAGCCCGACACGGTGCACCTGTCCTACCTGCTGACCACGAGCCGGCCGGTGGAGGCCACGGTCTTCTTCGTGCTCGCGGGCGCAGCCGCCGTCGCGTTCGCCGTGGGCCTGCGCACGCGGATCGCCCACCTGCTGGTGCTGCTGGCCTCGGTGAGCCTCCACGCCCGCAACCCGCTGCTCGTGCACGCGGGCGACCTGCTCCTCGACGTGGCCCTCGCCTGGACCCTGTTCCTGCCGCTGGGAGGGCACCTGTCCCTCGACGCCGCCCTCGCCCCCGGCGGGCCGCCGCCCCCGGCGACGATCCGGTCGCTTGCGGTGCTCGGCGCGTGGCTCGAACTCGCGGCCTTCTTCGGTCTTTCGGCGGTCAACCGCATCGACCCAGCGTGGTCGGACGGCACCGCCCTCGACCTGCTGCTACGCCAGGGGGCCGTCGCCCGTGCCCCCGCCGTCCTGCTGGCCGACCACGCCCCGGCGTGGCTGCTTTCGGCCGGCACGTTCGCGATGCGCGGCTTCGACGGTCTGCTGGCCGTCGCGCTGCTGGTGCCGGGCCGCGTGCGGCGCGCGGCCGCCGTGGGGGCCGTCGCCTACCTGCTGCTGCTGTCCGTCGTCTGGAACCTCGGCGCCTTGCCCTTCGTCGTGCTGGCGCTTTCGCTGCTGTCCCTCGACACGCCGCTGCTCGACCGTGCGGTCGCCGGCCTGCGGGCCCGGCACGCCCTCCTCGCGCGGTCGTTCGGCCTGCCGCGCAACACCCCCATGCCTGCCGCCAACCCCGCCGACCGTTTCGAGGCGGGTGTGCGGGAGGTACTCGCGGCCTCGCTGCTGGCCTGCTTCCTCGGCGCCGTGCCGTGGACAAACGAGGGCCTCGCCGGCACCGACGGCGCCGAGCCCCCCGCGTGGACGAACCTGTGGAACGCACCGCTGGGCACGGGGCACCGTTGGGCCCTGTTCGGGGGGCCGCTGCCGCGAAGCGACCGCCGCCTCGTGATCGCGGCCACGGGCGTCTCGGGCCGGCGCTACGATCTGTTGCGACCCGGGCAGCCCCTGGCTCTCGACCTCGCGCACGCCCGCGGCGACGGGCGCGGGGTCCACCGCATCGCCCTGGAAATTCATCTCCTGCACGGCTGGATCGAGACCGTCGAGCACGACGTCATCCGCCTGGCCGAGCGCGCCCACACGCTGCCGTGGACCGGAATCCCCGAGCCCCTCGTGGACGTCGAAGCCATCGAGATCGCCCGCCGGATCGACACCGAAGACGCCCCGGTCACGCGCACCGTTCGGTTCCACCGCGCGGTCCCGGCCCCGCCCGAGCCCGCCGACGTCCTGCTGCCGGCCCTCGGCGTCCCCGCACGCGCCGCCCCCCCCGACGACGCATCGCCGCGCGCCCAGGTCGAAACGCCGATCACCTTCGACCTCCTGACAGCGCCCCGGCTCCTCCTGCTCGACGTCGATCCAGCGGACGACGGGCCCCGGTTGCAAGCCGCGCTCGACGGCACGTGCCCGGTCTCGTGGGCCCGCGATGCGGCTCTGCCCCGCCTCGCCGCGCGCGCGGGCCGTTCGATCGACGTGGAAGGCAACCTCTACGCCGGGCTGCGCTTCGTGCCCGGCGTGCCGGGCCCCGACCTGCCCGAGGACGTGTCCGTGGTCCTGTGCCAGGACTTCCTCGACCTGCACGACGTGGAACTCGACGCCGCCGCCCGCACGCTCACGCTGTGGCCCCCGGGTACGGCCGGCACCACCGCGGTGCCGCTCGACGCGATGGTCCTGCACGACGAGGTCGTGACCCCGGCCGGCGTCGTCGGCGTCCCGGTGAACCTCGGCGGCGTGGCGGGGATCGGGGTGTTCGAGTTCCACGCCCCCTACCTTCGGCTGTCCCCGTGGACGCTCTCGGCCCTGGGCATGCGGCTGCAAGATGCGACCTTGGAACTTCGCTTCACACCGGAGGGAGCCCGCCGATTCGTGCGGCACCTACGGCTGCCGCGGGTGACAGCCGGACCGATCTTCGCGCGCCAGCGGCCTGCCGTGGTGTCCGACAGCCTCACCTTCGAGGCGATCGGCCTCGGCTCGGCGCCCGCCGCCCTGCTCGGCCTCGACACCTTCCCGGCCGCCCGCCTCGTGGCACCCGCCGGCGAACCGTTCGTCTACCTGGGTGCGAGCACCACCCCGATGCGACGCCCGCCCCCCACGCCGCCTCCCCCGGGCCTCGCTGCCGGCGACGGCCCGCCGTGACCGCCACCGCGGCGCCCCCCGCTTCCATCGTCCAGCGACGGGCCACATACGAGCGTTGGAGTCTCGACGCGGCCGATGAAGCGTTGGCTTCGGTTGAGAACCTCCTCGCCCCGCGGATCGCGGCGTCCTTGCGCTTCAAGAAGAAGCTGCTCTGACGGGGGTGTTCTTCGGCCATATGGCCCGCGCCTACGGCCGCGAAGCCCCGGGCCGCCCGCCTTCGTCTCCGGTCGGCTCGGGATGCCCTCGGTCGGCGGGCGCGGCGTGGTCACGCGCCGGTTTCGGCCCGGGTCGGGCCTTGCCGCCGCCGTGGCCGCGGTGGCCGCGTTCCGGACCGGCGCCGTGCATCCGGTGGTGCCCCGGGCCGTGGCCGTGCATCCCGTGGTGCCCCGGCCCGTGGCCGCTGCGCGCCAGTTCGTCGTCGTCCTTGATCTGGATGCATCGTCCCTTGAGGGCCGTCTTCTTGACGATGATGTTGACCAGCAGCAACGGGATCACGATGCGCTTGGTCTTCGCCCGCGGCAACAGCAGCCCGTCACACCCCTCGACGTGCTCGACGGCGTCGTAGTAGGCGCTGTCCCACACCTCCGCCGGGCTCTTGTGGTTGCCCACCGGAAACCACAGCACGAACACGCGCGTGGTCTTGTCGCGGCCGGCCGCGGTGCCGAGCACCGTGTATTCCGATCGGTCGAGGGTCGCCACGTCGCGGCCGTCCTGGTCGATGGTCACCTGGCTCGACAAGGTGCTGCGGTGCACCGACCGGCGGAAGGCGCACCCTCCCATCGCCATGCCGGACACGGCGATCGTCGCGACGAGCGCCGTCGCGGTGGTGCGGGTGTGGCGGGAACGAAAGGCGCGTGGTCGCATCGTCATGTTCAAGACGGTACCAGGAGTTTTCACGCGAAGTTGGTTCAACGCCGGACACCTGCAACCGAAGGCGTCCGAATCCGATCCCACCGGGGGCCAGGCGGGGGG
>Ga0256839_1001482_pt1 | contig 28412 bp, 28 predicted proteins | sample 354166metaG_FD_185968 | JGI IMG/M metagenome (GOLD analysis project Ga0256839, IMG submission 185968) | Hydrothermal vent microbial communities from Mid Atlantic Ridge, Atlantic Ocean - 354-166 | ecosystem: Environmental > Aquatic > Marine > Hydrothermal vents | place: Atlantic Ocean: Mid... | reverse complement strand
GATTGTGGATGATGGTCGTTTCTTTGATGGCTTCAACCTATCATCCCACCAGCTATCTTTCTAATACTTTTCAGCCACTTGAGCTCTCCTTAATCTCCTATGCTGGCTTAAGTAAGTGCCATTCGGGTTAGGGGGGATTGGGACGGCCATGGGTTCGCAGCAAGCCCCTGAAAATCCCCCTCAATCCCCCTTTGACAAAGGGGGAAGCTGTCAGAGGCGATAACCATGTTTCCAGAAATTGACAATAGGATTGGATGCAACACATTTTTATTCTGCATCAATCGGTTATTGACCGATTTGGGCACAACATGAACTCCGGAACTTGAGTGACGACATCCTCGACCGGATGGGTATTCGCACGGCCGATGATCCTGTTGCGCTAATTCGGCGCTGCTGGGGGAGGGATTCTGTCCTGCAAATGGTGGGAGTCCTGCAAAGAATGTAAGAGAAATGTTGCGCAAATTTGGTGAGCATGATGCGCATCATTCCTCGCTCGAATACTTTTTCAGCTTGTACCAGAAGCTGCGTTCGCTGATCTTGAGCAGCTTGGCGGCTTGGGTTTTGTTGTTGTCGGTGCGCCGCAGCGCCTCCTGAATCAGTCGGTATTCGTAGGCTTCGACCATGGTCTGCAACGCCAGTGACTCGGGGAAGTCGGCTTCCGCTAGCGGCTCAGAGCGGGATGTCGCGCTGGTGCTGGCGGTTGTTGCCGTATCCAGGACGGGAGATAAATCTTCCGCCCCGATGGTGTCGCCGCGGCACAGGATCAGCGTCCGCTCCATCAGGTTTTCCAGTTCGCGCACATTACCGGGCCAGTGATACTGGCGCAGCAACTGCTCCGCCTGTGTTGACAGTGCTGGGCAGCGCTTGCCCAGGTTGGCCGCCTTGCTTTGCAGGAAATGACGCGCCAGCAGCACCACGTCATCGCCACGTTCGCGCAGTGGTGGCAGTGCGATGGTGAGGACGTTGAGTCGATAGTAGAGGTCCTGGCGCAGCCGACCTTCGGCAATGGCTTCGAACGGGTCGCGATTGGTTGCCGCCACCAGACGGAAATCGATTTCGATGGGCTGGTTACTGCCCAGGCGCTCGATGCTGCGTTCCTGCAGTACACGTAGCAGCCTCGTTTGCAGCTCGACCGGCATTTCGGTGATCTCATCCAGGAACAGTGTGCCGCCAGCAGCCAGCTCGAACTTGCCCGCGCGGTCTTTCTGCGCGCCGGTGAAGGCACCGCGCACATGGCCAAACAGCTCGCTTTCCAGAATATCGGCGGGGATGGCGGCGCAGTTGATCGGCACGAACAGCCCTTCGCGCTTCGATGTATTGTGGATCGCCCGGGCTGCCAGCTCCTTGCCGGTACCGGTTTCGCCGCTGACCAAGACGCTGGCATCGGTAGGGCCGACTCGCTCGATGGCGTCGTAGACGGCTTGCATGGCCTCGCTTTCGCCGATGAAGTCGTGCCAGTCGGCATCGAGTTGCTGGCGCAAGAACAGGTTTTCCCGCTGGATGTGGCTGAAATACAAGGCGCGCTCGACTGCCATTTTCAGGGTTTCGTTCTCGAATGGGCGAATGATGTAGTCACAGGCGCCGTATTTCATGGCATCGACCGCCGTGGCGATGGTGCCGTAGGCGGTGATGATGATGACGGGCATGTCCTGCCCTTCGGCGCGTAGATTCTCCAGCAACTCCAGGCCTGTCATCTCCGGCATGCGCAAATCGGTCAATACCAGGTCGAAGCTGGTTTTACGGGTCATCTCCAGCGCCAGTTTGCCGTTGTCGGCGCAGCTGACGGCATAGCCGAGCTTGCCCAGCAGAATTTCCAGAATGCGTTGCATCGCATGTTCGTCATCGACGACGAGAATGTGCTTCTTTGCAGGGGACATGGTTACGTTATTACCTCTTTTTGTTCAGCCGGGGGGTCGGGAAACGCAGCCGGAACAGGGCGCCGCCCAGTGGGCTTCGCGCCACCTCGATGCTGCCGCCGTGCTGATGCACGATTTGCTGCACGATACTCAGGCCCAGGCCAAAGCCGCTGTCGCGGCCACTGACAAAGGGTTCGAATATGCGTTGCCGGTCGGCTTCCGGCACACCAGGGCCGCTATCGGCGATCTCGACGATCACGCTATCGCCTGCGGCGCGAGCCAGCAGCCTGATCGTGCCGCCCTCGGGCATGGCCTGTATCGCATTCAGCAACAGGTTGAGAAACACCTGTTCGAGCTGTTCCGCATCACCACGGATGTGCGGCAGCCGCTCGGGCAGGCGGGGATCGAGGGTGACCCCCTGCTTGTCCGCCTTTGGCGTCAGCAGTGACAGGCTGTGGCGCAGCGGCTCCAGCACCTCCAGCGAGCGCAACATCGGTTCTCGTGGCCGGCCCGACTCCAGCAGTAGCGTGATCAGCCGGTTCAGGCGTGCGCTTTCGCTGACGATGAATCCGGCCATCTCGCGGCTTTCCTTGGAAAGGTTTTCATCGGTGAGCAATAACTGTGCCGATGATGACAGGATGCCCAGCGGCGTGCGCACTTCGTGGGCCAGCGTAGCAGCCATCTCGCCAACGGCAGCCAGTTTGCTGGCTTGCACCAGCTGTCGCCGTGACAGTGAAAGGCGCTGGATCATTTGCAGCAACGAATGATGCAGCTCGCGCACTTCCGTGACCCCGTGCAAGGGGGGTGACTGTGGTGCCTGCCGATCGTCGTAGTGACGGGAGAACCGGGCCAGCTGAATGATCGGCTGGGCAATATGCTTGCCCAGCCAACTGGCCATGAGAATGGCGATGATGGTGGTCGCCAGTGCCACCGACAGCAACAGCCGGGTGAGACGGTAGACCGGCTCCAGGGCATCGTCCTCGGCTTCCAGCACCACCACGCGCCAGCCGGTGAGCGGGAAATAGCGCAATGCCAGTTGCTGAACGTCGGTGGTCAGGTATTCTTCGGCAGCTTGCTGTGGCAGCGCCAGCGTGACGCGATGGCCCTTGAATTCAGGCAGTGGTTGCAGTTGCCCGGCATCGTCGCGTGGCCAGATCTCCCGTGCTTCGGTGGTGGCGCCGATGATCTGTCCACCGGCATCGGTCAGTATGGTGAACAGCTTGTGGCCGTCGTTGAGCCCCATTTCGGCGACCTGGGCCAGTTCGTTCTCGATTCGTCGCCAGCTCAGCAGGGTGATCAGCTGGCCGAGTGGTTCGCCGGTGAAGCGGTTGTCGACTGCTGTGCGAATCGGCAGGCATCGGGCTGTGGTCTGGGGGTGGCAGGGCTGGACGGGTAGCAGCTCGATAGCGACCCCGTCGGTCTCGATGCGGATGGTGTCAGCGTCGTCGATGTCGGCCTGTTTGCCGATGCGGCTGTTGTCGCTGGAGGCGACGATTATCCCTGCCGGGTCACGGAACAACAGCTCGCTGTAGATACTGCCGTAGCTCGTTTCCAGGCTGGAAAGAAAGCGAGCCAGCCGCTTGTCGACATCGCCGACGCTGGCATCCTGCATCACGTCGAGGGCGCGCCAGGAGCGCAGGTTCTCGATGCGTTCGAACAGCAGGTGGTCGATGCTTTGCATCAAGCCGGTGGTATCCTGCTGTAGCCGATGGATGATTTCATTGCGCAAGGCATCGCTGGCGCTGACATAGGCCAGCGATGTCACCAGCACGATGGGCAGGATGACCAAGAGCAGAAACGCTGCGAGCAGTGTGTGGCCAATTCGCAGGCTGGGATGTTTGAAATGCAATGGCATGAATTTTGATTTGCTGATTTCCGATGGCGGCGATGCGACAGTGTCGATAGGCATGATAACAACATGATTTTGGGGTTCGTGGATGTCAATTCTTTTTGATCCGGGCTGGCGCTGGTGGCACTGCTTGCTGTGCTGTCATGTTCTGTTGGTTGCATTTTCCGGGCCAGCTCTTGCCGAGGGCGATACGGGTGGTTATCGGCTGGGATCCGGCTATGCCCTGGGTGACAGCGGCGTGCGTCTGGGCGGCTATGCGTCGAGCAAATACAAAAAGCTGGACCCGGCGCCTGCCAAGTTCGAGGTGAGCGACCTCAGCCTGTTTGTGATCTGGGATGGCGGCGGTCGCTGGCAGGGCTTCAGTGAGCTGGAGATCGGTGAAGCGGTGTTTTGGGAAAAGGACCGAGGATGGTCTACCGATGAAACTGAATTCGAACTGGAACGAACCTATCTGGACTACCTCTACTCGCCGGAGCTGAAGATCCGGCTGGGCAAGTTCCTGACGCCAATCGGTCATTGGAACCAGGTGCATGCCGACCCGCTCACCTGGACGGTATCGCGTCCGCTGACGACCGATGCGGGTTTCGCCCATCATCTGACTGGCATGATGCTCCACGGTGAATGGCTGTTCGATGACCACGAGCTGGAGTATCAGCTCTATGTCGATGACAGCACGCATCTCGACCCGAAACCCGACAATCCCTCACCGGCGGGTCGTGATCTGCCAGGCGTCGAAATTGGCACTTTCGAACATGCGGTTGGTGGCCGCCTGTTGCTCAAGTCCGTCGACAGCGACTGGCAGCTGGGCAGTTCGTTGGTGAATTTCGGCATCGAGGGATATGAAGGCCGGAAAACCTTGCTCGGGCTGGATTTTCTATGGCGGCGTGGCGGCCATGAATGGAGTGGTGAGGCGATCTACCGCTTCGATACCGGAGAGCACGAACACCCTGAATGGGGCGTGTTCCTGCAAGGGATAGTGCCGTTGCATGCCCGATGGTCGTTGGTGTTGCGGCAGGAGCGCTACACTGAGGTGGCTTTTGATCAGCCGATCGACCTGAGCAATGTCGGCTTGGCCTGGCGACCGATTGCGCCGCTGGTCTTTAAATTGGAACGCCGCTGGGGAGCTGAAAATGAATTGTTTGCTCCCGATGGCTGGTTTGCTTCCGCGGCGGTGCTGTTCTGATGGGGTTGCGACGCGCCATGCTGTTACTGCTGATGTCAGCCTTGCTGCACGTCGTTGCGGCGGATGCGGCATCGACGACCCAGCGGATTGCCGTGATCGTGGCGAATGATGGCAGCTGGCAGGGCATTAGAGGCAAGCTCACCGTGCGTCAGCTCGCCCGCGTCTACCGTCGGCAGTATCTGCTCGGCCGCGATGGTCAGCGCCTGCACCCGGTCAACCTGCCGCCGGAGCACCCGCTGCGGATCGCCGTTTCACGCAAGCTCTATGGGCGCGATCCAGTGGCAATGGCGCGCTTCTGGAGCGAGCAATACTTCAATGGTATTTCACCACCGCATGTGGTCGACTCGCAGGAAGCCATGCTGCGGTTCATTGCCAATACGCCGGGAGCGATAGGCTATATCGTCGAATGCAAGGTGGACAAACGTGTCAGGGTGGTGCTGCGGTTGAAGCTGCGTGTAACCGGGAGTGCAGATTATTGTGCTGAGTGAATATTCAGCGCCCCAGCCTGCAAGTTCAGTCGGCTACTTTCGAGTAGATAGAACGCCTTCCCCCTTTCGCAAAGGGGATCGAGGGGATTTTTTTGGGTCTTGCTGCGCGGCCGAGTTTTTTTCAATTTCCCCGGCCCCTTGGCGAAAGGGGGGGGTATTGCCCCGCACTACAAATATTACGATAGGGCAATAGCCAGCCTCCACTTATTCGATATCTACCTTTTTCTTCTTCTCCGCCTTTCTTTTCGGCAGCTTGATCTCCAGCATGCCATTCTTGAATTTCGCTTTCGCCTTCGAGCTGTCCACCTCGCTTGGCAGCATCAACGAGCGTGAAAAGGACATCTGCCGAACCTCAGACTGGTAGAAGTCACCTTCTTCCTGCTTGTCCTCGTCTTTGATCTCGCCCTTCAGCGTAATGCTGTTGTCGGTGACGCTGACATCGATACTGTCCTTGTCGAAGCCGGGAACCTCGGCGCGGACAACCAGCTTTTTACCCTTGTCGATAATATCGACGCGGGGTGTTGATATATCGCCAGCCAACAACGACGTATCGGGCCAGTCGCTATCGAATGGCGCCAAAAAGCCACGTGACATGAAATCATCAAACCGTTTCTCCAATGCCTGAAACTGCTCGGCTATTTGCGCCATCGGATCTTTCGATGGCTTGGCAATGGCTTTTTTCGCTTCGGCTTTCTGAACTTGCTTGCTTTTCTTGCTCATGGGATATCCCTCCTGGAGATGTTTGTGAGATACACTAAGACATAGTGGTTTTTTCCAGGAAATCAATTGATCAAGATCAACAAGACGGACGATAGTATGGAGAGCTGCCGGGAGCATGGCGCATGACTGACTACCAACCGATCGCTTGTGCGCTGCACAGCGAATATGAGCTCGCCATCATGCATCGGCAGAAACTCAAGCTGAAATGGCACGATGACACGGGCGCGATCCATTCGGCCACTGTCCTGCCGCTGGATCTGCAAACCAAAAACCACGAGGAATTTCTGCTGGTCGCGTATGATGGCAAGCAGGAATCGATCCGCCTCGATCGCATCACCGACAGGCAGATCGTCGAATAGAGCGCGCTTCCCCCCCTTCTGAGGAACCAAGTCATGAAACTAGCGGTTCGTCTTGCCCAGATCGTCGTCGTGTTGTCACTGCTGGTGGTTGTGATCGGCTTCTTATTGCCACAGCAGCAACGCGTCGAACGCAGCATCGTCATCAATGCCCCTGCCACTCAGGTTTTTCCCTGGGTGAATAGCGCAAAAGCCTTTCATCGCTGGTCGCCATGGGCGGAATCCGAGCCAGACTTGATGGTCTCCTGGTTTGGCCCCGAGCAGGGGAAAGGCGCCGGCATGAAATGGGAGAGCATGCGATCCGGCCCTGGGAGTTGGACAATTACCCATGTCGTCGACGGCAAACGCGTTGATGTTGCACTGGAGTTTGGTGGCCAGAACAAAGCCACATCGTGGTTTGAACTCGCGCCCGTTGTGGGTGGCACGCAAGTCACCTGGGGCTTCGAAACAGACGCTGGCATGAACCCGATCCACCGCTGGTTTGGACTGATGCTCGATGACTGGGTCGGCCAGGACTATGAGCGCGGCCTGCATCGCTTGCAGGAAACAGTCGAAGGCAGGGTGGATATCCCGGTGTGAGGGGAGTAGCCGGTCAGCTGCCAGATACGACAATGACTAAGTCAGCAAGCCTGAGAGGAGAGGAAAAATCGCATTTTTTCTGTGTCTCAGGGGGGATGGATTCGGCAGCATCAGCCAGTTTATCCTGCTTGCGGATCAAATACTCTGGAGTCAGGTTTGCATTGCTGTGTTTGGACCCGCGCGTTGTGATGGGTTAACAGGTTACCCTATCAAGCATTCCGGCCTCTTCGATAAACTGAATAATTGCATCGACGCCTTCGCCAGCTTTCAGGTTCGTCAGGACATAGGGGGCGTCACCGCGCATGCGCTGCGTATCTTCCTCCATCACCGTCAAGGATGCGCCGACGTGGGGTGCGAGATCGATCTTGTTGATGACGAACAGATCCGATCGCGTGATGCCAGGACCGCCTTTTCGCGGAATTTTCTCTCCACCGGCAACGTCGATGACGTAGATGGTCAGATCTGCAAGTTCAGGGCTGAAGGTGGCCGACAGGTTGTCACCACCGCTCTCGATAAATACCACATCCAGATCGTCGAACCGGCGCAACAGATCTTCAACTGCGGCAAGGTTCATCGAGGCATCTTCGCGTATCGCGGTATGTGGGCAGCCTCCCGTTTCCACACCAATAATTCGCTCCGGTGCCAGTGCCTGGCTACGTATCAGGAACTCGGCGTCCTCCCGCGTGTAAATATCATTGGTAACAACGGCAAGCTTGTAGTGGTCGCGAAGGCGCTTGCACAGTGCATCCAGCAACGCCGTTTTTCCGGAACCAACCGGCCCACCCACGCCCACGCGTAACGGATTTTGATTCATCTGGGTATTCCTCAAATTATGATCTGAACAGTCTTGTGTATTGGAACTGATGCTGGCTGCTGGCAATCGCGAGCGCCGGAGTGGATGCACTGATTTCATCGTCCTTGACTTGCTGGGCCTGCTCGGCTGCTTGCGCAATCAATGGCGCGAGATCATGCAGAATTCTCTGCCCCTCGGTTTGCCCCAAGGGAATAATTTTCACACCAGCAAGCGCTTGATTCTCAATCCAGCTCCAGGCGAAGCCGCGCAGCATTCCGGCAACGGGGATGCCCCAGGCTTGCGCTGCGTACGCAAAACCGGCCAACTGACACCGAGACAACACCTCGTGCCACGCTTCCAGCCCTGTCAGCTTGAGCGAACGCAGTAGCATCACCAGCGCACGCCCTCGATTCCGCTCTTCCGCTCTAAGTTCCGAAGTCTCTCGGGATGCAATCAAATAGTCGCTCCAATATTCCACGCCAGTGAGATCCCTGGCAGAGGCGGCATGATAGAGGCGCAGCAGAATCGGCAGGTCAAGCCATTCCAATGTCGTCACCACTTGCTCAGTCAGCCAGGCAGTCAGTGTCTCGGCATCCCTCACCCAGCCGAGATCGACGGCGCGTTCCAGGCCCTGGGAGTAAGTAAACCCGCCCACTGGCAGGGACGGGCTGATCAATTGCATAAGCCGGATTTCCGCCAGCGCCATATGCTGGTCAGTGGTGATGACCTTGATCTCCATGATGGTGATGACCACCTGTCGCATCCCCGCCATAGGCGCCAGGTTCTGGTTCGAAGGGGGCTTGCTCGACGGTGACCTCAATCCCGAGCCCCCGCAGCATGTCGTCGAGCACATGATCATGCCGGTAGCGAAGCTGGTGCTTTCCAATCTGCAACGGCACATGCCGATTGCCCAGGTGGTAGCAGGCGCGCGCCAGCAATAGTGAATCTTCACACTGTACGCTGGACACCGTTTCATTGGCAGCAATCACCCGCACGGCTTCGCCCCCCTCGGTACGCAGACAGTCGCCATCCTTGAGCGTTTCACCGCGCGCCAGGAAGATACCGGCATCACGGCCATCGTCCAGTGTGACCCGCAGTCGGCTTTTGCTGCGTTGTTCCAACGACAAAGTTACAGTTGCGGAAACCGATGCCCCCGGCGCGATTTTTTCGACGAATCGGAGCATATCAAAAGAGGAAATAACGTTGTGCCAGCGGCAATTCAGCAGCCGGTTCACAAACCAGCAATGTACCATCTGCACGCACTTCGTAGGTCTGGGAGTCGACTTCGATCACCGGCTGATAATCATTGAGTACCATGTCCGGCTTGCCAATCTGACGGCAATTGCGCACGCTGCCAATCATTGACTCAAGCCCAAGCTGGTCAGCAACTCCCGCATCGATTGCCGCCTGCGACATGAATGTCATGCGCGTTGCTTTTCGCGCCCCGCCCAAAGTGCCGAACATCGGGCGATAGTGAACGGGCTGCGGCGTTGGGATGGACGCATTGGGGTCGCCCATCGGTGCAGCGAGAATAAACCCGCCCTTGATGACAAGACTGGGTTTGACACCAAAAAATGCCGGTTTCCAAAGCACCAGGTCCGCCAGCTTGCCCACCGCTACCGAGCCGACTTCATGCGAAATGCCATGGGCAATCGCCGGGTTGATGGTGTATTTGGCTACATATCGGCGCACCCGAAAATTATCATTTTCAGGATCATCAGGCGCCGTTGCACTAGCAAGATGACCACGCTGAATTTTCATTTTGTGTGCCGTCTGCCAAGTACGAATAATCACTTCACCGACTCGCCCCATGGCCTGGGAGTCCGATGCAATCATCGAAAAAGCGCCGAGATCGTGGAGAATATCTTCTGCAGCAATGGTTTCACGGCGAATACGGGATTCGGCAAAGGCCACGTCTTCCGCGATATTCGGATCGAGGTGATGACAGACCATGAGCATATCGAGATGTTCATCGACGGTGTTGACCGTGTAAGGCCGTGTCGGGTTGGTTGAAGAGGGGAGCACGTTCGCCTCTCCCGCAGCCTTGATGATATCGGGGGCATGACCACCGCCTGCGCCCTCGGTGTGGTAAGTGTGGATGGTGCGTCCCTTGAACGCCGCCAGCGTGTCCTCGACAAATCCGGATTCGTTCAAGGTATCGGTGTGAATCGCCACCTGCACATCCATCGCCTCGGCGACCGAGAGGCAGTTGTCGATGGCAGCAGGTGTCGTTCCCCAATCCTCATGCAATTTCAGGCCAATGGCTCCAGCTTCAACTTGAGCTGTGAGCGCATCGGGAAGGCTGGCATTTCCTTTACCGAGAAAACCGAGGTTCATTGGCAGATCTTCAGCCGCCTGTAACATGCGGTGGATATTCCAGGCGCCAGGCGTACAGGTGGTTGCGTTGGTTCCGGTGGCTGGCCCCGTGCCGCCGCCCAGCATCGTGGTAATACCCGACATCAGCGCCTCATCAACCTGCTGGGGGCAAATGAAGTGGATATGAGAATCGATCCCGCCCGCCGTCAATAGCTGCCCTTCACCAGCAATCGCTTCCGTGCCCGGCCCCACGATGATATCGACACCCGGCTGGATATCCGGATTGCCTGCCTTGCCAATGGCGGCGATGCGGCCATCGCGAATTCCGACATCGGCTTTGACAATGCCCCAATGGTCAACGATCAATGCATTGGTAATCACCGTGTCCACCACTTCGGGCGTGTTGAGCTGGCTCTGACCCATGCCATCCCGGATGACTTTACCGCCACCGAACTTTACTTCATCACCGTAGATCGTATGATCTTTTTCGACCTCGATTACCAGCTCCGTATCGCCCAGGCGCACCCGGTCGCCAACCGTTGGGCCGTACATTTCTGCATACGCTTGCCGTGATATCTTCGCCATGATCTAACCCCCCAGTGCGCCCATGATCTTGCCATTGAAGCCGAAGACCCTGCGCGCCCCTGCATAGGCTACCAGCTCGACTTCCCGCGTCTGCCCCGGTTCAAAGCGAACCGCCGTGCCTGCGGGGATATTGAGTCTGAAGCCACGGCTCAATTCACGTGGAAACGTCAATGCGGCATTGGTTTCGAAAAAGTGATAGTGGGAGCCCACCTGGATGGGGCGGTCTCCGGTATTGGCGACACTGAGTGTCACAGTTTCTCGTCCGGCGTTGAGTTCAAGTTCGCCCGATGCAGCGAGAATTTCACCTGGAATCATTTCATGCCCCCTTCAGACAATGGGATTGTGAACAGTCACCAGTTTGGTGCCATCAGGAAAAGTGGCTTCGACCTGCACCCCGTCGACCATCTCGGCAATGCCGTCCATGACATCCTCTCGGGTCAACAGCGTGCGACCGTGGTCCATCAGTTCAGCCACCGTTCGTCCGTCTCTTGCACCTTCCATGATCGCCGCACTGATATAGGCGATAGCTTCCGGGTAGTTGAGCTTTAAACCCCGTTCCTTGCGACGTTCAGCCAACAAGGCGGCGGTAAACAACAATAATTTATCTTTCTCTCTGGGGGTCATTTCCACGGTAATTTTCTCCTCAGCGATATCAGGTAGACCAGATTCTTGGCGGGCAGGCCGGTCGACCGATCGATCGGGGGCGCACTTCACCCCATACAGTGACAAACAGCTTTCGCGCCTGCTCGGTAGAGTGACCGAGATAGCGGCACACCAGAACATCGCCGAGCAATGTGAACCCGACTTCCGCCCCTTCAATTCCTTTGACCCGCCGCTCTAGTAGTTCAAGCATTTCCGTATCAATACCCGTCGCAACCAGCGTCGCCAGTACGGGACATCCCCGCAGCCCGGATACGTGATCCAGCGAGCCACCCTGACCAACCGACAGGCGCTCGATCAACAATGGCTTGCCGTCTCGCGACAGTTGCAGATGGAATCCGACCTCCCCGCCCTCAAAACGTTCCTGATTGGCAGGCCTGCCGAGGCATTGAACCTCCCAGCCAATGAATCTCGCATCTTCGGCCAAGTGGATTTCGGTTGTCAGGCGACTGTACCCTCCAGGGAAAAAAATATTCTCTTGTGGCAACCACTCCAAACTTGCACCCGCAGCCACTCGAATAATTTGCTGCTGATGCGCCCACCGTCCATTCGAGCGATAAAACTTGGTGGCTCCAGGCGTGGTCAGCAGACCCGCACTACCGCTTGCAGCATCCACTTCAATGCGCAGCTGATCACCACCGACGACGCCGCCCGGTGGGTGGAGCAGATACAGATGGCATACATCCTTTTCCGGGTAGAACGGCCGTTGCACTGCAAGCGGTCCCCGCTGTACCCGCCGCGCCATCACAGTCCGGCTGGCTCGTGCTTCCAGACCGAGACATAACTCGGCTCGCCAGCCAGTGAGAGACGGTGCTGCTGTGGCTGGAAGCATCAATGGCTCAGGCCTAATGTTTCTTTACCTGGGAATCCGTTGGGCCGCAGGTTACTTTCCCTCTGGTCTGATGATAGTGGCGATGCAGCAATCGGCTCAGGAAAAAAACCGCGACTGCCAGCGGAAAAACCATCAGAGCATGCAACAGAAAATGGCTAAAAACTGAGCTGGTTTCAGGGTGAGGGAGCAACCCGGGATGTGCGCTGGCGATTCCAGAAAAAGTACCAAGTACGACTGACAAACTGAATCGAGGCAATATATTCTTCATCATCTCTCCCATTTTCAAAAAGTCTATTCGTGGATAACTAAACCGTCAGGTATTGCTGGATCAATGTGTCATTGAGATCGCTCATTGGCCCCGCAGCCACATGACGGCCTCTATCGAGTATACAGTACTGTTCTCCCACTTTGCGGGCAAAAGGTAGCTTTTGCTCCACCAGCAAAACCGTCAGACCCACTTCCTGATTGAGTCGCAGAATAATGTCGCCGATTTCATGAACAATATTGGGTTGGATACCCTCTGTCGGCTCGTCCAGAATCAATAGCTCGGGATCAGTGACCAGCGCCCGGCCAATGGCCAGCTGTTGTTGCTGACCACCTGAAAGATCTCCGCCGCGCCTGCCACGCATCTCCTTGAGAACGGGGAACAGCTCAAACACGAGATCCGGAATTCTTCCCAACTTATCCCGTCGCGCTGGCAACGCGATCTCCAGATTCTCCCATACCGTCAGGGTAGAGAAAATCTGCCGCCCCTGCGGCACATAACCAATGCCCAACGATGCGCGTTGCTCAGCGCTTTTTTTCCGCAAGTCGATATCCTTGAATGACATGTTGCCTGAACGAACTGGTTGGAGTCCCATGATACATTCGAGCGTCGTGGTTTTTCCGACACCATTTCGCCCCATGAGCACGGTACACTTTCCCTTGCGGACGTCCAGATCAAGATCCCAGAGTGTGTGGCTTTCGCCATAGTAGTGGTTGAGCCCCCTTATCGTCAGCATCATTATTCTCCGAGGTACACTTCGACGACACGTTGGTCGTTTTGAACTTCATCCATCGAACCTTCCGCCAGTACACTGCCCTGGTGCAATACTGTGACTTTTCGTGCGATCGAGCGGACAAAATCCATATCATGTTCAACGACCACAACCGAATGTTTCCCCGCCAACGAAGTCAATAGTTCTGCCGTCCGATCCATTTCCTGATGCGTCATGCCCGCAACGGGCTCGTCAATTAACAGTAGATGAGGGTTCTGCATCAATAACATGCCGATTTCCAACCACTGTTTCTGCCCATGGGAAAGTGATCCAGCACTCTTACCCAGATGCTCAGACAGTCCGATGATCTCGAGCGCCTCCTCAATCTGATCTATCTGTTCGCCAGTCAGTTTTGCAAACAGCGTAGGCCAGACGCGCTTGTCTCCATCCATCGCCAGTTCAAGATTTTCGAATACCGTGTGATGCTCGAAAACCGTCGGTTTCTGAAACTTTCTACCAATACCTGCCTGCGAAATTTCCGCTTCGCTCAGCTTGAGCAGGTTGATCAGCTGACCAAAATAGACACTGCCAGAATCCGGGCGCGTTTTCCCCGTGATAATATCCATCATGGTGGTTTTACCCGCTCCGTTGGGGCCGATAATGCAGCGTAACTCACCCGCATCGATATACAGATTCAGATTGTTGATGGCCTTGAAACCATCAAAACTTACCGAAACATCCTCGAGATACAGGATCGTCCCGTGCGTGACATCGAGCTCAAGAGATGATGGGCGGGGTTGCATGAAGCTCCAGACCTCACCTCGTGAGAAGGTCTCTCGCACATGTTCCAGCTGCCTCATTGTGTCGCCTCCCGACGCCGCAACAGGCCTACGATACCTCGCGGCAATAAAACCGTGACGAGGATAAAGAGTGCACCGAGTGCAAAAAGCCATAGATCTGGCAACGCAGCCGTAAAATAAGTTTTACCGTAGTTGACCGCGATGGCACCCAGCACCGCACCATAGAGCGTCGCCCGGCCACCCACAGCAACCCATACCACCAGCTCAATAGAATTGAGCGGTGAAAATTCACCCGGATTGATAATGCCAACCTGTGGCACATAAAGGGCTCCCGCCACACCTGCCAGAACTGCGGAGAAGGTGAAAATCCACAGCTTCACATGATCAACACGATAGCCAATGAAGCGTGTACGATCTTCTGCATCACGAATGGCTACAGCAACCCGGCCGAGCCGCGAATTGACAATATAGCGGCAAGCGAGGTAGCCCAGCGCCAGCGCAATAGCGGAGGCGACAAACAAACCGATGCGAGTCGAATCGGCTTGCAGATCGAAGCCGAGGATATCCTTGAAATCGGTGAGCCCGTTGTTGCCTCCAAAGCCCATTTCATTGCGAAAAAATGCCAACATCAGCGCATAAGTGAGCGCCTGAGTAATAATCGACAAATAGACGCCTGTGACCTGTGAGCGGAAAGCCAGCCAGCCAAAGATAAATGCCAGAATCCCGGGTACCAGAACAACCATCAACGCGGCAAACCAAAACATATCGAAGCCATACCAGAACCACGGTAGCTCATGCCAGTTGAGAAATACCATAAAGTCTGGAAGATTTGCGTTGCCATACACACCCCGATCTCCGATCTGCCGCATCAGATACATACCCATGGCATATCCCCCCAGCGCAAAAAAAGCGGAATGCCCCAGGCTGAGAATACCAAGGTAGCCCCACACCAGATCAACCGCAACGGCCAGCAGCGCATAGGTCAGGTACTTTCCAAGCAGGGTCACCGTGTAGGTGGAAACATGCCAAACACTGCTTTCCGGTACAGCCAGATTCAGACAGGCAACCGTCACGGTCGTTACCAGCAACACTGCCAGGAAAATCTGTCCCCCGCGGTCTTTTTTAAGGATATCGATCAGAATCATCTCAGTTCTCCACCGCTCGACCTTTTTGTGGGAACAAGCCACGAGGGCGTTTCTGAATAAATAGGATGATGAATACCAGCACCAGGATCTTCGCCAGAACCGCGCCGACTGAAGGCTCAAGAATCTTATTGGCAACACCGAGAGAAAGCCCTGCAACCAGCGTCCCCAGCAAACTGCCGACACCGCCAAACACCACGACCATGAACGAATCGATAATGTAGGACTGTCCCAGATTCGGGCCAACATTTGTCAGCTGACTCAGGGCCACACCGGCCACACCGGCGATGCCAGACCCCAACCCGAATGTCATCGCATCGACTCGCCCGGAACGCACTCCCATGGCACGCGCCATCGCCCGATTCTGCGAAACAGCGCGGACCCCAAGCCCAAGGCGGGTTTTTTTGAGCACCAGAAAAAGTGCAATAAAAACGGCCAGCGAAAAGACTATGATATAAAGCCGGTTGTAGGTGAGGGAAAGTACACTGTTCACTTGCAAAGACCCCGACATCCACGAAGGATTCAGCACAGGAACATTCTGGGGGGAAATTACAGTACGTACGATTTGCTGCAGAATCAGGCTGACACCAAAGGTTGCCAACAGCGTTTCCAATGGGCGCCCGTAAAGAAAACGAATGATGCCCCGCTCTATGACAATGCCCACCGCCCCTGAGACCAAAAATGCGGCCGGGACTGCGACCAGTAATGACCATCCAATATAGGCAGGCATCATTTGCTGGATCAGATAGGTGGTATACGCGCCCAGCATAATCAATTCCCCATGTGCCATATTGATGACACCCATGACACCGAAAGTGATCGCCAAACCGATTGCTGCAAGCACCAGGACGGAGCCCAGGCTCAGCCCAAAAAACAGCGTTTCAATATGATTGTAGAAAGCCACCCTGCCTTCGATTGTTACCAATGCTTTCCTGGCTGCCTTACCTATCTTGCTGGTCCCCGCATCGGCACTCAATTGTTCCAGGCGGTTACGTACGGCTGGGTTGAGGCTGTGGGATAGCTGGCTTATCGCCGCAATTTTTTCTTCGTCGGTTCCGGTATCGAGAACACCCAGCGCGATTCCCGTCTGCATGAGCGCTTTTACCGATGCATCTTCCTCCTGATCAACCAACCCTTTGAGTGTCCTCGCCAGACCATTTGCGCGGCTGGTAATCATTTCATTGACAGCGGCCTCGCGTATCTTTGGATCTGGATTCGTAAGGCTCAGCCCCGCGATCTTTTCTCGTAGCAGTCGACGCATCGCATTGTTGATCGTTATCTTCTTGATCGATCTTTTTTTCACGCGTCCCAAAGCAGTCCCATCGACTGGCGCGGTCAATTGGTATTGACTTCCTTCACGCTCTGCGATCACGATATCGCCATTATCCTTTCGGTAATAGAGTCGAGCCTGCAGGAGGGGTTTCAGGTAGTTCAGCGCCAAAGGGTCACCACTGGCTGCTAGCAATTCGATCGCGTGCAACTTTTCTTTGAACGACCCGGTTTTCAACAGTTTCAGTGCGGGTTCAAGTCTATTGTTCGCAGCAGGGTCGTCGGCAGCATAGGAATTTAGGGGGAGTAGTGCCGAAACGACCAAGCACCAAATCACATGGTGCCTAGCTAGAAGTTTTAGCCACGGAATCTGCATCCCGGTGCGGCGCAAGAAAGTTGTCATGAGAACCTTGAACATAGAAATACCGGATCGAATACTCCAACTCCGGCCGATTGGTCTTGGTTGGATATTGACAGAAACCTGGCAAGCCATCGATATGGCACCGATGGCTTGCCGGGCTGGACTGTGGTGATCAGTACTTCTGACCCGCACACTTCTTGGTTTTTACATTGTAGTTGCCGCAGTAGATAGGCTTCGTCCAGTCGGCAATCAGGTCTTTGGATCCCTCCAGGTAGTCGGACCAGGCATCGCCGGGCACTTCCTTATCGGTTTTCCACACGACTTCGAACTGGCCGTCATCCTGAATCTCGCCAATAAGTACCGGTTTGGTAATATGGTGGTTCTTGAGTACCTTTGCTGTTCCACCTGTCAGATTGGGTGTTTCCAGTCCGATCATGGTATCAATCACCTTGTCTACATTTGTGGTCTTAGCTTTTTCCACCGCTTTTACCCATAGATTGAATCCAATCATCGTCGCTTCCATCGGATCATTGGTCACCCGCTTGTCATCCTTGATGAATTTGTGCCAGGCATCAATAAATTTTTCGTTCTCTGGCGTATCCACACTCATGAAATAGTTCCATGCTGCAAGATGGCCGACCAGCGGCTTGGTGTCGATACCTGCAAGCTCCTCTTCGCCCACGGAAAATGCCACGACCGGGATATCCTCGGACGAAATTCCCTGATTGCCAAGCTCCTTGTAGAAGGGTACGTTGGCATCACCATTAATCGTTGAAACAACCGCGGTCTTTTTACCAGTGGATCCGAATTTCTTGATATCTGACACAATACTTTGCCAGTCGGAATGACCAAACGGCGTATAGTTGATCATGATGTCGTCCGGCTTGACTCCCTTGGCCTTGAGATACGCCTCAAGGATCTTGTTGGTGGTACGGGGATAGACGTAGTCCGTACCAGCCAATACCCAGCGCTTGACCCCAACTTCATTAATCAAGTAGTCCACGGCAGGGATTGCCTGCTGATTTGGCGCGGCCCCTGTGTAGAATACGTTGCGGGAAGACTCCTCGCCTTCATACTGCACTGGATAGAACAGTAAGCCGTTTAACTCTTCCAGAACCGGCAACACCGATTTTCTTGATACCGAAGTCCAACAGCCGAAGATGACATCCACTTTCTCTTTCGACAGGAGCTCCCGCGTTTTTTCCGCAAACAGCGGCCAGTTGGAGGCCGGGTCAACAACCACCGGTTCCAGCTTCTTGCCCAGTACGCCGCCTTTTTTGTTCTGTTGATCGATCATCATCAATACAGTGTCTTTCAGTGTGGTTTCCGAAATCGCCATTGTGCCCGACAGCGAATGCAGTACACCCACCTTGATGGTGTCAGCGGCCATGCCCATTCCTGAACCAATCAGGGATGCCGTCGCCAGCACCGAGGTTACTGCGAGTTTTTTCAGAGTCTTGCTTACCATTATCGTACTCCTGTTGAGTGTTCTAGAGCTGGACTTGCATGCCAAACGAGATCGTATCGACATCGGCGCCTTTCTCACCGCTGGCGTTGGCATCGCCCGTCGTATAGTTGAGGTTGAGTCGAAGGTTATGTCCCGAAATGACGTAGTTCATTCCGATCTCGGTCAGATCGCTACTGTCGCCGTTAGTGGGATCGTTATTGGTCACGCGGATATAGGGCTGGTGCCTGCCAGAAATCAGGTAGGCAACGGTGAGGAAATAGGCATCACCATCAAACATGGCAAAATTTGGCGTGGCCGCCTGGGTCGAGACGTCAAAAGACTTATATTCACCTTCGACAGTGATCGTCCCGCCATTGCTAAGCGGCTTTTCAAATAGCCCATCGATTGCGTAACCAGTAAACGAGCCTGAATCAGTTGCGGTGCCATAGCCGTCGTCCTGGTACTGGGCTGAAACGCCGAGTGTCAGGATATTGCCCGCCGTGCCAAAGTAGGTGCTGCTCGTGTAGTAAGCCGGGTTGGCTTCCTTATCGAGAAAATTATAGGCAAAACGCACTGCAAACAGCGGTGCATCGCTCTGGTTTGCAGGGCCACTTATGCCGTTGAAGACACCGATGGCATACTGAAACTTGTTCAATGAGCCCCAGACCGTGACACCTTCATCCCGCCCATAGGTCCCCGCGCGGCCATTGGCACCGTTCGCGGGATCATTGTCAGAGGGATACAAAGGCACAGTATATTGGTTCCACGACAGGCCGTAGAACGGTCCATTCATTTCGATCCTGTCCGCTGGCGTCAGCATGCGCCCCATCCAGATATTGAACTTTTTGCTTGGCTCATACTGCACGATGGCGTCCAATACCCCATAGTCACCAAACATCTTTTCAGTACCGAAATAGAGCTTGAACTGGTCTGAAACTTGCCCTGCGATGTATAGTCTCGCACTTTCCAGATTGAAGTTACTGGCTCGGCTTGATCCATCAGGCGCCGCGTCAGACACTGATGCCGCTGAGGTGCGCAATCCTGCACCTATGCTGATCCAGCGGGTGTCGTCGATCTTTATTTTTCCTCCCGCCCAGAGTGGGCTGGCGCTGGCGACCAGCAACGAGCCGATCAACAGCGACTGGGGAATGGTTCTTCTCTTATGCATGCTTTTTAACCTTGTTTGCCAAAGTTCAGAGAGGTTTCGTTTCCAGGGTTTGAGTCTAAATGAGAAGAAACATGGGTAGAATTCGTCAAGCCGCGCAGCGGCATACGTCAAATAACGCATGGTGTCCCCGGCCAATTTGCTTTATGCATAGGATGAGTCACCCAGTTCCCCGCAGAGCCTTATGAATTCTGAGAAAGACGTGCTGAAGATCCGGCGCGAATACAACCAGTGGGTCGCCAACGAGACACTGGAAGACTTTGCGTTGCGCTATACCGCTCGACAGGCGCGCCGCTGGTCGGCCGGACGTGTCGCCAGCACGGCATTGGGGATCGTGTCATTCCTGGCACTGGAGGCCATCGGTGGGGCCATCACGCTAAACTACGGATTTACCAACTCGATGTGGGCCATTTTGGTCGTTGGTGCCATTATTTTCCTGACCGGGCTACCCATCTCCTACTACGCAGCCCGCTATGGTATCGATATCGACCTTCTGACCCGAGGCGCGGGATTCGGCTATATCGGCTCGACCATCTCGTCCCTGGTTTACGCATCGTTCACCTTTATCTTCTTTGCTCTGGAAGCCGCCATCATGTCGATGGCCATTCATCTATTGTTGCCGGTGATACCGTTGTCCCTCGCTTACGTCATCAGCGCCTTGCTCGTGATTCCGCTGGTAACGCATGGCATCAGCCGTATCTCTTTTTTCCAAGTCTGGACGCAACCCGTGTGGCTGATCTTGCAAATTGCGCCGCTCCTGTTTATTGCCTTCCATGAATCCTCCAGCTTTGGTCAGTGGCTATCCTTCCCCGGCCTGAAGCAGGCTGGGGAAGGGGGTGGCCTTAACGTGGCTTTTTTCGGCGCAGCCGCCGCCGTCATCTTTCCTTTGATAGCCCAGAATGGCGAGCAGGCGGATTTTCTGCGATTCCTGCCGGAAAAAACGGACGCCAATGCACGCCAATGGTGGATTGCGGTGATTGGCGCTGGTCCGGGGTGGGTTGTGGTCGGCGTGCTCAAGCTGTTCATCGGATCGTTTCTCGCGGTCCTGGCACTGAACCAGGGATTACCTCCGACTTCCGCCATGGATCCGACCCATATGTATACCGTGGCGTTCAGCTACATTCCCTTCAATCCCAATGCCGCGCTCTGGCTGGCTTGCATTTTCGTCATTATTTCCCAATTGAAGATCAACGTGACCAATGCCTATGCCGGCTCGATCGCATGGGCAAATTTCTTTTCCCGGCTCACTCACAGCCACCCCGGCCGGGTGGTCTGGCTGTTTTTCAATGTCGCCATTGCATTGATGCTGATGGAGTTGGGGCTTTATCAGGCGTTTGAGGTCATTCTCACCACTTATTCGAGTCTTGTCGTCGCCTGGGTCGGGTGTGTTGTTGCGGATCTTGTTATCAACAAGCCCTTGTCCCTGAGTCCTCCGCATATTGAGTTCCGGCGAAGCCATCTGTTCGATATCAATCCGGTGGGCGTTGTGTCGATGATCATCGCATCGACGTTCGGTATCCTCGCGCATTTCCAGCTATTTGGCAGTCTGGCCAAATCCTTCGCGCCGTTCCTTGCCCTGTTGCTCCCCTTTTTCCTCGTCCCTCTGATCGCCTGGCTGACCGAAGGACGATACTATCTGGCACAGCCAGCCGAACAGCATCCTGGCCACGGGGAAAAACTGCGTTGCCGCGTTTGTGATAACGAATTTGATCGTGACGACATGAGCGCCTGCCCGAGTTATGGTGGCCCGATTTGCTCCCTCTGCTGCGCCTTGGACTCCCGTTGTGGCGATCAATGCCGCCCACAAGCGCATCTCTCAGCCCAGGCCGCCAACCTGTTCGGAAAACTCTTTCCCGACCGGCTGTTTCGCCAGCTCCACTCAACTACCGGGCACTTCCTGGCAATCTTTTTTATTACCGCGTGCATCATTGGCATTCTCCTCGCTATGGTCTACAGCGCCCAATATTTCCAGTCGCCAGCGCAACGCCAGCTCATTGGCAATACGCTGTGGCAGGTTTTCTTTCTGTTGCTGTTGGTCACTGGTGTTCTCATCTGGCTCTATGTCCTGGCGCAAAAAGGCGCCCGTCTCGCACTCCAGGAAGCAAGACAGCAAACCGAGCTGCTGCGGCAGGAGGCGCAGGCGCATGAAAAAACGGCCATTGAACTGGCCAAGGCCCGCGATACGGCGAATGCCGCCAATCAGGCAAAGTCTCGCTATTTGTCGGGGGTCAGTCATGAGCTTAGGACACCGCTCAATACGATTTTCGGTTACACGCAGATCATGGAAAGTGACAGCACCCTCACGCCGAAGACGCGCAAGATAGCGGGCATCATGAAACGCAGCAGCGAGCACCTGTCTGACGTGATCGAGGGGCTACTGGAGATTTCCAAGATTGAAGCACGCAAGTTTGATCTTCACCGGGACCCGATCGACCTCCAGTCGCTGATCAAGCATCTGGAGGATATGTTTCAGCCCCAGGCCAATCGCAAAGGCATCCAGTTCCGCGTGATCTGCCAACCTGAACTACCTCGTTACGTCGCTACCGACGAGAAACGGCTGCGTCAGATCCTGGTCAATCTGCTCTCAAATGCCATCAAGTTTACCCCAGAGGGCAAGGTCGAGTTATTGATCAGTTACCGCAACCAAGTCGCACAAATGCGCGTCAAGGACACTGGCGTTGGCATCGCTGAGGAAGATCAGGAGAGAATCTTCGAGCCTTTCGAGCGTGTTCACCACAAAAATCACTCATTCAGCGGCACGGGTCTGGGGTTATCGATCAGCCGCTTGCTGGCAGAGATGATGGGCGGAGTACTTGAAGTCAAAAGCAAGGCCAATGCAGGCAGTGAATTCTGCCTGCGTTTGTTGCTGCCAAGTGTCTCACAGGAAACCATGGTCTTCCGCCCCAGAAGCACCATCACAGGCTATGTCGGGAAAAAGCAGCACATCGTGGTGGTGGACGATGAGGCTACGCACCGTCAACTGATGGCCGATGTTCTCTCGCCGTTGGGGTTTCTCGTTTTTCAGGCCAGCTCCGGCAAAGCGGCGCTGGATCTTCTCGGAAAACAACCAGTCGACCTTTTTCTTCTCGACATTTCCATGCCAGAAATGAGTGGCTGGGAGCTGCTGTCCCGGCTACGCAGTGCCGGTTGCAACACCCCGGTAATCATCCTTTCAGCCAATCAGGAGCGTAGCGTCTCTTCTCCACAGACTCGAACGGATTTCAACGGTTATATCAGCAAGCCAGTGGAACTGGCGAAGCTGCTCGATCAAATACAAAGGTGCCTGAATGTCGAATGGCAATTCGAGACCCAAACACCTCAGAAGGACAACGCTACGACATCCACAGGCCCGGTTGCGGCGGAATCACTTGAAATGCTCAAGGATTACGCCAGGATCGGTTATCTCCAAGGTATCCTGGAGATCATTGAGGCGCTGGAGGGAGAGCAGTGTAATCCACAACTGGTCAGCCAACTCCGCAAGCTTTCCGATAGCTGCAATCTCAACGGCATTGTAGAAATAATCGAAACCTTCCAGCAGTAATCTAGATCATGCAGAAATTAAGCAACAGAACCACCGTATTGGTTGTCGATGATTCTCCAGAGGCCCTCGGTATGATCAACACCGCTCTCGATCAGGCGGAAATCACGACTCTGGTTGCCCTCAATGGCCAGCAGGCACTGAATGTGCTGGAGCAGATTACCCCCGACGTGATTCTTCTGGATGCAATCATGCCGGTCATGGATGGTTACGAATGCGCGAGCGAGATCCGGCAACGCCTCCCGCTCACGCCAATCATCTTTATGACGGGGTTGAGTGATGTCAAAGACATCGTCAAAGCGTTCGACGCCGGCGCCAATGACTATATCGTCAAACCCATACGCCCAGAGGAGCTATTGGTCCGCATCCGCCAGCACACCAACAGTATGCGCATGCTGATGGAAGCCCAAAAGGCGCTCGATGCAATGCGTCAACACGTGTTCTGCATCAATCGCGATGGTGCGATCGTCTGGGCGACACCCGACGCACAGGCCTTGTTACAGAAATATCAGCAACAGAGCGGCCATGGTATCGACCTCAGTGAAAAGCTATGTAGCTGGCTGCCCAATGGACAGGCGGGCCACAACCTCGCACTTCCACTCAACCAGGATGAGATTATTCTCTCAGTACATTTCTTCAAGCAGACCAACGAGAACGAGTACTTACTGAAACTGCAGTCGCCCAATGTTGAAATTTCACCGACTGTTCTTGAGGAGAGCCTTGCCATCACCTACCGCGAGGCCGAGGTCCTGCTCTGGCTAGCTCACGGCAAGACTAACCGGGAGATTGCCGAGATACTGCAAATGAGTCCCCGCACCGTCAACAAGCACCTGGAGCAGATGTACCCCAAAATCAGCGCCAGCAATCGGACTGCCGCCGCCGCAATTGCGATTCAGACGATTCTCGGTGGTCAGATCGGGCAACCGCCAGCCTTTTAAATATCGGGTTAGGAAATACGGCCTCTTTGGTGGCTGTTAGCCTTCGTTGGGTGGATCAGCCAGTCGCTCGTTGAGCAGCGACGCCGGAGTTCGTTTCCAGCTGATGATCGCTATTTTCTGCCACGCCCGACCAGGCCGCTTCGATCACTGCCTCGAAGTATTCCGGCAGTGGCTTGTCCAGCAGGCCGTCCAGGCGTAGCTGAATCATTCTGATCGCCCCGCCAAACATCGCCGAAGTGGCTACCCATGGATCGGTCTTTTTGAACTCCCCCTTCTCCATGGCGTCGGCAACAATGCTGCGAATCCGGACGAACGGCCGGGCATCGCAGATCAGGGTTTCCTCGCGCAGAAATTCGGTGTGCTTGGCGTGGAACAGAAACGCGATGATGTTGCGATGGGTTTCGGTGTGCTCGAACAACTGGCGGATGATTTCCCGGCATTGCGCCGAGGGAGATGCAACTGTCGTCACGACGCCATCGATCAGCTCATCCAGCTCGTTGAGTAGGTGTTCGTAGAGCGCATGGGCGATGCCCTCCTTGCCGCCGAAATGGTTGTAGATGGAGCCGATGCTCACCTGTGCGCGCTTTTGTACCTCATGCACCGACACGTTGTGGTAGCCGTTTTCGACGAACAGATCCAGTGCCGCGGTGAGAATACGGCAGTCCAGTGGCTCGGGGCAGGGGGCGTTGCGTTTGAGATAGGGCATGGAGGCATTATCGTTGCGACGCCGCAAATTGCAAACCGAGAGTGAGAATGTAGGATGGGTAGAGCCCAGCGAAACCCATCATGAGCTTACCCAAGGTCAACAATGATGGCTCAGGCAGCAATCGGTTTTGCTTTCTCGATTCGTGCTCTGCGTTTGGGGGTATTGAGCGCTTTCCACAAGTCATTGCGCCGTTGCAGATTCAACCAAAAGTCGGCCGTATTCCCAAATACGGTGGCGAGCATCAGCGCCGTGTCAACCGTAATTGCGCGCCGGTTGGTGCATAACTCGTTGACGGTTTTGCGGCTGACGCCCATCGCTTCGGCCAATTGCCCCTGCGTCAGCGACAAGGGTTCAAGAAATTCCTCGGTAATCACTTCACCAACACTGACGGGCTGTCGTTTAGTGATGTTCATTGCATGCCTCACCGATAATCATGATTATCCAGATAGATGCCTTCGGCCGCACCAGGCTCGCGTAACCACGTGAACACAAGCCGCCATTGCTTGTTGACGCGAATGGAGTGCTTCCCGGCCAGATTCCCCCGCAATTTTTCAAAATGATTGCTCGGAGGTGACCGCAAGTCGAGCTCGGAAGTTGCGTCGTCGATTAACTGTAGCTTTCGGAACAGGCGGTCTTCGATTTCTGTGGGTATCTTTTTGCAGCTTTTGTCGTGCAGATAAAAATCTCTTAACCAGCGATCCCGAAAACTCTGTATCAAGGCGCCTCCTCATCAGCTTGGGATAGTGTAACGCCCCATGTTACTCTTCGCAATCAACAAGTCCGTAGTCGGTAGGATGGGTAGAGCGCAGCGAAACCCATCAAACCACCCCGACAAATCTCATGACGCAATACCGGCGCCACCGCATCCAGGGCGGAACCTATTTCTTCACGGTGGTGCTGGCCAATCGGCGCGCCGCACTACTGACTGAACACATCGAGAAGCTCCGCGAGGCCTTCGCCGAAGTGAAAGCGAAGCATCCGTTCCACATCGACGCCATCGTCGTGTTGCCTGATCATCTGCACTGCATCATGACCCTGCCCAAGAACGACGCCGATTTCTCCTTACGCTGGCGGCAGATCAAATCTGCCTTTTCCCGGCGCATCCCACATGGCGAACATCGCAGTCGCAGCCGGCAACGTAAGGGCGAACGGGGAATCTGGCAGCGGCGCTTCTGGGAACACGCGATACGGGACGATGTCGACTGGCAGCGGCATGTGGATTATGTGCACTACAACCCGGTGAAACATGGCTGGGTAGACGAAGTGCGGCACTGGCCTTATTCATCGTTTCACCGATTCGTGGCGCGGGGAATGTATCCGGAGGATTGGGGTGGTGTGGAAGAGGAAGACATTGATGCGGGGGAGTAGTGGGGTCGATGGGTTTCGCTATGCTCTACCCACCCTACGGCGCTGGAATGTAGGATGGGTAGAGCGCAGCGAAACCCATCTTGCCCAAGGATAATATTGCCACTCAGCACCGGGCAAGCGCATCGCTGATTGACAATAATGAACATTCATTCTATTTTCCTGCATCTGTTGTTCACTGATTCAGGAGTCACATCACAATGAAAGCCAAAGCCGCCGTAGCCTGGGAACCGAAAAAGCCACTCTCCATCGAAGAAGTGGATGTCATGGGGCCGAAAGAGGGTGAGGTGTTGCTCAAGGTGGTTGCATCCGGCGTTTGCCATACCGACGCCTTTACCCTTTCCGGTGATGATCCGGAAGGGGCCTTTCCTTGCATCCTCGGTCACGAGGGTGGTTGCGAAGTGGTGGAGTGCGGCCCGGGCGTCAAATCATTGCAGCCTGGCGATCATGTGATCCCACTGTACATTCCGGAGTGCGGTGACTGTGAATACTGCAACTCCACCAAAACCAACCTGTGCCAGAGCATCGCGGGCACCGTCTGGACCGGCTACATGCCCGATGGCACGCGACGCTTTTCGCAAAACGGCAAGGATATCTTCCATTACATGGGCTGTTCGACCTTTTCCGAATACACCGTCGTGCCGGAAATCGCGCTGGCGAAAATCAATAAGGAAGCGCCGCTGGACAAGGTTTGTCTGCTCGGCTGCGGCGTCACCACCGGCATTGGTGCCGTGCTCAATACTGCCAAGGTCGAACCCGGTTCCACAGTGGCGGTGTTCGGGTTGGGCGGCATCGGCCTGTCCTGTATTCAGGGTGCGGTAATGGCGGGCGCCGAACGCATCATCGGTATCGACATCAATCCCGACAAATTCGCCTTTGCCAAGCAACTTGGGGCCACGCATTTCGTCAACCCGAGCGAGATCGACGGCAGCTTTGTCGAATACATGCAGGACACCTTCGACGGTGGCCCGGACTACTCCTTCGAATGCATCGGTAATGTCCACGTAATGCGCGATGCGCTGGAATGCACCCACATGGGCTGGGGCAAGTCGGTGGTCATCGGCGTCGCCGGCGCTGGGCAGGAAATCGCCACCCGGCCGTTCAATCTGGTGGTCGGCCGGCAGTGGCTCGGCACCGCGTTTGGCGGCGTCAAGGGGCGCAGCGAATTGCCGGGCTATGTCGATCGCTACATGGACGGGCAAATCGAGCTGGACAGCCTCGTCACCCACACCATGCCGCTGGAAGACATCAACAAAGCCTTCGACCTGATGCACGAAGGCAAAAGCATCCGCTCCGTCATCCTGTTCTGAGGCAGACCGATGAGTATCGAACAAACCGAAAGCATCAAGGAATTCGGCGGCTACCTGAACCGTTATGTCCACGACTCGGACAGCTGCCACTGCCGCATGACCTTTTCCGTCTACCTGCCGCCGCAGGCGGAACAGGGCCCGGTACCGGCGCTTTACTGGCTCTCCGGGCTGACCTGCACCGACGACAATGCCCGCGTCAAAGCCGGCGCCCAGCGTTACGCCGCCGAACACGGCATTGCGCTAATCTTCCCCGACACCAGCCCCCGCGGCGACGACGTGCCCGACGAACCTGACCGTTACGACCTCGGCCAGGGCGCGGGCTTCTATGTCAACGCCACTCAGCCCCCCTGGAATACCCATTACCAGATGTACGATTACGTGACCCGGGAGCTGCCCGCGCTGGTCGAAGCTGAACTGCCGCTGATCCCGGGGCAGCGCGCGATCTCCGGCCACTCCATGGGCGGCCACGGCGCGCTCATCTGCGCCCTGAAAAACCCGGACATGTACCAATCCGTCTCCGCCTTCGCACCCATCTGCAACCCGATCCACTGCGGCTGGGGCAAAGGCTGCTTCGGCGCCTACCTCGGCGACGATACCGAAGCCTGGAAAGCCTACGACGCCACCGAATTAATCAAGGCCGGCGCCCGCGTCGGCGACATCCTCATCGACCAGGGCACCGCCGACGAATTCTACGACGAAGGTCAGCTGCTACCGGAGAACTTCCAGCAAGCCTGCAACGACGCCGGCCAGCCGTTGACGCTGCGCATGCAGGACGGCTACGACCACAGCTATCACTTCATCGCCACGTTCATCGGCGAGCATATCGCGCGGCATGCGAAGGCGTTGGGGCGGTAAGGGTGGGCATGAGGTACGTGAAGGGTAGTTAGTACTCAATTTCCGGAGTTCAGATAAGCTGGCTGGGCTAAAGCTGCTTGGGAATTCATCCACCTGCTGCGATCCTATCACCGCCTCAACCTGCATACGCCGTATCAGCCGCCCCGCGAATGATCGGCGGGTATAGGGTGGTGTGACAGCAAATGGAAGCCCGGATGTAACTACTCAGCTCACCACTGAAACGCGCCATCTCTGCGTCGCCTACATGGATGTAGGTGAGGGGCGTGAGCAGGATGCGGAAGCTTTGGGAAATGGTCATTTACCCATGGTAGAAAATTGCTCC
>Ga0256839_1001481_pt1 | contig 28441 bp, 19 predicted proteins | sample 354166metaG_FD_185968 | JGI IMG/M metagenome (GOLD analysis project Ga0256839, IMG submission 185968) | Hydrothermal vent microbial communities from Mid Atlantic Ridge, Atlantic Ocean - 354-166 | ecosystem: Environmental > Aquatic > Marine > Hydrothermal vents | place: Atlantic Ocean: Mid... | reverse complement strand
TGCCAATGCCAGCGGTCAATGCACGTTTTCCGAACACTTGCATGGTTCCCGACTCCCTTGTGCACGTGAACGAAATCCATTGCCTGCATTGCATCGGCAACATATGCTCGCGGGGCTGAATCAGGGGTGAAGCGCTCGTTCAGCATGTATTCATCATCGGACGGTGGCATCGGAACACATGGGGGCTGTTGGTCATCATGCGACAACGCACGCGGAAGTTCATCGGCATCATCATCACCTTCAGCTTCCTGGTGGTCTATGTGCTGGTGATGATGGCCTTCGGGGCCATGCTGGCGGCGCGCGAGCCGGGGTTTTTCGTGCAGCTGGCCTATCATGCCATTGCCGGGGTGGCGTGGCTGCCGGTGGTAATGTTCATCATCCGCTGGATGGCGCGGCCGGATGCGGATGAGGGGGAGCGCTGACCTCCACTGACAAGACGGCAACGCGCCCGCCACAAGGGGCGGGCGCGGGGGACATCAGGGGTGTTGTCCCTGACGGTCAGTCAGCCGGTAGGTGATCAGAGCTGTTCTCAGCCAGTGAAGATGCGCTTGAACTGATCCCACTTCTCCTCCCACGTGGTTTCGCGGATGGTCTTCAGCAGCTCCTTGACGTCGAACTTGTGGTGCTGTTCGTAAGCCACGCCGATCTGCGGCCAGTCGGCAAGGCCCACCTCCCGCGCATGTTCGATGAAGCCGGGGTTCTTCCAGAAGTAGGCACCGGGCATGGTGGTGGGCACCACCACGGCGAAGAACAGGGCGCGGCCCAGCAGGCTCTGCGCCAGCGCCACCAATGCCAGCAGCAGGAATGCCGGCAGCAACACGCTGCTCAGGGCCGTATCTCCAGCCAGCGGTGCAGTGCTGGCCAGTCCGCCGGAAAGCAGCACGGCAATGCCCAGCAGGCCCAGCCGCAGCTGGAAGGTGCGGCCGTAGGTGGTGGTCATGAACAGCCACGAGACGGCAGCCTCGGACGATGCCTGATGCTGCTGGCGATATTGCACGATGATGCCGGCGGCCTCCAGCAGCAGGCCGAGGAAGGCGATGCCGGACAGCGCGCCGATGAGCGCCGCATCAGCCACGCCGCCGATGAGCGCGGCAACACCGATGAGCAGACTGCCCAGCGACAGCGCCGTGCCGAGGAAGCTGGCACCGGTGTGCCAGTGGTTCCAGTAGGGGCGCGCCGGGATGCGGTAGAGCTTGTACATGTAATAGCCACCATAAGCTGCTCCGGCCAGCGCCAGCGCCGCGGAAAGATTGCCCAGCACACTGGTGAAGGCATTGTCGAACAGGCTGAAGAAGGCGCTGCCCACCAGCCCGGCGAAGAAGGCGGAGACACCGGCGATCTCGCGGCTCACCGGCGACCACTTCAGATTGTAGAAGCCGCGGTAGAAGCGGTGCGGGCGGCCCAGGTGCATGTTCAGCTTGAACAGGCCGAAGGCGGCGAGCGCCACCATCACCCACAGCAGCGGCGCGAAGATGCCGCTGTCTGCCACCTGTGCCAGCGGTGCGATGGAGAACCAGCCCGAGAATATCAGCAGGGCGAAGGCACCCATCACCGCCTGCGCGGAAAGGGTGAAGGCCACGTGCGCCATCTCGTGCGAGGTCAGGAGCTTCTTCAGGTTCCACTCCACCGGCGGGGCCTTGTCATGATCGGCTTCCGCCACGTAGCGGCCCTTGTCCTCGTCCAGCCGGTATTTCACCGGCACCGAATCGACCCGCTTCACCTCCGGCTCCAGCGTCTTCAGCTGCTGGAAACGGATGTTGGGATGAGTGATGGACGGGTCGGGGAAGCCGGGGATGGACAGCTCCGCCTGCACGCGGTTTTCCGGGATCTCCTCGATGACGCCGAAGTCCAGCGCATTGCCCAGGCAGGCAGCGACACAGGCGGGCTTCAGCCCCACTTCCAGCCGATCGACGCACATGTTGCACTTGCTCACGTGCCCGGCCACGGGGTCGAGCTGCGGGGCATTGTAGGGGCACACCCAGGTGCAGTAGCCGCAGCCGAAGCAGATGTCAGGGTCCTGCAGCACCGCGCCGTATTCGGCGAACTTGGTGTAGGCGCGCGTCGGGCAGCCCTTCAGGCACACCGGGTCCTCGCAGTGGTTGCAGGCCATGGAGATGTTCAGGCGCCGATAGGCCGGATAGGTGCCACACTCGACGATGCCGACGGAGCGGAAGGCGATGTGCGAGGCAGTGCCGTTCTTCTCCGCGCAGGCGGTCTCGCAGGCGTGGCAGCCAATGCAGTTGTCGGCGTTGAAGTAGAAGCCGTGCTGCTTGTAGCGGTTGGGGTTGCGCAGGTTATGCCCCGGCTCGTCGCCGTTGACGATGAAGGGTTCATCGCGCAGCGGCGAGCCTTCCGGTGCCAGTTCGATATCGGCACCCCATTGCGTCTTCTCCTTCGTCGCCTTGCCGGTGAGAACGGCGTATTCCGGTTCGTTGTCGCGGCGCTCGAACATGGGTGTGGTTTCCGTGTGTTGCCTTCGTGTTGCCGATGTCGCCCGTGGCGTTCAGCCGCTGGCCCCCCGCTTGCGCGGAGATGACGGGGAGAGCATCAGAACTTGCGCATCTCCATGCACAGGCGGGCGGCTTCCTCCTGGTCGGGCATTTTCTCGATGCGCACCGCCTGCTGCTTGTAGGCCGGCTGGCGCGAGTGTGGATCCAGCAGCCCCAGGGTGAGGCGGTTGGTGGCGTTATGGAAGTGAAACGGCATGAACACCATGTTGTAGGGCACCCGGCCCGTGGGCATGGCCATGGCCACCGCATCACCCCGGCGCGAGACGAGGCGCACGTATTCCCCGTGCCGGATGCCCAGATCACGGGCCGCGTCGGGGTTGATCTCGATGAACGGAATGGGGCTGAACTTGTTGTTGTTGGCCACCTTGCCGGTCTTGCTGCGGCCATGCCAGTGCTCCACCAGCCGGCCGGTGTTCAGCCAGAAGGGATATTCCTCGTCCGGGTGCTCGTTGTTGTCCTCCCACGGCAGCGGGATGAGCTTCGCCCGGCCATCCGGGTGGCAGAAGCTGGCCGGCTTCTCATACAGGCGCACGCCACCCTTCTTTGGCGGGATGCCCTTCTCGCGCAGCTCCGCCGGATAGGGCCACTGGATGCCGCGATGCTTCTCGATCAGCTCGTGATCCATGCCGGTGGAGTCGGAAAGCCGGCCCTTGGAGAGCTGCTTCATCTCGTCGAACACTTCCGGCGCGGTTTCGGGGAACGTCAGCGGCGGCTTGCCTTCCCTTTCGCGCTCGGCGTTGAAGCGCTCGGCCAGGCGGTTGAACACCCACAGGTCCGGCTTGGCATCACCAGGCGGGTCGATGATGGGCTTCACGAGGTTGACGCGGCGCTCGGTGTTGGTCATCACGCCGTGCTTCTCCGCCCAGGTGCCGGCAGGCAGATACAGGTGCGCATATTGCGTCGATTCGGCGTCCTCGTAGCAGTCCTGCACGCAGCAGAACTCCAGTTGCTCCATGGCGCGGCGCACGCGGTCGGTATCCGGCAGGGAGGTGAGCGGGTTGGTGGCAATCAGCCACAGCCCCTTGATCTCGCCAGCCTCCATGGCCTTGTAGATGTCCGTCTGGGTCAGGCCGCGCTTGCGTGGCAGGAACTCCTCGTCAATGCCCCAGAAGGCGGCGACCTCCTTGCGGTGCTCCTCGTTCTCCAGGTAGCGGAAGTTGGGCAGGCCGGAGGTGGAGCCCCATTCACGCGTGCCCATGGCGTTGCACTGCCCGGTAATGGACAGCGGCGTGCCACCGGGCTTGCCGACGTTGCCGGTGATCAGCGCCAGGTTGTTGATGCCCACCACGCCGTCGGAGCCGTGGGTGGACTGGTTGATGCCCATGGTCCAGACCTGCATCGCCGCCTTGGCGCGGGCAAAGGCGCGGGCGACGGTTACGATGGTGTCCGGGTGAATGCCGGTAATCTGGCTGGCGCGGTCAGGCGTCCACTTCGCCACCTCCGCCTTCAGCTCCTCCAGCCCGGTGCAGTTCTTCTCGATATACTCCTTGTCCTCCAGTCCCTCGGCGAAGATGACGTGCATCATGGCGTTCATCAGCGGCACGTCGGTGCCGGGGTTGATGGGCAGGTGCAGGGAGGCGTTCTGTGCCAGCATGGTAACGCGCGGGTCCACGGCGATGATGGGAAAGCCGCGCTTTTCGTGCGCCTCCTTCAGCCGCCAATACATCACCGGGTGCTGTTCCGGCATGTTGGAGCCCCAGGCGATGAGATAGTCGGTATGCTCGAAGTCCTCGTAGCAGCCCGGCGGGCCGTCGGAGCCGAAGCTGCGCTTGTAGCCCGACACGGCGGAGGCCATGCACAGGGTGGTGTTGCCGTCATAGTTGTTGGTGCCGATCAGCCCGCGGGTGAGCTTGCCCAGCGTGTAGAACTCCTCGTTCAGCATCTGACCGGTGGAGATGATGGCAAACGAGTCGGGGCCGTATTTCTTCTGGATGCGGCGGATTTCCGAATACAGGCGATCGAGCGCGCTGTCCCAGTTGGTCTGCTGCCAGGGGCTGCGGATGTGATCGCGCTCAAGCACCCGGGTGCCGCGCCCCGGCGAGCGGAAGATCTCGTATTCGAAAATGCCCTTCAGGCACAGCTTGCCGCGGTTCACGTCTGCCTCGGCATTGCCGCGGCAGGAAATGGGTTTGCCGTCGATGTCCAGCCCGACGTCAATGGAACAGCCGGTGGAGCAGTAGCCGCAGGTTACGGTCTGCCAGTCCACCACCTCCTTGGTGGGCAGGTTGACGGGGTTCTTCTTCGTGCGTCCGAACAGCATGGTGGTGTCGCCTTTGCCTGTTTCGGTGTTCGGTGTTCGTCGGGCGGGCCGATTTCCCGGCATCGGCGGCCTGCCCCGTGGTGGGCGTGCGATGCTCCACTCGTGCAGCGACGGGAGGAGGGGATGTTGCCCCCCTCCCGCGCCGCAGTTGCTACAACTTCAAGAATATCGCGCCGTTCTCCACCTTCACTTCGAAGGTGCGGGTTTTTCCTTCATCCGGGCCGGTGGCCTCGCCGGTCTTCAGGTCGATGACCCAGTTGTGCAGCGGGCAGGCCACGCGGCAATCATGCACAATGCCCTCCGACAGCGGCCCACCCTCGTGCGGGCACTTGTTTTCCAGCGCGTAGAAATTGCCATCGCCGGCATGAAACAGGCCGATGTTGCCCTGCTTCGTCTTCACCACCCGCGCCATCAGCGGCGGGATGTCCTCGACCTTCGCCACTTCCACCCATTCCTGTGTCATGATCCCTGCCGTGTCGTTCATGGTTGTTCGTTCCCGACTGCTTCCGTGGCCAGCATGATCGGCCTCACACCAGCTCGGCCACCGGCTTGAAGAACGGATCCTCCTTCTCCGACAGCTCCTGCCACGGGTCGCGCTGGGCGAACTTCTGCGAATACAGGAAGCGCTCATACAGCTCCTTGCGCTTCTGCTCGTCGGAGAGGATGTCCTTCACGTAAGAGAGGCCGACGCGCTCGATCCACGGCGCGGTGCGCTCCAGGTAGCGCGCCTGTTCACGATAGAGCTGGATGAAGGCACCGGCCCATTCCAGCACCTCTTCCTCCGTCTCCACCTTGGTGAGCAGGTCGGTAACACGCACCTTGATGCCGCCGTTGCCACCCACGTGCAGCTCGTAGCCGGAATCCACGCACACCACGCCGAAGTCCTTGATGGTGGCCTCCGCGCAGTTGCGCGGGCAGCCGGAGACGGCCATCTTGAACTTGTGCGGCATCCAGCTTCCCCACGTGAGGCGCTCCAGCTTGATGCCCAGGCCCGTGGAGTCCTGCGTGCCGAAGCGGCACCAGGTGGAGCCGACGCAGGTCTTCACCGTGCGCAGCGCCTTGCCGTAGGCATGGCCGGAGACGAGGCCGGCCTTGTTGAGATCGCGCCAGATGTTGGGCAGGTCCTCCTTGGCGATGCCGAACAGGTCGATGCGCTGCCCACCGGTAACCTTCACCTCGCGGGCGTTGTATTTCTCCGCCACGTCGGCAATGGCGCGCAGCTCGTCCGGCGTGGTAACACCGCCCCACATGCGCGGCACCACGGAATAGGTGCCGTCCTTCTGGATGTTGCCATGCGCGCGCTCGTTGATGAAGCGCGAGGCACGGTCATCCTCGTATTCGCCGGGCCAGGCGCACAGCAGGTAGTAGTTCAGCGCCGGGCGGCAGGAAGAGCAGCCGTTCGGCGTCTTCCACTCCAGCGCCTTCATCACCTCGGGGATGGACTTCAGCTCCTGCTCCAGGATGGCGGCGCGCACCTGGTCATGGGTGTAGTCGGTGCAGCCGCACATGGGCTTCTCCGACGGCGAGGCCGAATAGTCGCCGCCCAGGGTGTGGGCCAGCAGCTGCTCCACCAGCGCCGTGCAGGAGCCGCAGGAGGCCGAGGCCTTCGTGTGCGCACGCACGTCCTCCAGCGTGAACAGGCCCTTCTCCTTGATGGCGGACACGATCTCGCCCTTGCACACGCCGTTGCAGCCGCAGATCTCGGCCTCGTCCGGCAGGTTGGCCACCGCCGCATCGCCACCGTGGCCGGAATCACCCAGGTGCGCCTGGCCGAACAGCAGCTTGCTGCGGATGTCGGAGATGTCGGTGCCGTCCTTCATCAGCTGGAAATACCAGGTGCCGTCCACGGTATCGCCGTAGAGCACCGCGCCGATGATGCGGTCGTCGCGAATGACCAGCTTCTTGTAGATGCCGCCCTTTTCGTCCAGCATCACCAGCTCTTCCGTGCCATCGCCGCCAAGGAAGTCGCCGGCGGAGAACAGGTCGATGCCGGTAACCTTCAGCTTGGTGGAGGTAACGGAGCCTTCGTAGGTCATCCAGCCCGTGCCGGCGAGGTGGTTGGCCAGCACGCGGGCCTGCTCGTAGAGCGGCGCGACGAGGCCGTAGCAGACGCCACGGTGCTGCACGCATTCACCAACGGCAAAGATGCGCGGATCGAAGGTCATGAGGAAATCATTGACGACGATGCCGCGCTCGCAGTGGAGGCCGGCCTCCTTTGCCAGCTGGATGTTGGGCACGATGCCGGCGGCCATGACCACCAGGTCGGCCTCTATCTCGGTGCCGTCCTCCAGCTTCACGGCGCGCACGCGGCCCGTCTCGTCGCCCAGCAGCTCGGTGGTCTTGGCCGGCATGACGAACTTCATGCCGCGCTCTTCCAATGATGCGCGCAGCATGTTGCCGGCGGTGGCATCCAGCTGGCGCTCCATGAGCGTTTCCATGAGGTGGACGACGGTAACGTCCATGCCGTTCTTCATCAGGCCGTTGGCGGCCTCCAGCCCCAGCAGGCCGCCGCCGATGACCACCGCCTTCTCGTATTGGCGGGCGGCATCCAGCATGGTTTCGACATCGGCAATGTCGCGAAAGCCGATGACGCCTTCAAGGTCATTGCCCGGCACCGGCAGGATGAAGGGCTTTGAGCCGGTGGCGATGATGAGCTTGTCGTAAGGCACGCTGCGGCCATCGGCCAGCTCCACCTGCCGCCGCGGACGGTTGATGCGCGTTGCGGCCACGCCCTTGATCAGCTCGATGCCGTTTTCGGCATACCATTCGGGCGTGTTGAGCATGATGTCATCGATGGTGTTCTCTCCGGCCAGCACCGGCGAGAGCAGGATGCGGTTGTAGTTGCCGTATGGCTCATCGCCGATGACGGTGATGGCATAACGCGCCGGGTCCAGCTTGAGGATCTCCTCCACGGCGCGCACGCCGGCCATGCCGTTGCCGATGACAACAAGGCGCTCGCGCGCGCCCTCTGGTGTGCTGGCATGCATGTTCATGATGTCTGTCCGCTTCCCTTGTCTTGCAGGTTGCCGTTGCAACCGGCTTCTTGCACGAAATAGCCAATGGCACCCATGATGCCCCGCCTGACTGCTCTGGCAGGTGCTGCAGCTCCGGTCGCAGCCTTTTCGACATGAACTTATGCAAGCAGCATGCCAAGTTTGCGACGACATGCAAGGCATATATGCTTCACATTGTTTTTGCGGTGTTTTCATGGAGTCTTCCTTGGTGTCGGCATGCGTTGCCACTTTGCCCGGGGGGGTGCGCAGAGATTAAAAAATCATCAATGAGCGCATTATGATGATCTAATATTAGGCACCCAATTATTATGCTTATTTTTTGAGCAAGATTCATATCTGCATGATAAATGGAGATATTTTTCAATTTCTTCCAGATTGCGAAAAATGGCACACCTCTTGCCTTCCACCCTGCGTGGAAGCGACAGACCGCAGTTTGACCATTTGCAAGCTCGGGAGGCAGGTATCATGAGCGACCAATCGCCAGCCAGGCTGAATCCGCTGGCTTTCGGCAAACCGGAAATCCGGGTGCTGCACTTCACCTGGATCGCATTTTTCATCACTTTCTACGTCTGGTTCAATCATGCACCACTGCTGAAGTCCATCCAGACTTCGCTGGGGCTGACGGACCAGGAGCTGAAAACCCTGCTGATCCTCAACGTGGCGCTGACCATTCCCGCACGCATCGTCATCGGCATGCTGGTGGACAAGTTCGGGCCGCGGCAGGTCTATTCCGGCCTGCTGATGATTGGCGGTGCCATATCCATCGCCTTCGCTTTTGCGCAGGACTTCATCCAGGCCGCCATCCTGCGTTTCCTGCTGGGCTTCATCGGTGCCGGTTTCGTCATCGGCATCCGCATGATCTCCGAGTGGTTCCCGGCAAAGACCGTGGGCCTGGCGGAAGGCATCTACGGTGGCTGGGGCAACTTCGGCTCGGCCGCCGCGGCCATGACGCTGCCGACCATCGCCCTGTGGCTGGGCGGCGGCGACGAGGGCTGGCGCTGGGCCATTGCCATCTCCGGCGCGGTGGCCATCCTCTACGGTGCCTTCTATTTCTTCTCCGTGTCCAACACGCCTAAGGGCTCCACCTACTTCAAGCCGAAGAAGAGCGGCGCGCTGGAGGTTACCTGCCCGCGCGACTTCTGGCTGCTGCTGCTCATGAAGCTGCCGCTGGTGATGGCGCTGGGGCTGCTGACGTGGAAGCTGGGGCACTGGGGGCTGAAGGTGCTGCCCACGTGGCTGGAGTTCGGCATCTATGCCGGTCTGGTGGCGCTGTATGCCTGGCAGGCATGGCACATCTGGGAGGTCAACAAGCACGTGTTCAAGCGCGAGGTGCCGGAGCTTGACCGTTACGACTTCCGCCAGGTGGCAGCGCTGGACGTGGCCTATTTCGCCACCTTCGGCTCGGAGCTGGCGGTGGTCTCCATGCTGCCGCTGTTCTTTGCCAACACCTTCGACCTGTCGCCGGTTACCGCCGGTCTGCTGGCCTCGGGCTATGCCTTCATGAACCTGGTGGCGCGGCCCACCGGCGGGTTGCTGTCGGACCGCTTCGGCCGGCGCGGCACCATGATGATCCTGCTGGCGGGGCTGAGCCTTGGCTACTTCGGCATGTCGTTCATCAATTCCGACACGTGGCTGCCGCTGGCGGTGGCGCTGGTGATGTTCTGCTCGTTCTTCGTGCAGTCCGGCGAAGGCGCGGTGTTTGCCATCGTGCCGCTGATCAAGCGCCGGCTGACGGGGCAGATCGCCGGCCAGGTGGGTGCCTATGGCAACGTCGGCGCGGTTACCTTCCTCACCGTGCTGTCGTTCGTCTCGCCGCAGACGTTCTTCCTGGTCATCGGTGCCTGCGGCCTGCTGGCCCTGCTGCTGACCTACCTGTTCCTGAAGGAGCCGGAAGGGCACATTGCCGAAACCCTGCCCGACGGAACGGTGGAGCTGATCAAGGTGAAATGACACGCCTGCACTTCCGGCCGCCACGAGGGGCCGGAAGCACCATTCGCCACGGGAAGGCCGCCTGCCAGCAATGACAGGCGGCCTTCCGCAACACGTCATGCACATGCTTCAATCATGCCGCAACCACTCATGACCTGCTGAAGGTGCCGCCCATGAGCAAACCCGTCATCGACATTGGCCAGCATTCCGAGGCCGGGCCGCGCAAGGCCAACGAGGACAGCTTCGGCGTGATGGTTCCGCAGCCGCCGCTGTGCGAGACCAAGGGGCTGGCGATGGCGGTGGCCGACGGCATGAGTTCGTGCGCCGAGCCGAAGGCGGCGTCGGAAACGGCGGTAAAGAGCTTCCTGGACGACTATTACGCCACGCACGAGAGCTGGAGCGTGGAAACCTCCGTCTCGCGGGTGCTGACCTCCATCAACCGCTGGCTCTACAGCCAGGGCCAGGGCGAGAGCGGCCACGGGCTGGTTACCACCTTCACCGGCGCGGTGCTGAAGGCCGGGGTGCTGCATGTCTTTCACGTCGGCGATTCGCGCCTTGCCCTGCTGCGCGATGGCGAGCTGCGGCCGCTGACCCGCATGCATCGCGTTACCATTGGCGAGAAGCGCGACTATCTCTCTCGCGCGCTGGGCATCGACGTGGCGGTGAGGGTGGAGCACCGCGAGGTGCCGGTGGAGGCCGGCGACGTGCTGGTGTTCACCACCGACGGCGTGCACGACGTGCTGAAGGATGCCGACATCATCCACGCCATCGAGGCACATGGCGATGACCTCAACGCGGCGGCAGAGGCCATTTGCAAGGCGGCGCTTCAGGCCGGGGCGGACGACAACGTTACCTGCCAGATCGTGCGTATCGACGACCCCGGCCAGCCGGACGAACATGCATGGCACCGGCGGCTGGCGGCGCTGCCGTTTCCGCCACCGCTGGAGCCGGGGCAGGTGATGGATGGCCTGCGCATCATCCGCGAGCTGCACGCCTCCGCCCGCACGCAGGTGTATCTGGCGGAAGACACGGAAACGGGGCGGCAGGTGGTGGTGAAGACGCCTTCACCGAAGTTCGAGGACGATCCGGACTACATCGAGCAGTTCATGCGCGAGGAATGGGTGGGGCGGCTGATCGACAACCCGCACGTGGCAAAGATCGTGCAGCGCAACACGCCGCGCACCTTCCTCTATTTCTGCATGGAATACATCGAGGGGCCGACCCTGCGGCAGTGGATGAACGATCATCCGCGGCCACCGCTTTCCAAGGTGCGCGACATTGCGCGGCAGATCGTCTCCGGCCTGCGGGCCTTTCATCGGCGCGAGATCATCCACCAGGACCTGAAGCCGGAGAACATCAAGCTGGATGCCGACGGCACGGTGAAGCTCATCGACTTCGGCTCGGCGCACGTGGCCTCGCTGGAGGAACTGAAGCTTCCCGGCTCGCAGGAGGATCGCGGCCCGCTGGCCACTGCCGGCTACGTGGCACCGGAGGTGCTGGAAGGTGCGCGCCCGCACAAGCGGCAGGATATCTATTCGCTGGGCGTGATCATCTACGAGATGCTCACCGGCAAGCTGCCCTACGGCAAGCCGCTGGAAAGCGCGCGGCAGGCACGGCGCGCCCGTTACGTGCCGGCGAAGCGGCACAACCCGGAAGTGCCGCTGTGGATGGACAAGGCGCTGGAAAAGGCGGTGGCGAAGGAGCCTCAGCGGCGCTATCAGCTGATGAGCGAGCTGTTGCGCGACATCTCCCGCCCCAATCCGAACTTTGCAGAGCGTGCCGACACTCCGCTGCTGGAGCGCAACCCCGAGGCCTTCTGGAAGGGCCTCGCCCTGCTGTCGCTGCTGTTGAACATCATCCTGCTGATCACCCTGCTGACACGCTGAAGCAGGCATCCGCCACGCATGGTGGGCATGTTTCCGCTGTCCTGCACCCGGTGTGCGGCAATCGGGTGAAGCCGGCAAGGCGTGCTCAGAAGCCGAAGCGGCGCAGGCGGGAGTCGATGCCGCTGGCGTAGGAAAGCCCGCAGATAAGCACGTGCGTCAGGTGCGGGTAGATGAGATAGACATCGCGCCGCACCTGCTCGAAACCGGCGCGGTCGAAGCCGGGCATCAGCGCCTCGAAGGCGTCGAAGAAGGCGCGGCCCGCAGTGCCGAACATGGTCATGAAGGCCAGGTCGTATTCGTAATGCCCGTAATAGATGGCCGGGTCGATGAAGGCCGCCACCTTGCCACCGGAGGCGATCACGTTGCCGCCCCAGATGTCGCCATGCAGCAACGACGGGTGCGCCGGCTCGTCGATGAACTCCTCCAGGTGCTCGCAGAAGCGCTCGATACGCCGCAGCAGGTCAGCGGAAAGCCCCGCCCGCTCGTGCGCCAGCCGCGCCATGAACAGCAGCCGCTGCTCGCGGAAGAAGTCCACCCAGGTGTCGTATTTCGGGTTGGGCTGGGGCAGGGGGCCAATGGTGGTGTCGAACTCAAGCCCGAAGAACGGCTGGCGCTTGCGATACATCGGCACCAGCAGCTCCGCCATGTGCCGCTCCACCGATGCCCCGCCACCGCCGGAACCGGCGATGTAGTCCATCACCAGCAGCTCGGCCTCGGCATGATGCACGCGCGGCACCGGGATTTCGCCTTGAAGCCGCTGCAGCATCCGGCCCTCTGTCAGCAGGTGCTCCGGCCTCGGCCCCTTTCCGTGCTTGGCCACGATCTTGCGCCCGTCGGCCAGCTCCACCACCTCCAGCGACAGCCCGTAGCTGCCCGACAGCGGACGCACCCCCGCCACCGGCACGCCCATCACCTGCTCGATGCGTTGTGCAATGCTGCTGTGCATGTCCGTTGTTGTGCAAGCAAAGGCGCCGCCCGGTCAAGCGGGCGACGCCGTGGGATGTCGTTGCTGTTTCTGTTGCAGGATGTTCAGGCCTGCTGCCGGCCCTTCCACAGCTTCCATGCCGCCGGCACGCCCAGCGCCACGATGGCCGCCTTCAGCAGATCGCCACCGATGAACGGCCAGAAGCCGAAGGTGAGCACCTTCTCCCAGCCGGTAAATTGCGCCAGCCAAAGAAGCCCCGGCGCGTAGATCAGCGCCAGCCCGATCAGGGCGGCGATGAACAGCTTCAGCGCATGCCGCGCCCAGCCGCGCTCCGCCAGCCAGCCGACGGCGAAGGCCGCCAGCACGAAGCCGAGGATGTAGCCGCCCGTCGGCCCCATCATGTAGGCAAGGCCAATGCCGCGTTCCGGCGTGCCGGCAAACACGGGCAGCCCCGCCGCGCCCTCGGCGATATACAGCAGCACCGCCGCCGTGCCCAGCCGGCTGCCCAGCGCCGCCGCCAGCCCCAGGATGGCCAGCGTCTGCAACGTCATCGGTACCGGCCAGAACGGCACCTGCACCTTGGCCGAAAGCCACAGCAGCAGCGAGCCGCCAATCACCAGCGCTGCCTTCAGCGCCATGCTCTGCGGCTGCACCAGCACGCCGCGGGTGGTGGTTGCCTGCATTGGTTTTTCCTCCTCCTGTTGCGCGGAATTATCTTTTCCGCCTCTCGTATACATTACACTGTCGCCGGAAGCATGGCATGACGTGGCGCATCCGGCAACCGTCCGCTGGTGCCATCATCATGGGCACCGAACAGCCGTTGTTGTCGCCTCCTGCTCTGCATTCCCGGCAGGCTCCAGCCGCAGCCCCAGCTGTTCCAGCAGTCGTGCATCGGCATCTGGCCCGGCATTGTCGCAGGTCAGCAGCTTCTCGCCGGTGAAGATGGAGTTGGCACCGGCAAGGAAGCACCACGCCTGCATCTGTGCCGACATCTCCCGCCGCCCTGCCGCCAGCCGGATGCGGCTTTTCGGCATCACGATGCGGGCCACGGCAATGCTGCGGATGAACTCGAAGTCGTCCACCGGCTCGGCATCCTGCAACGGCGTGCCCGGCATCGGCACCAGCCGGTTGATGGGCACCGACGCCGGATGCGGCTGCATGCAAGCCAGCACCCGCAGCATGGAGATGCGATCCGCCCGCGTCTCCCCCAGCCCCAGGATGCCGCCGCAGCACACCTTGATGCCGGCATCCTGCACGTGCCGAAGGGTCTGCAGGCGATCCTCGAACCGGCGGGTGGTGATGACATTGGCGTAGTGCTCCGGCGAGGTATCGATGTTGTGGTTGTAGTAGTCCAGCCCCGCCTCGCGCAGTTGCCGCACCTGCTCTGGCGACAGCATCCCCAGTGTCATGCAGGTTTCCAGTCCTTCTTCCTTCACCGCGCGGATCATGGCAATGATGCGCGGCATGTGTGCCGGTTTCGGCGAGCGGAAGGCCGCGCCCATGCAGAAGCGTTTCGCTCCCGCGGCCCGCGCCGCCCGCGCTGCGCGGCGCACTTCGTCGATGTCCATCAGCGGCGTGATCTCGGCATCACCGCCATGCCGGGCGCTCTGGCTGCAATAGCCGCAGTCTTCCGGGCAGCCGCCGCTCTTGATGTTGAGCAGGGTGCAGCCCTCCACCGCATGCGGATCGAAATGCATCCGATGCACCTGATGCGCCTTGAGCACCAGATCGAAGAACGGCAGATCGAACAGCGCGGCAATCTCCTCGCGCGTCCAGTCATGCCGGAGGTCGGCACCATTGTCCGCACCATCGTCAGCGCCTGTGCCGATGGAAGAAACCGATGCCCTCTTGCCCATTGACCATCGCTCCGTGCTGCCTGCCATCAAGCCTGCAAGATGGCCGGTGCACGCCAGCGCGCACCGGCCATCGTCAGCGTGTGGTGTGCGTAGCAGCCCCGCCACGGCGCTGCAAGCACAAGCCGCAGCGGGGCAGGGGGCATCACTCGGCCGGCACCGGTGCGCGCTCGGCCAGCTTTTCAAGCGCCACTTCCGCCGCCCGCTCGCCGGACAGCAGCATGGCCCCGAAGGTCGGCCCCATGCGCGCCAGGCCGAAGGTCTCCGCCGCCGCCATGCCGGCCACCAGCAGGCCCGGGTAGACCTCCCGCGTGTGCTCCACCACCGCGTCCTCCGAGGCGGTAACGTGCAGCGCGCCCATGCCCTTCACCTCCACCAGGCCGCGCTTGGCCAGCGCCTGCACCGCCACCGCGTCATGTCCCGTGGCGTCGATGACCACCGGCGCTTCCAGGGCGATGGGATCGACGCAGGTAATGGCCTTCGGCAGCCCCTTCACCGGGCTCCAGTTGATGACCACGCCGGTAACCCGCTGCGCGTCAGGATCCACCACCAGGTCCTCCACGTAGGTGAGCTGCATGAACTTCACCCCCGCCTTCGCCGCCGCGGCGATGGTGGAGGCGCAGGCCAGCGGCCCCGGCACGGTGTAGAGGTCATCGCTCTTCTTCTCCATCGGCACGCCGATCTCCTCCAGCACCTTCTGCCCCGGCGCGCGCACGGTGATGGTGTTCATGAAGTAGCCGCCCAGCCAGAAGCCGCCGCCGAGATAGTTGTTGTTCTCGACAACGAAGACGTTCACGCCCTTTTCCGCCAGCTTGCGCGCGCAGGTCAGCCCCGCCGGGCCGGCACCGATGACGAACACGTCCGCCTTCAGCGCCTCCTGCATGTTGTGCACGAAGCCCTCCAGGATGGCGCTGCTGATGGTGTTTTCGCTGGTCTTGGGAAAGATGCTCATGATGGCTTCTCCGCTATTGCCATTTCGGTTGATGGTCGAAACGGCGCAGGGAAGCCCCCGGAACCGGAATGGTCGGAAAACATGAATCAATCCGCGCAAGCCTGTCTGCAACGGATTGAAGGGTGGCCGGAATTCGCGGCCTCTTCAGGCCCTGCCTGATGCGCCGCCAGGCCGGCATGGCACACCCTGCAAGCCACCCTCATGTTTTCAGGCGCACTCCCTTCGCCGGCATTACCCGGATCAGGTTCCAAGGGTTGGAAGCACAGGCTCCCTCTCAGCCAGCCGGATGCAACGCATCCAGCCCGGCACCCCTGACGCCAGTCATTGAAGATGCCGTGCGGCATCCTCTCATGGCATTTCAGCAGATGGTGAGGCGGGGAAGAAGCAACCGGGCAAACGCAAAAGTGGCAATTGCCCCGGGTGCATTGCCGCGTGGTGAAAAGCGGACCTGCAATGCAGCAGGCCTACCCCCGCAAGTCCTTCGGGCGCACGTGGTGAAGCAGCCTGCCCTTGGTGTTCTTGCCGATCTCCTGCCAGTTCTCCAGCGGCAGGTCGATGACCGCCAGCGCTGCGGTGGGAAATTTCTCGTGCAGGCGTCTCATGGCGTGGTCATCACCATCTGCGGCCAGCAGCATGGCCAGCTCGTGCATGGCCTCGTTGTGCCCTACCAGCAGCAGCGTGCGTGCATCGCCGCCATGCCGGCGGATGGCCTCCAGCAGTGGCTGCGGATTGTCGAAGGCATAGAGCATGGCCACATGCTCCGCTGCTGCGCCAGGGCCGTCATTTTCCTTGCCCTGCAGCACATCACGCACCAGCTCCCATGTCTGCCGCGCCCGCAAGGCCGTGGAAACAAGCGCCTTGTCAGGCTTCAGCCCATGCCTGAGCATGAAAGCGCCCATCAGCGGCGCATCGCGCACCCCCCGCGCCGCCAGCGGGCGCTCGTGATCATCCAGCCGCGGATTGCTCCAGTCGGACTTCGCGTGCCTCAGCAGCATCAGCCTGCGGCTCATGCGGCATCTCCGCCTGAAGGTTCCGCCGTGCTTCCATGCCGCTTCCCGGCCTGCTGCTGCGCCGTGCCGGGGCGCGCCTCGGTAATTTCGCCGATCTTCGATATGTCGAACGGCGTCGTCTGATACATTTCGTTGATCCAGTTGCCGAACAGCAGGTGCGCATGGCTGCGCCAGCGGTTTTCCGGCGTGGCGTGCGGGTCGTCGTCAGGGAAGTAGTTGGCAGGTATCTGGATGTCCACGCCGCGCTCCACGTCGCGCCAGTATTCCTCGGCCAGCGAGGTGGTGTCGTATTCTATGTGGTTGAACATGTAGAGCATGCGGTGCGCCGCATCCTCGATGAGGCACAGCCCCGCCTCGTCGCTTTCCATCAGCACCTCCAGCCCGGCATCGGTGGGCAGGTCGGCCGGGCGCACCTCCGTCCAGCGCGAGACGGGAATGGAGAAGTCGTCCGAGAAACCGCGCAGGTAGGGCGAGTGCGGCTTCAGGTTGCGGTGGCGGAACACGCCGAAGGCCTTGCGCGGCAGCACGTGCTTCGGCACGCCGTGGAAATGATGCAGCGCCGCCTGTGCCCCCCAGCAGATGCACATGGTGGTGTGCACGTGGCCCTGCGTCCAGTCGAAGATTTCCGTCAGCTCGTCCCAGTAGCGCACCTGCGTGAAGTCCAGCAGCTCCACCGGCGCGCCGGTGATGATGAGCCCGTCGAACTTCTCGCCCGCATCGGCCACCTCGCGAAAGGTGCGGTAAAAGCTCACCAGGTGCGACATCGGCGTGTTCTTCGGCGTGTGGTCGGTGATGCGCAGCAGCGTCATCTCCACCTGCAGCGGTGTTGCTCCGATGAGCCGGGCAAACTGCGTCTCCGTGCGCACCTTGTTGGGCATCAGGTTCAGCAGCGCAATGCGCATTGGCCGGATGTCCTGGCGGATGGCCGATTCCTCGTCCATCACCATCACGCCCTCGCGCTCCAGAGTCTCGCGCGCCGGCAGGTTGACGGGTATCTTGATGGGCATTGCTGCTCCCTGTTTCGTCCTTTTCTGTTCTTGCGACCGCGTATCCCCGTGTCGGCGTGTGTTCGCGCCTCTGCTGCCGTGTCCGCTTCAGCTCCCTGCGGCCTGCGCCCGCTGCCGGTCGATGACCTGCGCCATCAGCGCGTTGAAGTCCTGCTCGTCGCGCACGCTTTCCACTTCCTGCATGCTGGCGCGATATCCCCAGCGCCGGGCAATGCGCTCGTATAATGGCAGGCGGTGGCGGATGAGTCGCTCGAAACCGTGAATGGAGAAGGCATCCGGGTCCACTTCCGCATCATCGGCAATGCCGTGCTCCTCCTTGTATTCCCGCCAGATGCGCCTGAGGAACTCGGGCTGATAGTACATCGGTTTGGGGTGCTGGCGAAAGCGCTCGATGAGGGTCTGCACGTGCTCTTCCGGCGCTTCGATGTAGAGCAGTATGGTATGGCGTGTCAGTGCCGAGATGACCGGGTCTGCCGGGTCGTTGAAGTTGATGACCTCGCACAGCGAGCCGCCGGTATCGCACAGGAAATGCTCGTAGCCGTAAATGTCGCGCGCCTTGTCGATGAAGGTGGGCACGTCCAGCAGCGCCGCTATCTCGCCTTTCCGGTGCTGCTGCTGGCGGCGCATGTATTCGTCGAAAGGCAGGCCGCCTTTCGCCGGGTCTCCCGGTTTTCCCAGGTAGGTGGAAAGCGGCTCCAGGTTCTCGAAGGTGATGTTGGATGAAATGTAGATGGAATCGGAGCGCAGCAATTGCCGCAGCAGCGGCACCTGCATGGCCTCGCGCTTGAACAGGTCGACGATGTGCTCGTTCATGTAGCGCGTGCCGATGCGGTAATCGACGGAATAGAGGAACCACTCCCGCTGCCGCAGCATGCGCCCCAGCGTCGTCTTGCCCACGCCGGACATGCCGAACACGGTAACCGCCTTGTGCGGCCATGCCAGGTATTCCCTGCCGCTGTCGAAACGCATGACTTGCTGCTCCGTTCGGGCTGTTGCCGGCCTGTCAACGTTCTGCGGATTGCGGATGGTTGCCGCATGCCAGCCTGTCCGCGGGAGATGCCCCCCAATGCCGCACCGCCCCGCGTTTCCTGCTTATCGCATGCGCCTGCGCTCCACAAGGCGGAGAGACTCTTGCCCCCTCGGGCGCAACGACCTATACAGCGCGCAGGAAGAGGGAGCACTGCGCAACTGCTGGGAGATGATCCTGTCATGGCGCCGGATATCGAACTGGATGACGACTACCGTCCGAGCGAGGACGAGCCCTTCATGAACGAGCGGCAGCGCGAGTATTTCCGCCGCAAGCTCCTGAAATGGAAGGAGGAGATCATCCGCGAGATGCGCTCCACCCTGCAGCACCTGCAGGAGGACAACGAGCATCAGGCCGATATTGCCGACCGCGCCACCACCGAGGCCGAGCGTGCGCTGGAGCTGCGCACGCGCGACCGTCAGCGCAAGCTCATCGCCAAGATCGACGCCGCGCTGAAGCGCATCGAAACGGGCGAATACGGCTATTGCGAGGAAACCGGCGAGCCGATCTCGCTGAAGCGGCTGGAGGCGCGGCCCATCGCCACCCTTTCCATCGAGGCCCAGGAGCGCCACGAGCGCATGGAAAAGGTCTATCGCGACGACTAGTCATGCCCGGGGTGGCGGTGATGCCGCCTGCCTGCCGAAGCATCCGCAGGATCAGCTCTTGTCCACCTGCACATCGGCCGGGCTCTTGACGCCGGCGGGGGCAGGTGCCGGCTGGGCCTTGCCCGGCTCAGGCGCGGCTGGTGCCGGGGGCGCTACTGATGCTGGCTTGCCTGCCTTTGGTGCCGGAGCTGCTGGCGGTGCAGCAGGCACCGGAGCTGTGGGTGCGGGTGCGGAAGGTGCCGGCGCAGGTGTGGCTGGTGTCGGCACGGGCGCGGTGCCCGCCCGCGCGGGCGCTGGTGCCGCGGGTGCTGAGGCCGGTGCGGAAGCAGGGCTGGCGGCAGTTGCCGTGGCAGCAGCAGGCGTGGCAGCCGGCACCGCGGGGGCAGGGGAGGCGGAGGCCGCTGGCGCACCGGTGGCGGCGGCTGGCCGGTTGACGGCCTCTTCCACCAGGAACCCGCCATCGCCGGCAAGGCAGATCAGGTGCTCCACGTTGTCCCGGCGCACCAGCACCAGTTGCGCGTCCTTGCTGATGGAATGGCGCTCGATGACGCCGATGCGCCTTCCCTCCGCCGCCCGCTCGCGCAGCCAGAAGCGCAGCGCCACGATCAGCAGGATGATGGCCAGCACCACCATCACTGCCACCAGAACGATGCCGATCATGCCGTTCATGTGTTCCCCCGGTTGTCTTCCGATCATGCCCGCCTCGACTTTACGGCAGTTCCGCACGCCGTGCAAAAGCATTGGTTGAGAAATGGTGAACGCGGCCTGTTCCACCAGCCTTGCCGCCTGTCTCTTCGGAGCTCCCGCTGTGCCATTGGCAAGGTGCACGCCATGCATGCCCCCTCGGCTGCACCGGCACGCCCGGCGAAACCGCTGCATGATGCAGATCGGCACCTTATAATATCCCGCACCGACTGATTCGGCACATACGACAGCCGTCGATATCCGAGGAACTGCGAGCATGTCGGAACGGCAGGAAGCCACCACATCGCGGCAATGGCTGGACAGGCTGGATGCCGCCATGCTGCTCAGGCGCGACCGCGTGCTGGCCACCATGCTGGGGCTGAGCGCCGTGGTGATGGGTGGATTCGCGGCCCTGGTGTCGGTGGGCTTCCTGCCCGGTTTCTCGCGCTGGGAAACGGTCGTCGTGCTGTTGCTGGCGGCGCTCGTCATGGGGCTGCTGGCCATGGGCGTGGCCAGCGGGCAGGTGCGCTTTCGCGGCACCGATGATGCCGCCATGCTGGCTGCCGCGTGGGAGGCGCAGTCGGCAGCCAGCGTGCTGCTGCATCGCAATGGCCGCCCCGTCATGGCCAACGCCGCCTATCGCGACATGTTGCGGCGTGCCGGGCGCAACCGCCTGGCCTCGGTGGAATATCTGTTCGCCGGCAACCCTGATCTGGCGGCGCATGTCTATCGCCTGCAGCAACGCCTGCGTGGTGATGGCGAGGTCTCCGAGCTGCTGCGCGTGCCGGCAGCGCTGATTGGCAAGGACGGGGCGGAAACGGCCTGGCTGCGCGTCAGCGCCCGGCTGGTGGACTGTGAGGGGCGGACCTGCGAGCTGTGGTGGCTGCAGGACGAAACCGCGCGCCATGCCGAGCACGAAGCACTGCTGGAGCAGCTGCTGGACAGCGAGCAGGCGCTGGACGAGCTGCCCGTGGGCATCGTCATTGCCGATGCCGATGGCACGGTGCGCCATGTCAACAGCACCCTGGCGCAGTGGGCGGGGCTTGACGGCAGCAGCGAGCAGGACGGGCCGGATGGCAGGCTGAAGCTGTCGGACCTGTTGCCCGAGGAGCTGCTGCAGCGTTTCTCCGCCGTGCGTGCCGCTCCCGGCGGTGTTGCCATGGTAGAGCAGGTGGCCACGCTGACGGATGGCAGCGGCCGCCTGCGCCCGGTGCTGGCGCTGCATCGGGTGATGTTCGATGCCGCCGGCCGCCGCCAGTTGTCGCAGACCGTCATCATTCCCCGCAGCGCGGCGCAGCAGGCACCGGCCGAGGAACAGTTGCAGCGCTTTGTGGCCACCGTGCCCATTGGCCTGGCGCTGGTGAACGACCAGTTTCGCGTGCGCTTCATCAACGCTGCGCTGGCCCGCGTGGCGCAGCAGCGGCTGGCGCTGGATGACGATGTGCTGAAGCTGGTGGCACCACAGGATGCGGGCAAGCTGCGCGCGGCATTGCAGGCGGTGCGCTCCGGCCAGCGCCCGCAGATGCAGGTGGAGGTCTATCTGTTCGAGAGCGAGAGCACCCGCGCGCAGATCACCGTTGCACCCGCGCCTGATGGCGGGCTGGCGCTGTTCGTGGTGGACACCACCCTGCGCCAGACGCTGATGGAGCAGATAGAGCACGGCCAGATCATGCAGCAGATCGGCATGATGGCCAGCCAGCTGGCGCATGACTTCAACAACCTGCTCACTCCCATCCTGGGCTCTGCCGACCTGCTGCTGCGGCGCATGCGGGTAACGGATCCCAATTACGAGCTGGTGCACACCATCAAGAGCCGCTCGTGGGATGCCGCGCGCATTGTCGAGCAGCTGCTGGCTTTCGCCCGCCGCCAGACCATGCAGCCGGAAGTCGTTGCCATCAACGACTGGCTGATGCGCGAATGGCGGCTGCTGAAGTCCATGCTGCGCAATCCGCAGGTGAGGCTGCATGCCGACTATGGCACCGATGTCTGGCCGATGAAGGTGGACATCCGCAAGATTGGCCGGGTCATTGTCAACCTGGTGCGCAATGCCGAGGACGCCATGCCGGAAGGCGGCGACATCACCATCCGCACCCGCAACCTGCCGGCGGCGGAAATCCGCGGGCAGGAAGCCAGGGTGATGGCCATGGGCGACTATGTGGTCATCGAGGTGGAAGACACCGGCCCCGGCATTCCGGAAGAGATTCGCGACAAGATCTTCGAGCCGTTCTTCACCACCAAGCCCATGGGCAAGGGCACTGGCCTGGGGCTTTCCACCGTCTATGGCATCGTCAAGCAGTCCGGCGGCTACGTGTTCTGCGACAGCACGCCGGGGCAGGGCACCACTTTCCGCATCTGCCTGCCGCGCCACGTTGAAACCGAAGAGGAGCGCCAGCGTCGCAGGCAGGAGGCGGAGGCCCGCCAGCAGCGCAAGCGCCAGGACCTGACCGGCACCGGCGTGGTGCTGCTGGCCGAGGACGAGGATCCGGTGCGCGACTTCGCCGTGCAGGCGCTGAAGATGCGCGGCTACACGGTGCTGGCCGCCGCCAGTGCCGAGCTGGCGCTGGACATGATGCAGGAGCGCCTCGACGCCGGCGGCGAGGTGGACGTGATCGTCTCCGACGTGGTGATGCCCGGCATGGACGGGCCGACAATGGTGCGCAAGCTGCGCGAGATGGGCGTGCAGGCCCCGGTGGTGTTCATGTCCGGCCATGCCGAGGATGCCTTCGCCGAGAATCTCGACAAGGACATGACCTTTGTCTTCCTGGCCAAGCCGTTCGACCTGCGCACCATTGCCGAGGCAGTAAAGGAGGCGCTCTCCGGCGGTGGTGCGCGCCGCGGGCAGGATGCCGACTCCTGATCGCACTCCCGATTGCGCTGCATCCGGTTGTGCTGCATCCGGTTGTGCGCAGCGGAATGCGTGGCATGAGGGGAGAGAGGGTTTCTGGTGATGGGGGCACAACCAATGGTATGGATAATCGTCTTTATGCCATTAATGGTTGATTAATCTCTGCCGCCTATGGTAACCACATGAACGAGGCGATTCGTCATCACGACGGTATCAGCAGGAACAACAGGGCCTTGAGATGGCCCGCTCAGGCAGAGGCGAACAGGGGAGCTACTTCAGCCAGGGTGGCAGGGGCAGCGGCAAGCAAGGGGCCTGCAACTGCCGATATTTTTTTGGCCGGAAATGCTACCTCAGGTTATGATACCTGCAGGAGAATCAGCTAGGGGTTGAGGGGACAATGGCACGGAAAAGGATCATGGCAGTGGCGCTGTCGCTGGCGCTGTCCGGTTGTGCGGTCAATCCGCAGGCGCTGACCACCGAGGAGATGGTATCGTTTACCGATGCCAACCTCAGCGCGCTGGCCGCCACGCAGGAACCCATCAGCGGCCCGATATCGCTGTATGAGGCAATGGCGCGGGCGTTGAAATACAATCTCGACTTCCGCGTGGAGCGCATGAAGACGGCGCTGGCCATGGGTGATGCCGAGCTGAAGAGCTGGCAGATGCTGCCCTCGCTGGTGGCAAAGGCCGGGTATTCGGGGCGCTCCAACGAGCCGGGTGGGCGTTCGGAATCGCTGGTAACCGGCATTCAGTCGCTGGAGCCGTCGAAGTCCACCGAGAAGAACATGTTCACCGCCAACCTGGAGTTCTCGTGGGACATCCTGGACTTCGGCCTGTCCTACGTGCGGGCGAAGCAGGCGGCAGATCAGGTGCTGATCGCGCAGGAGCGCACCCGCAAGGTGGTCAATCGCATCATCGAGGACGTGCGCAGCGCCTTCTGGCGCGCTGCCAGTGCCCAGCGGCTGGATGGCGCCATGAACCGCCTGCGTCAGCGCGTGCGCGTGGCGCAGGCCAATGCCCGCCGGCAGGCGCGCTCCGGCCAGACGGAGCCGCTGGCGGCCCTCACCTATGAGCGCGAGCTGGTCAGCATCAAGCGCCAGCTCTCCGAGCTGCAGCGCGACTTGCGCACCGCCCGCGTGCAGCTGGCACTGCTGATGAACGTGGCACCCGGCACGCGCTTCACATTGGCCGTGCCGCGCCAGCGCCCCACCGCACTGAAGCTGAAATGGGATGCCCGCAAGCTCATCGAGGTGGCGCTGAACAATCGCCCGGAGCTGCGCGAGGTGGCCTATCGCCAGCGCATCAACGTGAGGGAGGCAGACGCCGCCCTGCTGGAGCTGCTGCCGGGCATCAACCTCTATGCCGGCCCCAACTGGGACTCCAACGACTACCTGTATAACAACGACTGGGTGTCCTGGGGTGCCCGCGCCAGCTGGAACCTGATGCGCGTGTTCCGCTACCCGGCCCGTCAGCGCCAGATCAACGCGCGCGAGGAACTGCTGAAGGCACAGGCGCAGGCGCTGACCATGGCGGTAATGGCGCAGGTGCACATAGCCCGGCTGCGTTATCTCTACCAGCGCCACGTGTTCGATGCCGCCGCCGAATATTTCAACGTGCAGCGGCGCATTCTCGCCAAGGTGCGCGCCGCCGCGGCCAGCGATGCCGCCAGCGAGCAGAGCCTCATCCGCGAGCAGATGAACACGGTGCTGGCGGCGGTGAAATACGATGTCGCCTACGCCGACCTGCAGAACGCCATGGCCAATGTCTATGCCTCGCTGGGGCTTGATCCCTACGAGGGCGAGGTGAGCACGGAGATGAGCGTGAAGCAGCTGGCGGCGGCATTGAGGCGGGCGTGGGAACATCCGCTGCGCCTGGCCAGCAGCAGGTGATTACGGTTCAGGGGAGGCTGAAGACCACACTCACGTAGCACAATGCACTGAACGACGGGGCCGGGTCTGACCCGCTTGGCCTGGCCCCTCCCGAGCCGGGCGCATGCGTTCTCTCCCCACCAGGCGGCACCAGGCGGCAACCCTGGCCCCCGGCATGCGCCCGGCTCTCTTTCTCCGCACCCACCAGGCCCCGCTCTCCCGGCGGGGCCTTTTTGCTGGCGTGGCAGCTGTCAGGGCTTGCACTCAGGTGGCTGCGGCAGGATTCACTCTTCCTGATACACATGTTGTCCACATCAATTCCGGAAAGTTCTCATTATTGACTTGATGTTCGCTCAAATATGGAACATAATATGAATACCAGAATCGGAAAGCGGGCTGTGCAAGCTCCGGTGAATTGCGCTAAGAGGAGGGCACGGAAATGGCGGAGGCCAAACTCAAGCTGGTGGAAGAAGAGACGGGCGGCATGGACAAGCAGAAGGCATTGCAGGCGGCGCTGAGCCAGATCGAGCGGGCGTTCGGCAAGGGCTCGGTGATGAAGCTGGGGGACAATCGTGCCATCGAGGTGGAGGCCATTCCCACCGGCTCGCTGGGGCTGGATATCGCGCTGGGCATCGGCGGTCTGCCGAAGGGCCGCGTCATCGAGATCTTCGGCCCCGAATCATCGGGCAAGACGACACTGGCCCTGCACGTGGTGGCGGAAGCGCAGAAGCGCGGCGGTGTCTGCGCCTTTGTTGACGCCGAGCATGCGCTTGATCCCGTCTACGCGCAGGCGCTGGGCGTGAACATCGACGAGCTGCTCATCTCCCAGCCCGACACCGGCGAACAGGCGCTGGAAATTGCCGACACGCTGGTGCGCTCCGGTGCCATTGAGGTGCTGGTCATCGATTCGGTGGCGGCGCTCACGCCGAAGGCGGAGCTGGAGGGTGAAATGGGCGATTCGCTGCCCGGGCTGCAGGCGCGGCTGATGAGCCAGGCGTTGCGCAAGCTCACCGCCTCCATCTCGCGCTCCAACTGCATGGTCATCTTCATCAACCAGATCCGCCACAAGATCGGCGTCATGTTTGGCAGCCCGGAAACCACCACCGGCGGCAATGCGCTGAAGTTCTACGCCTCCGTCCGGCTGGACATTCGCCGCATCGGTTCCATCAAGGATCGCGACCAGGTCATCGGCAACCACACCCGCGTGAAGGTGGTGAAGAACAAGGTGGCCCCGCCATTCCGCCAGGTGGAGTTCGATATCATGTATGGCGAGGGCATCTCCAAGACCGGCGAGCTGCTTGATCTCGGCGTTGCTGCCGGCATCGTGGAGAAATCAGGCTCCTGGTATTCATACAATTCCCAGCGCATCGGCCAGGGGCGCGAGAACGCCAAGAAGTTCCTGAAGGAGCATCCGGAAATTGCCGAGGAGATAGAGCAGGCAGTGCGCGCCAATGCCGGGCTGGTGGCAGAAAAGATCATCAAGCCGGGCGAGCCATCGGCGGAATGACGAAAGTACGACGCGGGGCGCAGGGCAGGGAGCTCCCCGCCCCACCCTGATTTCTCCTCGCTCCTCTCTCGTCAGCACGGAGCGGGCATCGGCGTTGCGCTGCGCGGCAAAAGGCTTGCGCCCCCGCCGGGAAACGGCCATATCACTGCCGATGAATGAAACAGGCCTGTCCGCTGCTGATGACGGCAGCTTGACACGCTGCCTTCGCGCGGCACTGACGGGCAGGCTGGCTGGCAAGAGGTTCGGTTCTCATGCAGGGCAGTGGCGTCAACGACATTCGCAGGGCGTTTCTGGAGTATTTCCGGCGCAACGGGCATGAGGTGGTTCCCTCCAGCCCGCTGGTGCCGCGCAATGACCCCACGCTGATGTTCACCAACGCCGGCATGGTGCAGTTCAAGAACGTCTTCACCGGGCTGGAGACGCGCCCCTACAGCACTGCCACCACGGCCCAGAAGTGCCTGCGCGCCGGCGGCAAGCACAACGACCTGGACAACGTCGGCTACACTGCCCGCCACCACACCTTTTTCGAGATGCTGGGCAACTTCTCCTTCGGCGACTACTTCAAGGAACGCGCCATCGAGCTGGCGTGGAACCTGGTAACGAAGGAGTTCGGCCTGCCGGTGGAGCGCCTGCTGGTAACCGTCTATGTCGACGACGACGAGGCTTTCGACCTGTGGAAGAAGATCGCCGGTCTGCCGGAGGAGAAGATCATCCGCATCGCCGGCTCCGACAATTTCTGGTCCATGGGCGATACCGGCCCCTGCGGCCCGTGCTCGGAAATCTTCTATGACCACGGCGAGCACATTCCCGGCGGCCCGCCCGGCAGCCCGGACGAGGACGGCGACCGCTTCGTCGAGATCTGGAACCTCGTCTTCATGCAATACGACCAGCTCTCGCCGGAAGAGCGCGTACCGCTGCCCAAACCTTCCATCGACACCGGCATGGGGCTGGAGCGCATCACCGCTGTGCTGCAGGGCACGCATGACAACTACGAGATAGACCTGTTCCGCCACCTCATCAGTGCCATCGAGGATCTTTCCGGCGTCAAGGCCGAGGGTGAGCGCAAGGCCTCGCATCGCGTCATTGCCGATCATCTGCGCGCCTGCTCCTTCGTCGTGGCCGACGGCGTGCTGCCCTCCAACGAGGGCAGGGGCTACGTGCTGCGCCGCATCATGCGCCGCGCCATCCGCCACATCGAGCTGCTGGGCGTGAAGGAACCGATGTTCCACAAGCTGGTGCCAGCGCTCATTACTGAAATGGGCGATGCCTACCCCGAATTGCGCGAGGCGCAGAAGCTCATCGAGGATACGCTGCTGCTGGAGGAGACGCGCTTCCGCGAAACCCTCTCTCGTGGTCTGAAGATTCTCGAGGAAGCCGCCGCCAACCTGAAGCAGGGCGACGTGCTGCCCGGCGATGTCGCCTTCCGCCTCTATGACACCTACGGCTTTCCGCTCGATCTTACGGAAGACGTGCTGCGCAGCCGCGGCATTGCCGTGGACACCGAGGGTTTCAACCAGGCGATGGAAGAGCAGCGCGCCCGGGCGCGGGCCAGCTGGGCCGGCTCAGGCGAGCAGAAGGATGATGCCGTCTGGTTCGCCCTGCGCGAAGAAGTCGGACCCTCCGAATTCCTCGGCTACGAGACGGAAGAGGCCGGGGGCGTGCTGCAGGCCATCGTCCGGGGTGGCGAGCGTGCGGATGAACTGCACGAAGGGGAAGAGGCGGCGCTGGTCGTCAACCAGACACCGTTTTACCCGGAAGGCGGCGGCCAGGTGGGCGACAAGGGCACCATCCGCACCACTTCCGGTGCCCTGTTCCGCGTAACTGATACACAGAAGCGCGCCGATGGCGTCATTGCCCATCTCGGCGTGCTGGAGAAGGGCACGCTGAAGGTGGGCGAGGAGCTGCGCATGGAGGTGGATCACGCCCTGCGCGCCGACACCCGCCGGCATCACTCCGCCACCCACCTGCTGCACGAGGCCCTGCGCCAGGTGCTGGGCACGCACGTTACGCAGAAAGGCTCGCTGGTGGCACCAGACCGCCTGCGCTTCGACTTCGCCCACCCGAAGGCCATGAGTCCGGACGAGGTGCGCAAGGTGGAAGATCTGGTCAACCGCGTCATCGCCCAGAACGACGAGGTGAGCACCCGCCTGATGAGCATCGACGAGGCCCGCGCTGCCGGTGCCATGGCCCTGTTCGGCGAGAAGTATGACGACGAGGTGCGCGTGGTGGCCATGGGCCGCCAGCCGGAGGGCACCGGCAACAAGGAAATCTTCTCCATGGAGCTGTGCGGCGGAACGCACGTCTCCCGCACCGGCGACATCGGCGTGCTGAAGGTGGTTTCCGAAGGTGCCTCCGCGGCGGGCGTGCGCCGCATCGAGGCGCTGGCCGGCACGAAGGCGCTGGAATACCTGGAGAGTCGCGAGCGCCTGCTGAACGAGGCCGCCGCTATCCTGAAGGTAAAGCCGGAGGACGTGCCCGCCCGCATCGAGGCACTCTTGCAGGAGCGTCGCAAGCTGGAGCAGCAGCTGAACGAGGCCCGCAAGAAGCTGGCCATGGGCGG
>Ga0256839_1001480_pt1 | contig 28446 bp, 31 predicted proteins | sample 354166metaG_FD_185968 | JGI IMG/M metagenome (GOLD analysis project Ga0256839, IMG submission 185968) | Hydrothermal vent microbial communities from Mid Atlantic Ridge, Atlantic Ocean - 354-166 | ecosystem: Environmental > Aquatic > Marine > Hydrothermal vents | place: Atlantic Ocean: Mid... | reverse complement strand
GATAGCCGCTGTCAAAGTGGTCTTACCATGGTCAACATGACCAATCGTACCAATATTCGCATGGGGCTTATTACGCTCAAACTTCTCTTTAGACATTATACTCTCCTTCTACTTTCCTACTTTACCCTTGCCCTTTAGGCCTGCCTTGCCCCAAATAGAGGCTCTTAAATTTATCTTCATATAGTGCCTTAATATTAGCTATCAAGACTAGCACCTTATTCAACACGCTCGATTTGGAGCGGGTAGCGGGAATCGAACCCGCGTAGTCAGCTTGGAAGGCTGCTGTATTACCACTATACTATACCCGCTTATTTAAAATCAGTGGGATGGTGGAGAGGATTGGATTTGAACCAATGTACACTTGCGTGATCAGATTTACAGTCTGACGCCTTTAACCACTCGGCCACCTCTCCTTAAACCCTACCAACGCACTGAATTGGTTAAATACCCAGTGCGAAATTACGTGCAGAAAACTTATCTCCTTAAATCGTTCTTTATTTTGTTTTTCCAACAAAAAACACTCTGAAAATGGCTCGGCCATGCTATAGCCAACCACACAGAGTTGAAATTCACCAAAATGTAGGCGGGATATATAGAGATGCCGAAGCAAACACGCAATAAGAATCTGCGGTTTAAAACACATTTATTTCACCTTTTTTGCTGATTTTATGTGTTTTCTGAGCAGGCGCGAGGGTGAAGGAAGTGTTTATTCACTTTCAAGGCCTTGCAACGCACTCAGGGAACACATAAAACCAGCCCAGAGGGTTGGCCTAAGCCACCCCTAGCACTGCGGGAACGGGGGGCTTGAATTAGCAAACTAGTCCTTCACCCCGTCTCCTTGCTCTAGGAACGGCTTAGGCCAACAAAAATGGTGAAATAAATGAGTTTTAAGCCGAAGAAAAAAACACGAAAAAGCAACAAAAACACAGGCCGTGATGGACAAGGCACAAACTCGTCCAAAAGCGCAGGCTGGAATCCAGCTGATTCGCAGAAAAACGCCGCCAAACCCGGTTTTAAGCGACCACTAGGCCGCTCCTTGGGTAAATCACGGGGCATAAAAACACATGCGGGCAGCGGGAACCGGGGCAGTTTTGGGGCGCAGAGTGTCAAAGAAAACTGGATTTGGGGGCATCATGCCGTCAAAGCCGCGCTTGAAAACCCGCGACGCACCCATCACAAGCTTTATATCACGCCAAAAATGATAGAGCGACTTGGAGGCACGTTAAAAACCCACAAAGGCGAAATTCTAAAAGTACATCCCAGCGAAATTGACGATATTTTACCAGACGGAGCCGTGCATCAGGGTGCCGCCCTCAAAAGTGCGCCCCTTCCGAGCCACGATTTGGATGCGGTCGCCAATCCGGCAAAAGGCCTCATCATCGTGCTCGACCAAATCACCGACCCGCACAATGTTGGCGCGCTATTCAGGCTCGCCGCAGCCTTCGGCGCCAAAGCCGTCGTCATGCAGTCGCGAAACGCCCCGCCCCTTGCCGGAGCGGTGACCAAAGTCGCGGTCGGCACCGTCGAGACCGTCCCCCATGTCCTCGTCACCAATATCGCCAACACCTTGTTAGCGCTACAAAAGACGGGTTGGCGAGTCACGGGGTTGGCAGGCGAAGCCAAAATCACCCTCGAACAAGCCTTCCAGCGCGCCGAAGCCGAGGTTGTTGTCATGGGCGCAGAAGGCTCTGGCCTGAGAATGCGCGTCCGGGATTGCTGTGATCAACTCGCTAAAATACCTATGCCCGGAAGCGAAAAAAGCGGGGCCGAGAGTTTGAATGTCTCAACCGCAGCAGGGATCGCACTTTATGAGGCGGTTCGGGATATGGATAAGGATATAGTGTAAGCCATGCTTTAACGATTATGCCTATTTGCGCTGATACATATCTTTCGGCCAGCGTCTGTGAACCCAGAACCAATCCGTCGGGTTTTCGCGGATTTGGTGTTCTATGAAATCTGTGATTTTTATGACGGTAGCGCGGATGTCGGCTGTTCTATTTCCGGTGTTGGCTGGTTTAATCTCTTCGTGAATTGTGACCCGGAAATTTGTGCCGTTTGTGCGCACGATGGACATGGGGATGAGGGGGGCACCGGTTTGCATGGCGAGGCGAGTGGGGCCCGGTGCAGTCATTGCGCCGTGACCAAAGAACGGAATTTCTATGCCTTCGTTAAATTTTTGGTCGTTCAAGAGCGCAACGCTATCGCCGCTACGTAATGCGCGGATGAGCTCTTTGGCACCTTTGGGGCCGGACTTGGCGACCATAAGCTCGATACCATATGCTTTTCTTTGAGCGCGAATGCGCTTGTCAAAATATGGGTTATTGGTTGGACGGTAGGTGACCCGCACTGGCAATTTGGCTTGGGAAAATACGGCGGCCATCAGCTCCCAATTGGCGAAATGACCGGAGATTAACACCGCACCTTTTTTATCGGCCTTGAGTTTCTCCAATATCTCCAGCCCGACAACCTCCACATGGGAATTTTTATCAAACACTTTGATCCGCCCCAGCAAAGGAAATTCGCCGAATGTCCGTCCCATACGGTTCCAGCTTTCCCCTAGCCAAGCCTCTATTTGGACGTCGTCCGCGTCCGGGAATGCCAGCTTCATATTGGTTTTGGCGATATGGTGTTTTGAGGTCTTGGGGCCGATAAACCCGATTAAGCGTCCGGCAAAGCCAGAGACTTGCGCCAGTGAAAACGGCATCATCAACAGGCGGACAAAATCATAGGCCAACACTTCTAGCCGCCACACCAAATGTTTAAAGAATTTTCCCATCATGTCTTCACCGCCGCGATAATCGGATGCAAGATACGCCGCAGGGTTAACTCGTCTTCGAACTGCACAGCAACTGGCCAGACCGCCACATGCTTTTGAAAGCCCTTGGGGATACGGACATAGTCTTTTTCCGTAGTGATTAAGATGGCTTCGTCCTCGCGAGCGAGGTCGATTAGGTTTTTCATATCCGTATCTTTATAGGCATAATGATTGGGATAGGGCTGGCTCTCGACCAGTTCCGCGCCAGCTCTAATCAGCGCATCAAAGAATTTATTCGGCCTACCTATGCCTGCGAATGCGTATAATTTCCCTTTTGGCAGTTGGCCATAAGGTGCGAGATGTGCAGCAACTACTGGTAAGGGTTTAAGCTGTTCCAGAAGATATTCGCTCACCTCATAATCCGGTGTTGGTTTCATCAATATGACCGCATCGGTGCGGCCAAGAGCCGTTTTCACAGGCTCGCGCAGAGGGCCAGCCGGAAATACGCGCTCATTGCCAAACCCGATTTGGGCGTCGACAACCAGCAAAGACAATGTCTTTTTGACCAGCGGGTTTTGGTGGCCGTCGTCCATGATAATGACCTCGGCACCCATATTGCTAAAGCCCGTCAAAGCGCCAACCGCCGCCCGCGCGCCGTCGTCCCGTCCCGCAGATACCCAGACCGAACCTTTGCGCGCCAGCAACATGGGTTCGTCGCCAACGTCTTTGAATGTGTGTTTGGATTTAACCAAGACAGGCCCTTTTTCCCGGCCACCATACCCCCGCGACAGGCCGACCGCCTTAATGCCCATACGGGTCAAGCTCTCTAGCAAATAGGCCGTGACCGGGGTTTTGCCAACCCCGCCAACACTGGCATTGCCAACACAAATCACCGGAATGCCGGGGTCATAAGGCGTGGTGGTGGCGATACGTCTTGCCGTTACCTTACCGTAGAGCCAGCCGAGCGGGCTAAGGACGGTGCGGATAAACGGCGCAGCTTCGCGGCCATATTTATGGTTCCAAAATTCAGGGGCGCGCACGGTTATATTTCCTTCGGCATTAAAGGGTTAAGGTAATCCCAGACATAATCCAGAACTGCATCTCGGCTTTTGGCAAACTCCGCCGCTGCTCCCGCTTTGGCATTTCGGGCTTTGGCGTCGTTCATATATTTAAACACGGCGGGGGCTAACTCTTCTGGTGACAAGATTCTGTCCGCAGCGTCAAAGGCAAACATGGACATATAGGTATCGGCAAAGCTGGAAATATGGGCGCCCGTAATCACGGCGCAATCCAGCCGCGCTGGTTCTAGCGGGTTATGCCCGGACAGACCGTTCAGCAAAGACCCGCCGATAAAGGCTATTTTCGACAAGCTATAGACCAACCCCATTTTGCCGATTTCGTCAACCAGATAGACATCGGTCTTGTCAGTGGGCATTTTATGGGAAGAACGGCGTAGCACGTTCAGGCCTGCCTTAACCAAAATGGCTTTGACCTCCGCCGCGCGCTCGGGGTGGCGCGGGGCGAGGATGAGCAAGGACTTTGGTTTTTGGGCTTTTATGTCTAACACCGCCGCGCCGATTAATTCCTCTTCGCCTGCATGGGAACTAGCCGCGCACCAGACAGGGCGGCGACCAATGGCGGCCTTTAGTTCTTTGAGCTCGTCCTTATCTACGGCCAAAGCAGGCGCGGCGTCTTTGAGATTTCCCGCAGCCTCTATGTCGCGCCCGGTAAGCCAAGTGAGGCCGTTTGCCGTGGCCGTATCCGCCGCCAAAATTAAATCGAAGCAGCCGAGCAATGCTGCGCCAGATTTCTTGCCGCGCTTGCTCCAACGCTCGATGGACGACGCGCTCATGCGGGCATTTATCAGGGCAAGGGGGATGTCTCTCGCTTTGCTTTGCATAATCATATTGGGCCATAACTCGCTTTCGGCGAATATGGCCAGGTCTGGCTGCCAATGGTTTAGGAAGTTTTTGACGGCTTTGGGATGGTCTGCGGGTGCGTATTGATGCACGGCGTTTTCGGGAAGGCTTTGCGCCAAAAGCTCCGCAGATGTAATCGTGCCCGTGGTGATGACAATATGGAAATTTGGGTTCTCGGACAAGATACGCAAAATCACCGGCATCAACATTTGCGATTCGCCCACACTAGCCGCATGTAGCCAGACCAGCTTGCCTTGTGGGCGGGGCTGGCTAGCTATGCCTTGGCGCTCGCCTATACGCGCCGGGTCTTCTTTGCCCTTGCGCGCCCGCCGCTTGAGCCAGAACGGCAAAGCTGGTGCCACCATGCGCGTCGCGGCGCTATAGGCTTTAAGAAGCGGCGTTTTCTTCACGTTATTGCTTTCTTATTATTGATTTTGGCGGGCAGAATAATTTCGCACCCCATTTCCCGGTCGCATTTTTGCGAAGCTTGGTTGAGCATATCTTCCAGTTTTTTGCGGGCAGTTTCTATATCAGCGTTGCTCGCGTCTTTAGCAAGTCTCACGGGGCCCGCAAAGATAATTTTACCGCGCCCAAACGGCAAAGGCAGCATGAACCTGTCCCATGAATTGAACAATTTATTGCTGGATTTAGAAATAGCAAAAGCCAGCACGGGGGCGCCGGATAATTTGGCGAGCCTAAGCGGTCCTTCCCCCATATGCATACGCGGGCCGCGCGGGCCGTCCGGGGTCATGACCACGCAATCGCCTTGGTTAATCACGTCGATCATTTCACGCAGGGCGCTTGCACCGCGTTTTTCTTTGTCCTTGAACTTGGCGCGGCGCGAACCGCGTACAACTTTGACGCCGAGCATTTGCGCCACATAGGTGACGAGGTCGCCGTCCCTGGATTTTGAAATAAGTACATGGGGCTTTTGCACCATTTTAGACCAGCCCGCCGGGGTCATCATAAAGCGCGAATGCCAGACAACGGCAACAAAGCCTGTGCCGCTCTCTTGGATAGGTTTAAGCAGTTCCAGCCCCTCGAATTGCCAACGGGTCGTCCGCCGCACGAGGCGCATATAATTCGCCACGAGGAATGCCAAAGACATTTGTACAAATTTTAGGTTCATGAACCGTTTGAACAAATCTTTTCTCCCTGCTAGGTTTGTATTTACAAGATACGCATATCGGGTATTTAGCCCAAATTTACAAGACAGTATTATTAAGGGAACACATGGCGTTGGATTTAGAAACTGCCGCAGGGCGCAAGCAGGCCTATAAGGATTTAACCTGGGGTGACCATGGTTTCTTGCGTGTCTGGTTTAATAATCAGCACCGCATTGGTGCTGAGGGTGATGATGTAATGTACCGTGCCAATCAACCCTCCCCGAAGCGCATCGAACAATTGGCCAAAGACGGTATTAAAACCATCTTGAACTTGCGCGGTGAAAGCGACAAAGGCTTTTACGCCCTAGAGAAAGAAGCTTGCGAAAAGCACGGCATCAAGTTGGTAGACTTTCGCATGTATTCCCGTGATACCCCCGCGAAAGAAAGCTTGCACGGACTAAAAGAACTGTTCGAGACCATCGAGTATCCGTGTTTGATGCACTGTAAATCCGGCGCAGACCGCACCGGGATTACCGGGGTTCTCTATAAGCACTTCCATTTGGGCGAACCCATAGAGATGGCAGTCGAGCAGCTAAAAATAAAATACCTACACATGAAAGCCGGCAAGACTGGTATGCTGGATTTCTTCTTCGACGATTATCTAAAATACACCGAAACCGGAGACCTCAGCTTCATAGACTGGGTAGACCAAATCTACGACCCAGCCGACGTAAAAGCACGGTTCATGTCCAGCTGGATCGGCAACATAATGAGCGAGAAAGTTTTGCGGCGGGAGTAGGGTTGTTAAGCCAAGTGTTTTCCACAAACATCTTACCCCCTCACCTTGTTCCTCTCCCCATGGGAGAGGAGACGCTCAAGCAAGTAGCTATTATTTCTCTAGTAACAAGTACACCGTCACAGACCATCATCAAAGAAAACGTAGTTTTCTCACCTCTCCTTTGGGGAGAGGTCGGCGCTCTTGCGCCGGGTGAGGGGGTATGATGTTTAATAATGCAGGGTATTTAAAAAGTGGAACAAGAGGCGTTTTGAATGTCATCGACGAAATAGGACTTCCCAAAAGGGTGCCCAAATTAATGGGGGTTTTTGGACCCGTCTTCCGCCGAGGCTATAGTGCTACCTCTCCTCAGTAATAACCACAATCCGCGCGAACAGTTTGTGGCAAATGTTGTCGGTTTTTAGGCCAACATTGCACTTTCCTTAGTTTATTCCGTGCCCCTCACAAGCGCATGATTAGGAAAATTGCAACGCTCGTAATTTTGCGTAAAGCCCGTCTTTTTTCATCAATGCCGCGTGACTGCCGCTTTCGACGATTTGACCACCGTCCAGCACCAATATGCGGTCGGCGTTTTTGACCGTTGATAGCCTGTGGGCGATGACAAAGACGGTGCGGCCTTTGGTTAAACTATCGAGGGCGGTTTGTACTTTGGCTTCGCTCTGCGCATCAAGGGCGCTGGTGGCTTCATCGAGCAAGAGTATGGGCGCATCTCTTAATATCGCCCGTGCTAGAGCAATCCGCTGTCTTTGCCCGCCGGATAATTTACCCCCACCCTCCCCGACACGGGTTTGGTAACCATCTGCCAAATCCAGTATGAAATCGTGAGCGGCGGCGGCTTTGGCGGCGGATTCTATGTCTTCGGCGCGGGCATTTTGACGACCAAATCCGATATTGGCGGCCACAGTATCGTCGAACAAAGTTATGTCTTGGGACACCAATGCCATAGAGTTTCGCAAAGACATAAGCGTAACATTTTTGATGTCCGTGCCGTCAATAGAAATACTACCAGCGTTCACATCGTAAAGCCGGGCGATAAGATTGATGATGGTAGATTTACCGCCGCCGGACGGCCCGACAAGGGCGATGGTCTCGCCCGGCTTAACCTTAAAACTTAATTCGGATATGGCCTGCGTGCCGTCTTCGTAAGCAAAACTAACATTATCAAACTCCAATGCACCTTTGGCATTTTCAAGCGCTACTGCGTCCGGGGTTTCTGTAATCGTAGGCTTTTCGTCAATAACGTTGAATACTCTATGCAAAGCCGCAAGGCCTTCTTGCACCGCATTATTAAGTGTACCGAGCGCCCGGGCTTTGGGTGCGGCCAACCCCAAGGCGGCCAGAACCGCAACAAGCTCACCACCTGTGGCGTCACCCTTAGCCATTTGGTAAACACCAAAGGCCAAAACACCCGCCACCGCTATGCCGCCCAATATTTCCATTACCGGGTCAACACGGGCTTGATTAGTCACAAGTTTCAGATACAGCCGGATGCGCTCCGTAAAGGCGGCACCAAGGCGTTTACCCTCATAGTTTTCGAGATTATAAGTACGCACCATGCGCGTCCCCGACAGGCTCTCATTCAACAAAGACGTAATATGCCCCATTTGGGTTTGTGCTTCGTGGGATGTGCCGCGAATTTTTTTGGAAATTTTGATGATTGGATATATGGCCAGTGGGTAGACCAATATAATGACCAGCGACATCTGCCAATTATGGTAAAACATAGCCCCAATTAGCAATATAAGCGTCAACACATCGCGAAATAAATTATTCATAGTGCGCAAAAGCGCGGTGGCGACAAGGTTCACATCATTGGTGAAGCGCGAAATATGTGTCCCGACGGTTTGGCTGGTCAATTGTTCATAATCTGATTTCTGCAAAGCGGAGAACATGGACTTTTGCAAATCCCCGACAACATTCAGTGCGACTTTGTTGGACAAAACCGACTGGATAAACAGAGAAATCCCTGAAATGGCCGTCAGACCAATGACTACTGGCACCACTAATTTGACGAAGGAAAGCGTCGCGACTTCGGCCTGTTGCCCTGCCTCGCCCGCACCCATGCTATCGACGATAAATTTAAACAACCATGTATAGGCGGCGGTAGTGGCGGCGACCACGGTCATAAACACCAATGCCAATAAAAGCGTGCCCATATGGCGGCGGACATAATCCCGCCACAACCGTCCAACCAAACGTTTGTCTTCGCCTTTTAAATTTAGGATATTGGTCTTTTTGTTTTTAGGAGCCACCGGCTTTGCCTAGCCTATGACGCCGTCATTGTCAGGGTCAATCAGGTCGTGGGCATGCAGGATAAAGAAGCGCATATGGGCATTATCGACCGTGCGCTGGGCCGCGTTTTTCCAGGCCTTACGGGCGGCTTCATAATTGGGGTAGGCACCAATATATTCGATTTTGGATAAATCCATAAATTCGGTCTTCATAGGGTCGACCAACTCGCCGCCTATGACGATATGCAGGAGCTGTGTTGGGGTTTTCTTATCAAGGTTCCGGTCTGACATTTTGGTCTCCAATTGTTGTGGTTTGGCAAGCGTGCCATTTGTTTTCACTTTCGACAATAACAAAGCATGCAGGCTTGGGCTAGCACAAATGACGCCGTTTTCCGTGACATCATCTTTGGCGTAATGAAAGGCATTGCCGTCCAAATCCGTGGTAACGGCGCCAGCTTCGCTGGCGATTATCTCTGCGGCGGCTAGGTCCCAGTCAGATTTTGGTGTAAACGAAACCGTAGCATCACGCAGCCCAGCCGCCACCATTACGATTCTATAGGCCATGGAATTACGGATAGAAACCGTCATATCCGGCCAGCCGAGCCGTTTGAATTTACGCGGATAGCCGACCATTGTGCAGCCGTCAATGGATGCGCACCCGCTTGGTTTAATAGGCTTACCATTCAGCCGCGCCCCGCCGCCAAGCGCTGCTTCGTACATTTCATCACACATGGGGTTATAGACAACCCCCGTAATGGCTTTACCGTTTTCAATCACAGCCAGACAGATTGTGAAGTGCGGTTTACCATCTATGAAGGCCCGTGTGCCATCTATGGGGTCAACCACGAAACTACGCTTAGCGCTACGTCTTGAAGCATCGTCTTTGGTTTCTTCGGACAGCCAGCCATAGCCTGGCCGCGCCGTCTGTAAAGTTTCCTCCAGATACTCATTAACCACAATATCGGCTTCGGTTACGGGGTGGTTCTCGGACTTATCCCATTGCTTGGTATTGCCTTTGTTAAAATAATCCCGCGCGATCGCACCCGCCGTGCGCGCTGCATCTATGAGTAATGCCAAGTCGCTGTCATTATGCACCGGCTATCACCATGCTTTCAATGAGTAGGCTCGGCGTGGCTACGGGTTCGTCCATTTTAAGGTCGTCTGCCGCACGGATGGTTTTGAACATATCTAGCAGATTACCCGCAATGGTTACTTCGCTCACCGGATAAGTGCGTTCGCCGCTCTCGATAGCAAAACCCGCAACCCCGACACTATAATCGCCCGTATTGGGGTTAAGGGACGGGCCAAACATTTCTGTTATCAGCAACCCCTGACCCATGTCTTTCAACAGGGCAGCCGGCGTTTTTGCGCCCGCGTCCATCCAGACATTAGAGCAGGCTATGCCCGGAGGAGACGACATACCTCGCGCCGCATGGCCAGTGGTCTCTAGGCCGAGCTGCCGAGCTGCCGCACTGTGCATCAACCATGATTTCAAAATGCCATTTTCGACGATCTGCAAACGCTTGCCCGCTACGCCCTCACCGTCCCAAGGATGGGAACCGCCAGCGCGCCTTAAATATGGGTCGTCGGTAATATTGATGTCTTTGTGAAAAATCCGCTCGCCCATATTGTCCTTGAGAAACGATACACCGCGCGCAATGGCCGAGCCAGAAATAGCGCTGACGAAGGATGAAAGCAAACTGTTCGCGACACGGCGCTCAAATAATATAGGCAGATTGGCTGATGTCATTTGCCGCGCCCCCAGACGCGCTACTGCACGTTCACCAGCTTTGATACCAATGCTTTCAGGTGTCGCAAGGTCTTCTAGCCAGCGCACGGATTTATAATCATAATCCCGTTCCATATCATCGCCGTCACTGGCGAAAGCGGCGACCGAAAGACCGTGGCTTGAAGACCGCCAACCACCAGAAAATCCACCTGTAGTCATCAAATATGCTGCACCTTTGACACAATAGGCATTGGCACCCTCGGCTTGGGTTACGCCTTTGACGGACAGAGCCGCCGCTTCTAGTTCTTGAGCACGAGCCAGTAATGTATCGGCGTTCAAGTCAGCCGCGTCGTAAATATTAAGCTCGGGCTTTTCGCGGGCTAATTTATCAGCATCAGCCAGCCCGCAATAGGCATCTTCGGGTGCCAATTTGGCCATAGCCACACAGCGCTCGGCCAATTTATCCAAACTGTCATTTGAGAGATCAGAGCTGGATACGCAGGCCTGCCTTTGGCCAACAAATACCCGAAGACCAATGTCTTTACCTTCGGAATTGTCAATATCCTCCAGCACGCCGCCGCGCACGCCAATAGACAAAGACCGCCCATTGGCACCTACGGCTTCGGCCTCGTCCGCGCCGTGGCTTTTGGCCAAGCGCAACAAGTCCTCCAAGGCTGGTTTTAAATCACCGGGGTTTATATGGGATTTTGCAGTTTTGTTCATGGAGCGCTTTTAACAAACCATGTGTCGCTAGCAAGCGCTATGTCACTACCCGGTATAATAAATACACAGCCATAACCAGCATACTACCCCATGTGAGTATCATGCCCGCAAAACGGCCAAAGCTGATGCCTGAATTACCACTGAACCCAATAGCATGTAAAACCCGCCCCAATGTGAAGGCAATGCCAAGCCCGTGCAACCAATAGGGGTTAGCGCTCAGTCCGGCCATGGCGAAAAGGCCGATGAGCGCCAGCGGAGCGTATTCAGTGAAATTCCCTTGCACCCGTATGGCCCGTTGCAAAGCCTCGCTACCACCGTCGCCAATGCCAATACTGTCCTTTTTACGTGTTCCCCCAACGCGGTAACTTAGAACGATGAGCAATATAATATTGATAGCAACATAGAGCGATACAATTTCGAAAAGTGTCATGTTTTCCCCTTTAGGTTTTTATTGGTTGAGCACAGTCATAATGTCTTTGGCCGTAATGGTCGAGGCTTTTTCTAAAGCGTTAATATGTGCCTCTGCGGGCTGACCGCCGGACACGGCGAAAGTGCCATTATAGATAAATGTCGGCACCGAGGTTACGCCTAGTTTTTGAAAATAGGTTAGCTCTGTTTGTATTTTTTCCACGTCACGACCAGTTTCTAACAGCTCTTTGACCAACTTGCCGTCCATGCCAATATCGTTGGCAATGCCTGCAAGGACTATATCGTCGCCCACATCTTTTAAATCTTGAAAAAACGCTTTGAACAAAGCTCCCGAAACCCCGTGAGCCTTACCTTGACCAGCAGCCCATTTAATTAAGAGATGGGCTTTGAGGGTATTGGGACGCATGGGGATGTCGTCAAAATGAAACTCTATGCCTGCATCACTCGCAGCGGTTTCCAAATGAGCGCGCATGGCTTTAAATTTGTCATTACGCCCGGTTCCGAATTTGGCTTTCATATAATCTTGGTAGGGCATACCCGCGTCCAACATAAATGGTCGCCAATTGACCTGCACATCAATATCCGGAGATGCCTTAACCGCTACATCAAAATACTGCTTCCCAAGCCAGCACCACGGACAGACAATGTCCGAGACAATATCAACGGTGACGTTGCCATGAGATTGTGGTTCAGAGAAAAATGGGTTAGTGTGCATATACCACCCTAACCCAAGTTCGCGCCCTTTTCCTATAGAAAAATATTGTGTGAATGCTTTTGCGGGGTTTACGTCAAAACGTCCGCCGCAATCTTACATCAGGATCAGCGACGGTATTAACAACAGCACCAACGGAATAATTAATTTCCACAGTGATACTGTACTCGATTCGAATGTTTCTAATTTGAATTTCATCGTCTTGCCCCGTTATTCCTTACTACAACTTTTTCTACATCGACGTTTTGCCGCTTTGAAGTGCAAAGCTTGAATTGGGGGTATTCCCAAATCTTAATGCTTTCTTAACAAGATATAGAGGGGACGAGGTTACATGTCCGTGATGGAAATCACGTTTTGGGTTTTTATTTATGATCTGGTTTGGCCGTAAATTAGGCAAGGCTTGTCATACATGCCGGGTATATTGGGTATGGTGCGTAAATATTGCGCGCCCACTTTCTCTGCGACTTTAATACTGCCAATATTTTCAGGCGCGATCACATGAACAACTTCGTCCCAGCCCAGCGTTTCAAACGCGTATTTGACACAAGCCGCGCCTGCTTCTGTCGCATAGCCTTTTCCCGTAAAATCAGGATGCAGTGTCCAGCCGACTTCTGGCTGCGGCCACCCTTCCGGATTCCACGGCCCGACGCGGCCTGCCCATTTGCCCGTCGCTTTTTCAATAACCGACATAAAGCCGTAACCGCGAATAGCCCAATGCCCTATATTCACGGCCATAGAACGCCAAGCCTGTTGGCGGTTCATCACTTCAACACCCAAATAGCGCACGGTTTCGGGATTGGCGAATGCCACCGCCCAAGCTTCAAAATCAGCTTCTGGGTCTATTTCGCGCAGGATAAGACGTTCGGTTTCAAGTATAGTTTTCATGGCTTGGTGTATGGCCTCTCTTGCCCGTAAATCAAGCGGGTGCGGCCTGTTGGTTCATCATATCTTGTTTCCAAGAGTTTCGAACCAAGCTTTTCAGCCAGTGCGATACTGGGGATATTACCCTCTACTATCACATGGGTGACCCGCTCCCAACCCAAGGTGTCGAACACAAATGGCAAGCAGGCTTTGGCCGCCTCATAGGCATAGCCATTGCGCGTGTGAGCCGGATGTACCGCCCAGCCGATTTCCGGCGCGGGCCAACCGTGGGGGTAATAAGGGCCAATACGGCCAACCCATTCATCCGTTTCCTTATTGATAACAGAGAAAAAACCATAGCCCCGCACCTGCCAATGACCAATATTCATAGCCATATTTTGCCAGGCCGCATTTTCATCGCAGACCTGACTATTCCATAAGTACCGGACACTGTCCGCATCTGCCATCATCTCAGCCCAAGACGAAAAATCCTCCGCCCCGTCTATAGGGCGAAGGATGAGGTGCTTGGTTTCTAAAATGGCGTCAGGCTTAGTCATTCAAATCCGGATCCATGACTTTGCAGTCTGCCATAAGTTTTTCTACGGCGGCTACGGAAGTTAGGAAAGCTGCGCGCTCTTTACGGTTGAGACGGATATTCATGACCCGTTCAACACCTTTTTTACCGATAACAGCAGGCGCGCCCACATAAAGACCGCGCACACCGGAGATTTGTCCAGACAGTTTTACCGCGCACGGTAGAATTCGGCGTTTGTCTTTCAGGTATGACTTGGCCATTTCAATAGCACTTTCGGCAGGCGCATAATAGGCTGAACCATTGCCAAGCAAGCCAACAATTTCGCCGCCGCCTTTACGGGTACGCTCGACGATGGCGTCGATGCGTTCCTGGGTTGTCCAGCGCATTTTGATCATGTCCGGCAAAGGAATGCCAGCGACGGTGGAATAGCGCACCAGCGGCACCATGCTATCGCCGTGACCACCGAGCACAAATGCGGTGACGTCTTCGATGGAAACATTAAATTCTTCAGCCAAGAAAAAGCGAAAACGCGAACTGTCAAGCACGCCCGCCATACCGACGACCTTTTTAGCTTGAAGGCCGGAATATTTCCGTAAAGCCCAAACCATAGCGTCCAAAGGATTGGTCACACAGATAACGAAAGCTTTGGGTGCATATGCTGCGATACCGGCAGCGACTTGTTTAATCACACCGAGGTTTTTAGACACCAAATCATCGCGGCTCATGCCGGGTTTACGCGGGAAACCTGCCGTGATGATGACCACATCTGCGCCCGCAATATCGGCGTATTCATCCGTGCCTTTGAAATTACAATCATTGGAAAACACGGCACTTGCCTGGTTTAGATCAAGAGCTTTGCCTTGCGCCGGGCCTTTGAAAATATCGAACATAACGATATCGCCCAAGTCTTCCCTCGCCGCTACATGCGCCAAAGTTCCGCCGATCATACCAGCGCCAATAAGTGCAATTTTTGCCCGTGCCATTTGTGTCTCCATAAAAAATAAAATTAACTACCCACTGTTTACGCCTGCGATTCACAAAGTGCAATGATTGTTCGTAGGGCGGCGGCACTTTATCCAACAAAAAAAGACCGCCCATTACTTACCAAGGGCGGTCTTTAATAATTGCCGCCTCCGAAAATAGCGGAAGCGCGATAAAATGCTTACTTCTTAGCGCGTGTTTTAGCGCGCGGCTTTGCTTGCGCTTTATTCGGGAACCATTTTTCCAACTTAGCGCCGGCCCATTTATGACCACCCCAACCAAAGGCAACAGCACCACCAACACCGGCGGCAAAGGCTGCGGCCCAAACGAAGGATTTAAACGCCGTATTGACGATTTCATCACCAATACCCATTTGGCTCAAGCCCATAAATGTGACGATTAAAATGGTGACATATTTGATAATCTTCCCAACCATCTCACCCATTGTCTGGCTCGCAATGCGCGAAATAACATTGGCGATAAAAAAGCCTACGCCGATAATAATCGCGCCCAGTGTGATGCTTCCGCCCAAGCTCAGCAGTTGATTAAAGATTTTCGTCAACTGATCAATGCCGAGAATGTTCATGGCAGCAATTGCGCCCATCAAAGAAATGCCGATAAAGGCAATTGTTGCGATGATTGTTGACGGTACAACATTAGAGCTTTTCTCACCATCCAGTTCACCAATAGCACTCAAGGCCGTATCAAAACCCATTGCAGGCAGGGTGCTTTTGGCCAAATTGGCGACAAATTTACCGATCATAATGGAAAGACCCAGAACAACCGATGCAGATATGAGTTGCGGGATATAACCCATCACCTGATCCAGCATACCTGTTAGAGGTCCGGTGATGCTATCAATATCTAAAACACCCAGCGCCGTGACACCAAACAGGAATAAAACGAACGCAAAAACAACGCCGCCGATGGTTTTAGCGATGGTGTTGGACGCAGCTTTGGTGCTGTCCTCAGCGCCAAACCGAGATGCCAAGCTATCAACTTGCGCAGCTTCAAGCGTGCTTGTTGCTGCTTCGCGGAAGATTTTCGCCAAAATCCAACCGATAAAGAAGATAAAGCCAGCCCCAAAGATTTGTGGCAAATACCCAAAAATGTCGTTGAGCATGCCCTTAATGCCTTCAAGCGGTTCGGCCAATTGCGGGAACCTGGACAAACCCATAAGAATAAAGAACAACCACAACACCCAAAACACGGCTTTGGATAATGATTTCCCTATATTGCCGCCCGTGGTCATGGCTTTGCGGCCAAGTCCGGTTTTGTTGATACCGCCCGACACAATCATGCCAGCAATTTTAGCAATAAAATAGCCGACGACAATTGTAACCAACGCTATAACGGGGCCAACTGCCCAACTGGGCATAAAGCCCATCATATTTTCAATCTGTTCCATGTGAAACTCTCCTTAAATAGAATCCTAAAATCCTGTTATAGGCTGCCAAATACAGGCAAACCCCCAATCTTGTAAGTGCCGCCGACCCCCATTTCGAATCTCTGGCTACATTAATATTTAGTAACTCTAACATGAACCTAACCTAAATAAAAGCTGTCTTGTGCGTGAGGATAAGCTATTAGCGAGTAGAGATTCGCCCTGCAAAACCTTGTCATAGGCCAATAATGAACAATTTTAAAAATCGCGGACTGTTTATTGCGCTGTGTTTGGTAGCATTTTCAATCCTTGCCCTGGCATCCTACACATTATCTACGTCGCCTCAACAAATAGAGACCATCCAAAATGGGCGTTGAGGCAGAGCTAAATAAACGCGTGCAGGCGGGCGATTTGCGCGCCGACGCCGAGCAGTCAATAACGGCGGCAAAGTTGGACGAATTATTAGGGCATATACAAACTTATAGACCAAGACGGGTCTTACGCGGCTGGGCAAGTGCGCCCAATGGGCTTTATATATGGGGCGGTGTTGGGCGGGGGAAATCCATGTTGATGGATATGTTTTTCGACGCGGTACCAACCCGCCCTAAATCCCCCACAAAGTCTAGAGTGCATTTTCACGCTTTTATGCAAGACATCCACCACCGCATCGGTGCATGGCGCAAGCTGTCTCCAAAACAGCGCCGCGCCCACCCCAATTATGTACGCGGTGCGGGCGATGACCCCATAGCCCCCACCGCCAAGGCCATAGCATCCGAGGCCACATTGCTCTGCTTTGACGAGTTTCACGTCACCGATATTACCGACGCCATGATATTAAGTCGCCTGTTTACGGCTCTATTGGCGCGGGGTGTTGTTATCGTAGCGACATCGAACCGTGCGCCGGACGAACTTTACAAAGACGGCCTTAACCGGAAATTATTTTTACCATTTATCGAGCTTTTGAAACAAAAACTCGACGTGCTGGCTATGGGCGGCGACGAAGACCACCGCCTGCGAAAGTTCAACAAAGCCCCCATGTATTATAGCCCCCTAGGTGTGAAGGCCGATGCAGGCATAGAAGCTATTTGGCAAAGGTTGATAAAGCCAAACAAACCACAAATGCAAATTTTGAAAGTCCAAGGTCGTGAAATTAGCCTTCTCGCTGCCACTGGCACAGCGCGAGCGGGTTTCGCGGACTTGTGCGACCGGGCGCTCGGTGCGGCAGATTACTTGGAAATCGCTAATAGTTTTACCACCTTAATCTTGGAAAATGTCCCGAAAATGGGCTCTCATAACCGCAATGAGGCCAAACGTTTTGTTACGCTTATCGACGCTCTATACGAAAACAAAACCAAATTAATCCTGTCCGCAGATGCGCCGCCCGAACATTTATATGACGAGGGCGACGGTGCTTTTGAATTTGAACGCACAACATCCCGCCTCATGGAAATGCGCTCGGACGAATATATTGGCCAAGAACATATTACAGAATATGGTTTGGAAACTACCAAATTATGATGCATGTTATTCGGTAACTGATTCAGGGTTTTTCAATCTCTCAGTGATAATGTAGGTTTATGATTTTACAAAAACCATATATGATTAGCCTTGTTATGTTGTCCCGAAAATACAATTTGTTTCAGGTCATGCGCTACGGCTTGGTCGGAGTTTGCGCTGCGTCTGCCCACGGGCTTGTGGCTATGGCTCTGTTTCACCTGTTGGACACACCGCCAACCTTGAGTAATTTTTCCGGCTTCATTTCAGGTGCCATCATATCATATCTCGGCTCATACTATTTTACCTTTAAGAGCGAGGACGGGCATGGCCGCTCATTACCGCGCTTCGTTCTGGTCTGGCTGATCGGAATTGCTATCAATGTCGGGCTGTTTCAAACTTTGTTGAGCCTTTACGCCGTACCGTTCGCGCTCAACGTCTTTATTGCCGTCGCCTTAACACCGATTGCCCAATTCTTGATGCTTAAATTTTGGGCGTTTAAAAAATAACTGCATTTGCTTTTTAGCTTTACACGCCCTGCGCAAATTCACACTATACCTAAATGCATATAATCGAGCAGTTAATCGCAGAGCGGGCGCAAAAACTGATGAAGCGCCAACGGGTGTGGCAAACCATACGCCCAGCACTGTACAAAGCCCTCGGCTATGAAAAGGCTGTCGCCATGGCCGATACGGTGGCGGGTTTAAGTGGCTGGGATGCGTTCGCCCATGTAAGCGCTATGTTGGACTTACCACCTATAATCACTGGGCTGGAGCATGTCCCGAAGAGCGGAAAGGCCATGATAATTTGCAATCATCCGACAGGTCTAGCCGACGGCATATTTGTGTATGATGCGCTCAAAGAAAAACGCCCCGATCATATGTTTCTGGCCAATGCAGATGCTGTGCGTGTTGCACCGCGCTGCACTGACATTATAATCCCGGTGGAATGGGTCTCCGAGAAACGTAGCCCTGCCAAAGCCCGCTCCGTCTTAAAAGCCCTCAAAACTGCCTTGAATAATGAACGTGCCGTGGTGATTTTTCCGTCTGGTGTTTTGGCTAAAATGACCTGGGGCGGGCTTGTTGACAAACCGTGGAACCCGACCGCCGTGAGTACAGCCCGTAAAAACAATGTCCCGATCATTCCCTTGCGCATCAATGCCCGTAATTCAGCCATATATTATATATTTGCACTTCTTAATAACGAGCTGCGCGACATTACCCTGTTCCATGAACTTTTCAATAAATCAGGCTCTAAACCAGAGTTAATTTTTGGCGCGCCTATTAACCCAAGCGCGCTACCAAAAGGGTCAGCCCAGGCCACACAGGCGGTCCGGGATATTGTTGAGGCGCTTTGACCCTAAGCTTGCGTACCTAGGGGGCCTCTGATTAACTCGGGTTGAATTTTCCATGAGTTAATTAAAGGCTCCCTAGAGCACCCGCTCTACCATCATTTTTTTCACTTCTGCGATGGCCTTGGCCGGGTTTAGGCCTTTGGGGCAAACATTGGTGCAGTTCATTATGGTGTGGCAACGGTAGAGGCGAAACGGGTCTTCCAACTCGTCGAGCCGTTCGCCCGTGGCTTCGTCGCGGCTATCAATGAGCCAGCGGTAAGCTTGTAAAAGCACTGCGGGGCCGAGATATTTATCGTCGTTCCACCAATAGCTCGGGCAGGACGTAGAGCACGACGCGCACAATATACATTCATAAAGTCCGTCCAGCTTGTCGCGGTCTGGTTCGCTCTGCCGCCATTCTTTTTCGGGGGTCGGAGAAGTCGTGTGCAACCAAGGTTCGATAGAGGCGTATTGCGCGTAAAAATTCGAGAGGTCCGGCACCAGATCGCGCACCACAGGCAAATGCGGCAAGGGCGAAATAGTGATGGTGCCGCCTTTAAATTCGTCGATACCTTTGGTGCAGGCCAGTGTGTTACGCCCGCCGATATTCATAGCACAGGAGCCGCAGACACCCTCACGGCATGAACGCCTAAAGGCAAGTGTCGGATCGATGTCGTTTTTAATTTTGAGCAGCGCGTCCAAAACCATAGGGCCGCAATCATCAAGATCAACCGTATAGCTATCCCATGTGGGGTTTTCGCCGTCGTCCGGGCTATAGCGGTAGACTTTGAACGTCTTGGTAGGGCCGGTCGCACCTGTTAAAGGCCAAGCTTTCCCTTTGCCGATTTTAGAATTTTTCGGCAGTGCCAGTTCAACCATTATTACTCTCCAACTGATTTGTTTTGTTTATAGGGCTTTGGTCGGAATTTAAAAGAGGCAAATGCCCTTAAACCAAAAAAGTGCGCTCCGGAAGCGAGAGAGTGCTTGGTTCCGAAGCGCACCTAACGGCATGCTGGTTAATGGGGGCCAGCTACAGACATAAGTCTTACCGTTATTCTAGTCGTGCCGTTATTCTTAAACGCTATTTTTGGGTCGCTCTTTGCGTATATGAGTACACTACCTAATATTGACATCCGCCGCACCACTGTCGCTTGTGCGCAATTTGCCTGATGGATTGTTAATATAAATATCACTGGCACCGCTTGCGCGGGCTTCGGCGTCTACGGAGCTGCCTGCGTAAGTGACATCACTAGCGCCGGATGCTTTGATGAACAGAGTTTCGACGCTACCGTCTTTGATGGTAATATCGCTACTACCGCTCACCCGGATGGTGAGGTCGCCGCCCGTTACGCTATCAATGTCTAAGTCGCTCGCACCGGACGAATGAATACTTAGACCGCCCCCTATGTTGCCTATTTCAATACCGCCTGCGCCGCTAGAACCAATCTCTGCGGCACCTTTAATGTTGCCTAGACTAAGATCACCGCTACCCGACACATGTATATCGGCGCTCGTCAAGTTTTTGGCGGTGAGATCACCGGATCCGGAAACGCTAATATCGGAAACACCTGCACTGCCCATGACAACATCCCCAGAGCCGGAGACCGACAAATCGAGACGGCCATTAACATCGCCAAATTTCATGTCCCCACAGGAGCCGATGCGCAAATAGCCAGAGCCGATATGGCCGACCGTACCAAATAATATCGAGTGGTCTATTTCCAAGTGGACATTGGCGGGAGCGGAGATTCGCACCAACGGAAATTCACGAATATCGCGGTAATTTTTACCGCCGGAACTCCATTTCCATTTGCCCTTTCCGATCATTGCGCGGTCTTTCTTATAGTTACAATTATAAGAACGAACGGAAATATCATCGTCGATCGTTAAATTGCTTCCCGAGCGAATGACATTAGCGCCGTCCGCATCATTGACAATAATCTTGCCCGTATTGTTCGTGACGATTTCGACAGTCCCGATAAAGTTTTCAATCTTGAGCACGGGCGCGTCGTTAGCAAATACGGGGTTTGATATGGCCAATACTGCAAGCAGTGATAGACCTAGTCCGGTATTTAATAATTTATATTTACCCATGATTATCTCCCTTTGTGTTTTGCCGCTATCTAATGCGGATAGAACCGGAACCGTGCTTTTCCTTGCGCAGACGGCCAGATGGTTCGCGGATCGTAATCGAGCCGCTCCCATTTGCGTGTAGTTCGGCATTGGTTGTTTGTCCGTCGTAGCGGATACTGCCAGAGCCGCCTACACTTGCATAAATATCTGTGACATTTCCGCCGTCTATTTCCGCGCTGCCACTACCGCCAATTTTAGCGGAGAGTTTGGAACCACCAACATATTCAGCGTCCAAATCACCACTGCCGCCGCTTGTATACACTAAATCGCCGTCTATGCGGCCAATGTCCATATCGCCGGAACCACCCGTTGTTAATGTAGCATTACCGCCAATATTGCCCACGCTCAAATCACCAGACCCGGCACTGCGAAAGCTTAAATCACCGCCGACACGCCCAAACCCAGCATCGCCGGAGCCTGCAATTGAGGCGCGAACTGGCCCTGTAATATCAGCAATCCTGACATCGCCTGACCCAGCTATGGAAAGCTCCAAACTGTCCATATCATGAGCCGTAAAATCGCCTGAACCTGCTATGCCAATATCGCCCGCGCCTACAGTGCCCAAGGAGACATCGCCAGAACCGGAAATGCTTAAATCAATTTTTCCGCCAATATCGGCAAATTCGAGATCGCCGCACGAACGCAAGCGCAAATCAGCGGAACCAATATTCCCGACATCGCCAAATATAATCGCATGGTCTATTACCAAATGCGTGTTCTCAGGTGCAGTGATTGTTACATGGGGATAGTCTTCGAGATTTTTATAGCCGCCCTTGCGTTTGTTCCACCGCCAATTGCCGACGGATATTTTGATGCTGGAATTTGATTTTTTGCAATTGGTGTTGTTGAGGGGTTCTCCGCCGTCAATCATTACATTTGCGCCGCGCCGTTCAACCGGGGCGCCGTCTGCATCTGTTACGGTAATTTTGTCGTAATCGCCCGTGCGGACATCTATTGTACCGATGAAGTTCTCAATAGTTAATGTCGGCACATCTTTGGCCCAGGTTGGGCTACTCATGGCGGTGTTGCTAAATAAAGCCGTCGCCAGCAGAGCCAGACAGGAGGCCGTACCTATTGTGGCGGTTTTAAAATTGGTAAATGTACGCATTTTTCTCTCTTGGTGTATGACACTTCACTTTATAACGACAAATGTCGTAAACGTCAATTTTTTTAAATTTTCATTGCCGTTAAGACTTAGAACTTAATCAGCAACCGACGTTCGCCTTGCAAGTTAACCGTTAAGGTCAAGGGCGTATGTTCCGCCATATGAGCCTTAATAAATTTGCCGTTCCCGGCTTCTACTCTAATAGGCCCTGCAGCAAATTCTATGCCGGTGGGTGTGATGCCTGTTGCGACACCCGTCCCGAGTGCTCCTGTACTGATCGCGCTGATTAGAAAAATTTTGGTAAACACGTTGTCCTCCTGTTGTGTTTGTTTAAGTCTTGCTTAATTTTTTAGGGCGGATTTAAAGTCCACCCAAATACTTTGTTCTTAGTTATCTCGCCTAGCTTTCCCGCTTAACTCTCTAGGTCGCGGAAATCGCGGCGAAGCTGCCATTCGCTGGATGTAATGGATTTCTCCAAATCTTGTAGGCGGGTTTCCAAAGAGCGAAATTTGCCTTTCACATCACGGTAAGTTGTCGTTGTGCGTAACGGTTCTGCCGAGTTGGCTTTATGTCGACGCTGCGCCTTGCGGGCTTGGCGATATTCGCGGCGGTAAGGGGCACGTTTGTCGGACGGCGTAAACATCCAAAATCCGAGATAAACCCAAAATGTGATGAAGCCAGTTACAAAAAACGAAATCACGGTGAAAATCCGCACGATGATCGGATCAACATTAAGGTAATCGCCTATCCCGGCACAGACCCCGCCAACGACACCGTCAATTTTATTGCGGCGAAAGCGTTTGTGTGACTCTGAATAAACATATCCATTTTCGTCGCCTTCCCAATCCGCATTATGTGCGCGGTCGTATTTATTTTTATATTGTTTTGTCATGGCTGTTATTCCTTTGTGGGTTGCTTCTCCAATTTGGAACCTCGTCGTCCAAAATGCGTTCTAGGACATTGACTCTTTGGTCAAGTATGTCGGCGATTTTGGACATTTGCTCCAATTCCGCCATCTGGTCTTCACTCATATGCCCGATCATACGTTCTTTGTGCTTGTAATAGGATTTCAACATTCCTGATGAAATCCCAAAAACAATCGCGACAATCGGGATCATGAAAACCATTATTTCTGGTTCAAACATAATTTCTCTCTCTTTATGTATTAGACGTTACAGGTTTGGCAATTCGACAGAATTACTTATTAGCCGCAACTTTTTTAACAGATTTCACCTTGTTGGCACCACCGAGGTTCTTTTTCAAGGCGGCCAATTCGGCTTCTACGGCGTCGTCAGCTTCTAGGGCAGCGAATTGGCTTTCAAGGCTCTGGCCATTTGTACCAAGGTCAAACGCTTCTACATGTGCTTCAAGTTCGTCAACCTTGCGTTCCATGCGTTCATAGCGTTGGAGGGCATCGTCAACTTTGTTAGACGTCATCACCTTGCGCATTTTGATCTGGTTGGTGGCGGTAGTACCGCGCATCATCAGAGCTTTGTGCTTGGCTTTGGCTTCGTTCAATTTAGCCTGTAGTTTTTCCAAATCAGAATCAGCCTTTGAAATTGATTCGTTCAAGATTTCAATCTCTTTACGAACGACTTCGGCCAATTGAGCAGATTGTTGTCGCGCTTGAACCGCGCCGCGTGCCAAATCTTCGCGACCTTTGGTCAGAGCCAGTTCGGCTTTTGCGGCCCATTCGGCGGAGCGAACCTCATATTGCTCGGCCTTGCGGCTTAACTCTTTGGTTTCCGCGATATTGCGGGCGGCAGAGGTGCGAACCTCCACCAAAGTGTCTTCCATTTCTTGGATGATCAGGCGGGTGATCTTTTCAGGATTCTCCGCTTTCTCGATCATTGCATTTAGGTTGGAATTAATGATGTCACCCATTCTTGAAAAAATTCCCATTGTCGTCTCCTATTGTTGGTTGGTAATTGGTTAGGGGTTAAATTAGAAAATTGTTGCGATTAAAAAACCGGCGGCGAAAAATCCCCAGCACTCCAATTGGCGGGTGCTGAGATATTTAATGAAGCGCCAGAACTTTGCTTTATAGCCTTGGCGGCTTCCTATGCGGCTTTCGAAATCAAATTCTTGGTCGGTCATGATATTTCCTTTTAAAAGATTTAGGTTCGGCCTAGATGCCGAAGCCGGACAACCTTACGCGGCTTGAACGGCGGTGCAGCGTCAAAGCGCGGCGTCTGGCCCGTAAGTGGCGAACCGGAGCGCTAACGCTTTCGGTAAAAGTTGTGTCGGTATCAAGTGTACGATACGTCATGGTTTCTCTCCTTTTTGTGGCTCCGGCTTTGAAGGGGGAAGCGCCGGGGCCGATTGCAGTCTTAAGCTACTTGCCCGTTTTGGTTTGCCTGTCCTTGGCTTGCCTTGTGGGCGTCGTGTGTAACTGACAAACAAATAATGGCAAAACCTGCGAAAATGTCACGACAAACTTATCTCTTTGAAAAATAAGAGTTTTTTGCTATTTCACCTAAAACTCCAAATACAATATAGCATTTATCACCATGTTTTAGCTATTTACACCATTTGTATTTAGCTATATATACTAAATATGGCACAATTAACGCAAAACCTCATAGGACAAAGCCCAGCTTGGCTAGTGACACTTGACGCAATTTCCGGTTTGGCAGCCATTGATAAGCCAATCTTAGTGGTCGGCGACCCCGGTACAGGCAAAACCAGCGTCGCGGCACGCCTGCATTTTTTATCGCCCCGTTGGGAGCAAGCTTGGCAAGCGGTGAATTGCGCCGCCATGGACGGCGCAAATTTGGAAACGCGTCTGTTCGGTAGCACATCTGGACTGTCGACGAGCCTTTTGGAAAACGCTGACGGCGGTACATTGTTGCTGGACAATATTGAAGCTATGCCTTGGGTCGTGCAAGAAAAACTACTGGGCTTGATCGAAACCGGAACATTTAAAACTGTGGGTGAAGACGAAGAAACCAGTGTTGATGTCCGGATATTATCAACCAGTTCAGTGGATTTACGTACCGAAGTCGCGGCGGGGCGGTTTAGCGCTAACCTGCTATCCCTATTGGCCTATGATGTCATTACCCTGCCGCCATTACGAGTGCGGAGACGGGATATACTCCCCATGGCAGAAAAATTTGCCGCCGATATGGTCACACTACTGGACGAAGAGAGCTTTCCGGGTTTTAGCGCCGAACTGATTGAATTTCTGGGCGCCCACGACTGGCCCGGCAATGTTCGGGAACTGAAAAGCGTGGTCGAGCGAGCCGTAGGCCGGGCATGGAACGACGAAGCCGGGCTAAGCGCACCCATTGCCAATGTCAATCTCGACCCGTTCGATACGCCGTGGCAACTGGCCAATAAATTGTCCACCGCACCATCTGAGCAAAAAATGTCTGCGCCTGAAACCATGCGAAACAACGGATCCAACCAGATGGCCGGCAAAAACTTCACCGAGCGCACGGAAGCCTTTGAACTATCCATAATAAAGGAAGCCTTGAGCCAATCGGGGAACCACCAAGGCAATGCGGCCAAATATCTTGGCCTTACTTATCATCAATTTCGCGGGTTATTACGCAAACACGGGCTTAAGAAGTAAACAATTGAGCGCCTGACCTTACGATTATTTATAGTTTTAGCCCATTATTTTGTGGCAAAGGGACTATCACTGTGAAATCTACGTGTTATAACGCGGGCTGAATTGAGGCGTGGATACATTGTTGTACGCCAATTGGAGAATATATATGTCGTCTATTTTGACCAAAATCGTTCTGGGTGCTACCCTCGTCGTGAGCTTAACCGGGTGCCAAACCATGACCCGCGTCACCAATATGTTACCTGGTGCCGACCCTGTTCCTGTGGGTAAAGACGCCAGCTACACAAGCCGCGCAAAAACGAGCCGCGCCGCACCGCGTATGGGTGTGAACGAGTTTTTATGGCGGGCTTCGCTGGAAACCCTGAACTTTATGCCACTCTCTGAAATTGACCCGTTCGGCGGCGTTATCATCACCGACTGGTATGCCTCCCCACAAGCGCCCAATGAGCGCTTTAAGGCCAATGTCTATATTCTGGATACAAACCTACGCGCTGACGCCCTGAAAGTTTCGATCTTCAAACAAGTCCGTAGCGCCAATGGCTGGAACGACGCCTCCGTAGATGCCGACACGGCCCGGTCAATAGAAAACTCAATCCTGACCCGCGCTAGACAGTTATACATAGCCACCGTCGACGAATAATTATCAGGAAAAAAATCATGTCCAGATATAATGCGGCGGAAGTAGAGCCTCGGTGGCAGGCCGCATGGGACGTAGGTCGCGTCTTTGAGGCTGATGATAATTCTGCCAAGCCAAAATACTTTGCCCTAGAAATGTTCCCCTATCCCAGCGGGCGTATTCATATGGGTCATGTGCGCAATTACGCCATGGGCGATGTGATTGCCCGTTATAAGCGAGCTTGCGGCTTTGAAGTTTTGCACCCCATGGGTTGGGATGCATTTGGGATGCCCGCCGAGAACGCCGCTATGGCAATTGGTGGTCATCCCAAAGAATGGACATATGCCAATATCGAAGCCATGAAAGCCCCTTTGCAAAGGCTCGGTTTTGCGCTGGATTGGAGCCGGGAATTTGCCACATGTGATGTGGATTACTATAAACAGCAACAAGCTATATTCCTAAAGTTTATGGAAAACGATTTGGTCTACAGAAAGACCGCCAAAGTTAATTGGGATCCGGTCGACATGACCGTGCTGGCCAATGAGCAGGTTATTGACGGCAAAGGTTGGCGCTCCGGTGCAGAGGTCGAGACCAAAGAGTTAAACCAATGGTTCTTCAAAATCACCAAATACGCAGAGGATTTGGACACGGCCTTGGATACACTCACAGAGTGGCCAGAAAAAGTCCGCACCATGCAGAAAAACTGGATTGGGCGGAGCGAGGGTGCGCAGTTTAGGTTTGAGTTTGCGGGTAAGGCTCCGGAAGGTTTTGACGGCATTGAAGTTTACACCACACGTCCCGACACTCTGTTTGGTGCCAGCTTTGTGGCGCTGGCTTATGACCACCCATTGATAAAAAGCATGACCGACGGCAATGGGGCGCTGGAAGAATTGGCCAAAGCTTGCACGCTTATGGGCAGTACGGCGGCGGCAGTTGAAAAAGCTAAGAAGCTTGGCGTGGACACGGGTTTGCGGGTTAAACATCCATTTGATGATAATATCACCTTGCCCGTTTATGCGGCCAATTTTGTGCTGATGGGTTACGGGACGGGCGCAATATTTGGCTGTCCCGCTCATGACCAGCGGGATTTGGATTTTGCGCGGAAATATGGCTTGCCAGTCCCAGCTGTGGTTCTACCAGACGGCGAAAACCCGCAGACTTACGAAATTGGCGACGAAGCCTATACCGGGCCCGGTAAATTGTTCAATTCAGGTTTCCTTGACGGTATGGGTGTTGCGGACGGGATTTCTGCGGCCACTGCCAAGCTGGAAGAGCTAGGCTTGGGCACCGGACAAATCACATATAGATTGCGCGATTGGGGTGTATCGCGGCAGCGCTATTGGGGTTGCCCTATCCCGATTATTCATTGTGATGATTGCGGTGCGGTGCCTGTGCCTGTAGCCGACCTGCCTGTCGAACTACCGGACGATGTTAGTTTTGATATTCCCGGCAACCCCCTCGACCGTCATGCCACATGGAAGCATGTAGACTGTCCAAGCTGCGCCAAGCCCGCCGTCCGCGAAACCGATACGCTGGATACATTTATTGATAGCTCTTGGTATTTCGCACGGTTTGCTGGTGCCAAGAAAGATAAAAGCACAGACGATAAGCCGTTCGACAATAAAGCGGCTAGCCAATGGCTCCCCGTTGACCAATATATTGGTGGGGTCGAGCACGCTATTTTGCATTTGCTCTATGCACGTTTCTTCGCCCGCGCTCTTCGCGATTGCGGTCTGTTAGATTTACCGTCAGGCGAACCGTTCAAAGGCCTGTTCACCCAAGGCATGGTCAATCATGCGGTTTACACCGATGCAGACGGGCAATTTGTTATGCCCGCTGACGTGGACGACAAAGACGGCAAGCTTGTGCATATGGATACGGGTTCGTCTATCACACGCGGCGCAGTAGAAAAAATGTCCAAGTCAAAGAAAAATGTCATCGACCCTCACGACATTATCGAAGGATACGGCGCCGATGTAGCGCGTTGGTTTATGCTGTCCGATAGTCCGCCCGAACGGGATGTGGAATGGACG